>Ga0111539_10001299_pt1 | contig 33371 bp, 31 predicted proteins | sample RhiMethybrSRZTD1_FD_79667 | JGI IMG/M metagenome (GOLD analysis project Ga0111539, IMG submission 79667) | Populus rhizosphere microbial communities from Tennessee, USA - Rhizosphere MetaG P. TD hybrid SRZTD1 (version 2) (version 2) | ecosystem: Host-associated > Plants > Roots > Rhizosphere >...
CTCGCCGCGATGATGCTCGCGCGCACTAGGCTCGGCGTGCAGCGCGGGGGCGAAGTAGCGGCGCAAATGAAGAAGCTGGAGGATGCGCTGGTGCAATACGTGGCGGTGAATGGCCGACTGCCTTGCCCCGCAGATCCCGAGGCTGACACAGGAACTGCGGAGCCACCTACAGCGGGCGCTTGTACTCACGGCGATGGCACAGTGCCTTGGCAAGCCGTCGGCGCGCGTCGCGATGACGCGATAGATCCCTGGGGCTACAAGATCTCCTATCGGGTCTTTTCGCCGGTCGCGAATGGCCTGACGCGGACGGACGGTGCCAGCATGGTTGACTGCGACACGAGTGATTCGGGTCCGCTCGATCCGGGGACAGCCTTGTGTGCAACGGGCCCAAGGGATACCGGGCCCATGAGTTTCCTCTCCGGCAAAGGGCTTTGGATCAATGATCTCGGGGTTCCCAAGACGGATGCAGCCTACGTCCTCATCAGCCACGGGCCCACCGGGCTTGGCGCGTACTCCGCTGGGTTCGATCCCGTGACGTTGAAATCCGCTCGAAGGGATATGCCCGCAGCCGGAGGGAGCGAGCGCTCGAACACGCAGGCGTCTGGCCCATTTGTGATCAAAGCCTTCTCACCTGCGGGGACTGACGCTTCGAGCATCGATCACTTCGACGACTACGTCAGCTATCGATCCGTCGAGGCACTGATCCGTGCAGCCGGCCGCTACGCGCGCAACTGGCCAGAAGATGCGGCAAGCGCCGGTAGATCCGTGACGCTCAGTCAAGCAGCGGTCACCGCTGCTGTTGGCAGTTCAGTCACGTCCGATACAAGCGTTGGGCAGGTCAGCGTGACATTCACCGGCGTTGTCACAACCCAGGGTCGCAACACGAGCGGCGGAACAAGCGAAATCTCCTACTACGAGTCCGGCGGCATGTCTGGAATCGGAGTCGCCGGTGGTGGAAGCTCTCTCATACAAAGCAGCGCTGACGAGTTTGTTCGCTTGGTCTTCGAGGAGTCGTTTACCAAGTTCGGGATCACCCTCAACGACTTTGGCACCGTTGTGCCATTCAAAGAACGGGTCGAGTTGCGCTTCTACCTTGGCGACACGCAGGTGGCCGCGAAAATCGGGAAGGGCTGCAACTTCGACGGCGGACAGGCGAGCTTCGAGGTCGATATCGGTCCTCAACTATTCGACACAGTAGATGTGACGCCTCTCACATCCGAACACGATACGGATCCAGCGCAGAGCGGAATTACCGCTTTCTGGATAGGCGAGATCAAGGCTTGTGTCCCAGCCGACACCTCTTGCACTACCAGCGGTCTCGCTTGCCCCCTCAGTTGATCATCGTTGCACCTGTAAGCCCCGCACGCCCTCCTTAGTGACCTGCTTCATAAGGCATTTGGCCCCCGCCACGTAACCTGCGGGCCATAACAACAACAACTTCAACTCGCGGCCCTGACCCGCGGGGAGAAAGCAGCCCGGCGGGACCCTGACACCCGCCGGGCGACTTCGGAGAGGACGTCGCAATGGCGCCTCTTCTTTTCGATGGATCCTGCCGCGTGCAGGGCACATCGAAAAGAACAACGACAACGAAGTCACCCTTCCATCCATGTCCCACCTCAGGTTCGATCCCTCCGCCTCGCCGGCAATCTCGGCGATCGTGCGCTCCGCGGTGATCGTGGCCACGCTCGCGTTCTTCGCTGGCGCGATGATGAACGCGGCCCTCGGCCAGCGCGACATCGCGGTGGTGCTGGCGCTCGCCGCGCCGCTCGGGGTGTCGGCCTGGGGGTTCGTGCGCGCAGGGCACAACGAGGCGGCGCTGGGGTTGCTGTGCTGCGTCCTGGTCACCGTGATCACGCTGATCCTGGTGCTGAACCCCCTCGGCGTCCACGACATGGCGGTGACGGCCTATGCGGGCGTCGTGTGCTTCAGCGCAATGCTCTTCAGCCGGCGCGCATTCGTCGCCCTCGCCGGGCTTACGCTCTTCGCGGCCACGGCTGCCTTCCTGTACGACCTCGGCGGATACTCGCGCAGCGTCGTCGCGGCGTATTCGAGCTGGCCGCAGTACCTCGACTTCCTCCTGATCGTGGTCGCCTTCGGCTTCCTCGGGCGCACCGTGGCCGAGAAGCTCTACGGCTCGCTGGGCGAGGCTCATGTCGCCGCCGGCTCCGATGTGGTCACGGGCCTCGTCAACCGCGCGGGCTTCATCATTGCGGCGGCGCAGCGCCTGCGCGCCGCACAGGATCGCGGCGAGTGCGGCACCCTGGTCCTCGCGGACCTCGACGGCTTCCGGCGCATGAACATCGTGTCGGGCCTCGAGGCCGCCGACGGGGTGCTCCAGGAGGGCGCGGACCGGCTGAGCAAGGAGTGCTCGGGCGACCTGGTGGCGCGTATCGGTGACGATGAATACGCGGTCCTGCGGATGGGCATGCACGAAAGCCACGCGGCCGAGTTCGCGCGCGTGGTGCACAAGGCGCTCACGTTCGAAGTTCGCGGCGTGTCGGTGCGCAATGCGGCGGGCTACGCGCGCTTCCCGCGCGACGGCAACACCATCGAGTCGCTCGTGATGACCGCGGAGAGCGGCGTCGCGTCCGCGCAGGATCGTGAATCGGACCGGGTCGCGGGGCCGGCTGACCGAATCTGATTGAATAGGGCATGGCCGACGCCTCGTCGCGCCTTGTCGGTGCCCTGATGGTGGTCGCGGCCGCGACCGCCTTCTCCGCCAAGGCGGTCATCATCAAGCTCGCATACCGGCACGGCGTGGATGCCGTGACGCTGCTCGCGCTGCGCATGCTCTTCAGCGCGCCGCTCTTTGCGCTGCTCGCCTGGTGGGCGGTGCGCGATCCGGCCACGCCATCGCTCTCGGGGCCGGACCTGCGCGGTGTCCTGATGCTGGGGCTCGTCGGCTACTACCTGGCGAGCTACTTCGACTTCCTCGGGCTGCAGCACATCACCGCGGCGCTCGAGCGCCTGATCCTCTTCGTGCACCCGACCTTCGTGCTGATCTTCTCGGCGCTGCTGTTCCATCGCCGCATCACGCACCGCGACATGGCGGCCGTGGCGCTTTCGTATCTCGGAATCGGGTTGGTGTTCGGCAACGACGTGCTCACGCAACCCGGCAACGTCGTGCTGGGCTCCTTCTGGGTGTTGTTGTCGGCGCTCTTCTACTCGGCCTACCTCCTCGGCAGCGGCCGCCTGGTGGGGCGCGTGGGGAGCCTGCGGTTCGCCTCGTACGCCGGGCTCATGTCATGCGGTGGCGTGGTGGCGCACTACCTGGTCACGACGCCGAATCTCCATTTGATCCTCGAGCAACCTCGCCCGGTCTATTGGCTGGCGATCCTGATGGCTGTCGTGTCCACCGTGCTGCCGATCGTGCTCACCATGGAGGGGATCCGGAGGATCGGCGCGAGCCACGCGTCGATCATCGCCTCGGTCGGCCCGATCGCGACGATCTTCCTCGGCTTCGCCTTCCTGGGCGAGCCGATCACGGCGATCCAGCTGGGTGGGTGCGGGCTGGTGATGGCGGGCATTCTTTCCATCACATTGCCGAAGAAGGGTCGGGTCCCGGGCTGACGAGGATCAAACGGCGCACGGCGCTCCGATATAATTTCTGGCTGTTCCGGCACAACAACCAGCCCCAAGGAGCCCCCAATGAAGAAGCCCATGCGCGTCGCCGTCACCGGCGCCGCCGGCCAGATCGGCTACAGCCTGCTTTTCCGGATCGCCAGCGGCGAGATGCTCGGCAAGGACCAGCCGGTCATCTTGCAGCTGCTCGAGATCCCCGACGAGAAGGCACAGAAGGCGCTCAAGGGCGTGATGATGGAGCTCGACGACTGCGCTTTCCCGCTGCTGCACGGGATGGTCCCGGCCGCCGATCCGAAGGTGGCGTTCAAGGACGTGGATGTGGCGCTACTCGTGGGCGCGCGCCCCCGCGGCCCGGGCATGGAGCGCAAGGATCTGCTCGAGGCTAACGGCGCCATCTTCGTTCCGCAGGGCAAGGCGCTCAACGAAGTGGCTTCGCGCGACGTGAAGGTGCTGGTCGTCGGCAACCCCGCCAACACCAACTGCCTCATCGCGATGAAGAACGCGCCTGGCCTGAAACCGTCGCAGTTCACCGCGATGATGCGCCTCGACCACAACCGTGCGATGACGCAGGTGGGGCAGAAGACCGGCAAGCCGGTGACCTCGGTGAAGAAGATGTCGATCTGGGGCAACCACTCGGCCACGCAGTACCCGGACATCTTCCACGCCGAAGTCGACGGCCAGAACGCCGCCAGGCTCGTGAACGACCAGGCCTGGATCGAGGGTACGTTCATCCCGACGGTGCAGAAGCGCGGCGCGGCGATCATCGAGGCGCGCGGACTGTCGTCGGCGGCCTCCGCGGCCAACGCGGCCATCGACCACGTGCGCGATTGGGTCATGGGCACCAACGAGTGGGTGTCGATGGGCGTGCCGTCGGACGGCAGCTACGGCATCCCCGAGGGGCTGGTGTTCGGCTTCCCGTGCACGACGTCGGGGGGCAAGTACACGATCGTGCAGGGCGTGGATCACGCCGATTTCGCGAAAGGCAAGATCGCGGCCACGCAGAAGGAACTCACCGAAGAACGCGCGGCGATCGAGCACCTGCTGAAAGGCTAGTCGTCGTTCAGCGCCAGCACGAGGCCTGAAAGCAGCAGGGCACCGCACATCGCGAGGCCGCCGATCGCGCCGGATGAGCCGGTGCGCAGGGACATCAGGTCCTGGAAGCCCTGCATCATCGAGGCCGCCTGCGGCGAGAGCGTCACCGCGAGTGCGCTGCCCAGCAGGGCCGAACCCATCACGAGGGCGGGGCGCAGCCACGTGCGCGGTTGCGGCGCCGCCCTCGCGGGCAACGCGCCGATGACGCGAGTGGCGAAGCCGTCGTCGGGAAGCTCGATGCGCGCGTCGTGGCGCAGCAGCCGTTCGATGTCGCTCATGTCTCCTCCTTGGCGGCGAGGCGGGCCCTGAGTTTCGCCTTGCCTCGCAACACGTGCGTCTTGACCGTTCCCACGGGAATGCCGAGGGCCTGCGCGGCCTCCTCGTGGGAGAGGTCGGCGTAGTAGCAGGCGGCGATCGCGGCGCGTTCGCCGTCGGAGAGCGTCGCAAGCGCCCGCTCGAGGTCCATGCGGGAAACGATGTCCGGCGGGTCCTCGGCGGCCTCCTCGATCGGCGAGTCCTCGTCGGCATCCAGCAGCAGCTCGCGCTTGCGCCTTGCCTCGCTGCGCCAGGCGTTGATCGCGATGCGGTAGATCCAGGTGGAGAACTTCGCCTCGAAGCGGAAGTGGCGGATGTTGCGCCAGGCCAGCACGAAGGTCTCCTGCGCGAGGTCGTCCGCCAGGCCGGCGTCGCCGCGCGTGAGCCGCCGCAGCACCGTGCGAACCGCCGACTGGTGGCGGTGGACGAGCTGGGTGAACGCGGCGCGGTCGTCGGTAGCCTGGACTGCGCGGACGAGGGCGGCGTCTTCGGGCGCCGCGGGGGAGGTCATCAGCCCCTGTGCTTGGTCTCGATCTTCCAGGCCACCAGCAGGGCGATCCCCATGAGTCCGGGGATCAGCCCGATCGACCAGCCCGGGCCCCATCCCGCGAAGAACACGGAAAGCGCGATTCCCAGCGCCACCAGGACCAGGCCCCCCCTCAGGCCGGCGTTGCCCTGCCGCGGCGGTTCCATCAGCTCGGGCGGGACCGGCAGCCCCTTCTCCACGAGCCGGGTGATCGTCTCGTGGTTCATCTGCACCTTGCGGTGCTTGTAGTACAGGACGATCGCGACCAGGACCAGCGGCAGGCCGAAGCCCGCCACCATCCCGACGATCGCGACCACGGCGACCGATGATTCCATTGCTGTCTCCGAGGGCCAGGGCGGCCTGCATTATCGGGGTTCCCGGGGGTTCATGCGACCTAGGACGCGCCCAAGTGCCCGGACGGATTCAGGAAATGGGCGGTGACAAACGGTGAAAATGGGGCCGGATCGGGACCCCATAATGGGTCGTCCGCCCCAAGGAGGACCGCCCATGAGGATCCCGACCGCCATCGCCGTCACGTTGCTCGCCGCCGGATGCGCCTCGCAGGGGGACGTCCAGGTCGCCCAGGCCGATTGCAAGGTCCTGCCGATCACGACCACGAGCGTGGCCGGGCGCCGGCCCAACGCGAGCCCCCTCGAGCAGCGCTATGCCGAGATGCAGCTCGCCACCTCCGACTACCGGATGCGGCAGCTGCGCGAGCGCGGCATGGAGATGAACAACGTCGAGGACGCGCTGCGCGACTGCGCCACCCGCTAGGCGTTCAGGCCGCCCCGGGGGGAACCATCTCCTCGGCCACGCTCTGGGTCGTCGTCGGCGGTTCCTGGGGCGCGGGCAGCTCGCGCATCTTCGCCATCGGCGAGAACCACGTGATGAGCGGCGCCAGCATGAGCGCCCCCGCGCCGGCCATGAGCATCGCGGTTCGCAGGCCCCAGTGCTCGGCGACCCACCCGCCCATGAGGCCCCCCAGTGGGGCCGTGGAGACCGTGAGGCAGATCATGGTCGCGGTCACCCGGCCCAGCAGCCGGTCGGGCGTCAGCGCCTGGCGCAACGACAGGTAGTTGATGAAGAAGATCATCGCCGCCAGGTCGAGCAGGAACAGGCCCCCGCCGAAGATGAGCGAGGCGACCCAGAACGGCCCCATGGCCGAGCCCATGACGAGCCACGCCACGCCCGTGCCCGCGATGCCGGTGAGCATCACCGGCCCCATGCCGAAGCGCGCGTTCAGCGTCGTGGTGACGCCCGCGGCGGCGAGCGAGCCCAGCCCCGCGGTCATGAAGAGGACGCCCACGTGCCCAGCCGAGAAACTCAGCTCGCGCGTGGCGTAGAGCACCACGATCGCAATGAAGGCGTGGCGGCACACCTGCCATAGCCCGATCGCCCAGACGAGTGCCCGCAGCGTGGGGTTGTGCCAGATGACCATGAGCCCTTCGCGAATCTCGGTCTTCACCGATCGCGCCACGGCCTTGGGGACGTCGCTTTCCCTCGGGGGAATGCCCCGCAGCATCCACGCGGAAAAGAAGAACGAGATCGAGTCCACGAGGATCGCGATCGGCGCCGTGAGCCACTGGATGAGCGCGCCGGCGATGCCGGGGCCGATCAGCTGCGCGGCGGAATCGCACACGCCGATCTTGGCGTTCGCCTCCACGAGGTTCTCGCGCCCGACGCGTTCGGTCATGAACACCTGGTAGGCCGGCCAGCCGATCACGCTGAGCAGGCCGACGAGGAAGCCCACGACGTAGAGCAGGCCCATGCTGAGCATGCCGAACCAGGCGCACACGGGGATGGCCAGCAGCGCGAGGCCACGGCCCACGTCGCAGGCGATGATCATCGGCAGCTTTTTCGTCCGGTCGACGATCACGCCGGCGAAGAGGCCGAAGAGCGGATAGGGCAGGGCCTCGAGCGCCGTGAGCACGCCGACCTCGAAGGGCGTGGCGTTCAGCGCGATCGCCGCGGTGAGCGGCAGCGCGAGAAAGGTGATCTGCCCGCCGAAGTGGACGATCGTGAGCGATCCCCACAGCTTGCGGAAGTCCGGGTTGAGCCAGAGGCCGGTGAACCACCGCCTCGGGTGCAACGCCTGGAATGCCTGTATCAGTGTTTCCACGTTCTTGTTCCCCGAAAAAAGTACCGTCGACGCCGTCGCGAGGTGCTCGCGGCGGGTGTCAGTGGCTGCGGGGGATTCAGTGCTTCCGGAGAACGCAGTGCGCCGACACTCCGCCAGAGCGGCGGGAGTCCATTCCGATTTCATTGGTCGGTCGCATGGCCGGGATTATATCTCAGGTTAGAATCGCGGCCATGTTCGGACGCTTGCTCCCCCGCGAGGGCCGCTTCTTCGACCTGTTCAATGCACACGGCGAGCAGGTCGTGTGCGCCGGGCGGGCGCTCAAGGCGATGATGGACGACTTCGACAACCGCGAGACCCATGCGCGGACGATCGACGACGCCGAGCATGCCGCCGACCGCATCACCGCGGAGGCGATCCGCACCCTGCACAAGACCTTCATCACCCCGATCGACCGCGAGCACATCCACCAGCTCGTGAACGCCATGGACGACATCTGCGACCTGATCCAGGACGCGGCCGAGACCGTGACGCTCTACGACATCCGCAAGATCACGCCCGAGACCTCGCGCCTGGCCGACATCGGCCTGCAGTGCTGCGAGCGCGTGAAGGACGTGGTGCACCAGCTGGGCGTCCAGGACCACAAGTTCGAGGCGATCGTGAAGACCTGCGAGGAGATCGACCGGCTGGAATCCGACGCCGACCGCGTGATGCGCTCGGCCGTCTCGCGCCTGTTCCGCGAGGAGCAGGACACGCGCGAGCTCATCAAGATGAAGGCGATCTACGAGCTGCTCGAGGCGATCACCGATCGCTGCCTCGACGTGGCCAACCTGGCCGAAGGCATCTCGCTCGAGAACAGCTGACCGATGGAGATCACCCTCGGCGTCCTGATCTTCCTGGTCGCCCTGGCGCTGGCGTTCGACTTCATGAACGGGCTGCACGACGCGGCCAACTCGATCGCAACCGTGGTCTCGACCGGGGTGCTGCGCCCGCACCACGCGGTCGCCTTCGCCGCGTTCTTCAACTTCGTGGCGATCTTCATCTTCCACCTCAAGGTCGCGACGACCGTGGGCAAGGGCATCGTCGACCCGGCCATCGTGGACCACTACGTGATCTTCGGCGCGCTGGTGGGCGCGATCTCCTGGAACGGGATCACATGGTTCTTCGGCCTGCCCTCGTCGTCGTCGCATGCGCTCATCGGCGGGCTCATCGGCGCGGCGGTGGCCAAGATAGGTTTCGGCTCGCTCGTGGCCGCCGGCATCACCAAGACCGTGGCGTTCATCTTCATCTCGCCGGTCATGGGCTTCATCCTCGGCGGCCTGTTGCTGGTGGTCGTCTCGTGGATATTCCGCCGGGCCGCGCCGACGCGCATCGACCGGTGGTTCAGGCGGTTGCAGCTCCTGTCGGCCGCCGCGTACAGCCTCGGCCACGGGGGCAACGACGCGCAGAAGACGATCGGCATCATCTGGATGCTGCTGATCGCCGCCAACGTCCAGGGGGTAGAAGAGCACGTTCCCGTTTGGGTGATCGTGTCCTGCTACGTCGCGATCGGTCTCGGCACCTTCTTCGGCGGCTGGCGCATCGTGAAGACGATGGGGCAGAAGATCACCAAGTTGAAGCCCGTGCACGGTTTCTGCGCCGAGACCGGCGGGGCGATCATGCTCTTCACCGCCACCAGCCTGGGCATCCCCGTGTCCACCACCCACACCATCACGGGTGCCATCGTGGGCGTGGGGTCGACGCGCAAGGTCTCGGCCGTGCGCTGGGGCGTCGCGGGCAACATCGTCTGGGCGTGGATCTTCACCATTCCCGCGTCGGCCTTCATCGCCGCGGTGTCGTGGTGGATCGGGACCCAGCTGCTCTAGGGCGGGCTGACGCCCAAGTATTAATGGGGTCAGACTCCAATTAAGTTAATCCCGGGGTTTTCTCCCGAAAACCCATCCGATTAACTTAATTGGAGTCTGACCCCATTTATTCCCGCCGCTAGGCGCGGTAGGAGACGGCGAGATCCCCAACGCCGTCCACGTGCCCCTCGAGCTTGTCGCCCGCCTTCACCGGGCCCACGCCGGCAGGCGTGCCGGAGAAGATGAGGTCGCCGGGCTGCAGCGTGATCAGGCTCGAGAGATAGTTGATCTGCTCGGGCACGGTCCAGATCTGCATGGCGAGGTCGCCCTTCTGCTTCTCCTGGCCGTTCACCTTGAGCCAGATGGCGCCCTTGGCGGGATGACCGATCTTCGAGGCGGGCCTGAGCGCCGAGATCGGCGCCGACTCGTCGAAGCTCTTGCCCATCTCCCACGGGCGGCCCATCTTCTTGGCTTCGCCCTGGATGTCGCGCCGGGTCATGTCGAGGCCCACGCCGTAGCCGAAGACGTGCTCGAGCGCCTTGTCGACCGGGATGTTCTTCCCGCCCCTGGCGATCGCCACCACCATCTCGATCTCGTGGTGCACGTCCTTCGTGCCCACCGGATAGCCGATCGTGGCGCCACTCTGGACGACGGAGTTGGCCGCCTTCATGAAGAAGAACGGAGGCTCGCGGTCGGGGTCGTGGCCCATCTCGCGCGCGTGGTCGGCGTAGTTGCGTCCGACGCAGTAGATGCGGCCCACGGGGAAGCGGGCGTCCGAGCCTTCGACGGGGAGGGAGGGGCGATCGCCGATTTCGATGACGTATTTCAAGAGTTTCCTTTCAGTCGAGCTTGATGTTGAGGGCCTTGGTGAGCGCCACGTACTTGCCGACCTGCGTCTTCAGCATGTCGGTGAACGCGGCGGGCGTGGGGCTCGAGAGCGGTTCGGCGCCGTTCGCGTCCATCGCGGTCTTGAACTCGGGCAGCGCCACGATCTCCACCAGCGCCTTGTGCAGCTTGTCGACGACGGGCTTGGGCATGTTGGCCGGGCCCATGATGCCGAGCCAGAGGGCGGCCTCGAAGCCGGGATAGCCCTGCTCGGCCACGGTCGGGACCTCGGGCAGGGCGGGCGAGCGGGTGAGCGTGCCCACGGCGATCGGCTTCACCTTGCCCGCCTTGGCGTTCTGCAGCAGCGCGGGCATCGACCCGAACACCGCGTCCACCTCGCCGGCGAGGATGGCGCGATCCGACTCGGCATTGCTCTTGTACGGGATGTGCTGGATCTCGATCTTGGCCGCGTCCTTGAGCATCTCCATGGAGAGGTGCGTGGCGGTGCCGCTCCCGGCGGAGCCGTAGTTGAGCTTGCCGGCCTGGCTCTTCGCGAGGTCGACGAACTCCGAGAGCTTCGCCGCGGGCGTCTTGCTGCTCGTGACCAGCAGGTAGGGCGTGATGGCGACGAGCGAGATGTGGGTGAAGTCGTTGACCGGGTTGTAGGGCAGTTTCGAATACGCGCCGGCGGCGATGGCGTGGGTGCTGGTCGTACCCAGCGTGAGCGTGTAGCCGTCCGCCGGCGACTTGGCCACGAGGTCCGCCCCGATCGTCCCGCCCGCCCCGGCCTTGTTCTCCACGACGAAGGGCTGGCCCAGCTTCTCGGTCAGGTGCTTGGCGACGATGCGGCCGACGATGTCCGTGGAACCTCCCGCGCCGAAGCCGATGACCAGCTTGACGGGTCGGTTGGGATAGTCGGCCTGCGCCATGGCGGGCGCGGCGACGGCCATCGATACGGCGGCCGCGACGGCGGCGGTGAAAGCTCTCCGATTCATTTTCTCTCCTGATTCCTGGACGCGTGGGGGGCCGACCTTGTGGAAGGCTGCGAGGCGCACTTTAGCAGGTGTAGGACCTCTCCCACAGCACGATCAGGAACACCTTACTGAAGCGTCGTGGCGCTTTGCATACCCTCGACAACACGGAAAAAACAGCCGTCGGGGAAACGGATGGAGAACAAGCAGAAGACGGGTTTCATCGCTGGCGTGGGCGCATCGGCCGGGGGCCTCGAGTCCCTCGAGCAGTTCTTTCGCGCGATGCCCGACGATACCGGGCTCGCGTTCGTCGTGGTCCAGCACCTCTCGCCGGACCACAAGAGCCTCATGGAAGAGCTCTTCACGCGCTTCACCAAGATCCCGGTGCGCGAGGCCAAGCACCACGAGCGCGTCCAGCCCAACCACATCTACCTCCTGCCGCCCGGCAAGGAGCTCGAGATCGCCGACGGGCGCCTCGAGGTCACCGACCGGCAGCAGGATCGGCACCTGTCCTTCCCCATCGACCGCTTCCTGTCGTCGCTCGCCGCGGACTGTGGCCAGCGCGCGATCGCCGTGATCCTGTCCGGAAGCGGCTCCGACGGCTCGCGCGGCGCCCGGCGGGTGCAGGCGCAGGGCGGCCTCGTGCTGGTGGAGGACCCGGAGACCGCGAGCTTCGACGGCATGCCGAAGGCGGCGATCGAGACCGGCATCGTCGACGTGGTGATGAGCAGCCCGGGGCTGGCGCGCGCGCTGGTCGAGCACGTGACCAGCGGCGAACTGCCGCACGGGGAAGCCGCGCGGGTGGTGGAGGAAGTGATCGCGCTGCTGCGGCTGCGCAAGCGCATCGACTTCGACGACTACAAGCGCAGCACCGTCTACCGGCGCATGCTGCGGCGCTCGCGCCTGGCGGCCGCGCAGGACCTCGGGGATTACCTGCGACTGCTGGAGCAGGACGGTGAAGAGCTCTCGGCCCTGCATCACGACCTGCTGATCGGGGTCACGAACTTCTTCCGCGACGAGGCGGGCTTCAACACCCTCGCGCGGCAGATCGACGAGCTGGTCAGGAACCCGGTCGAGCCCGAGCGCGAGCTGCGCGCGTGGGTGGCGGCCAGCGCCACGGGCGAAGAGGCGTTCTCGGTCGCCATCATGTTCGACGACGCCATCCGCAAGTCCGGCTCGCGCCGCACGTTCAAGGTCTTCGCGACCGACATCCACGAGGGCGCGCTCGAGACCGCCGGGGCGGGGATCTACGCGGAGGACCGCCTCAAGGGGATGAGCGACGAGCGCCTGGCGGCGCACTTCAAGGTGCGCCCGGACGGCCGCTACCAGGTGAACCCCGAGATCCGCCACCGCATCGTGTTCGCCAAGCACAACCTGCTCACCGACACGCCGTTCACGAACCTCGACCTCGTCACCTGCCGCAACATGCTGATCTACCTGCGCCCGCAGGCGCAGCGGCGCGCGCTCGCCAGCCTCTCGTATGGGCTGCGCATCGGCGGGCTCCTGTTCCTGGGCTCGAGCGAGAGTCCCGGCGAGCTGCAGCCGTGCTTCGACGCGGTGAGCGAGCAGGCCAAGCTCTATCGCAAGCGCGTGCACAGCCGTGGCATGCACCGGCCCGAGGTGCCCACGCGCGTGTCGATGCGCGGCATGCGCGACGTGACGCGCCCGCGCGCGGAGCCGAACCTGCTCCCGACCTACGACGCGCTGCTCGAGCGCTTCATGCCGCAGGGCTTCCTGGTGAGCGAGACGCGCGTGCTGCAGGAATGCTTCAACGGCTCGGAGGCGCTGCTGCGCGTTCCCTCGCGGCGCCTCTCGACCGATTTCCTCGACCTCGTGCCGGATGAGGTGCGCCTCGCGGTGGCCGGGGCGTTGGCACGCGCGGCGCGGGAATCGGGCCCGGTCGGATACGCGTCCATCCAATGGCCGACCCCGGGGGGCGCGAAGCACTTCGCCCTCACCGCGGAGCGGCTGAACGCGAAGAACACGGAATCGGCCTTCCTGGTCACGGTGGCCGAGAACGACCTGTCGAAGCCCGGCCCTGCGCCCGTATCCGAGATGCCGATGGGCTCCGAGCGCGTGCTCTCGCTCGAGGACGAGCTCTCGCGCACGCGCGAGAACCTCCAGGCCACCGTCGAGGAGCTCGAGGCGAGCAACGAGGAGCTCCAGGCCACCAACGAGGAGATGGTGGCCTCGAACGAGGAGCTGCAGAGCGTCAACGAGGAGCTGCACAGCGTCAACGAGGAGCTGCACACGGTCAACGCAGAGCACCAACGCAAGATCGCGGAGCTCTCGGAGGTCAACCGCGACACCAGCCACCTGCTCGAGAGCATCGACGTCGCCACGCTCTACCTGGACGGGAGCCTGCGCATCCGCAAGTACACGCCGCTCGCCGCCTCGATCTTCTCGCTGGTGGAGCACGACACGGGCCGGCTGCTCGAGAGCTTCAACCATCCGCTGGTCTATCCCGCGTTCATGGACGACGTGCGCCGCGTGCGCGACGGCGAGGGGCGGGTGGAGCACGAGGTGCAGAGTCGCGACGGCCGCTGGTACCTCGCGAGGTTGCTGCCGTACCGCGTCTCCGATGCCATCGACGGCGTGGTGGTCACGCTGACCGACGCCACGGCGCTGGCCGCGGCACGTTTCCGGGCGCGCCAGCTCTCGTCGATCGTTGACTCCAGTGCCGACGCGATCATCGGCCAGGACCTGGAAGGAGTGATCCGCAGCTGGAACACGGCCGCCGAACGGCTCTACGGCTACACGCCCGAGGAGGCGATCGGGCGCGACGCCGCGATGCTCGTGCCCGAAGGGGGGCGGACGGAGCTCGCGCGAATACTCGCCGAGGCGGGGCGCGGCGGCCACGTCATCAACAGGGCCGCCCAGCGCCTGTCCAAGGGCGGCGACGTCATCGAGATCTCCACCACCGTCTCGCCGGTGCGCGACGCCGCGGGAGAGATCACGGGCGTCGCCAGCATCGATCGCGACGTGCGCGCGCAGCGCGAGCTCGAGCGGCTCCTGCGCGAGAGCGAGCGCAAGTTCGCCGACCTCTACAACAACGCCCCGGACATGTACATGTCGCTGGACGTGCGCAGCGGACGCATCGTCGAGCACAACGCCACCTTCCGCGCGGTCACCGGCTACGGCGCTGCCGAGGTCGAGGCCATGCATGCGCTCGACCTCTTCGCCACCGAGGCCCAGGACGCGGTCCGCCAGGTGCTCGCCAGCATGCGCGCGGGCGAGGCGATCAACGACACCGCCCTGCGCATCCGGCGCAGGGACGGCACCGAGCTCGACGTGACCCTGAGCTCCACCGCGGTGCTCGACGCGAAGGGCGCGGCGATCCGCACCCGGTCGATCATGCGCGACGTGACCGAGCGGCGCCAGGCCGAGCAGAAGGTGCTCGAGGCGGGCGCCATGCGCGAGCAGTTCCTGGCGATGGTCTCGCACGAGCTGCGGAGCCCGTTGCACGCGGTGAACGCCGCGCTCCAGATCATCGACTCGTCCAACGCGAGCGACGCCCAGCGCACGCGCGCGGAGGGCGTCGTGCGACGCCAGACCAAGCAGATGGTGCGGCTGGTCGACGACCTGCTCGACGTCTCGCGCATCACCCACGGCAAGCTCGTGCTCGAGCGCGCCCCGGTGGACCTGATCGACGTCGCGCGCAGCGCCCTGGAGGCCGCCTCTTCCTCCTTCAGCGAGAAAGGGGTGCACCTGCTCACCGAGGGACTCGACCAGCAGATGATGGCCTTCGGGGACTCGGGCCGCCTCGCGCAGGTGTTCACCAACCTGCTGCAGAACGCGATCCGCTTCACCCCCGAGGGCAAGCGGGTGCTGCTGCGCGCCACGCGCGACGCGCTCCATGCCCGCTTCGAGGTCATCGACGACGGGCGCGGCATCGAGCAGTCCGACCTGCAGTCGATCTTCCAGATGTTCGTGCAGAGCCGGCAGGGGCTGGCGCGCACCGAGGGCGGGCTGGGGCTCGGGCTCACCATCGCCGAGCGCATCGTGGCGGCCCACGGCGGCCGCATCGAGTGCACCAGCCCGGGACTGGGCCGCGGCGCCACCTTCACGGTGACGCTGCCGGTGGACGACCGCGCCATGCTGCGCTCCGACGGCTCGGACGGCTTGCCGGCGAGCCTGTCGATCGTCGTGGTCGAGGACCAGGCCGACGCGCGCGAGGCGCTGGGAATGATCCTCGAGCTCGAGGGGCACAAGGTGGCCTCGGCGGGCGAGGGGCCCGAGGGACTCGCCCTCATCCTCGCGCAGCGGCCGCAGGTGGCGCTCCTCGATCTCGGCCTGCCCGGCATGAACGGCTTCGAGATCGCCTCGCGCATCCGCGAGGAGCTCGGCAACGAGGTCACGCTGATCGCGATGTCCGGCTACGGACAGCCCGAGGACATCCGCAAGTCCGAGGCCGCGGGGTTCGACCGGCACCTGACCAAGCCGGTGGACCCGCGCAGGCTCGCCGGGGCGCTGCGCGACCTCGGCTGGCGCGAGGCCCGCGATCCGTCACGGCTGCGCCGCACCGGCGGCGAGGCGTTCGAGCCGCGCGCGAGCTAGCCGAGGGTCAGAGGCCTTTCCGGGGCCACGTCATCGCGACGACACCCGCGATGACCAGGGCGAGGCCGACGCCGTGGGCCGGCTCGAGGCGTTCGCCCAGCAGGGTCACGCTCAGGCCCACGCCCACGGCGATGCGCAGGTACGCCTGGCTGGCGGTGGCGATCGAGCCGATCGTCGAGAGCAGGCGAAAGTAGACGACGAAGGCCGCGCCGGTGGAGAACACGGCGAGCGCCCCGACCGCGAGCAGCGAGCGCCCGGAAGCCCCGGACGGCCAGCCATCGACCACGAGCGCGAGCGGAACCAGGATGGCCGCCCCGGTGATCGCCGATCCCGCGGCGGGCACGAGCGCGGGAAGCTTGTCGTAGCGGCGCCCGATCACCGCCGCGATGCCGTAGCCGAGCGAGCCCGCGATGCAGGCGAGCTCCGCGGCGAGGTGGGAGCCGAGGCCGGCCAGCGCGCTCGGCCCCACGATCGCGACCACGCCCGCGAGCCCCAGCGCGACGCCGGCGAACTTGCGCCCGGTCGCCGGCTCGTGGCGCGTGATCGCCCAGGTGATCAGGAAGATGAAGATCGGCGAGAGCGAGTTGAGGATCGTTGTGAGCTTGGCGTCGATGATCTGCGACGCCCACGCGACCAGCACCCAGGGAAGGACCACGTTGAAGAGCGCCTGCGAGACGAAGTAGTCGCCCTCGCGCGCGGCCTGCCACCACGTGCGCAGCCGCGGGCCCAGCAGCGCGGCGAGCAGGAGCCCGCCCAGCCCGGCGCGGATCGCCGCCACCGACAGCGGCGGGATCGTCTCGACCGCGACCTTGATGAGAGGGAAGCTGGCCCCCCAGAGGAGGGCCAGCAGGCAGACGAGGGCGAACCCCCGGGCCCGGGGGCTCAGGCGGTGACGGCGGCAGCCGGCTGCTTCGCCATCAGGTCGCGCAGGACGAACGGCAGGATGCCGCCGTGGAGGTAGTAGTCGACCTCGATCGGCGTGTCGATGCGCAGCAGCACCTGCACTTCCTTCTTCGTGCCGTCCTTGCGGTGGATGACGAGCGTCACGTCCATCTGCGGACGGATGCCGTTCTCCACGCCGGTCACGTCGAAGGTCTCTTCGCCGGTGATGCCCAGGGTGGTGACCGAGTCCGTGCCCTTGAACTGCAGCGGCAGCACGCCCATTCCGACCAGGTTGGAGCGGTGGATGCGCTCGTACGAGCGCACGATCACCGCCTTGACTCCGAGAAGCGCCGTGCCCTTGGCCGCCCAGTCGCGCGACGAGCCAGAGCCGTACTCCTCCCCGCCGAAGACCACCGTGGGCGTTGCCTGCGCGATGTACTTCATCGCGGCATCGTAGATGGGCATCTGCTCGCCGCCCGGCTGGAAGAGCGTGACGCCGCCTTCCACGCGCGTGCCGTCGGCCTTCGGCGGCAGCATCAGGTTCTTGATGCGCACGTTGGCGAAAGTGCCGCGCATCATCACCTCGTGGTTGCCGCGGCGCGCGCCGTAGCTGTTGAAGTCGGCCTTCTGCACGCCGTTGGCGATCAGGTACTTGCCGGCGGGCGAGGTGTCCTTGATCGAGCCCGCGGGCGAGATGTGGTCGGTGGTCACGGAGTCGCCCAGCACGGCGAGCGCCTTCGCCCCCTTCACGTCGTGCGCCTTGCCCGCGCTCATGCCGAAGTCCTTGAAGAACGGCGGCTCGGCGATGTAGGTGGACTTGGGCCAGTTGTAGACCTGGCCCGCGGCCGTGGGCACCGCCTGCCACATCGGGTTGTCCTTGGTGAAGTCGCTGTAGAGCTTGCGGAACGTGGCCGGATCGCGCGAGAACGGCATCAACGCCTCCACCTCGGCGCTGGTCGGCCAGACGTCCTTCAGGTACACGGGCTTGCCGTCGCTGCCCATGCCCAGCGGCTCCGTGGTCAGGTCCTTGAGGACGGTGCCGGCGATGGCGTAGGCGACCACGAGCGGCGGCGAGGCGAGGAAGTTGGCGCGCAGGTTCGGGTGGATTCGGGCTTCGAAGTTGCGGTTGCCGGAGAGCACGGCGGCGCAGACCAAGTCGCTGTCGACGATCGCCTGGTCGATCGACTCGGCGAGCGGTCCCGCGTTGCCGATGCAGGTCGTGCAGCCGTAGGCCGAGACCCAGAAGTTGAGCTTCTCGAGGTACTGCAGCAGGCCGCCTGCCTTGAGGTATTCCGTCACGACGCGCGAGCCGGGAGCGAGCGAGGTCTTGATGTGCGGCTTGATCTTGAGGCCCTTTTCCACCGCCTTCTTGGCGAGCAGGCCCGCGGCGATCAGCACGCTCGGGTTCGAGGTGTTGGTGCACGAGGTGATCGCGGCGATCATCACGTCGCCCGAGCCGATCTCGACGCCGTCCTTGGTCGTCACGCGCTTGGCCATGTCCTCCGGCTTCTTGGCGAAGCCGTTGGCCGTCGCGGCAGCGGAGTAGAGCTCGGTGAACTTGCCCTTCAGCTTGCCCAGCTCGATGCGATCCTGCGGGCGCTTCGGACCCGCCACCGAAGGAGTGACGGTGGCGAGGTCGAGGTCGATCACCTCGGAGTAGTCGAGGTCGCCCTTCTTCGAGACGCCGAACATGCCCTGCGCCTTGAAGTAGGCCTCGAGCGCCGAGCACTCCTCTTCGGTACGCCCGGTGCCCTTGAAGAACTCGATGGTCTTCTCGTCCACCGGGAAGAAGCCCATGGTCGCGCCGTACTCCGGCGCCATGTTGGCGAGCGTGGCGCGATCGGGCACGCGCAGCGACCGGGTGCCCTCGCCGAAGAACTCGACGAACTTGCCGACGACCTTGGCCTTGCGCAGCAGCTCCGTGACGGTGAGCACGAGGTCGGTGGCGGTCACGCCTTCCTTGAGAGCGCCGGTGAGGTTCACGCCGACCACGTCGGGCGTGAGGAAGTACACCGGCTGGCCCAGCATGCCGGCCTCCGCCTCGATGCCGCCCACGCCCCAGCCGACCACGCCGATGCCGTTGATCATCGTCGTATGGCTGTCGGTGCCGACCAGCGAATCCGGGTAGTACATGCCGTTCTTCTGGAACACGCCGCGCGCCAGGTACTCGAGGTTCACCTGGTGCACGATGCCGATCCCCGGGGGGACGACCTTGAAGGTGTCGAACGCCTGCATGCCCCACTTCATGAACTGGTAGCGCTCCTTGTTGCGCGCGAATTCCAGCTTCATGTTGAGGTCGAGGACGTTGGGCCCGCCGTAATGGTCGATCTGCACCGAGTGGTCCACCACCAGGTCCACGGGCGCGAGCGGCTCGATCGACTTGGCGTTCTTGCCCAGCTTGTGCGCGACGCTGCGCATCGCCGCGAGGTCCGCCAGCACCGGCACGCCGGTGAAGTCCTGCAGCACGATGCGCGCGAGGATGAACGGAATCTCGTCCGTGCGCGCGCCCTTGGCTTGCCAGTTGGCGAGCTGCTTCACGTGCTCTTCGGTCACCTTCTTGCCGTCGACGTTGCGCAGGACGCTCTCGAGCACGATGCGGATCGACATCGGCAGGCGCTTCACGTTGGGGAAGGTCTCCGCGAGCGCCGGGAGCGAGTAGTACTGGCCGCTCTTGCCCGCGGCCGGCTGGAAGGTCTTGAGGGTGTTGAAGGCGTTATGGGCCATGATGGGTTTCTCTCTTGGGTTTACTTCTGCACCGCCGCGAGGCGGATCTGGACGTCGTATTCCTTGCCCTTGTCGTCGCGGCACTCGCCGCCACCGCCCGAGCGGGTGCCCCTCAGGTCGCAACGCAGGCCCGAGCCGTCGGGCGCGGTGAGCAGCGCCTTCGCGGCCCCCCCGCCGGGCGTATCCATGTGGATCGTGCCGCCGCCCATGCCCCAGCCCCAACCGCGATAGCCGTATCCCGCCCCCCCGCCGACCCAGCCGGTGGTGTACGCGGGCGCGCTTTCCACCCACGTTCCGCTGAAGGTCTTGCCCTCGACCGTCACCGAGATCGGTCCCTGCCCGGAGGCCATGCCCTCCATGACGCCGGCGTAGGTCTTGCCGCTGTCGCGCGGCATGAGGGTGAGCTGGTAGGTGCTGGCGCAACCCGCCAGGCCGAAGGCGGCGGCGAGCGCGAAGGCGTGTGTGAGCTTGCGGTTCATGGCTGTGTTCCTCAGGTTACCTCGCCATCAGGTCGACGAACTCGTTGACCGGCGTGGCCTCGAGGCGCTTGGCGTCCATGCAGAGGTCGAAGATCGCGTTGCGCTGCTTCTCGGCGAACTGGCGAGCCAGGTTGGTCTTGAACTTCTCCACCAGGACCGGCATGCCGTCCTTGCGGCGGCGGCGGTGCCCGATGGGGTATTCGACCACGATCTCCGCGAGCTTCTTGCCGTCCTTGAACTCGACGGTGACCGCGTTCGCGATCGAGCGCTTCTCGGGGTCGTGGTAGTCCTTGGTGAACTGCTTGTCCTCGACGCAGGCGATCTTGTCGCGCAGGGCGTCGATGCGTGGGTCGGAGGCGACCTGGTCCTCGTAGTCGCCTGCGGTGAGGCGCCCGAAGAGGATCGGCACCGCCATCATGTACTGGATGCAGTGGTCCCGGTCCGCCGGGTTGTTGAGCGGGCCCTTCTTGTCGATGATGCGGATGCAGGCCTCGTGCGTGCGCACCGTGATCTTCTTGATGTCGTCGGGCTTGCGGCCGGCCTTCGCCAGCTCCGCGTGGATCGCCATCGAGGCTTCGACCGCGGTCTGCGAGTGGAATTCGGCCGGGAAGGAGATCTTGAAGAGCACGTGCTCCATCACGTAGCTGCCGTACGGGCGCTGGAACCTGAACTCGTGTCCCTTGAAGAGCACGTCGTAGAAGCCCCACGTCTTGGCGGTCAGCACCGAGGGATAGCCCATCTCGCCGGTCCTGGCGATGAGGGCCAGGCGCACGGCGCGCGAGGTGGCGTCGCCGGCGGCCCAGCTCTTGCGGGAGCCCGTGTTCGGCGAGTGGCGGTAGGTGCGCAGGCTCTGGCCGTCGACCCACGCGAGCGAGACGGCGTTGATGGTCTCGTCGCGGGTGAGACCGAGCAGCGTCGAGACCGCGGCCGTGGATGCGACCTTGACCAGCACGACATGGTCCAGGCCCACCTTGTTGAAGCTGTTCTCCAGCGCGATGCAGCCCTGGATCTCGTGCGCCTTGATCATCGCGGTGAGCACGTCGCGCACGGTGAGCGGCGCGCGGCCGGCGGCCACGTTGTTGCGCGAGACCCAGTCGGCCACGGCGAGGATGCCGCCGAGGTTGTCCGAGGGATGGCCCCACTCCGCGGCGAGCCAGGTGTCGTTGAAGTCGAGCCAGCGGATCATGGTGCCGATGTTGAAGGCGGCCTGGATCGGGTCGAGCTGGTGCGGCGTGCCCGGAACCCTTGCGCCATTGGGAACGACCGTGCCGGGCACGACCGGCCCCAGCAGCTTGGTGCAGGCGGGGTACTCGAGCGCCTCGAACCCGCAACCGAGCGTGTCCATCAGGCAGTAGCGGGCGGTCTCGTAGGCCTCCTTCGAGGCGATCTTGTACTTGTGGACGTAGTCGACGATGTCGACGAGGACCTTGTCGGGATCGGGGCGGACGTTGCTGATATGTGCGGACACTCTTTCCTTTCCTGTTCTCTGTTCGTCGAGTCGTTTACTGCGGCATGCCTTCCTTGTTGAGTCGTTCCAGCGCCGGCCCGACGTAAGTCATGCAGTACCCCGTCTTGCCGGGGATGTCGGCGCCGTGCAGGCGTGAGCGCTCGGCCTCTCTTTCGCGGCTGCATTCGACCATTCGCCGCGCGACCGCATTGGACTGGAAGGTGGCGATCTCGCCGCTGAACTTCGTGCGCCACTCGCGGTACGCGGGATCGAAGCGCGCCTTGAATCCCGGGACCTCGCTCGCGCACATGTCGTACGACTTGAATATGCCGACCACCATCTCGAGGGCCACCTGGGATTTCCGCGCGGCGGCGGTGATTTCGCCCGTCCGGGGATCGACTTCCGGCTTCTCGATGAGGTGCGTGGGGCAAGGACCCGCTGCCTGCGACGACGCTGGCGGGTTGAGCGCGCTCTGGCGCGCCTCGTCGGAGCACTTCGAATCCTGATACACCGTGCGGCCATCCGGCAGCTTGCACTTGTAGAGGCTTTGGGCGGCGACGGGCCAGGCCATGCCGCCCGCGATGAGGGCGAAGCAGGCCAGCCGAATCGCACCGGGTCGCATGCGTTCAGTCTTCCCTGGGGTGCGGGACGCGGTTCTCGGCGCGCGCGATCGGGGCGAGCCGGGCGAGGGCGGCCACGAGCTCGGCGCGCTCGGCGAGGAGGGCGTTGAAGTCGGCGTCGCAGGCCGGCACCGGCGTGCCGTAGGCGCCGAGCTCGTCGCAAACCGCCCTGCGGCGCGCATCGAGGACGGCAACGCACTCGGAAAGGGTCACCGGGGTTGCGATCGCGATCATTGCACCACCTTCGGCGTGCCGGCCTCGCGCGGAGGCTGGATGGTGGTGGCGATATCGGCGCAGCGCTCGGCGATGCTCTCCGAGGCCGGCCGTTCGCGCTCCTGGCGCATGCGCGCATCGAGCTGGCTCGCGTCGGGCTCGTTGCTGAGGCGGCTCACGGCGGCGGCATTGCGCACCTTCCAGCCCTCGTAGGCCCCGGTGTACTTGTACGAGAAGTTGGGCACGCGCTCGGAGCAGATCGCGAAACCCGCCACGATCTCGACCGCGCCGCCGCTCGCCGCGGCCGCGGTAGCGGCCGGCGCCCCGGCGGCAGGCGCAGGTGCCTTGGTCTCGGCCGGTGCCGGAGTTGGTGCGGCGCCCGGGGCCGGCGTGCGCACGGTGCTCTGCTTCGCCGTGTCGTCGCAGGGGGAGTCCTGGTAGACGGTCTTGCCGCCCTTTACGCACTTGAAGAGCTGCGCATGCGCCGCCGGGGCCGCCAGCGCGAGCAGGGCGAGGGCTGCGATCTGCGTTTTCATCTGCGTTTCTCCAGCGGGACGAATTCGAGGTCCTCGGGCCCGGTGTAGTTGGCCGAGGGACGGATGATCTTGCCGTCGATGCGTTGCTCGATCACGTGGGCGCTCCATCCGGAGGTGCGCGAGATCACGAACAGCGGCGTGAACATCGCCGTGGGCACGCCCATCATGTGGTACGAGGTGGCGCTGTACCAGTCGAGGTTGGGGAACATCTTCTTCTCGCGCCACATCACCTGCTCGACGCGCTCCGAAATGTCGAAGAGCTTCATGTTGCCGGCGTCCTGCGAGAGCTCCCGGGCGACCTCCTTGATCACCTGGTTGCGCGGGTCGGCGATGGTGTAGACGGGATGGCCGAAGCCGATGATCACCTGCTTCTCGGCCACGCGCCGCACGATGTCCTCCTCGGCCTGGTCGGGGGTGTCGTAGCGGCCGATGGTGTCGAAGGCGAATTCGTTCGCGCCGCCGTGCTTCGGGCCCTTCAGCGCCCCGATCGCGGCGGTGATGGCCGAGTGCATGTCGGAGCCCGTGCCGGCAACCACGCGCGCGGTGAAGGTCGAGGCGTTGAACTCGTGCTCGGCATAAAGGTTGAGCGAGATGTGCATCGAGCGCACCCAGAGCGCCGAGGGCTTGCGGCCGTGGAGCAGGTGCAGGAAGTGGCCGCCGATCGAGTCGTCGTCGGTCTCCACGTCGATGCGCCGCCCGGAATGCGAGAAGTGGTACCAGTAGAGCAGCATCGAGCCCATCGAGGCCATGAGGCGGTCTGCGATGTCGCGCGCCGGCCCGACCTTGTGGTCCTCGCCCTCGGGCAGGACGCTGCCGAGCGCCGAGACCGCGGTGCGCATCACGTCCATCGGATGCGTGGAGGCCGGGATGGACTCGAGGATGTCCTGAACCGCCGCCGGGATGCCGCGCAGGCCCTTGAGCTTGCCCTTGTAGGCGGAGAGCTCCGCCGCGTTGGGCAGCCTGCCGTGCACGAGGAGGTAGGCGACTTCCTCGAATTCGGCCTTGGTGGCGAGGTCGAGGATGTCGTAGCCGCGGTAATGCAGGTCGTTGCCGGTGCGCCCTACGGTGCACAGCGCGGTGTTGCCCGCAGTCACGCCCGAGAGCGCGACGGATTTCTTCGGTTTCGGCGCCACGGCGGGCGTGGCGGTTGCGGCTTGGCTCATGTCGTCCTCACTTGGACTTGGCGAACAGGGCATCCAGCTTCTGCTCGAAGTCGTGGTAACCCAGGTATTTGTAGAGATCGTCGCGCGTCTGCATCGTGCCGACGACGGCTCGCTGCGTGCCGTCGCGGCGCAGCGCGGTGTAGACGTTCAGCGCGGCCTGGTTCATCGCGCGGAAGGCCGAAAGCGGGTAGAGCGCGATGTCGACCGAGGCCGAGCGCAGCTCTTCCAGCGTGAAGAGGGGCGTCTTGCCGAACTCCGTGATGTTCGCGAGCACCGGCACCTTCACCGCATCCTTGAAGCGCTTGTACATCGCGAGGTCGGTGATCGCCTCCGGGAAGATCCCGTCGGCCCCGGCCTCGACGCAGGCGAGCGACCGGTCGATGGCGGCCTCGAGGCCCTCGGAAGCGAGCGCGTCGGTGCGGGCCATGATGAAGAAGTCGCGGTCGGTGCGCGCGTCCGCGGCGGCCTTGATGCGGTCGACCATCTCCGCCTTGGACACCAGCTCCTTGCCCGGCCGGTGGCCGCAGCGCTTGGCGCCCACCTGGTCCTCGATGTGCATCGCGGCCGCGCCGAACTTGATGAGCGACTTCACGGTGCGCGCCACGTTGAAGGCGCTCGCGCCGAAGCCCGTGTCCACGTCCACCAGCAGCGGCAGGTCGCACACGTCGGTGATGCGGCGGATGTCGGTGAGGACGTCGTCGAGGTTGGAGATGCCCAGGTCGGGCAGTCCCAGCGAGCCCGCCGCGACGCCGCCGCCCGAGAGGTAGATCGCCTTGTAGCCGCTCGCCTTGGCGAGGGTGGCGTGATAGGCGTTGATCGCGCCGGGCACCTGCAGCGGCTTCTCGTCGCGCAGCGCCTGCCTGAATTTCGCTCCTGGGGTCATTCTTGCTTCCATCGGCCTAAGGCGAAAAGCTCCTCACTGAGAGCACAGAGAAGCACTGAGATCACTGAGAGAGGCATGTGGGTTTCATTTCGTGACATGTTGATCGGAGGCCGAATTGACATTTCTCTCTCAGTGTTCTCAGTGCTTCTCTGTGCTCTCAGTGAGGAGCTTTGGGGGTGGTTGGTTCAGAAGAAAGCGGTAGCTGCTTCTTCGGGCAAGGTCACGCCGGTGACCCTGGCCTTCTGCAGCAGCTGCCAGAAGTAGCGGTAGGTGGCGCGGTCGTGCAGCTCGCCGTGGTACTGGATCGGGCCCCACTTGGCGCGCTGGGCGGCGAGCAGGATCGCGGCGGCGTCCTTCACCTCGCCGAGCTCGGGCTTCATCGCGTCGACGATCGGCTGGATCTGGCTCGGGTGGATGCTCCACATGCGCAGGAAGCCGAAGTCGTTGCGCGCGCGCCACGCATCGCGGAAGACGTTGTAGGGGTTCTTCAGGTCGAGCGAGACGTTGTGCGCCGGGATCACGCCGTGGGCGAGGGCGGCGGAGACCACCTGCGCCTTGGCGTGCACGATGACCGGGTGCTCGAACTGCCCCGGCGAGCGCATGTTCGAGGCGTGGATCGCGCCGTGGTGGCCGCTCACGAAGTCCATGAGGCCGAAGTCCAGCACCTGCACGTTCTCGATCGCGGCGATGTCCCAGGCCTCGTAGAGGCCGCCGTGGGTCTCGACCAGCACGTGGATCGGGATGGCGCGCCCCACCTTGCGCCTCTTCGCCACGGCCTGGACGTGGGCCGCCATCTCCGCGGCCTGCGCGGCGCTGGTGCACTTCGGGAGCGTCACGTGCGCCAGCACCTTCCCGGCGCCGCCCACGACGATGTCGACGTCCTTTTTCCAGTGCGGATGCGTGTAGTCGTGGACGCGCACGCCGGCCATGGCGTGGATGTTCTGCGCCGAGCCGAGGACGTCCACGATCATCTCGGCGTGCTGCTTCTCGCGTCCGGCCTCGGCGCCGTCTTCGCAATCGCAGGTGATGTCGAAGATCTTCCCGAGCTTGCCCTGCAGCTCGAGCGCCTTGCCGATCAGCTTCTCCGAGCCGGCGAAGTGCTCGCACGCGGGCAGGACCGGGATGGGCTTCTCGCCAACGAACAGCGCACGGCTCGGGTGGGAGGCATCGATTCGGGAGGCGGCGGGCATGAAGGCTCCGGGAGGCTCTCTATTCTAGGTCGTTTGCCGGCGCGCAATGAGCACCGAATAGTCGAGGTCGAGCACCACCGCGGGGTGCCTCTCGTCGGGGCCCAGCGCCGGCAGCTCGCGCGGGTCCATGTTCTTCACCCCGAGCATGCGCAGGCGCAGCGCGCCCACGTCCCGCCGCTTGGGCACGGTCTCGCGCGCGCTCACCACGTGGCGGCAGTAGAGGGTGTCGCCGGCGAAGGTGGGGTTGGCATGGGTGCCGGCATGGATCGCGGCGATGGAGAAGGCGTTTTCCAGCCCGTCGTAGGAGAGCGCGCGGCAGAGCGAGATCACGTGGCCGCCGTAGACCAGGCGCCTCTTGAACTGGTTGCCCTGCGCGTGGTGGGCGTCGAAATGGATGCGCGCGGTGTTCTGGTACAGGCGCGTCGCGAGCATGTGGTCCGACTCCTCGACCGTCATGCCGCCGGGATGGTCGATCACGTCGCCGGGCGCGTAGTCGTCCCAGAGCCGCGCGCTGCCGGTGTGCTCGTGGTCCATGGCCGCGACCTGGAGGAAGCGCGGGACGTTGTACTCGGAGGGCGGAACCTCGTCGGCGAGCGGCGGGATCACGGTCGCCGGGGAGGGCGCGCCGGGGCGCTTGGCGACCATGACCCAGCGGTCCCAGCCCAGCACCTCGACACCCTGCTGGTTCACGGCCGTGGAGGTCACGTAGACCACCCCGTTCTTGCCGTTCGAGTTCTCCTTCACGCCGATCACGCGCGACTCGCTGCTCAGCGTGTCGCCGGCATACACGGGCGCGCGGAAGCGCACGTCCGCGTAGCCCAGGTTGGCTACCGCGTTGTACGAGACGTCGGGCACGGTCTTGCCGAAGGCGATGTTGAAGACCAGCAGGTCGTCGACCGGGCAGGACGGATGGCCCATCGAGCGGGCCAGCGGCTCGCTGCAATGCATCGGGTGGCGAGCGCCCGTCAGCGCGATGTAGAGCGACACGTCGCCGGCGGTGACGGTGCGCGGCGTGGCGTGGTGGAAGACGCGGTCGAGCTGGAAGTCCTCGAGGAAGTACCCGTCCAGGGGGCGGCTGCGCCCGGTCCAGTCGGAGCTCACCGTCCGGCCTCCAGCTTTTCGATCATGTCCGCGAGGGCGAGCAGGCGCCGCGCTTCCTTCACGTGATGCCCCTCGACCAGCCGGCCCGCGACCACCACGGTGCCGCGGCCCTCGCCGTGCGCGCGGTCGAGCGCCTCGATCACCTCGAGCGCGGTCGCCAGGTCGTGCGGCTTGGGCGTGAAGGCGTCGTTGCAGTAGGGCAACTGGAAGGGGTGCACGAGCGACTTGCCGTCGAAGCCGAGGTCGCGCGCGATGCGGCAGGCGAACTCGAAGGACTGCATGTCCTTGAGGTCGGTCGAGATGCCGTCCACGACCGATCGGTCGTACGCGCGCCCGGCGAGCAGCACCTTCGAGAGGCTGTACATGAGCGCCACGCGATCGGGCGTGCGCCGGCCGTGCAGCTGGTTCAGCAGGTCGCCGGTGGCGAGCACGATGCAGGCGATGCGCTCCGAGGCGGCGGCGATTTCCTCGGCGTGGAGCACGGCGAGCGGGCTCTCGATCATGACCATGATCGGCAGGTGGCTGCCGCCGGCCGCGTCCAGCTCCTGCAGCGCCTCGGCCACGTCCGCGCGCGACTCGACATTGGGAAAGAGGATCGCGTCGGCGCCGATGCCCGCGACCGCCTTCACGTCGTCGCGGCCCCACGGGGAGTCGAGGTCGTTCACGCGGACCACGACCTCGCGCCGGCCATAGCCGCCCGCGAGCACCGCCTCGACGACGTGGCGCCGCGAGTCTTCCTTCTTCTCGACCAGGATCGGGTCGCCCAGGTCGAGGATGACCGAGTCCACCTTGAGGGTGCGCGCCTTGTTCAGGTAACGCGGATCGCACCCCGGGACGTACAGCATCGAGCGGCGTGGGCGGTAGTATGGATTCATCCAAGCCATTGATGCATAAGGGTTATGGTCGATACTTCCCAAGTTGAGACTGATATCTTATATAAGACTAGGCAAAAAATCCACCGGACGGTGGTACGATGCCCGCCATGGCCAAAGCCGCGACGCCGCCCGCCCGCCGCCCGCTATACGAGCAGATCAAGATACTGCTCACGAACAGCCTCGTTGCCGGCGAATGGAAGCCCGGCGAGGCGATCCCTTCGGAGATGGATCTCGCCGAACGTTACCGCGTCAGCCAGGGGACGGTCCGCAAGGCGGTCGAGGAGCTCGCGGCCGAGAGCATCCTCATGCGCCGGCAGGGCAAGGGCACCTTCGTCGCATCGCACAGCGAGCCGGCCTACCAGTACCGGTTCCTGCGCCTGCGCCCGGATTCGGGCGAGCGCGTCCATCCGGTGAATCTCTTCTTCGGCCTGGAGCGCAGCCACGCGAACGCCGAAGTGGCGCGCGCGCTCGGCATGGCGGAAGGCGCCGCGGTCACGACCTTCAAGCGCGTCATGTCCTTCGGCGGGCGCCCGGTGGTCCTGGATGCAATCGCCTTCGAGGCTGCGCGCTTCCCCGGGTTCACGCTCGCCGAGCTGGAGGAGTTCCATGGCTCGGTGTACAGCTTCTACGAGACGGTGTTCGCCGTGCGCATGATTCGCGCGCGCGAGAACCTGCGCGCGGTGTCGGCCGATTCGGTGGCCGCGGCGCACCTCAAGGTCGCGGCGGGCACGCCACTGCTCCAGGTCGACCGCATCGCGTACACCTATGGCGACAAGCCGGTGGAGTGGCGCCGCGGCCTCTGCGTGACGCGCGACTACTCCTACCTGAACGACCTGAACTGATAAACTCGCCCTCTGCCGACCCGGGAAAAAACATGAGCTCCGCGCCCAAGCCGCGACCCAGGTACTACGACCTGAATCTCGCGCACCTGCCGCCTCCCGGCCTGGTCTCGATCTTCCACCGCGTAACCGGTTTCCTGCTCTTCTTCCCCGTGCTGCCGGCGCTGCTCTACCTCCTGCAGGCGACTCTCGGCTCCGAGCAGGGCTATTCGCGCTGGCGCGACTTCTTCGCGCAGGGCGGGGTGAAGCTGGTCCTGCTCGGCTTCATCTGGCTCTACGCGCACCACTTCTGGGCCGGCATCCGCTACCTGCTGCTCGACGTGCACTGGGGCATCGACAAGGCGCCCGCGCGGGCTTCGGCGAATGCGGTGCTGGCGCTCGGCGTGATCACCACGTTGCTCATCGGCTGGAGGCTCTGGTGAAGCGCTACACCAAGAACCCGGTCGGCGCGCACTACGGGCTGGGCGACTGGCTGCTGCAGCGCCTGACCGCCGTCGTGATGGCGCTGTACACGATCGGCTTCGCGGCCTGCCTGCTGATGGGACCGCCGTCCACGTATGCCGACTGGAAGGCGCTCTTCGCGGGCAATTTCGTGCGGCTTGCGACGATGTTCTTCTTCGCCGCGCTGCTCTACCACGCGTGGGTCGGCATGCGCGACATCGTCATGGACTACGTGAAGCCCACCGGCATTCGCCTCGGGCTGCAGACGATCATCGGTGGCGCGCTCTTCTTCCAGCTCATCTGGGCGGCCTCGATCCTGTGGGGGGCGCGATGACGGCGCGGACGACCCCTGTGCGCAGGTTCGACGCGGTGATCGTGGGCGCCGGCGGCTCCGGGCTGCGCGCCTCGCTCGAGCTGGCGCAGGCGGGCCTCAAGGTCGCGGTGCTCTCCAAGGTCTTCCCCACGCGCTCGCACACCGTGGCGGCGCAGGGCGGCGTCGGCGCCGCGCTCGGCAACATGGGCGAGGACAGCTGGCTCTGGCACATGTACGACACGATCAAGGGCTCCGACTACCTCGGCGACCAGGACGCGATCGAGTTCATGTGCCGCATGGCTCCCGAAGTCGTGATCGAGCTCGAGCATTTCGGCATGCCGTTCGATCGCAACGAGAACGGCACCGTGTACCAGCGTCCCTTCGGCGGGCACTCGGCCAACTTCGGCGAGAAGCCGGTGCAGAGGAGCTGCTGCGCGGCCGATCGCACCGGGCACGCGATGCTGCACACGCTCTACCAGAGGAACGTGCTCGCGCGCACGCAGTTCTTCGTCGAGTGGATGGCGCTCGACCTCATCCGCGATTCGCAGGGCCACGTCGTCGGCGTGACGGCGCTCGAGATGGAGACGGGCGAGATCTCGATCTTCCACGCCAAGGCCACGCTCTTCGCCACCGGCGGGGCCGGCCGCATCTTCGCCTCCTCGACCAACGCGTTCATCAACACCGGCGACGGCCTGGGCATGGCGGCGCGCGCCGGCATCCCGCTCGAGGACATGGAGTTCTGGCAGTTCCACCCCACCGGCGTCGCCGGCGCGGGCGTGCTCATCACCGAGGGCGTGCGCGGCGAGGGCGGGTACCTGCTCAACAAGAACGGCGAGCGCTTCATGGAGCGCTACGCCCCCACGATGAAGGACCTCGCCTCGCGCGACGTGGTCTCGCGCGCGATGGCCACCGAGATCAAGGAAGGCCGCGGCATGGGCCCCGAGGCCGACCACGTGCTGCTCAAGCTCGACCACCTGGGCCTGGAGACGATCGACAAGCGCCTGCCGGGCATCCGCGAGATCGCGATGAAGTTCGCCAACGTGGACCCGGTGAAGGAGCCGATCCCGGTCGTGCCCACCGTGCACTACCAGATGGGCGGAATCCCGAGCAATTACCACGGCGAGGTCGTCACCGCGCAGGGGCGCGTCCCGGGCTTCTACGCCGCGGGCGAATGCGGCTGCGCCTCGATCCACGGCGCCAACCGCCTCGGCACCAACTCGCTCACCGACCTGCTGGTGATGGGCAAGAGCTCCGGGCAGTCGATGGTCGCTTTCATCCGCGGCGAGGGCGCGGCGCACCGGCCGCTGCCCCAGGATGCCGACGACTACTCGAGGAGCCGCGTGAGCCGCCTCGACAACCAGGCGCAGGGCGAGCCGGTGCACGAGGTGCGCGCCGAGATGCAGCGCACGATGCAGGCGCACTGCGGTGTCTTCCGCTTTCCCGACCTGCTCACGGCGGGCGTCGAGAAGATCAAGGCGATGGCCGAGCGCGCCAAGCGCACCGGCATCAAGGACAAGTCGAAGGTCTTCAACACCGCGCGCATCGAGGCGCTCGAGCTCGACAACCTCGTCGAGGCGGCACGCGCGACGATGATCTCGGCCAACGCGCGCCAGGAAAGCCGCGGTGCCCACGACCGCGCCGACTTCCACAAGCGCGACGACGCCAACTGGCTCAAGCACTCGCTCTGGTTCCGCGACGGCGACCGCCTCGAATACAAGCCCGTCAACCTGAAGCCCCTCACCGTGGAGACCTTCGTGCCCAAGGCGCGAGTCTATTGACGATGAAATTCCGCATCCATCGCTACGACCCCGACAAGGACGCCAAGCCCTACGTGCAGGACTACGACGTCGAGATGGGGCCGGCCGACCGGATGCTCCTCGACGCACTGGTGCGCATCAAGACGGTCGACGACACCCTGGCGCTGCGCCGCTCGTGCCGCGAGGGCGTCTGCGGGTCGGACGCGATGAACATCAACGGCAAGAACGGCCTCGCGTGCACCACGAAGCTCGTGGAGCTGAAGGAGCCGGTGGTGATCAAGCCGCTGCCGGGGCTGCCCATCGTGCGCGACCTGATCGTGGACATGACGCAGTTCTTCGCGCAGTACCACTCGATCAAGCCGTACCTGGTGAACGACGAGCCGCCGCCGGAGAAGGAGCGCCTGCAGAGCCCGACCGAGCGCGAGGAGCTCGACGGCCTCTACGAATGCATCCTCTGCGCCTGCTGCTCGACCTCGTGCCCGAGCTTCTGGTGGAACCCCGACAAGTTCGTCGGCCCCGCGGGCCTGCTGCAGGCCTACCGCTTCATCGCCGACAGCCGCGACAAGGCCACCAACGAGCGCCTCGACGACCTCGAGGATCCGTATCGCCTGTTCCGCTGCCACACGATCATGAACTGCGTGGACGTGTGCCCGAAGGGCCTCAACCCGACGCTCGCCATCGGCAGGATCAAGGAGCTTTTGGTGAAACGAGTCGTTTGAAAAGCGAAACACAGAGAGCACAGAGAAGGCACAAGGCCACAGAGAGAGCAATGCGTGTCATTGGTGGCTGCGTTCGCCATCGGCGCGAATCGAATCCGTCTTCCTCTCTGTGCTCTCTGTGCCTTCTCTGTGTCCTCTGTGTTGAGCTTTAGATGGAAGCGCGAGCGTTGGAGCGATTGAAGTGGCGCAGCCGAAGGGGGCTGCTGGAGCTGGACCTGGTATTCGAGCGTTTCTGGGCGGGGCCGGGGCGGGAGATGGAGGCGGGGGAGGCGGCGGCACTGGAGCGGTTGCTCCTGCTGCCGGACAACGACCTGCTGGACATGGTCATGGGACGGGCGGCGGCGCAGGACGACGCAGCCGCCCGCATGCTGGAAAAACTGCGGGCCGCATAGCCCGGTCGAGGGAGCGAGCACATGGACGCGAAAGGCAAGGCGACACTGAACGTAGAGGGCGGCAAGAGCCTGGAGGTGCCCGTCTACGGCGGCACCATCGGCCCGGACGTCGTCGACATCCGCACGCTCTACGGCAAGACGGGGATGTTCACCTACGACCCCGGCTTCCTTTCCACGGCGGCGTGCGCCTCGAAGATCACCTACATCGACGGCGACAAGGGCGTGCTGCTGTATCGCGGCTACCCGATCGAGCAACTCGCGGTGAACTGCGACTTCCTCGAGGTCTGCTACCTGCTCCTCAACGGCGAGCTGCCGAAGGCCGAGGAGAAGAAGAAGTTCGACTGGACCGTCACCCGCCACACGATGGTGCACGAGCAGCTGGCGCGCCTCTTCCAGGGGTTCCGCCGCGACTCGCACCCGATGGCGGTGATGGTGGGCGTGGTGGGCGCGTTGTCGGCCTTCTACCACGACTCGCTCGACATCAACGATCCGTCGCACCGCGAGATCTCGGCCTTCCGCCTGATCGCGAAGCTGCCGACGATCGTCGCCATGGCCTACAAGTACAACATGGGCCAGCCGTTCATTTATCCCAAGAACGACCTGTCCTATACCGCCAACTTCATGCGCATGATGTTCGGCGTGCCGGCCGAGGACTACGAGCTGAACGACGTCCTGGTGCGCGCGCTCGACCGCATCTTCATCCTGCACGCCGACCACGAGCAGAACGCCTCCACTTCCACGGTGCGCCTCGCCGGCTCTTCCGGCGCGAACCCGTTCGCGTGCATCGCCTCGGGCATCGCGTGCCTGTGGGGGCCGGCGCACGGCGGGGCGAACGAGGCGGCGCTGCAGATGCTGATGGACCTGCAGAAGGAAGGCGGGGTCGCGAAGATCGGCGAGTTCGTGAAGAAGGTGAAGGACAAGAACTCGGGCGTGAAGCTGATGGGCTTCGGCCACCGCGTCTACAAGAACTACGACCCGCGCGCCAAGCTCATGCAGGAGACCACGCGC
>Ga0111539_10001300_pt1 | contig 33359 bp, 38 predicted proteins | sample RhiMethybrSRZTD1_FD_79667 | JGI IMG/M metagenome (GOLD analysis project Ga0111539, IMG submission 79667) | Populus rhizosphere microbial communities from Tennessee, USA - Rhizosphere MetaG P. TD hybrid SRZTD1 (version 2) (version 2) | ecosystem: Host-associated > Plants > Roots > Rhizosphere >...
CACAACGCCCTCCAGGGTGCGCCGCGCTCGCTCTCAGACGAGGAGAAGGAGATCTTCCGCCGCTACAACCTCGGCAACGCCGAGGCGCTCACGGACTCCTTCGACTACGTGATCGTCCACGACCCGCAGCCGGCCGGCATGATCGAGCACGCGCGCGCCTGCGGCCGCCACTGGATCTGGCGCTGCCACATCGACCTCTCGACGCCCAACGAGGACGTCCTCGGCTTCCTCCTCCCCTGGCTTCACTCCTACGACTCGATGGTGTTCCACCGCGAGGAGTACGTGCCGCGCCACGAAGGCCTGCCGCCCGCGTACATCTGGCCGCCGGCGATCGACCCGCTGACGCCGAAGAACATGGCGCTCTCTCCCGAGGACGCAAGCTACATCGTCGACCAGTTCGGGATCGACGTCGACCGCCCGCTCGTCACCCAGGTGTCCCGGTTCGACCCGTGGAAGGACCCGCTCGGCGTCATCGAAGCGTGGCGAACCTTGCGGGAGAGCCACCCGCGCACGCAGCTCGCGCTTGTCGGCTCGATGGCGCACGACGACCCGGAGGGGTGGGACTACTACAACCAGACGGTGGCCGCGGCGGGCGGCGACCCGGATGTCTTCATCCTCTCCAACCTGAACAACGTCGGATCGGTCGAGGTCAACGCGTTCCAGGTGCACTCGGAGGCTCTCGTGCAGAAGTCCATCAAAGAGGGCTTTGGGCTCACGGTCACTGAGGCGCTCTGGAAGGCCCGACCGATGGTCGCCGGGCGCGCGGGCGGGATCGTGGATCAGATCCAGGACGGCGACACGGGCTTTCTCGTCGCCTCCGTTGCCGAGTGCGCGCAGGCGTTGGAGGCGATCCTCGACGATCCGCCGGAAGCGCGTCAGATGGCGCTTCGCGGCAAGGAGTACGTGCGACGCAACTTTCTCTCGCCGCGGCTCCTGCGGGACTGGCTCGCGCTTTTCAACCGCCTCGACGGAAACGATCTCGGCGGCGCCGAGCTCGTGACCGCATCGACGACGGTCTAGTCCCATAGCCGCCGGTAGGGTGTCTCCATGGCGGGTCGGCGCAAGCTCATCGTCGTTGCCAACCGGGCTCCCGTCACGTTTTCACGTGAAACCGACGGCACGCGGATCGCGCGCAGGGGCGGTGGCGGCCTCGTGACCGCCCTGCGGAGCCTCATCACCCACCAGGACGTGACCTGGGTGGCGAGCGCGATGAGCGCCGAGGACCATGTCGTCGCGGCTGAGGCCGGCTCCGAGCCCATGGAAGACGCCGCGGGCGACGGTTCCCCCTACCGGCTCCGGCTGGTCTCGCACGACCCGCAGGCCTATGACCTGTACTACAACGTCGTCTCGAACCCGGTGCTCTGGTTCGCGCAGCACTACCTTTGGGGCCTCGTCGAGGCCCCAGACATCGACAACGGGCTCCACCTCGCGTGGTCGGAGGGCTATCTGGCCGTCAACCACAGGTTCGCGGACGCCGTCGTCGAGGAGCTCGCGCGCGAGCCCGATGCGGACGTCTTCTTCCACGACTATCACCTCTATGTGACGCCCGGTCTCGTACGGGAGCGCGTGCCGGACGCGACGATGAGCCACTTCGTGCACATCCCGTGGCCGCAGCCCGACTACTGGCGTGTGCTTCCGGAGAGCATCCGCCGCGCGGTGCACGAAGGAATGCTCGCCAACGACCTCGTCAGCTTCCACACCGAGCGCTGGTGCCGGAACTTCCTGCGCTGCTGCGAGGACGTGCTCGGTGCGAAGAGCGACTTCAGCGCCGGCCGGGTCACGTACGAGGGCCGCACCGTCGCCGTCTATCCGCGCCCCATCTCCGTCGACCCTGCGGAGTTCGCCGACCTTGCGGAGAGTGAGCGCGTACGCAAAGAGGAGGCGAAGCTCGAGGCCGAGCGCCCGGAGCTCCTGATCGTCCGGGTCGACCGCACTGATCCGTCCAAGAACATCGTTCGCGGCTTCCGCGCCTACGAGCTGCTCCTGGAGGACCATCCCGAGCTGCACGGCCGCGTAGGGATGCTCGCGCTCCTCGACCCGTCGCGCCAGGATATTCCCGAGTACTCCGAGTACCTGGGCGCCATCCAGCGCGCCGCGCGCGTGGTCAACGACCGCTTCCGCATCGAGGGCTGGCTCCCGCTCGAAGTCCGGATCGAGGACAACTTCCACCAGGCCGTCGCCGCCTACAAGCAGTACGACGTCTTGCTCGTGAACGCGATCTTCGACGGCATGAACCTCGTCGCCAAGGAGGCGCCGCTCGTGAACGCTCGTAACGGTGTCCTCGTCCTCTCGGAGAACGCGGGCGCCCACGACGAGCTCGGCGAATGGGCGCTCACCGTGAACCCGTTCGACCTGTCCGGCCAGGCGAGGGCGCTCTACGAGGCGCTGACCATGGGCGAGGACGAGCGGCGGCGGCTGCTCGGCGCGATCCGGGCCCAGGTCGGAGAGCACGACATCGCCGCCTGGATCGATGCGCAGCTCGCCGACCTCGACGCGGTCGAGCACGGGTCGGGAACTAGACTCCCTGTCTGAAATGCCTGGAAATAAGGGTCTAAGCCACGTCGACGCCGAGGGCAGCGTCCACATGGTCGACGTGGGCGGCAAGCCCCACGAGCGCCGTCGCGCGGTGGCGTCCGGCCGGGTGGCGATGAGCCCCGAGACGGCGACGGCGCTGCGCTCGCTTCCGAAGGGTGACGCCCTCGCGACGGCACAGCTCGCCGGGATCATGGCCGCCAAGCGGACCTCGGAGCTCGTTCCGCTCTGCCACCCGCTTCCGTTGACGAGCATCGGCGTCGAGCTCGAGGTGGGCGAGGGCGGGGTGGAGATCGTCGCCACCGTCGAGACCACCGCGCAGACCGGCGTCGAGATGGAAGCCCTGACCGCGGTGAGCGTCGCGGCTCTAACGGTCTACGACATGGCCAAGGCAGTCGACCGTGACATGACGATCGAGGACGTCAGGCTCCTCGAGAAGACGAAGGGGTGAAAGCGGCCGTGCTCACGGTCTCCGACGGCGTCTCCGCGGGAGAGCGGGAGGACGAGAGCGGGGACCTGCTCGCCGGGGCTCTCGCCGAGGACGGATGGGAGGTCGAGCGCCGGACGGTTCCCGACGACCGCGACGAGATCGCCACGGCTCTCCGCGAGTTGGCCGGGACGAGCGCGCTCGTGCTCACGACCGGGGGCACCGGGTTCGGTCCGCGCGATGTGACGCCGGAGGCGACCGTGGAGGTCGTCGAGCGCGGGGCGCCGGGGATCGCCGAGGCCGTGCGGGCGGACGCCGTCGCCAGGACTCCGCACGGGATGCTCTCCCGAGGCGCCGCCGGCATCGTCGGCTCGACGCTCGTCGTCAACCTTCCGGGCTCTCCGGGTGCGTGCCGCGACGGTTGGGCCGTGCTCGCGCCCGCGGTCGGCCATGCCGTCAACCTGTTGGCAGCGGAGACAACGGAGCATCGTCAGACGTGACCGAGGCAGCGCTCCGCTATCCGCGGCTCTTCGCCTCCCTCGTGAAGATCGAGCACACGATCTTCGCGCTCCCGTTCGCCTACATCGGCGCGTTTCTCGCGGTCGACGGGATCCCGAGCGCGCACGACCTTCTCTGGATCACGGTGGCAATGCTGGGAGCCCGGAGCCTCGCGATGGCGCTCAACCGGCTCATCGACGCGCGCATCGACGCCCGGAACCCGCGTACGGCGGGAAGGGAGATCCCGCGCGGCGCCCTCACGCCTCCGCAGGTCGTTCTCTTCTGCGTCCTGTCGCTGGCCGTCTTCCTCGTCGCCGTCTTCCAGCTCGCGCCGATCGTCCACTGGCTGTGGCCGATCCCGGTCGCCGGCTTCGTGCTCTACCCGTACCTGAAGCGCTGGAGCGCGCTCTCGCACTTCTGGCTCGGCGCCGTGGACGGGCTCGCGCCGCTCGGTGCCTGGGCCGCGATCACGAACACACTTCCATGGGAGGCCTGGGCGCTCGGCGGCGCCGTCGCTCTGTGGGTCGCTGGCTTCGACCTCCTCTACGCGCTCTTCGACCTCGACGTCGACCGCGCGCAGGGGCTGCACTCCGTGCCGGCACGCTACGGCATCCCTGCCGCCTTCTGGGGGGCGCGCGCCTGCCACGCCCTCACGGTTCTCCTCCTCGTCCTGACCGGCCTCGGCCTGCCGGTCGGCGCGTTCTACTGGATGGGCGTCGCCGCGGTGGCCGCGCTCCTCGCCTACGAGCACTCGCTGGTCTCGCCGCGCGACTGGAAACGGCTCGACATGGCGTTCTTCACGATGAACGGCGTCATCAGCGTGACGTTCTTCGCCTTCGTCCTCCTGGACGTGCTGGTGTGATTCAGGCGCGGGGTGTCGGACGGCGGTTCGCCTCGAAGCGGGTCATTCGAGACCTCGACTTCGAGGTGCGGGCCGGCGAGCTTCTCCTCGTCACGGGCCCGAACGGCTCGGGGAAGTCGACGCTCCTCGCGCTCATGGCCGGCCTCCTCGCGCCGACGGAGGGCGAGATCGAAGTCGACCTCCCGCGTGGGCGGATCGGCTACCTCGCACACGAGGCTCTCGTCTACAAGGAGCTGACCGCGCTCGAGAACCTCGAGCTGTACGGGCGGCTGTACCACGTGGCCGAACGGCGAGAGACAACCGGCGCGCTCCTCGAGCGCTTCGGGCTCTGGGAGGTGCGGCACCAGCGCGTTGGCTCCTTCTCCCGCGGGATGCAGCAGCGGCTCGCGCTTTGCCGCGTCCTTCTCCATGACCCCGAGCTCCTGCTTCTGGACGAGCCGTACTCCGGCCTCGACGCCTCCGCGCGGAGCCTCGTCGACGACGTACTCGCCGAGGCGGCTGGCGCGAAGACGCTCGTCGTCGCCAGCCACGAGCCCGAGCACGTGCGCCCGCTCGCGACGCAGGCGCTCGCCCTCGCATGACCTACTTCGCCGACGTCGCAGCCCTCGCGCGGAAGGACATCCTCCTCGAGCTGCGCTCGCGGGACACCCTGCCGGCGATGCTCCTCTTCGTCGTCTCCGCGCTCGTCGTGTTCCACTTCTCGCTGCCCTCGGATGCCTCCGCGACGGCCTCGACGGGGCTCCTCTGGATCGCGCTCCTCTTCACCGCGCTCCTCGGACTCGGGCGTGCTTTCACCGCCGAGCGGGAGCAACGCGTGCTCGACGGTCTCGTCCTCGCTCCTTGCGATCGAAGCGCGATCTGGCTCGCCAAGAGTCTCGGTGTCCTCGCCTTTCTTGGCGTGGCGGAAGCCCTCGCCCTCCCCGCGTACGCCCTCTTCTTCGAGCCCGTCGGCTGGGAGCTCGTTGCCGCCGTCCTCCTCGCAAACCTCGGGCTTGCCGCCGTCGGGACCCTGCTCGCCGCGATGGCCGCCGCCAGCCGGGCTCGGGAGCTGCTGCTGCCGCTGCTCTTCCTGCCGCTGGTCATCCCTGTGGTCGTCGGCGGAGTCGGGGCGACCGTGGTCGACAACCCCGGCCGCTACCTCGGCTTCCTCGCTCTCTACGACCTGATATTTGCGATTCTTTCCTGGGCGAGCTTTGAGTATGTCGTTGCGGAATAACCGGGCCGTGCTGCTCGCCGCGGCAGCCTCCGTGCTGCTCGTGGCAGGTCTCGCGCTGGCTCTCTTCTGGGCTCCCGAAGACGCGGACCAGGGCTTCAGCCAGCGCATCTTCTACGTCCACGTCCCCATCGCGCTAACCGCATACGCGTGCTTCGGCTGGGGCGCGTGGAAGGCGCTCCGGCTCCTCTGGACGCGGGACTCGCGCTACGACCTCGAGAGCTACACCGCGGTGCACATGGGTGTCATCTTCGGGATCCTCACCCTCGTCACCGGCTCCATCTGGGCCAAGATCTCCTGGGGGGTGTGGTGGACGTGGAGCGAGCGGCAGTTGACGCTGTTTCTCGTCCTCTTCCTCTTCTATTGCGCGTACTTCATGCTCCGCTTCTCCGTCGAGTCGGGGCCGCGCCGCGCGAACTTGTCGGCGGTCTACGCGCTCTTCGGCGTCGCGCTGATCCCGGTCAGCTTCCTCGCCATTCGGCTGGCCGAGAACTTCATCCATCCCGTCGTCTTCACGCGTGACGGGCCGCAAATGTCGGGAAGCATGTTCTTCGTCTTCTGCGTCTGCCTCGCCGCGATGCTCGGCCTCTTCGCCTCGCTCTACACGAACGAGCTCATGGGGAAGCGGCTCGACGCGCGGCTCCGTGAGCTGCGAGAGGCACTCGAATGACGACTTCCGAGAAGTACGTCACCGCCGCCTACCTCGTCGTCCTCGCGGTCGTCCTCCTCTACGTCATCCTCTACTCGTTCAAGCTTTCGCGGCTCGAGCGCGAGGTCGCCGAATTGACCGAGCTCGCGCAGCGGCGCAGGGCGGCCTGATGGGCGAGCTGGCGGTGATCCTCGTTTGGCCGGCGCTCGCGGGCTACCTGGAGGCGGCGGTCGCCTATGTCGGCGACGGAGTGAGGCCCGGGCGGCTCTCGCGCTTCGCGATCTGGGGAGTCCGGATCGGCTGGCTGGCGCAGACCGCGCTCCTGGTCGTGCAGGCGACCCGCGCCGAGGGCTTCCCGTGGGGAACCTGGGCCGGCTCCCTCAACCTCTTCGTCTGGCTCGTCGTCGGCGCCTACCTCATCTGGGGTTGCCGGGCGCCTTTCCGCCTGCTCGGTCTGGTCGTCATGCCACTTGCGGCGGCGCTCTTCACGGTCGCCTGGCTCAGCGGCGGGGCGGGGGACGAAGGCCGCAGCGAGCTCGGCGACATCTTCCTCGCGTTCCACGTCGGGCTGATCCTCGCGGCATTCGCGGGCTTCACCCTCGCCGCGGGCCTCGCGGGCCTCTACCTCTGGCAGGAGCGGCGGCTGAAGAGCCACGCGCCCGGAGTCCTGCGCCAGCGCGCGCCCTCGCAGCTCGCGCTCGACACCCTGACCGGCCGGACGATTCTCGTCGCGCTGCCGGCACTGACGCTCGGGCTCGCGGTCGGCCTGGCCCGCCTCGGTTCGGAGGGCGGCGGATTCGACGCCGTCATGGCCGTCGCGCTGCTCACCTGGGTAGCCTACGCTGCCTTCCTGTTCCTCCGCTACGAAGCGGGCTGGCGCGGCCGCCGCACGGCGTACCTCGCGCTCGCCGCCTTTGCCCTCGTCGCCGTCGCCCTCGTCCCGGTGGCCCACTTCTGATGCATCTCGTCCTCGTCGGCACCTCTCACCACCGGGCTCCCGTCGAGCTCCGCGAGCAGCTGTACGTCAGCGCGCCGGAGAACCCGGAGCTCGTCCGTCGGCTGGCTGGTGAGGAGGGCGAGGCGGTCGCGCTCTCCACCTGCAACCGCACCGAGCTCTACGTCGTCGACGACGATCCCGAGGCCGCCCAGGAGCGAGCCTTCGCGGAGCTCGCTGCGCTCGGGGAGCTGAGCGAGAGCGAGATTGCCCCGTCGCTCTACACGCTGACCGACGAGGCAGCCGCAATGCACCTCTTTCGCGTGGCGGCGAGCCTCGATTCGATGATCCCCGGCGAGGCGCAGATCCTCGGCCAGGTGCGCGCCGCCTACGAGACTGCGAAGGAGGCGGGAACGGCGAGGCAGCTGGTGCACCGCCTCTTCCGCCAGGCCCTCCGCGTGGGTCGCCGGGTGCGGAGCGAAACGGCCATCGGGGAGAACCCGGCCTCCATCTCCTCGGCGGCGGCCGAGCTTGCCGAGCGCGTCTTCGGGACGCTCGAGGGACGGCGCATCCTCGTGCTCGGCGCGGGGAAGATGAGCGACCTCGCCACCGTGAACCTGATCTCGCGCGGGGTTGAGAGTGTCTTCGTCGCGAACCGCTCCGTCGAGCGGGCCGAGCGGCTCGCGCGACGCTTCGGCGGCCGCGCCGCGGGCCTCGACGCGGTGGAGCCGGAGCTCGAGCACGTGGACATCGTCGTCGCTTCGACCGGCTCGAGGGGCCATGTCCTCTCGGCCGAGCAGGTGGAGCGCGCGATGCGTTTGCGCAAGGGGCGCCCAATCTTCTTCGTCGACATCGCCGTCCCACGCGATGTCGATCCGGCCGTGAACGAGATCGAAGGCTGCTACCTCTACGACGTCGACGACCTCGAGCGGGTCGTCGAGGAGAGCGTGGCGGGCCGGCGCGAGGAGGCTGTGCGCGCCGAGGCGATCGTCGCCGAGGAGGCGGAAGGTTTCCGCGCCTGGCAGCTTTCGCTCGACGTCGTCCCGGCGATCGCGTCTCTCCGGGCTCGCGCCGAGTCGATTCGGACGAGCGAGCTCGAACGTGCCGAAGGCCGCCTCGGCTCCCTGAGCCCAAGCGAGCGTCGTGCGGTCGAGTCTCTCACCGCCCAGATCGTGAACAAGCTCCTCCACGCGCCCACCGTTCGGATGAAGCAGGCGGCAGCGGCCGCCGACGGCGTCGTCTACGCGGACGCGGTGCGCCACCTCTTCGACCTCGACGACCGTGATTCTTCGGCTCGGCAGCCGGGGGAGTAGGCTCGCGCTGACGCAGGCGGAGATCGCCGCCGACGCGCTCCGCTCCGCCAATCCCGAACTCGATGTCGCGCTCGTCCCGATGACGACCGCGGGCGACCGCGACCGCTCGAAGCCGTTCGGCGAAATCGGCGAGCGAGGGGTCTTCGTGAAGGAGATCGAGGAGGCGCTCCTGGCCGGCCGCATCGACGTTGCCGTCCATTCTGCGAAGGACATGACGTCGACGGACGTTGACGGGCTCGCGGTCGCGGCCTTTCTCGCCCGGGAGGATCCCCGCGATGCGCTGTGCGGCGCGGACGGGCTCATGCCGGGGATGCGGATCGGGACGGCGTCGGTGCGTCGTCGGGCGCAGCTTCTCGCGCTCGAGCCGGAGCTCTCGATCGAGCCGCTGCGCGGGAATGTCGACACGCGCTTGCGCAAGCGCGGCGAGCGCGGGCTCGACGCGATCGTGCTTGCCGCCGCAGGGCTCGACCGGCTCGGTCTCGCGAGCGAGATCGGCCACCGCTTCGACCCGGACGAGCTCGTGCCGGAGGCAGGGCAAGGCGCCGTTGCGCTCCAGGTTCGCGTGGGCGAGGAGGAGCTCGCCGCCGGTATCGACGATCCGGAGACGCGCCGCCGTGTGACGGCCGAGCGGGCATGCGTTGCGCGGATCGGAGCCGGGTGCCTCGCTCCCGTCGCGGCGTATCACGACGGCGAGGCGCTGACCGCGCTGATCGCGGCCGAGAACGGCGCGTGGATCGAGCGCAGGCGCGGCGACGATCCACTTGCTCTCGCTGACGAGCTCCTCGCCGCGGTGCCGTGAGAGTCGCCGTCACGGGCACGGACGAGCGCCTCGCCGAGCGTCTGCGCGCGGGCCGGTTCGAGGTCGTTGCGGCGCCGTTGATTCGCATCGAAGAGATAGACGGGCCGGCGATCGAGGCCGAGCGCTACGACTGGATCCTTGTCACGAGCCGGAACGCCGTCGAGCCGCTTCTGCGGCGACTTCAGGGTCGGCCCGGCCGGATCGCGGCGATCGGCCCGGGGACCGCAGAGGCGCTGAGCGCCCACGGCATCAAGCCTGCCCTCGTCGCCGAGCGCTCGACCCAGGAGGGGCTCGTCGAGGAGCTCCCGAAGCCGCCCGGGCGCGTGCTGCACGCGGCCGCCGAGGACGCTCGCGACGTGCTCGTCCACGAGCTCGGCGCCGAGCTCGTGCCGCTCTATCGCACCGTCGAGCTGGAGGTCTCGTCGTTCCCCGACGCCGACCTGGTCGTGCTCGCCTCGGCTTCGGCCGCGCGGGCACTCGCCGTGCTGCGGAAAGACCTCGCGTGCGTGAGCATCGGGCCGGTCACTTCGGCGGAGGCGCGCGACGCGGGTCTCGAGGTCGTCGCCGAAGCCGAGAGCCACGACCTCGACGGTCTCGTCGCAGCCGTTAAGCTCGCCGCATCGCACGCCAGTTCATCACCCTCCTGACCGACTTCGGCCTCGAGGACGACTTCGCGGGAACCTGTCGCGGCGTGATCAAGCGCATCGCCCCCGACGTCGAGGTGATCGACATCACGCACGGGATCCCGCCCCAGCACGTGCTGCAGGGCGCACTCGTCCTCGCGAACACGCTTCCCTACATGCCCGCAGGGGTGCACGTGGCGATCGTGGACCCAGGTGTCGGCAGCGAGCGGAAGCCGATCGCTCTGCGGGGAGGCGACGACCGTCTCTACGTCGGGCCCGACAACGGGCTCCTTCTCGTGGCCGCGGACCGGCTCGGCGGCGTCGCGGAGGCGGTCGAGATCGCCGAGGCCGCCTACATGCTCGAGCGAATCTCCCACACGTTTCACGGGCGCGACATCTTCTCGCCGGCCGCCGCGCACCTCGCGAGCGGCGTCGAGCTCGCGAAGCTCGGGCCCGCGCTCGACCCCGCCGGGCTGCGCCGGCTCGAGTTCCCCGAGCCGTCCGTCGGCGAAGCGCGGATCCGGGCCACCGTCCTCTACGTCGATCGCTACGGCAACGTGCAGCTCAACCTCACGGCCGAGCACCTCTCCCGTGTCGGAATCGACCCCGGCGCGCGCGTGGAGGTCGAGGTCGGCTTCGAGCGCTACTTCGCCGTCGCCGCGCGCACCTTCGCAGACGCACGCATGGGCGACATCGTGCTCTACGAGGACGCCTACGCCAACATCGCCCTCGCCATCAACCACGGGGACGCGGCGCGGATGTTCTCCGTACGGGTCGGAGACGAGCTGCGCCTCACGTCGGCGTGAGACAGCGGCTGGAGGCGGCCGGACGGCGGTTCGCCCGGCTCACCACGCAGGTCGTCGTGGCGCGGCCGGTTCTCTGGCGGCTCTTTCGCAGGCCCATGCGCCGGCAGTTCGGCTCGCTGGCGTCGAGTTGGGATGGCCGGATGGGGCCGGAGGGCCTCGTCCCGCTCGGGGCCGCCCTCGACCGGCTCGGCGAGCCTCCGCGCAAGGCGCTCGACCTCGGCACGGGAACGGGGAAGGCGGCGCGTGTCGTGGCGAGGCGGTTCCCGGACGCCGAGGTGGTCGGTGTCGACCTGGCGCCCGAGATGGTCGAGGAGGCACAGCGCCTGCTTCCGCTCGAGCTCGCCGGGCGCGTCTCCTTCCAGGTCGCGGACGGGGCGAGCCTGCCCTTTGCGGACGGGGCGTTCGACCTCGTCGTCCTCCAGAACATGATCCCGTTCTTCGAGGAGCTCGGCCGGGTCACGGCGCCGGGAGGTCGTGTCATCTTCGCGTTCTCGCGCGGGGCGGAGACGCCGATCTGGGTCCCTCCCGCTAAGCTCCGCGCCCGCCTCGGCGAGGTCGGCTTCGGGGACGTCGAGGAGATCGCAGCGGGAGCCGGCGTCGCCGTCCTTGCCGCTCGGGCCGACCCCGTCTAGGATTCTGAGCCAAGCGACGTCCGCGGCACGGTAGCACCGGCCCGGACGTCGTTTTTCGCCCGAGGCGCAGGCAGCTCCCAACCGGTCTCGCCGACCCATGCCTCAGCCGAGGCGAGGAGCCGCAGGATCACGTCGGTCTTCGCATCGGTGTAGGCGATGCGGTCTTCGCGCCAGCGGGCTGCGGCCTCCCGCTTCACCGCGGTGTACTCCCGGCACGCCTGCGGGTGGCTTCTCAAGTAGTCGCGGAAGAGCAGGTGCTCCCTTTCCCAGGTACTCCCGGCCTCGCACACGTGGACGTGGGCCGCCCGGACCTGACCGGCCGGCGGCCGGAAGTAGCGATGGCCGGCGTCGCGGCTTCGGAGCCGGAGCCCGGCCGAGGCGACCTGATCGACGTAGGCGCTCTCGTCGTCCAGCGCGACGACGCTCAGCTGAACGTCCAAGGTCGGCTTGGCCTCGAGGTCCGGCACGGCGGTCGAGCCGATGTGCTCGATTCGAACGGCGCTCGCCCCGAGCGCAGCGGCTAGGCGGCGATGCCATTCCTCGAACTGGCCGAGCCACGCGGGGTCGTAGTCGACGAGCTCGAACGGCTCCGGCTCCCCATCCCAGATCTCGAGTGGGCCCGTGGCTTCCATGCGAAAGGTGGCGAGGGCCGGAATCGAACCGGCGACACCACGGTTTTCAGCCGTGTGCTCTACCAACTGAGCTACCTCGCCGCGCGGAGGAAGAGTATCGAACGCCGCCTCGGCCCTTGACGCAGGGGGCGCCGGGAAGACGATTCTCGCTCCCGGGACGGGAAGGAGACGGCGTGATCGGGGTCGGTTCGCATCCGGGTCGCTTCTACTGGCACGCGCTCATCCTGGCGGCGCCCTTTGCCTTCGAGGCTGCGAAGGAACGGTCGAGAACTCCGAGGTCTCCCAGTTCGGATGCATCAGCGGGAGCCCGTCCGTCGCGGTCAAGGGCACGCTTCGCGGCACTGGCTGATTAGCTTCCTCTCCGTGCACAAACGAAAGCTCGCAGTCATCGGCGGTGCCCTCGACCTGGGCGCAGGCCGTCGCGGCGTGGACATGGGGCCCTCCGCGATTCGCTACGCGGGCCTTTACGACCGCCTGACGCGACTCGGGCTCGAGTGCTCGGACTGGGGCAACGTCGAGACCGTGGTCCCGGAAGCGGCCGCGTCGGGAGACCCGAGTGCCCGCTTCCTCTCCGAGATCAAGAACGCCTGCGAGCGCATTGCCCGCCGTGTCGCGGCGGTGGCCAAGGAAGGCTCCATCCCGATCGTCCTTGGCGGCGACCACTCCATCGCGCTCGGGACGCTCGGCGGGCTCGCCGCCACCCATGGAGCCGGTGGAGTGCTCTGGTTCGACGCGCACGGCGACCTGAACACGCCGGAGACCTCGCCGAGCGGAAACGTCCACGGGATGCCTCTCGCTGCGGCGCTCGGCCTCGCAGACGACGCCTTCGCCAGCGATGCGTGGCCGCTCCCGGCTGTGAAGCCGGAGCACGTCTTCCTCATCGGCGTGCGCTCCCTGGACGACGGCGAGCGCGAGTTGGTGCGCCGGCTCGGAGTGTCCGTCTACACCATGACCGACCTGGACCGGCGCGGTGTCGAGCCCGTCGTCCGCGAGGTGCTCGAGCGGGTGGCAGATGCGGCATTCGTCCACGTCTCCCTCGACATGGACGTGGTCGACCCCGACGTCGCTCCGGGAGTGGGCACGCCCGTCCGCGGCGGCCTTTCCTATCGGGAAGCGCACCTCGCCATGGAGCTGGTCGCCGAGTCGGGCGTCCTCGGCTCGATGGACGTCGTCGAGGTGAACCCGATCCTCGACCGCGAGAACGCGACCGCCCAGCTAGCCGTCGAGCTGGTCGCCAGTGCCCTGGGAGAACGGATTCTCTAGCCCTCGAGGAAGGCGTCGATCGCGGCGGCGGTCTCGTCGAACGCATCCCAGAGGACGCTGTGCCCGCCGGGCACGACCTCGAGCGTGAACAGGTCGCCGAGCGCCTGCTTGTAGAGCTCGATCTCGCCCGCCCCAACGATCTTCGACAGGGACCCGACCACGACCAGGGTCGGGATCCGCAGGGCGTCGAACGGCGGAGCCGGCTTCGCCATCTCCATGTACGCATCGCCGACGCAGTTCTCCGAATAGCGATAGCCGATGCGTCCGTCGGGCTGCTCGACGCCGTGCACGGCGACCTCCTCCTCGAGGATCTCGCGCGGGGTGTGAGCGAGTCCACTGCGGACGATGCGTGTCTGGATCGCCTCGTCCACGGAGGAGTAGGACTCTTCCTTGCGGGCGTCGGCGGCGAGGTCGTCCGCCCATAACGGCGGGATGAAGATCGCCGGGTCGAGGAGAACCGCGCGCCGGACCAGCTCGGGCCGCACCGCGGCCACCTCCATCGTCAGCCGGCCGCCGAAGCTGTGTCCGATCCAGTAGGCGGGCCGGTCGAAGGTCTCGAGGAGGTCGGCGAGGTGCGTGGCGATGTCCCACGGCTCGTCCCAGGTCGAGTGCCCGTGCCCGCGCAGATCGGCGGCGACCACATGGAACCGGTTGGCGAGCCGTTCCTCGGCGAGCTTGCGGAAGCGGAGCCCGTGCCCTGTGACGCCGTGGAGACAGACGACGAGCGGCGCGCGCTCGTCGCCCCACTCGTAGGTGTTCAGCTTCACGCGTCTTCCTCGGGCTCGTAGTACGTGCGTCCCTTGAGCTCGTCCGGGAGGTAGTCGGCGTCATAGCCGGACGGGTCGTTGGGCGGATACACGTAGCCTTGCCCGTGGCCGAGCTTCTTCGCGCCCGGGTAGTGGGCGTCGCGAAGCGCCTTCGGCGGCTGGAGAGCGCCGTGCTCGCGCACGTCCTGGGAGGCCGCACCGATCGCCTTGATCACGGCGTTCGACTTCGGCGCACGCGCGAGGTAGATCGTCGCGTGCGCGAGGTTGAGTCGCGCCTCGGGCAGGCCGACGTGCTCGACTGCGTGCGCCGCCGCGACCGCGACGAGGAGCGCCCGGGAGTCGGCCATGCCGATGTCCTCGGAGGCGTGCACGATCAGGCGCCGCGCGATGAAGCGCGGATCCTCGCCGCCTTCGAGCATGGACGCGAGGTAGTAGAGCGCCGCGTCGGGATCGGAGCCGCGGATCGCCTTGATGAACGCCGACGTGAAGTCGTAGTGGGCATCGCCGCCCTTGTCGTAGACCACGCGGCGACGCCGTGCCGCATCCTCGACGTGCCGTTCCTCGAGCGCGATGCCTTCGGCGCCGGCGGTCTGGGCGGCGAGCTCGAGGGTGTTGAGCGCGGCGCGGGCGTCACCGCCCGCCCGGCGGGCCACGAGCGCCACGAGGTCGTCCGAGAGCTCGACGCCGAGGTGCTCGGCTCCTCTGCGGACGATGACCTCCAGATCCTCGTCCGACAGGGGCTCGAGCTCGTAGATCTGCGATCGAGAGAGAAGGGCTGAGTTGACCTCGAAGTACGGGTTCTCCGTCGTCGCGCCGATCAGCGTGATCAGCCCGGACTCCACGGCGGGCAGGAGCGCGTCCTGCTGGGCCTTGTTGAAGCGGTGGATCTCGTCGAGGAAAAGGATCGTGCGGGTCCCGCTCGTCCCCAGCCGCTCGGTCGCGCGCTGGAGGACAGCGCGTACGTCGGAGACCGAGGCCGAGACGGCCGAAAGCTCCTCGAAGTCCGCGCCTGTCGTCTCAGCGACGATTCGAGCCAGCGTCGTCTTCCCGCTCCCGGGTGGCCCGTAGAAGATCGCCGACCCGATGCGGTCCCCGGCGATTGCGAGGGCGAGAGCCGAGCCATGGCCGACGACGTGCTCCTGTCCGACGAAGTCGTCGAGCCTCCGCGGCCGCAGCCGCGTGGCCAGAGGCGCGAAGTCGTCGAGACGCCCGCGCGCCGCGTCGGAGAAGAGATCGCTCACGGTGGGAAGTATGCTCACGCGATGGCCACGGCCCCGGTGCGCGACGAAGCGACCGAGCTCTTGCAGGGGCTTCTGCGCGCCAACACGGTCAACCCGCCGGGGAACGAGACGCTCGCCGCCGAGCTCCTCCGCGCGTATCTCGAGGACGCAGGAGTTGAATGCGAGCTCTACGCCAAGGTGCCGGAACGAGCGAACCTCGTCGCGCGGATTCCAGGCCGCGGCGGCCCGATGCTCGCGCTCATCTCGCACACGGACACGGTCCGCGCCGATCCCGAGGAGTGGACCGTCGACCCGTGGTCGGGCGAGCTTCGTGACGGGGAGATTTGGGGACGGGGAGCCCTCGACATGAAGAGCCACGTAGCGGCCGCGGCCGTTGCCGTCGCCACGTTGGCCCGGGAAAGTTTTGTCCCCGCTGGCGACCTGATCTTCGTCGCCTCTGCCGACGAGGAGGTCGGCGAGGACTTCGGTCTCTCGTGGCTCTGCGCAAACCATCCGGACGCGGTGCGCGCAGACTATTGCGTGAACGAGGGCGGTGGCGACCGGCTGGTGATCAACGGGCGCCCGGCCTACCTGTGCGGGACCGCGGAGAAGATGAGCTCGCCATTCGTCCTCCGCGTGCACGGCCGGAGCGGGCACGCATCCATGCCGGGAATCGCGGACAACGCCCTCGTGCGCGCGGCGCGGCTCATCCAGCGGCTGGCGGAGTACAAGCCGAAGACCCGGGCGCTGCCCGAGGCCGAGGTCTTCCTGCGGCTCGTGGGGACGAGCGACCCCGCCGAGCTCGAGCAGCCGCTCCGCGCGGTCGTCGAGCCGATGCTCTCGCACGCCATCTCGCCGACGATCATCGAGGCGTCCAAGCAGACCAACGTCATCCCCGCGCTCTGCACCGTCGTGTGCGACTGCCGTCTGCTGCCGGGCGAAACGCAGGCCGAGGCGGAGACCGAGATCCGCGCGGTGCTCGGCGAGGACAACTACGACTTCGTCTGGGTGGAGGGAGTGGGCGGCTCGGCCTCGCCCCTCGACACGCCCCTCTGGCGTGCGATCGAGAGCTTCGTCGAGTCGGAGGAGCCGGGGGCCGTGCTCGCCCCGATCGTCAACGCCGGATTCACGGACAGCCACTTCATGCGCGCGGCCTTCGGGACGGTCTGTTACGGGTTCTTCCCCATGCGGGCGATGGAGTCCGAAGTGGCAGCGGCGCTGATCCATTCCGCTGACGAGCGCATCCCGGTGGACGACCTCGAGCTTGGAACCCGCTTCCTCATGCACGTGGCACGTACACTCGGAGAGTGAGCAGGGACAAGGTTCGGCTCGGCGGCATGGCTCTCGCCAACGGGGTGTTGGTGCACGGGCCCCGTTATTGGGCCTGCGCCGTCCGCCTCGACGATGGCGGCGTGGAGGTGGCCTCAGGCCTTAAGCCCTTACGCGCGGCCGAGATCGAGAACCGCCTGATCCGGGGCCCCGCGCGGATGGCGGAGATCTTCGCGCTCCTGCCCGAGATCCGACGCCGGCTACCGGCGGCCCAGCTCCCCTTCCAGCGCCCCGCGGTGGTGGCGGCAATGGTCGGGAGCGCTGCGGCGGTTCGGCTCGTTCGCGGCAGCAGGCTTTCCATGGCTGCGCAGGAGGTCCTCGCGGCCGCGCTGGCCGTCGGCCCGGCCGCGGTCGCGATGCGCGGCTCGAACCTCGCCTCCTACCACGGAGCCGAGCACATCTCCATCGGGACCTACGAGCATGGCGAGAAACGCGCGAAGGAGCACGAGCGCTGCGGCTCGCACCTGCTTGGACCGCTCCTCCTCACGTCTGCAGTCGGAAATGCGCTGGCGACGCGCGCGCCCTCGTCTCTGCGCCCTGCGGCTCGCGCGGCGGCCGGCGTCGGCGCGCTCGCGGCCTCGGTGGAGCTCTTCTCCTGGATGGTGCAAAACGAGAAGAACCCGATCGCCCGCGCGCTCGCGATGCCGGGCCACGAGCTCCAGCACCGCTTCGTCACGGCCGAGCCCACGCCCGAGCAGCTCGAGGTCGCGAACCTCGCTCTCGAGGAATGCGTCCGCCTAGAATCTCCTGCAAATGGAGATAACGGAGCAGCGAAGGAAGCGCCTCCCACCTGAGATTTTCGACCTCCCCGTCGAGAAGATGCGGGAGGGCTGGTACACAGACGCCTACTTCAACCACGCTCGCGACACGCTGCTCGCGGACGGGCGGCATCCACGCGTGGTGATGCAGGTCTTCCAGAAAAACGAGGCCGTCCTCGGCGGAATGGACGAGGCGCTCGCGGTCCTCAAGCTCTGCTCGCACGACTGGGAGGCGCTCACCGTTCACGCCCTGTACGACGGCGACGAGGTCGCGCCCCGCGAGACGGTGATGACGATCGAGGGCGACTTCACGCTCTTCGCTCACCTCGAGACCGTCTACCTGGGAGTTCTGGCGCGCCGCACCCTCGTCTCCACGAACACGCGTCGCGTGATCGAGGCGGCGAACAGGAAGCCGATCATCTTCATGCCCGCGCGCCATGACCATCACAGCATCCAGACCGGTGACGGCTACGCGGCCCACGTCGCCGGCGCGGCCATCGACTTCCCCATCGGAATGACCACGGACGCCCAGGCGTCCTGGTGGGGCGGACGGGGCGTCGGCACCGTGCCGCACGCACTCATCTCGGCCTACGGCGGCAACACCGTGCTCGCGGCGACGAAGTTCGCAGAATGGGCCGCTCGCGAGTCGCCCGACATCAACGTCACCGTCCTCGTCGACTTCGAGAACAACTCCGTCGAGACGGCGCTCGAGGTCGCCCGCGCGCTCGGCGACCGGCTCTGGGGAGTGCGCCTCGACACCTCGGAGACCCTCGTCGACCAATCCCTCTGGGAGGAGATGGGGGACTTCGGGCCGACCGGCGTGAACGAGCGACTCGTGTGGAAGGTCCGAAACGCGCTCGACGAGGCCGGGTTCGAGCGGATCAAGATCGTCGCCTCGGGCGGCTTCGACGCGGAGAAGATCCGGTTCTTCGAGGAACGCGGTGTGCCCGTCGACTCGTACGGAGTCGGCTCGGCTCTCATCCGCGGTCAGAACGACTTCACCGGCGACGTCGTCCTCACGGACGGCCTCCCGTCCGCGAAAGTCGGGCGTCGCTACAGGCCGAACGAGCGTCTCGAAATCGTGGTTTAAGGTTTCGGACCCTCACGCCGATGACCGTCGGGGTGGAGCTGATCGTGGACTTTCTGAGTTACCTCAAGGACCAGCTGTTCACTTGGCTGCCCTTGATCTTCCTCGGGCTGCTCGTCTACTTCTTCTGGCGGATGCTCGCGTTCATGCCGCGGGTGAAGCCGACGGAGGTCGAGCCGGACTCGAAGTCTGCCGTCGGCTGGGAAGACATCGCCGGCGTCGACGAGGCCGCCGCCGAGCTCCAGGAGGTCGTCGACTTCCTCCAGAATCCCAAGCGCTTCTCCGTCCTCGGCGCGCGCGTGCCGAAGGGCATCCTCATCTACGGGCCCCCCGGAACCGGGAAGACGCTGCTCGCCAAGGCGGTCGCTCACGCCTCGGGCGCGACTTTCTATTCGCAGAGCGCGTCAGCCTTCGTCGAGATGTTCGCCGGCCTCGGCGCCGCCCGAATCCGCAAGCTCTTCGACAAGGCGCGCAAGAACGCGCCGGCGATCGTCTTCATCGACGAGCTCGACGCGGTCGGGATGCGCCGCTCTGGCACGAGCTTCAACCGCGAGCACGACCAGACCCTGAACCAGCTCCTCGTCGAGCTGGACGGCTTCCGCGGCCCTGACGGCGTCGTCATCATCGGCGCGTCCAACCGCCTCGAGGATCTCGACCCTGCCCTCCTTCGCCCCGGCCGGTTCGACCGGCAGGTGCTCGTCGCTCCGCCCGATCTTGCCGGCCGCGAGGCGATCCTCAAGGTGCACACCCGTGGAAAGCCGATGGCGCCTGACATCGACCTCGAGGTGATTGCGCGCCAGACCGCGGGCCTCACCGGCGCCGACCTCGCCAACATCTGCAACGAGGCAGCCATCTTCGCGGGGCGCGCGGAGCTCGGCCACATCCGCCAGCTCGACTTCGAGAACGCGATGGAGCGGGTGGTCGCCGGCCTGCAGCAGCGCCGCGTCGTCACCGAGAAGGAGAAGCGCATCCTCGCCTACCACGAGGGCGGGCACGCGCTCATGTCCCACCTCGTCGGCAGCCCTCAGCCCGTCCAGAAGGTGACGATCGTCTCGCGCGGGCGTGCCCTCGGGTACACGCTGAACACGCCGCAGGAGGACCGCTACCTCCACACGAAGGAGGAGCTGCTCGACCTGATGAAGGTGCTGCTCTCGGGCCGCGCCGCCGAGCAGATCGTCTTCGGCGCCGTCACAAACGGGGCCGCCAACGACCTCGAGCGCGTCACCGATCTCGCCCGCGAGATGATCTTCGAGTTCGGAATGGGCGACGAGGTGTCCTCACGGACGATGCGCGCGGACAATTACGCGCTCTCCGAGCACACGAAGCGCGTGCGCGACGAGGAGCAGGCTCGCCTCTGCGACCACGCCTTCGAGGAAGCCGTTCGCCTGCTCACGAAGCATCGCCGCTCCCTGGACGTCCTGGCCGCGGCGCTGCTCGAGAAGGAGACGCTCATGCGTCCCGAGCTCGAGGCGTTGCTGGTCGACGTGCGGCCGGAGTCGGACGCGTCCGAGCGCGTCGGCACCCCGCAGGTCATCTCCCAGGCCGAGTCCAACTAGGGAGCCCTCCCGATAGGATCGGGGCGTGGACGTCCGTTCCGTCCATCACGTCGCGTTCGCCGTCTCCGACCTCGACGAGGCCGTCGGCACGTACCAGCGTCTCCTCGGCGCGGAGGTCGAGCTGCGCGGGCGCATGGATGACCAGGGCGTCGAGGCCGCGTATCTGCGCGTAGGGTCCGGCCGGGTCGAGCTCATGAGCGCGCTCGCCGATGACACGCCGGTCGGGCGCTTCCTCGCCAAGCGCGGCCCGGGGATGCATCACGTCGCCTACGAGGTCCCCGATGTCGCGGCAGCCGTCGGCGAGCTCGCCGCGGCCGGTGCCGACGTGATCGACCCGGAGCCCCGCACCGGGCTCGACGGCCAAGCTGTCTCGTTCGTTCATCCGGACTCCGTGCACGGAGTGCTCGTGGAGGTGATTGGTGGCTGAGAACGACCAGATCCGGCTCGAGATCGCCTTCGAAGGCGGTCAGACCATCGGCGGAACCGTGACTCCCGCCGTCTCGAATGCGTTCCACGAGGCGATGGCCGGCAACGGTCCCGTCTTCGAGCTCGAGACGCTCGAGGGCAACTTCCTGGTCGCGCTCGGGAAGGTCGTCTACGTCAAGCGCAGCGCGCGCGAGACGCAGATCGGCTTCGGCTCGACGGCGTAGCTTGCCGCCCGAGACCGACGACGTCCGCGCGCTCGTCGAGCGCGCGAAGCGGGGTGACCGCGAGGCCTTCGAGGAGCTCTACCTCCTCCACTTCGACCGGATCTACAGCTACCTCCAGCTCAGCGTCGGCAACAAGCACGATGCGGAGGACCTCACGAACCAGACCTTCGTGAAGATGATCGAGTCGATCGACCGCTTCGAGTGGCGCAACCCGATCTCGGCCTGGCTCTTTCGCATCGCCCACAACCTCGCCATGGACCACTTCCGCTCGCGCCGGCGCTGGCAGCCCGAGGAGGAGCCGCCCGAGCCGCCCGGGAGCGAGGAGCGCTCGGCGGAGGACGAGGCCTTTCGCGCAATCGGGCAACAGAGCATGTTCGAGCTGATCGAGAATCTGTCCGAGGACCAGCAGCAGGTGCTCACGCTCAAGTTCGCCTTCGACTTCTCGAACGCGGAGGTCGGCACGATCCTCGGCAAGAGCGAGGGCGCCGTGAAGTCGCTACAGCACCGTGCGCTCGGCTCACTGCAGCGCCAACTGGCCGAAAGAGGCTAATGGCGGTCGAGGTCGGAATCGTCGGCCTGCAGAATGCGGGCAAGACCACGCTCTTCAACGCGCTCACCCAGGCCGGGGCCGGGGTGTCCGGCAAGGAGCACGTCGGCATGGCGCCGATCGCGGACGACCGCCTGCCCCAGATCGCCGAGGTCGTGAAGGCGAAGAAGGTGACTCCGGCCGCGATCCGAGTGGTCGACGTTCCCGGAACGGGCGCCCAGCTCCTCGGCAACCTGCGCCAGGTCGATGCTCTGCTCGCCGTCCTCGACGACTGGTCGGGTACCCGTGATCCCGCGAACGATCTGGAGACGCTGAAGCTCGAGCTTCTCGTTGCCGACCGCGATCATGTCGAGCGGCGCCTCGAGCGGGTACAGAAGCAGGCGAAGTCGGGCGACGCGAGCCTTCGCGCCGAGGTCGGGGAGCTGGACCGCGTCCTCGCCCACCTCGAGGCGGGAGGGTCACTCTCCGAGTACGAGGGCGAGCTCCCGCCGGAGCTCGAGCCGCTGACGACGAAGCCGCTCGTCGAGATCCGGAACGGGGTTTCAGGGGTCGACGTGAAGCTCGAGGCGGAGCTGGCGGAGCTCCCGGAGGAAGAGGCTGCAGAGTTCCGTGACGGCCCTTCGGCGCTCGAGGACGTGGCGCGCCGGGTGTTCGAAGCGGCGGGCCTCCTGACCTTCTTCACGGCCGGCGACAAGGAGACGCGGGCCTGGACGCTGCAGCGCGGCCGTTCGGCTCTCGAAGCTGCGGCGACCATCCATTCCGACATCGCGCAGGGATTCATCCGCGCCGAGGTGATCCGCTGGAACGATCTCGTCGAGGCCGGCTCGCACGCGGAGGCCGCGAAGCGTGGCCTCCAGCGTCTCGAGGGGAAGACCTACGTCGTCGAGGACGGCGACGTGCTGAACGTCAGATTCAACGTCTAGCTACCAGGGAATCGGCTCGCGGTTTCGGAAGAACCCGCCGCGCGGGCCGTCGTCCGGAAGCGTGGCCAGCCAGACCGGCGTGTCAGCGCCCTCCTCGACGGAAAGCCGCGCCGACTGCGTGCCCATGTCGGTGCGCACCCAGCCCGGGCACACCGAGTTGACGAGGACGTTCTCCTCGCCGAGCTCGGCCGTGAGCATGCGTGTGAGGACGTTGAGCCCGGTCTTCGAGACGCGATAGCCGGGCGAGTGGCCGCCCATGTCCGAGAGCTGTCCCATGCCGCTCGAGATGTTGACGATGCGGCCGTAGCCGTTCTTCCGCATGAGCGGCAGCGCCTCCTCGGTCAGCCTCCAGGCGCCGAAGAGATTCGTCTCGAGCGTGCGGCGCACCTCCTCCAGGTCCGCGTCGACGGCGTTCGTGCTCCAGCCGCCGCCCGCGATCCCCGCGTTGTTCACGAGGACGTCGAGGCGGCCGAAGTCCTTGGCGACCGAGGCGACGCAGCGCACGATGTTCTCCTCGTCCGTGACGTCAAGCTGCCGCGGGGTCACGTTCTCGCCGAGCTCATGGGCGACCTTCTCGCCTTGCGTGAGGTCGCGCGACCCGATCACGACCTGGTAGCCCTCTTCGGCGAGCCGGCGGGCGACCTCCCGACCGATGCCGCGGTTTCCGCCCGAGACGAGCGCGACGCGCTCCATCGCGCCATTATCGCCCTGAGCTCAGGCCTCCGGATCCACCGACCGCGTAGCGGCGACGGCGTCGAGCTGGTTCGCGTGGTAGAGGACGGCCGCCTCTGCCGTCCTCGCGGCCCGAGCGTCGTGGTGTGAGCCGACGGCGTGCAGAATCTCGGCGAGAACGGCCCGGTCGAGCCCGTCGGCGCGCTCCTCGATCAGGCGCAGGCCGAGGTGGACGTGGCCGAGGAGCTTGCCCTCTGGCGTCGGGAGGAAGAGCGGGCCGCGGTCGAGCTCCCGCACCCGGCCGACGTCGTGGAGAAGCGCCGCGGCGAGAAGCAGGTCCGAGCGTAGGCGAGGATGGAGCTGCGCTGACTCGCGGCTGAGCGTCGCGACTGCCACTGTATGCTCGAGGAGGCCGCCCGAATAGGAGTGGTGGGAATCGGGCGTCGCCGGCAGCGTGCGCAGCCGCTCGCGAAAGACCGCATCGCCCACGAAGCGGTCGACGACAGCGCGCAGGCCGGGATGCGAGATCTCCGCGGCGAGGAACTCGAAGAAGCCGTCGAGCTCCTCGACGTCGCGCCGCGCCTCGGGGATGAGCGTCGCGGGGTCGGCCTCCGCGGGCTCGAGCGAGCGCACTTCGAGCTGGAGCCGGTCGCGAAACCGCTCCACCCGTCCGAGCACACGAACCGCGTCTCCCTCCCGGAAGCGCTTGTCGAGTAGGTCGACGTCGTTCCAGACACGCGCGTCGATCCGTCCGCTCGAGTCCACGAGCTCGAGCGCGAGATACGGGTTCCCGCCCCGGGTCCTCAGGCGCTGCTTGCGCGCGACGGCAAAGAGGCCGTCGACCACGCGATCCTCGGCGAGCTCGGCGATCACGAGGCGATTCTAGGTCCGCGGACGGATGGTAACGTGCTGCGTCGTGCCGCATTTGAAGCCGTTTCGGGCGCTTCGCTACGACCCTGGAACGGTGGGGCCGCTGGATGCGGTCGTCTCGCCGCCGCACGACGTCGTCACGCCCGACCGGCGCGAAGCTCTCGTCACCGCAAGTCCGTACAATGCGGTGCGCCTACTCAACCCGGAGTCTCCCGCAGAGGCCGCCAGGTTGATCGGCGCCTGGCAGGACGAGGGCGTGCTCGTCCGCGAGACGGAGCCGGCGGTCTGGATTCTCGAGGAGACGTTCCCGGGCCTGGACGGGGGAACGCGGACGCGGCGCGGCCTGGTCGCGCGTGTCGAGCTCTTGCCCTACTCCAACGGCCAGGTGCTCCCCCACGAGCGCACCTTCGAGCGGCAGAAGGACGCGCGCCTGGAGCTTCTGCGCGCCGCGCGGATGAAGCTCTCGCCGGTCTTTCTCGTCCACGAGGGCGCCTCGCCGGCGATTCCCGAGCGCGCGCCGGACATGGAGGCGACGCTCGACGGAGTGACCAGCCGTCTCTGGCGGATCGCAGGCGACGACACGATCGCGGAGGCGCTCGGCCGGGTCGAGGGGCGCCTGCTCATCGCCGACGGCCACCATCGCTACGAGACGGCGCTCGCCTACCACGAGGAGCAGGGAACGGAGGAGTCCGGTTACGTCCTTTCAACCCTCGTCAGCCGCGACGACGACGGGCTGGAGATCCTGCCCACGCACCGGCTCGTCTCCGGTGAGCCGCCCGAGCTCGACGGCTCCTTTCGGCTCACCGACATCGAGGCGAGCGCGGAAGCCGGCACAGCGGCGCTAGCGGGAATCGACCGCGACCATCCCGCGTTCGTCCTCCTTCGCCGAGACTCGGCCCAGCTGGCGGAGGGCGAGGGCGTCGAGCTCGACACCGCGGTGATCGACCGCCTGCCGCTCGAGGATGTTCGCTATACGCCGAGCGCGGTCGCGGCCGAGGAAGCGGTGCGTAGCGGCCGCGCGGATGCCGCATTCCTCGTGCGTGCGCCGACGCTCGACCAGGTCGCTGCCGTCGCCCGTGCCGGCGAGCTGCTGCCGGAGAAGACGACCTACTTCTTCCCAAAGTTGACGAGCGGCCTCGTCTTCTCGCCCTTCGACGAATGACCGACTGGCTGGCCTTTGCCCGGCAGATCACCGCCGATCTAGACGTCGTACTCGCCGAACACCCCACGAGGATCGAGCGGGAGCCCGTGGTTGGAGCGGGCGAAGGAGGGGATGAGACGACCGCCATCGACGCCGCTGCCGAGCGCGCCGTGGTCGCGCGCCTGGAGGAGCTCGCCGCGACCGGAGTCGCGTTCACGCTCGTCTCGGAGGAGCTCGGCGAGCGTTCGTTCGGCGCGGACACGCCGCGGCTCGTCCTCGACCCGATCGACGGAAGCATGAACGCGAAGCGAGGCGTTCCCTTCTTCTCCGTCTCGCTCGCCGTGGCCGAGGGCCCGACGATGGCCGACGTCGTCTTCGGCTACGTCTTCGACTTCGGCACGCGTGAAGAGTGGACGGCGCGTCGCGGCGAGGGAGCCTTCCTCAACGGCGCGCCCCTCACGGGCCCCGCGCCGAAGGAGGACGTGGAGATCCTGTCCTTCGAGGCGACCCTGACCGACTCGATCGCTCAGCAGATCGGGGACATGGTCGGGTTCGCGCCGCGGACGCGGGTGATGGGATCGCTTGCTCTCACCCTCTGCCACATGGCGGCCGGGCGGGTCGACGCCGTGTGCTCGCTGAAGCCGGCCCGAAGCGTGGACATCGCCGCGGCCCAGCTCCTCGTCCTCGAGCGTGGGCTGGCCATCGACCTCCCGGACCGGCCGCCCTATGCAGAGGCACCCCTCGACGTCAGCCCGCATTCGCGAGTGGTCGCGGCCGCAACTCCGGAGCTCTGCGCCGAGCTCTACCGCAGGCTCAGCGCAGGTCGCTGAGCCGGTCGAGCAGGTTCTGCCGAACGACGGGCCATTCCTCGTCCGTCACCGAGTACCAGGCCGAGTCGCGCAGGGCGCCGTCCCGCACGAGCATGTGCTTGCGGAAGATCCCTTCGAAGCGGGCAGGCAGGGCTTCGAGCGCCGCACGCGAGCGCTCGTTCAGCGCATCAGTCTTGAACTCGACGCGCATACAGGCGAGCTCGCCGAACGCGTGCCCCATGAGGAGAAGCTTGGCCTCGACGTTCGCGCCTGTCCCCCAGGCCGCGCTGGAGAGCCACGTCCAGCCGATCTCGAGCCCGCGGTGCTCGGGACGGAGAGCGAGGTAGCGCGTGCTCCCCAGCGGGTTTCCGCTCCCAGCGTCCACCACCGCGAAGGCCTGGTCGAGCCCGGCGGCGGTCCTCTCCCGCGCCTCCGCGAACCACGCGGCGAACGTCTCGCGCGACTCGATCGCGTTCACGGGCATCCACCGCCATATCTGTGGGTCGGAAGCTGCCTGCCAGAGACCGTCCTCGTGCTCGGGCGCGAGCGGCTCGACGACGACGATCTCGCCCTCGAGTCGCGGCGCGATCCGCTCCCAGCTCACGCGGGGACGATGAAGACCGGTGTGCCGACGGAGACGTGCGCGAAGACCGTCTCCGCGTCGGGAATGCGCATGCGGATGCAGCCGTGCGAGGCCGAGTAGCCGATCGACGCGGCATCAGGAGTGCCGTGGATCCCGACGCCCGGCGCGGAGAGGCCCATCCAGCGGGTGCCGAGGGGATTGCCGGGTCCGGGCGGCACGGGGGTCAGTCCTGCTGCCCAGGGCGAGTCGGGCGGATACCACCACGGGTTCTCTTGCTTCGTGACGATTGCGAACCGGCCAAGGGGTGTGGGGTAGATCGCCTGTCCGGTGGCGACCCCGAAGGTTCCCCAGCGATGCTTTCCGTCCCAGACGACGAGGCGGTTCGAGCTTCGTTCGATCACGATCACGGACTTGAAGCTCGACGCGGTGACCGCCGGCTTCGTGTGCTTGAACGGGATGCGAACCGGCGTGCGGTCCCCGGCGGTGAGCGCGGTGTCGAGCTCGGAGAAGAGCGCGCGCTGCCGGATCGAGATGCCTTTTTCGTCAACTTTGACAACCGGCCGAAGCTTGACCAGGACGACCTTCGCATTGCGGGCCGCACGCGCGTAGCGCCTGTTCAACGAGGCGATATAGCCCTGCAGCCGGGCGTGGTCGACGTCGACGGCCAGCTCGACGTTCTCACCGGGCTTCGCGCGGAGGGCGCCGGCCACGGCATCGGCGACGAGGGCGTGCGCACCGAGCTTCGCGGGCGCGACGAGACTGATGCGGCTTTCGGTCGTGAGCACGAGGCGCTCGGCGAACGCGTCCTCCGTTGCGGAGGCCGCCTGGTGGGCGGTGTAGCCGCCGACCGGGACTCCGGCGATCGTGACGCCGTCGGCGATCACGCGCTCGCCGTTCCCCTTTGTGTTCCGCCCCAATGGATCCCCGGCGCGAGCGACCGCGGCCGCGGCGACGAGCCCGACGAGCACGAGGACGAGCGGTGCGGCGGCTCGGAGCCAGGGACGGCGGGTGCGGTATTTCCGGTAGCTCATGTTTTCGGTCATATCACGAAGGCGGCGTCAGAACGATCGGGATCCGGACCTCGTGCGGGGGCGTTCCGGTTCCCGCCGCGTCGTCGTCGTGAACGATGATTAGACCACGCGTTGCCGACGTGACCTCGTACGGGACCCGGACGAAAAAAGTTCCGCGGCAGCCGGTGCCGCACGTGGCGGTCGTGAAAGCGCTGCCGACGATCTTGCCGCTCGTGTCGACGACCTCCACCTGCACGTTTGCCTCGAATACGTTTGCGGTGCCCTGGACGACCACCGGGTTGTGGACGCGCACGCCGATCTGCGGGTCGACGACGAGGATCGCGGGCAGGAGATCTCTGTAGTCCCTGCGGGTCACCGGCTCGTCCACGACCACGCCCTCGCCGCCCAGCACGTCGACCCGCTGGCCGTCGAGCTCGAAGAGGACGCCCTTGACCGTCGGGAACTGAGTCAGCGTGTAGACAACCTGTGCGATCCGCATGTTCATCGACGCGGAGCCGCCGCCGGACTCGAACTCGGACGTGAGGTCGACCGTCGCGACCCCGTCCTCGATGGTCAGGCCGAGCAGCTGGGAGCCCGCGGGGATCTGGGAGCCCACCGCGGCCGCCTGCTCGCGCGAGCTCGGGCCGGAGAGGAGAGATTCCATGGCCGCGGTGGCGATCCGAGGAGTGGAGGGCTCTTCACGCCTCACCACGAAGAGCGCCTCGCCTCGAGTGAACCAGACCTCGTATGTGACGACGGTCAGCGTGCCGCTCGAGGTCGAGGATCCGCCTTGGCTGACGACGCTCGTCGTCCCGGCTGAGGTTCCCGTGACCTCTCCGCCCGGTGCCGCGGTCGGGACCGGGCCTGCGGACTCGGCACCATGGCCGACGCCGCAGCTCGCGGCGACGATGCCGAGCAGGGCTGCGACGATGACTGCGAGTGCTCCGATCACGACCTTCATGGCGTCTCCTTGGTGGGTACGCCCTGGATCGTCGACGTCCTGCGCAACCGGCCGCTTGCCGCTGGGTAACGATCAGGTCACGGGGATTCGCAGTGGAGCGCGCCCGAGACCGGTTCGGGGTTCAGACAGTGGTCGTCTCCGTCCCCGCCGTCGTTCGTGTTCGACCCAGGTCCGCCGTTGAGGTCGTCCGCACCGGGCCCGCCGAAGATCGTGTCGCCTCCGCCCCGGCCGACGCCGGTGTCGTTTCCCCCGCCGAGCTTGAGGACATTGTCGTCTTCGTTGCCCTTGATCACGTCGCCGAACCTCGAGCCGACAACGTCCAGGACGGCATAGAGGAGGTCGGTACCGAAGCCGTTGGCCTGCCCGCTTTCGAGGTCGATGTTCATCGGCCCCGGGGCGCTCTCGTAGTGGACCCATTCGTGGCCCCCGGTGCCGCCGCCGCTGACGACGTCGTTTCCGGCCCCCGGCCAGAAGGAGTCGGCCAAAGGGCCGCCGTAGAGCCAGTCGTCGCCGGCGCCCCCCTTGAGCACGTTGCGCCCGCTGCCCCCGTCGAGCTTGTCGACGCCGGCTCCCGCGACGAGCTTGTCGTTCCCGCCGTTGCCGCAGATCCGGTCGTCGCCTCCGAGGCTCGAGATCGTGTCGTTCCCGCCCAGCCCGAGAATGACGTCGCGGCCGTCCGTTCCGCGAATGTGGTCGTTGTGCTTCGTGCCGACGACTGTCGCGGGGAGGCCCTGGCAGCTGGCCGCCGCAGCGGCGCCGGCATTTGCGAGCAGCGCGCCTCCGACCAGCGCGGCGACGAGCAAGGTACGCATGCTCGCAGCGTAGGCCCGCCGACCGGATGCGCTATCCACCGAACGGGTCACCCGGGGAGGCGCAGCGTGAACCGCGTGCCGCGCCCGACCTCGCTCCAGACCTCGATGTCTCCGCCGAGCAGACGCGCGTTCTCGATCGCGATCGCGAGCCCGAGCCCGCTTCCGGGGCCTGCGCGAGCGGTGTCCGCCTTGTAGAAGCGGTCGAAGACGTGCGGCAGCCGATCGGGCGGGATGCCGGCCCCCCGGTCGCTCACCTCGAGGAACGCGCCGACCCCGTCGCGCCCGACGCTCGCGGTGACCTCGCGGCCTCCGTGCTCGAGCGCGTTGCCGATCAGGTTCGAAGCGATCCGCTCGAGGCGGCGATGGTCCGACTGTAGGACGACCTCGTCTCCTTCGACTCGCACCCGGTCCTCCCAGGCGCGCGAGCGGACGGCGGAGCGGATGAGCGAGGCGAGGTCGACCCGCTCGTCTCGCACCTTCGCCTCGCCCGCATCGAGACGCGAGATCTCCATCAGATCCTCGACGAGGTCCCGGAGCCGGGCGACGTCGTTCACCAGGAGCTCGGCGGGGCGACGCGCCTCGGGAGGCATGCGGTCGAGCTGCTCGCCCAGGAGCGACGCCTCGGCGACGAGGGCCGTGAGGGGGGTGCGGAGCTCGTGGGAGACGTCGGAGGTGAAGCGCCGCTCCCGCGCCTGAGCCTCCGAGAGGGCGCGGATCTTCCCCTCGAGCGCCTCCGCCATCTCGTTGAAGGACGCGGCCCAGACGCCGAACTCGTCTCCGGACTCGACCGGAAGACGGGTCTCGAGCAAGCCTTCGGCCAGAGAGTGCGCCGCCTGGCTCGCTCTCCCGACGGGCGCGAGGATCCGCCTCGCCAGGAGCGCGCCGACGAGCGCACCGAGCAGCGCGACCACTCCCAACGCGGCGAGGAGGACGTTGCGGAGCTGGGCGAGCTCGTCCCAGAGCCGCTCCTCCGAGTAGAAGTAGTAGAGCTCGGTGTCGGCCTTCTTCACCTGGCCACCGACGACGAGGTAGGGCGTTCCGCCGACGTCTACGCGCTCGTAGCCGAGCTTGCCCGACGCCACGAGCTCGCGGAGGGCCGGCGGCACCTCCTGGATGCTCAGCGACACGGTCGAGGAGAAGCGGCGCGGCCCGGCGGTCCCCACGGTCTCGAAGCCGCCGCGGCGTTGGTACGCGGCGAGCAGCTGGTCGATCTCCTGCGTGCTCGGGTTCGGCGTGAGCGTCTCGTTGGCAAGGACGAGGTTGAAGCGGCTCTGCTCGACCGACCGGTCGACCGAATCGGAAAGGCGCGCCTCCCGGACGATGGCGTACGAGGCGATCGTGAGCGCCGCAGCCGACAGGCCCGCGACGAGCAGGAAGGCGATCGTGAGGCGCCGCCGCAGTGATCCCGGGCGGATCGCGGGTCGGTCGGGCAACGGCTACTCCACGTCGAAGCGGTAGCCGACTCCCCGCACGGTCTTCACGTGCTTCGGCTCCTTCGGATCGTCCTCGACCTTGGCGCGGAGGCGCTGGACGGCGACGTCCACGAGGCGCGAGTCGCCGAGGTATTCGTAGTTCCAGACCCGTTCGAGGAGAAGCTCGCGCGTGAAGACCTGCGCGGGCCGCCGCGCGATCTCGAGCAGGAGCTTGAACTCGGTCACGGTCAGGTTGACCTCCTCACCGTTCTTCCGCGCGACGAAGGCGGCCGGGTCGATCTCCAGGTCTCCACGCGTGAGAACGGGATCCTCCGGGACCGCCGACGCCCGCCGGAGCGCCGCCCTGGATCGCGCGACCAGCTCGGGGAGCTCGAACGGCTTCGTCACGTAGTCGTCGGCTCCGAGCTCGAGCCCAACCACGACGTCCACGGTGTCGCTCTTCGCCGAGAGCATGATGATCGGCACCCGGCTCTCGGCCCTGATCTGCCGGCAGACCTCGTACCCGTCGAGCCCGGGGAGCATGATGTCTAGGACGACGAGGTCGAAGCGCTGGTTCCGGAACTGGACGAGGCCGTCCCTGCCGTCGCCGGATGTCGTCACCCGGAAGCCTGCCTGCGAAAGCCCTAGGCCCGCCACCTCGCGGATCGACGGGTCGTCCTCGACGAGCAGTACGCGTTCGTCCATGCCTTCATCCTGACGGACGGGAGGGTCGGATTCCTGATCGAGAGGCTTGGTAGCCTTGATTCCGTGGGCGTTTCGCGCGAAGAAGTCCTGAAGGCGCTCGAGGGCGTCATCGACCCGGAGCTCGGCCGTTCGGTCGTCGCGCTCGACATGGTGCGCGACATCGAGATCGACGGTGGGCGCGTCGACGTCACCATTGCGCTGACCGTCCCCGGCTGTCCGCTTCGGGCCAGTTTCGAGGAGCAGGTGCAGACCGCACTTGCGCCGGTCGCGGGTGTCGAGTCGATCGGCCTCGGCTTCGACGTCATGTCCCCGGAGGAGAAGACTGCGCTGACGGATCGCCTGCGTGGCGGCGTCACCGAGCGCACGCCCGGGATCTCGGTCGGGGCATCCACGCGGGTGATCGCGGTCGCGAGCGGGAAGGGAGGCGTGGGCAAGTCGTCCCTGACTGCGAATCTGGCGACGGCGTTTGCGGGGCTCGGGCACAGGACCGGCGTTCTCGACGCCGACGTCTACGGATACTCCATTCCGACGATGCTCGGGATCAGCCAGCGTCCGGTGGCGGTCGACAAGATGATCGTCCCGCCCGTGAAGGGCGACCTGAAGGTCATGTCCATCGGCTTCTTCCTCGACGAGAACACGCCGATCATGTGGCGCGGGCCAATGCTGCACCGGGCGCTCGAGCAGTTTCTTACGGACGTCCACTGGGGCGACCTCGACACGCTCGTGGTCGACATGCCGCCCGGGACGGGGGACGTGGCCATCTCGCTCGGGCAGCTTCTGCCGCGCGCCGAGGCGGTCGTCGTCACCACTCCGCACCGCGCGGCGCAGCAAGTCGCCGTGCGCGCCGCGCAGATGGCGCGGAAGACGAACATGCGCCTTCTCGGCGTCGTCGAGAACATGTCCTATCTCGCCGGGTCGGGCGACGAGCTCTTCGGCTCTGGCGGTGGAGAAGCCCTCTCCCGCGAGGTCGAGGCGCCCCTGCTCGGTAGGATCCCGTTCGACCCGCGCCTCGGCGCTCGGTCTGACGAAGGGGAGGCGATCGTCGAGACCGATCCGGAGACGGAGGTCTCGCAGGCGATCGTCGCCCTCGCCCAGGCGATCGCGTCCACGAAGCGCGAGCAGGGAGTGGGCATCCTGAAGCCCCTTCCGCTCGTCTCGGCCTGAACGCGTACGACCGCCTGCGCGGGCTCGGCTTCTCGGAAGCCGACGCACGGACGCTCGCGGACCACTTCGAGGAGGCCGACCGCCGCAACCGCCCGGGGCACGGGACCTTGCGCCTCGACTGGCTCGCCGAGCTGCCCGACCTCGATCCAACCGCCACACCGCAGCGCGCCGTCGTCGAGCACGGCTACGAGCGCTGGGAGGGAAATGGCGCGCTCGGCTATCTCGTTCTGGCGCGGATCGTCGAGTCGCAGCTCTTCGACCCGCCTGCCCGCGCACGCCTCATCGTCGCCTCAAAATGCTTTCCGACGGGCTACCTCGGCTACTGGGTGGGGAAGCTCGCGGCGAAGGGTTTCGTCGCGGCGCTGACGGCCACCTCGCCGCCGAGGCTCGCTCACCCGGAGGGGGGCGAGCCACTGGCCGGCACCAATCCCCTCGCCATTGCCGTGCCGAGCTCCGACGGGCACCCCTTGGTCGCGGACGTGTCCATGGGGAAGGTGACCTACGGCGACGTCCTCGTGGGCGCGGCTCCGCCCGAGGAGCTCGTCCCCTTCGGCGACGAGCAGGCGCACAAGGCCTTCGCTCTCGCCATCGGGCTGCACATGCTCGTCTCGTCCCTCGCCGGGGAGGAGCACAGCGCGGTCATGCTCGTCGCCCGGCCCGAGCACGATCCCGTTCCCGCTTTGCGCGTCCGTGCCGCGGGCGCCAGGCTCCCAGGCGACCGCTAGGCCGGCAGCTCGTTACGATCCGACCCCATGGGCGGACTGGCCCGACGCTACCGACGCGCCGATGTCGCTTCGGCAGACGAGATCCTCCCCCATCTCGACCGTGTCGTCTCCGCGCCCTTCCTGGGGACGACGGACGTCCTCTTGGAGATCGGCCCCGGCGGCGGCCGCTTCACCGAAGTGCTCCTGCCGAAGTGCAAGAAGCTGATCGCGGTCGACACGCCGCCGACCATGCTGGAGTTTCTGCGCGATCGATTCGGCGACGGTCGCATCGACTATCAGCTCGGAGACGGGCAAGGTCTCGGCGGCGTGGCGAGTTCCTCAGTCGACGCGGCATTCTCGTACGGGGTTTTCGTCCATCTGCAGCACTGGGACATCTACAACTATCTCCGCGAGTTGCACCGTGTGTTGAAGCCCGGCGGCAAGGCGATCATTCAGCACGGGAACACCTTCTCCGACCTCGGCTGGAAGCTCTTCG
>Ga0111539_10001301_pt1 | contig 33338 bp, 25 predicted proteins | sample RhiMethybrSRZTD1_FD_79667 | JGI IMG/M metagenome (GOLD analysis project Ga0111539, IMG submission 79667) | Populus rhizosphere microbial communities from Tennessee, USA - Rhizosphere MetaG P. TD hybrid SRZTD1 (version 2) (version 2) | ecosystem: Host-associated > Plants > Roots > Rhizosphere >...
GAGACCGGCAAGCCCGTTGACTACAACCCGAAGCTCGACGTGCAGGTCTACAACCCACAGGCACGCGCGCTGCGAGGCGATCCGAAGAAACGCACCTGCCCGACCTGGCACGGCGGCGTCGCGCATCAGCCGATGGCCTACAACCCGGTGAAGAAGATTGCGTATGGCGTGGGCACCGAGGGTTGCTTCTCGCAGAACGGTGCCGCTGTCGGCGTGCTGTCGAAGGACGGAGGCATCGACAACAAGACGAGCCAGCAGCGGCAGTACAGCAGCGACCTCTACTACGGCTCGCTGACGGCGTTCGATGCCGTGAATCACAAGGTCATCGCCAAGGCGGTGACCGAGATCGAGATTCGATCCGGCGCGCTGGCGACGGCCGGCGGTCTCGTGTTCACGGCGCTGCAGGACGGCTGGGTCGTGGCCTACAACGACGAGACGCTCGAAGAGCTCTGGCGCTTCAACGTCGGCACGCCGCTCAAGGGCGCACCGGTCACCTACTCGATCGGCCCGAAGCAGTATCTCGCCGTGCAGGCCGGCGGACGTCACCTGCATCCGGTGAACTGGGACAAGCTGCAGAACTCGAGCTACCTGTTCGTGTTTGCATTGAATTAACGCGCAGGCTGAAGCCTGCGCTCTACGAGAGCTCATGAAACTCCTCGCGCTGGCCGCGGGTCTCGTGCTGGTCCTCAGCGCGCAGACCGCGCGCCAGCAGGTGCCGATCTTCGAACCGGATCCGCTGTGGTCCGAAACGCTGCCGAACAAATGGGTGACCGGTCAGGTCGGCGGCGTTGCCGTTGATTCGCACGACAACCTCTGGGTCTTCCATCGGCCGGCGACGATTCCCGACGGCGAGAAGGCCGCGTCGTTAAACCCTCCGCAAGCCGAGTGCTGCGTTCCGGCGCCGTCAGTGCTGCAGTTCAGCCCGAGCGGCAAGTTCCTTCGCGCCTGGGGCGGTCCCGGTCCAGGGTATGAGTGGTTCTCCAGCGAGCACGGCATCTTCGTTGACGCGCAGGACAACGTCTGGCTGAGCGGCAACGCGAAGGAAGACAACCAGATTCTGAAGTTCACGAGCACCGGCAAGCTCGTGATGCAGATCGGCCACTCGGGCAAGAACAAGGGAAGCAACGACACCGAGAACCTCGGTGGTCCTGCCGGCCTCTTCGTGTATCCGAAGACCAACGAGCTGTTCGTCGCCGACGGCTACTTCAACCATCGCGTCATCGTCTTCGATGCGAAGACCGGCGCATACAAACGCCACTGGGGCGCGTACGGCAAGCCGCCCGACGACAACTACAAGTTCCCAGCACGGGCCGAGCTGTTGAAGGCACCGCCTCCGCAGTTCCACAATCCGGTGCACTCGGTCGTCGTGTCAAACGACGATCTGGTCTACGTTGCGGACCGCACGAACAATCGCTTTCAGGTGTTTAGACTGGACGGCACGTTCGTCAAGGAAGTTTTCGTCGCACGCAACACGCTGCAGGCCGAAGGCACGGTCCATCACTTCGTGCTGTCGCCCGACAAAGCGCAGCAGTTCCTGTATCTCGTCGACGGCTCGAACAAGGTTGTGCGGATTCTCAATCGGCAGACGCTCGAGATCCTGTCGAACGTCGGCGGCCACGCGGGCCACAACGCGCGCGAGTTCTTCCACATCCACAGCGCCGCGGTGGATTCGAAGGGCAACCTCTATCTCGGCGAGGTCAACAACGGGCAGCGCTACTACCGATACGCGTTCAAGGGGATGGGGCTGGCTACCGGTCGATAGCCGAGATCAACTCCCAACTACCAACGCCCAATTCCCAACCACTCCCAAGTCCCAACTTCCAAGACTCACGAAGCCGACCTTCAGTTTTCAGTAGGTCGTTCAAAGCGATCGATGATCAGTGTCTCCAGCATCGCTCGAGACGATTCGAGCTTCAGACCGAGCTGCTCCTGAACGGCGGTGAACACAGACGGCGCGGCGCCAGGCACCGGATCCCCCGTCTGCGGCCCGCGCAGCCCGGCCATCCGATCGAAGGTGAGCGTCACACGATAGCTGCCCGCAAGGCCGGTCTTGTCCACGACCATTCGGCCCGCGGATGACCGCAGGAACCTCGCCAGGTTTTCCATCGTCGCGTCGCCTTCCATGCGATCACCGGTCATGCGCATTGAACATGGGGGCGGCGGTGCATTGGGATCGAACACACCGGGTGGTGGCGGGGCTGGTTTGCCTGTGGCTTCCAGAGCGGCGCGGTCTGCAGCAGCCTTCGCTAGGCAGTCCACTTCGGACGGCTTGATCGACGCGCCGAGCTTCTTATCGTTCCGCGCGACGACGAGATCGTAGACCGGCGTGTCGCGGTTCTCGATGTGCGCGGCGAGTTTGAATCGATCGACGAGCACCGCTCGCAGCATCGCCGCCCGCTGCTCGGCTGTCGGATTGACCAGCGACGCTGTCGCTTCGAGATCGTAGCGTTCCGTCCTCGCCCATTCCGGCAATCCCACCATGTCGATGGGCGCCGAGGTGTAGGCACGCGCGATAAACGTCATGGCCGGGATGTTCAGCATCGTGAGCCCGCCATCGGGACGCTGCCGGACAGTCGAGTTGAACTCCTCCAGCGGCCCGGCGCCAGCCGGTGTGACATGCCGCTTCACGGACACGACGTCGAACGTCGGCCCCGACGGCGCGCTCTGCGACTGAGTCAGAACATCAGTTGCCGCGACCGCGACCGACAGGATGGATGCGGCGATTGATAGGGTGAGTCGAAGCGTCATGCTCACCTCTCAGAAGCGTGGACAGATTGCCACTTGCGCACGGGATCTGACACCGTAACCGGCGCAGCAGTCAATCGGGAGTTCTTGGGAGTTGGAATTTGGGAGTGGTTGGGAATTGGGCGTTGGCCGTTGGGAGTTGTATAGTGCCGCCATGCAGAGAAGAGAATTCCTGGCGGGCATCGCCGCCGCACCGCTCGCGGCTGCCATTCGACCCGAGCAGGCCGAGGCGGCGCAAGCGGCCACCGCTCCCAAGCGCAATCCGATCAGGCAGAGCGTGATGGCGTCGGTGTGGGGAAACAATTCGAAGCTGTCGTTCGAGGAGCGGTGTCAAATCCTCGCGAAGATCGGATTCAAAGGCGTCGATCTGCCAACGGCCGAGCAAGTGCCGATCATGAAGAAGTACGGGTTGTCACCGGCGATGATGACCGGCGCCGGCACCACCTTCCAGGACGGCCTCGTCCGCAAGGAGCTGCACGACAAGTTCGAAGCCGCATTCCGCACCGGCATCGACACCTGCGCGTCAGTTGGCTGTCCGAATCTCATCGCCATGCCTGGTGAGAAGCGCGGCATGTCGCGCGACGAGACCGTCGCGAACACCGTCGCCATCCTCAATCGCGTCAAGGGCTACGCCGAGCAGAAGAACGTGACGCTGTGCATGGAGATCACCAACTCGAAGGTGGCCGCCGATCAGCGCACCGATCAGACGTTCAACCATCTCGATTGGGGCTGGGAGGTCTGCAAGAAGGTGGGATCGCCGCGCGTGAAGATCGTCTACGACATCTACCACGTGCAAATCATGGACGGCGACGTCGTCCGCAATCTGCGTGAGAACCTCGACTACATCTGTCACATCCACGTCGCCGGCGTGCCGAGCCGCCAGGAGATCGACGCAAATCAGGAGCTGAACTACCGCTTCATCGCCAACGCCATCGCCGAATCCGGATACACCGGTTTCGTCGCGCACGAACACCGGCCAGGACCCGGCCGGGATCCCATCAAGAGCCTCGAGGAGTGTTTCGCGATCCTCAACGTGTAGGAGACAACGCCCAACTTCCAAGTACCAACTTCCAACCACTCCCAACTCCCAATCCCCAACGAACCCAGAACGTCATTGGGAGTTGGGAATTGGGAGTGGTTGGAAGTTGGTAGTTGGGAGTTGGGAGTTCGTCTATGGCCTGATCCAGCCGCCGATTCTGGCCGACGAGCAGTTCGGACCAGAAGTGGCGTTGCAGCTGAACGTGAAGCTCGGCGTGGCCGTCGCGTTGGGGTTCAGGCCGCGTTCGACCCACGACAAGGCACACCCCCGGGCGCATCGGACGTTGACTTGTCCGGGAGGTGCGGTGACGACAATCTCGAAATCAGGTTGTGTGGTTTGGGCCTGTCCGGCGAGCCACCCCAGTCCAACCAGCGCAACCACCATGACAATCCGCTTGAGAGTGTTAGCCATATAGCACCGGTGCTAGCTTCGCGGCCACGCGCACGCTACAGCGTGCGCTCTACGGCGTCTGTCCCATCACCTGGCGAATAACCGCGGCAGTTGGCGCTGAGCTGACGATGTTCATGCCGCGCTGGACGCCTTCAGTGATCTTGAGCGGCGTCCAGCCTTTGCTGTTCGGACGGTTCCACACGTCCATTCGCGCGCCCTTCTCGGCCAGATAGCGAACGACTGACGGTACGTGCTTGTAGGCAGCGCCGTGCATCGCCGTCTCGCCGTTCTTGTCCACGGCGTTGAGATCGTTGCCTAGTTCGAGTGCGACTTTCACGGCGTCGAGGACTTCAGGTTCGGTGCCGGGGTCTTCGCCGGGTGAGTTCGTGCCGAGACCCGCGGCCACCATGAGCGGCGTTGAACCATCTTCGTTAGTGAGGAGCGGATCCGCACCAAGTTCGGCGAGCAGCTTCATGAGCGGCGCATCGGCCGTGCGCGCCGCGAGCAGGAACGGGGTCGCACCGATCGAATTGAGCGTCGTCACACCCATGTTGGGCCGCTTGGTCACGCGCGCGTTGAGCTGCGCGCCCTTGGTGACCAGCTTGCGGACGAATTCCAGGCCGTCCATGTTGCCGGAGCCCTGCGGCGCCGGGTTGTTGCTGCCGGACACGCCGGCTTTGCGGACCCATGAGACCTGATGCAGTGCGGTATAGCCCTGCGGCGCGGCGTTCGGATCGGCGCCGCGATCGAGCAGTCGCGCGGCCAGTTCGTAGTGAGCGTTGGCGGCTGCCAGCAGGAAGGCATTGAGACCGACTTCCGGCGGTGGCGCCGGCGTCTGCGCCGCGCCCGCCGTCTGCGCAGCCGGCGTCTGCGCCGCCGTCAGCCCCGCGCCTTGCGGACCGCGTCGTCTCACGGGCAGCGAATCGTTCATGTCCGCGCCAGCTTTGAGCAACGCGTCTACCGCCGCGATACGTCCCTCTCGCGCGGCGAACAGCAGCGCCGTGAAGCCGGCGTTCGATCGCGCCTTGAGATCTGCGCCACGTGCGAGGAGCATCTCGATCACTGCGGCGTGCCCTTCCGCAGCGGCCCACATCAACGCCGTCTGTCCGCGCCAGCCTTCCTTGACGTTGGGATCGGCGCCTCGTGTAAGCAGCAGATTCACGGCATCGGTCTTGCCGGTTCGAGCCGCGACCATGAGCGCAGTCTCGCCGTCGGCGTTGGCTGACTTGGCATCCGCGCCGGCCTCGATCAGCATCGCGATCGTCTTCGCGTTGCCGTTCAACGAGGCGAGCCACAGCGGCGTCGCGCCAAAGCGATTGGCTGCCTTGACGTTGGCACCGGCGCGAATGAGCATCTGCGCAATCTCGGGCTGATCGCGATCGACGGCCCAGTGCAGCGGCGTGGTGCCATCCTGCTGTGTGGCATTCACATCGGCACGCTTGTCGACGAGCGCGCGAACACGAGCGACGTCACCGGCTTTGATCGCGTCCACGATCGCGACCTGGGCGCCCGCCGGCACGGCACACGCGCAGATGACGAGCGCCGCGAACAACGGCCGCCTGAAGGCGGCCCCTACGAAGAGACTACACATTCAGCGGTTCCAGATCGGAGACGCGTCCGTTGCTGTCCACGAAGCTGTCCAGATGCACGCCGATCTTGTCCAGCAGCGTCAGGTGGAGATTCGCCAGCGGCGTCGGGTTCTCGTAGCGGATATGGCGGCCTCCCTTGAAGCGGACGCCTCGCCCACCGGCGACGACGATGGGCAGGTTGGTGTGGTTGTGAATGTCGGGGTTCCCCATGCCGCTGCCAAGCATGTAGAGCGTGTGATCGAGCAGCGAGCCGTCGCCATCGGGCGTCGCCTGCAGCTTCTCGATCAGATACGCGAAGAGCGACACGTGGTGTGCGTTGATCTTCGCGAGCTTGACCAGCTTCTCCGGATCGTTCGTGTGGTGCGACACCGGGTGATGGGGCTCCGGCACACCGATGTGCGGGTAGGTCCGCGTGCTCGTCTCGCGCGCCAGCTGGAACGTGATGACGCGCGTCACGTCGGCCTGCAGCGCGAGGACCTGCAGGTCGAACATCAGCTTTACGTGGTCTTCCCAGACCGGCGGCACGCTGGCTGGCCGATCGAGATCCGGCAGCGTTGACGCGTCACTCTGCTCCGCCCGTTGGATGCGGCGCTCGACCTCGCGCACTGAATCCAGGTACCGACCGACCCTGACTCGATCGCTGGCGCCCAGTTCGCGCCGCAGCCGGGCCATGTCGGCAGTCATCCAGTCGAGAATGCTGCCGCTCTTTTTGAGCTCGGCGCGCCGGCGCTCGGGACTTCCGCCGTCGCCGAACAGCCGCTCGAAGACGACACGCGGATCGGCCTCCGTCGGCAATGGTGTCGTCGGTGACGACCACGACAGGTTGTTCTGATAGGCGCAGGCGTAGCCGTTGTCACAGTTACCGACCTGGGCGATGAGGTCCGTGCCGATCTCGAGCGACGGGATCTGCGTGTCGCGACCGATGGCGCGCGCGGCAATCTGATCGACGGTGGTGCCGAGCTCGTAGTCGCTGCCCTCGGTCCGCTTGGCCTTCGAGCAGCTGAGGAACGCGCAATTGGACGAGGCGTGATTGCCGGTGGTGTAGGCGTTGCGCAGCTCGAGGTTCGTCACCACGGTGACGTGATCGAGCACTGGCGTCAACGCGAGCAGCGACGGCGACAGCTCGGTGATGCGGCCTTGCGTGGCCGGCGTCCAGGCCGCGGCGTTCATCCCCATCGGGATGTAGACGTAGCCGAGCCGCCGTACCGAGCCGGCAATCGATTGCGCGCGCAGCGATGCGGCCGGGACCATCGCATCGAGCAGCGGCAGTGCGAGCGTCGCGCCCACGCCGCGCAGAAACGTCCGCCGTGGCAGTGCTCCCTTGGTGAGAATCATTGCGACATCCTCATCTGAAATGGATCGCTGCGGACGATGCCGAGCACGAGCGAGGAGAAGCTAAAGTGCTGCAGCTGCGCGTTGCGCACGATTGCGCGCACCGACGGCGTGTCGGAGTACTCGAGGCCGCGGCCCAAACCGTAGGTCATCAGCTTTTCGGTGAACGTGCCCGCGAAAAGCTCCGGCTTGCGCAGCAGCGCCGCTTGCAGCCCATTCAGGCCCTTGAACTCTGACCCATCGGGAAGCGCGCCAGAGTTGTCGACAGGACTTCCCGATTCGGTGAACGTGCGCCAACGGCCGATGGCGTCGTAGTTCTCCATCGACAGGCCCGCCGGATCCATCAGCCGATGACAGCTCGCACACTCCGGACGCGAGCGATGCTGCGCCATCCGCTCTCGCATCGAGAGCACGCGGCCCTGCGCATCGGTTTCCTGCAGGATCGGCACGTTGGCCGGTGGCGGGGGCGGCGGCGTGCCGACGATGTTCTCGAGGATCCATTTGCCACGAAGTACGGGCGATGTGCGATTGGCATAGGAGGTCACAGTCAGGACGCTGCCCTGGGCGAGGATGCCGCCGCGTGGGATGCCTTCGGGGAGGGTGACGCGCCGAAAGCGGCTGCCGTAGACGTTACGGATGCCGTAGTGCTTGGCCAGCCGCTCGTTCACGAACGTGTAGTTCGCGCGCAGCATGTCGAGAATGCTGCGGTCCTCCTTGACGATGCTTTCGAAGAACAGCTCAGTCTCTCGACGAAAAGCCTGGCGCAGGTTGTCGTCGAAGTCGGGGAACTGTCGCGCGTCTGGGCTCGCCGCGGCGAGGTTTCGCAAGTACAGCCACTGACTCGCGAAGTTGGTGACCAAGGCGTCGGCCTTCGGATCGGCGAGCATCCGTTTGACCTGCCGGTCGAGTGTCGCCGGCTGACTGAGCGTGCCCGCGGCCGCCACCTTCAACAACTCATCGTCTGGGACGCTGCTCCACAGAAAGAACGAGAGACGCGAGGCCAGCTCGATGTCGCTCACGCGATACGCCGTCTTCGGCGCGACCGTCTTTGGATCGCGTTCGACGCGGAAGAGGAATTCCGTGCTGGCCAGCACCGCGCGTACGGCCATTTCGACGCCCGCCTCGAAGCCACTCGTTGCGCTGTCTCCCGGAACGCCTCTGCGGCGTTCCTCGCGTGTCTCACGGTAGAAGCGAAGCGGCGCCTCGATGTCCGCATCGGTGACCGGCCGTCGAAACGCACGACGCGCGAGGTTCGAGACGATCCGCTTCGCGCACGCTTCCTCGGCAGCCGCAGTCGCCCGTGCTGGCCGGCAGACGAACAAGCGCTCCCGGCTTGGGGTCTCGTTGGGCTCACCAGTCTCGAACGGCCCGGTGATCGACACCGAATAGACCGCGAGCTGCACGCGCGGGTGGCGATCCATGTTGAAGTGCGCGAGGCTCGGCTGCCGCTCGGTCTCTTCGAGCGCGAACGTCTTTCGCGGGAAGGTCACCGCCACTTCGCGCGGCCCGGCGCCGATACCGATGCGCACCTTGAGATGTTTGTCTACCGCCTCGTCCGCGTAGTACGCGCCGGACTGATTCCGGTTCGGCTTGACCGTGAACGTCTGCGCGACGGCGCCGTCAACGCTGATTTCGACCTGCTGAGGCTCGGTGAGCCCCTCGACGTTCTCGTTCCGGTCACGCGCCAGACGAACCTGAATCTCGTAGACCGCGTGCTGCGGGAACGTGTACGGAAAGACGACGCCGCCACGGGTACCGAATGGCAGCCCCTCGAGGTGATCTTCCTGCGTGAGATCCGAGGGCAGCACGACGACGTGGCTGGCCGGCGACGGCAGTGGGCTGCCAATGGCCGCACGACTCACCTTCTGCGCTGCGGCCAGATACCGCTCGAGCAGCGTCGGCGACAGCTCGCCGTTGCTCACGTTGTCGAACCCGTGGCTCGCATCGTCTTTGGGCAGCAGTGAGGACACCTCCACGTCGAGCGCGAGGATGTCGCGGATGGCGTTCTGATACTCGACGCGCGTCAGACGACGGAAGGTCTCGGTGCGGCCGGGATTCGGACGCGCCGCTGCGGCGCGGTCGAGCGCACTTTCGAGATGCCCGGCGAGCGCGTTGTAGGTCGCTTCGTCCGGGCGCGGCATTCCGGGCGGCGGCATCATGCGGCCGCGAATCTTGCGGACGACCTTCTCCCAGGTCTCGGCATCGGGAGCCACGCGCGTCACATCCAAGGTGTCGAGCGCCAGGCCGCCCGTCTTTGTTCTGTTGTTGTGGCAGGTGACACAGTAGCGATCGATAGCGGCGCGATCGGAGGTGGCGGCGGGCGCGGGAGCGACTTGTGGCGCCGGTTCTCCAGCGCGGAGAACCGCCGATGCGAGAAGCAGCGCGAAGCAGGCGGTCAGACGAAGCAGCCAGCGCGGAGCCACGCCCATACCTTAGGCGTCCGGGGAGGTGCCCGCAAGGGTTTTCCGACTCAGTTTGGCGTGGGCAATTCGACGCTGTCGATGACTAGTACCTCGACCGGCCCACGCTCGGACTCGAGCTTCAGTCCGAGCTGCTCGGGTAATGCTGTGAACAGCGACAGGCCTTCTCGCGGTTGGCCGAACGTGCCGTCAGGAACCCCCGGCAGATTCGGGATCTCGGATTCCAACTCGATGTCGTAGGTTCCGGTCAGGCCTGTCTTGTCCACGACAACGCGGCCTGCCCGCGGCTGCAGCAATTTCGCAATCTCCGACATCGGCTGGCCTTCCATCATCATCGTCAGGCTGCCGCCGGAAGCGCGGCCCGTGATCGCACAGATCGGCGGATCACCCGGTCGGTGCGGACCAGTCGGCCGATAGTCAGGCCCGCGCGCCGCGACGATGGATGGACAATCAATTTTCGACGGACGAAGCCGCGGGCCCAGCCGGCGATCACTGGCTGACGTGACCAGTGCGTAGCGCGGGAGGTCGCGTGTTTCGAGATGGGTCTTCAACGCGAAGCGCTCAGCGAGCAGCCGACGCATCATCAATCGCATCTGAGTCGTGGTCGGTTGCATTTCAGCTTTGGCCTCAACGTCAAAGCGCCTCTCTCGGACCCAGTTGGGACCACCGATGATCTGGAACTCGGACACCTCGTAGGCGTACATCACCAGGAACGAGAGCGGGGCGTTGGCCGAGAAGCGATCAGGCCCGGAGTTCCTGCTCGACGGCCCAGCACTCTCCTGATCGATGCGGTCTCGAATGCCGGACCATCGCTCTGCGCGTGCGCGAGCAAGGCCGGCACGTCCGACAGGACGTGCCCTACAGCCAGCACGGACAGCGTCAGAGCGAAAAGCAGTTGCTTCATCTCAGTTCGGCGTCGGTAACTCGACGCTGTCGATGACCAGCACGTCCACCGGTCCACGCTCAGACTCGAGCTTCAATCCGAGCTGCTCCGGTAACGCCGTGAAGAGCGACAGCCCTTCCCGCGGCACGCCGAACTCATTGGCCGGAACTCCAGGAACGGTAATGGTGATCTCCGTCTCGAGCGCGACGTCGTACCTTCCAGTCAGCCCGGTCTTGTCCACGACGACGCGTCCGGCGCGCGTCTGGAGCATTTTCGCGATCGCTGAGATCGGTTCACCGTGAATGATCGTCGTCTGGCTGCCGCCGCCAAGGGCCGTTATCGTCGCGCAACCGGGTGGATCGCCCGGCCGGGGTGGAAAGTTCGGTGGCTTATAGTCCGGGCCGCGCGCCGCGAGGATCGCCGGACAGTCGTACTTCGATGGCACGAGCTTCGGCCCCAACCGTCGATCGCTCCTCGACATCAGCAGCGCGTACCGTGGCAAGTCTCTGGTTTCGAGATGCGTCTTCAAGGCAAAGCGTTCGGCGAGCAGCTGCCTCACCATCAGGCGCATCTCATCGGCCGTCGGACGGCCCTCGGCCTTGGCCTGCACGTCGTACCGCCGCTCCCTCACCCAGTCGGGAGCGCCGACGACTTGGAAATCCGACATCTGGTGGGCGTAGATCAGCAGCTGCACCAGCGTGATGTAGGTTCGCGAAAAGCGACCGGGCGCAAAACTGGCCGGCCCCGGCCCGCCACTCTCCTTGATCGATGCGGTCTCGAACGCCGGACCATCGCTCTGCGCGTGGACAAGGGCGGACAGCGTCACGGCGAATAGCAGCTGCTTCATCTCGACAGCTCCACCTTGCGCTCTTCCCCTTCGTCCAGCGTGACCGCCACGGCGCGTGACAGCAGCGACTCGAGCATCTCGCGTGTCGCTGTCTCGGGTGGCTTCGACGTCACCGCCACGTAGTAGTCGCCAGGCGGTAGTGAACCCGCACGGAAGGATCCCTGCTGCGACGCGCGGACGACCTTGATGAACCGCGACCGCTCGAACCACTTCTCGCGGTCCTGCGGGAACACCACGACGGACGATCCGGCGGCCGTCCGTCCCTCGCTTGTGATTCGTCCAGCGATCGAGCCGCCCTTTGACGAGATCACGGCCTCGGCCGACAGCGTGGCACCTGCCCCGATGCCGAAGTCCACAACGCGATCGGTCACATCCGATCCATCGATCGTCAGTGACTTCAGATACCACCCGTCCGGTACTCCGCTCAGCGCAAAGCGCCTCGGACCGGTCAGCCCGCCGATACGCGCGCGGCCATTCACCCGACGACTCACGATGCCCGCTGACGAGAACGAGAGCGGCGCCATGTCGAAGCCGACCGGATGCCCCTCGATTTGTATCCGCTCGTACGGATTGTCAGGGACGTCGGCATCGGTGACGATGCGCGCCTCCACTATGGCCCCGCGCGTGGCCCGCAGGCTGACGGGTTCGGCGTCCTGGGCGCCGACGGTCACGTACTGGGCAGCAAACTCGAGTGCCTCGAGGGGACCGACGTTTGGATTCCGCAGAACCTCGCCCTCGATAGGCAGTCGGACGGCCTGCACGACGTAGTCGCCCGGGGCGACGTTGTAGAACGCGAACGCGCCTTCGCCATCGGGTTGCGTCGTCCGCGAATGGGGCACGATGCTGCCGGAGCGATGGCTGACAGCGAGCGTGATCGTGCCGCGGAGAGGCGCGCCGGTTGAATCGAGCGCGACACCCGTCACGCGCGGAGTCGGGACGTCGGCAACGGCGAAGTCGATTCCCTCGACGTCCGTTGACGTGATGGTGACGGTGGCCGCGTCGGCAATCGATGCCGAGCCAGGAAAGTAGAACGGCACGGATTGCGCGGCCGATGCGCCAAATGACGTGGCGTCAGCGAGCGCCGCGATGATGTATGTTCCGGGCTCCAGGCCGAGCACGCGGTAGCGTCCGCGATCGTCTGTCTGGCGGTCGCCTCCCAGCGAGGCGCCGGCGAGGACGGCACGGCGCCGATCGCCGTTGATGCCCAGTTGCAGCGCCACCACGGACAGACCCTGCAGCGGCTCACCGGCGGTGTCAACGATCGTGCCGGTGACCGCAGAACCGCGTGAGAGCACCAACGTCACGTTGTTGACGCGCTCCCGGTCGGTCACGGAAATCCGGCTGGACAACTCGAAGGCGGTCCGCTGACTGAGCGTACCGGGCAGGAACTCACCCTTAGTCGCCACGACCTCGTACTCGCCAGGTATGACGCCTGTGAATGCGAAGCGACCTTTCGCATCGGTCCTGAAGAACCTCGGCGTCGTCGGCCCTTTGAGATTCACGATCGCTTCCGCGACCGGGCTTCCGGAGGTCGTGAGCACACGTCCGCGGATCGTCGCCTGCTCAGGAGTCTCGGGTGGCTGCGGAGTGGATTCCATCGCGGACTCAGGCGGCGGAAGCGCCGTGAAGCCGATGCCTGACACGTCGTCGCCGGACCGGAGATCAAGCGTCACCACCGCGTCGGGATCTTGCGCACCAACGGCTGTCACCGAGTAGCGACCCGGCGGAAGGCCGCCTATGCGGTATTCGCCACGGTCGTCGGTCGTTGTGGCGAACTTGACGGGCACGGAAGGACTGCCGGGATCCGGGTCGAGCCGGTCGGCGTAGATGCGCAAGCCCACCAGCGTCTCGCCGTTGGTATCCACGACGCGGCCGTTGACCGCTGCCGAGCGCGTCAGCGCAACGGCTACCTCAGGCACAGTGGCCACGTCGAACGATTTCTTCTGCAGGGGCATCTGTACCGCGGCGAAGCCGGCCTTGACCACCGACAGCGTGAAGGTCGCCGCAGACGGCGCAGCGATCGAGAATTCACCACGCTCGTTGGTGTAGACCGGCGAACCGGAATCGCGATTGACGATGAGCGTCACCCGGGCACGTGGCAGAGCCGCACGCGTGTCAGCTTCCAACACTCGCCCGTGGATGGTCACCGGCGCTTGTTGTGCAACGGCCGCCACCTGCGCAGCGAGGAACAACACCAGCACGAGTCGCAGTGTCACCAGCGTCGGCCTCCCGGTCCGGCTAAAGCCGGACGCTACTTAGAGAGGGTCGTGATCAGACGGTACTGGAACTCCAGGTCCTCGTTGAACTGTTTGACGCCGACGCGCTCGTCCCGGCCGTGCGCACGCACGTCGTCGATGTCGTCGAACAGGCCGTCCACGCCGAATGTCGGGATGCCAGCATTGCGCAGAAAGAGACCATCGGTTGCGCCCGTGCTCATCACCGGAACGACGGGCACGCCCGGGAACATCGACTTCACGATCGTCTCGGTGGCGGTCATGACGTCCTCGCGAAGCACCGCCGGCTTGCTCGGCGTCGCCTCGTCCACGAGCGAGATCTGAATGGCAGGGTCGGCGAGGACCTTGGTCAGTTCGGTGACCACTGCGCTGACTGGAACACCGGGCAGGATCCGGCAGTTCACGTTGGCCGTGGCGAGCTGCGGCAGTGCGTTCGTCGCATGGCCGCCATTGAGCAGCGTCGCCACGCACGTGGTTCGAAGCAGCGAGTTGAAATAGGCGGACCCTGCCGACAGCCGCGCGGCCGCGGCCTTGTCCATCGGCTCCTTCGCGACGGCGAGCATGTCAGCTCGCGTCTGCGTATCGAGTTGCGCCGGCGCCGCGCGCGTGAAATACGCGCGCGTGATGTCGTTGAGTTGCGCCGGGAACTCGAACGCCGCGAGCCGCGACAGACCTGCAGCCAGACGATAAATCGCGTTGTCCTTCACCGGCATCGAGCTGTGGCCACCGCTGTTTCGGACCTCGAGTCGCAGATCCTGGTAGACCTTCTCGGCGGCCTGCACCTCGTTGGTCACGTACTTCCGCTTGCGCATTACCCCGCCGCCGCCCTCGTTGATCGCAAACTCGGCGTCGATCAGTGGGCGGTGGTTGGCGATGAGCCACTTGACGCCGTTCTCGGGTCCGCCTTCTTCGTCTGCGGTGAGCATCAGGATGATGTCGCGCGACGGCGTGTAGCCCTCGGACTTCAAACGCAGCAGATTGGCCACGAACACCGCGGCCATCGTCTTGTCGTCGGCCGTGCCACGGCCGTAGAAGTAGCCGTCCTTCTCGGTCAGCACGAAGGGATCCATCGACCAGTCTTCGCGCTTCGCTTCGACGACGTCGAGATGCGCCATCAGGATCATTGGCCGCTTCGCGCCGGTGCCGCGATAGCGAACAACGAGATTTCCCCTCTTCGCTGACGGTCCAAGCACGCGGACGTCGGCGTCTGCGAAGCCAGCGGCCTTGAACCGCGCAGCCATCGCCTCGGCCGCTTTCGTCGTGTCGCCGACCGAGTGCGTCGTGTTGATCTCGACGAGCTGCTTGAAGATCTCCTTCGCGCGTGCCTCGTGTGCGGCGTTCTGCGCGGACGCGACGATCGGGACGACAGTGATGAGCGTGGCGCAGGCCAGGGCGAGCGTTGACCGGCGCGTTGTCATTTGAGCTCCTTGCAGGCCTCGACCTCGGAACCGAAGTACTCGATGCACGCGGCGCGATTCATCGGGCCTTTGCCAACCACCTTCGCGAACAGGAAGTCGGCGACGGACTCGATCTCACGCGGCTGCAGCGTCGCCGGCGGATCGGGCAGCCCGCCAAGCTTGTTCAGCGCGGCCTGCGTCATGCCGTAGCAACGCCCGTCACTGTAGGCGAGTCGATCGAAGGCCGGCATCGCCTTGCCGGGCACGCCGCACTTGATGGCGATGATCAGCTTGTCGCGATCGAGCTTGGTCGTGCGCAGGTTGGCGCCGTCGGGCATCTGCGTGTCCATCTTGTGGCCGTCCGCCGCCCAGCCATGGCACGCCTGGCAGTCGCCCTTGGTGCGAAAGATGCGCATGCCCGCGGCAATGCTCTCTGGATCTGGAGTGGGAGCCTGCGGCGCGGCGGATCCTGTCGCGATGAGCACGAGCAGGACCGCCGCACAGGCCAAGAAGGATTTCATCGAGATATTTTAGGCAGGAATCAGGAATCTGGAATCAGGCCTGGCCCAGCCCTGAATCCTGATCCCTGAGTCCTGATTCCTACTGCAAGGTCACCGTCACGTTGCGCTTCGGCACGTACCCGACCTTGATCTTCGTCGTCTCCTTCATCGTCGCGACGTCAACGACGGAGACGTCGTTGGTCACCGGGTTGGCGACGTAGGCCGTCTTGCCATCCGGAGTCAGCGTCACCCAGCCGGCGCCCTTGCCGGTGAGCTCGGCGCTGCCGAGGTTCTTCAGGTCCGGAAGCGAGTACGAGTAGAGATAGTTGTTCAACCGGCTGCAGACGACGAGCGTCTTGCCGTCGGCGGTGACGGCCATGCCGTGCGACGGATCCGAACCCTGCGGGACGATGGACTTGCCGGGCGGCAGATCGGGATTCTGGATGCGGCGGATCTCCTTCTTCGTCGCGAAGTCCACCACGGCGAAGCCGTTGAGCCCTGACAGCTGCACGAAGATCCACTTCGTCGAGCCGTCGGGGTTGGTGTTGAAGGTCATCGGCCGTACGCCAAGGTCCATGTCGATCGTGAACGCCGGTTCGTTCGTCTTCGCGTCGATGACGTTGATGGTCCGGCCAGCGATGGATCCGGCGACGGCGTATTTGCCGTCCGGCGTGACGTAGACGTTGTGAATCGTGCCCTTGGTCGGCACGTTCTTGACCTTCTGACGAGTGGCCGTGTCGATGACGTCCACGCCGCCTGGATCGCGGATGATGCCGACGTAGACGAACTTGCCGTCCTTGCCGACGGCCATGTTGTTGGGATGCGCCGTCAGCGGCACGCGCGACGTCACCTTCAGCGTCTTCGCATCGACGATGTCGAGCGTGCTCTCGGCTTCGTTGCTGACGTAGATCGTCCGGCCGTCAGGCGAGGCGCCGGCGCCGTGGCCGGCCTCGATGCCCGTGATCTCGCCAACGACCTTGTTGGTGGCCGGGTCGATCAGGTGGACGTTGTCGCCCGCGCTGTTGGTCTGGATGACCCGCACCTTGTTCTGAGCGCCCAGCGTGATCGTGCACAGGACGAGTGCGGCGCCAATGAGAAGAAGATTTTTCATTTTGTCTGCCCCATCACGAAGTTCCGCAGCAGCTGCCATTCGGGATCGCTCTGCGAGGTCCAGTGCTTACCACCGCTGTGATAGAAGTCGCCGCCGGCCTGCTCATCGAGCGGATGAATCAGCAGCATGCTCTTCGCATTGCCGGCGATCGCGACCTTCTGAACGGCCGCGAAGTTCTTCTTGGTCTCCTCTTCGGTCCAGGTCGTGGCGCCCTTGGCCATCGGCGTCAGGTTCATCGGCGTCGCGCCGATATGACACGCCACGCAGCGCGCGTGTCCCGGCCGCTTCTTGACAAAGACCGGTTGCACGTTGGCCTTGAAGTACTCGTAATTGAGCGCCGGCGCCGCTGGCTGCTGCGCCATCAACGCAGCAACGAGCAGCATGGCGCTCGCGGCAATGACGTTCGTCATGCGAAGACCCCCATTGGTGCGAAGCGTCCCTTCAGCACGGCCTGCGTCTGGTCGTAGCCAAGCCACTCTTTGATTGCCGTTGCATACACGCGTCTGAAATCGGTCGTCATCTTCATGTTGCCGTCATCGAGATCGGTCAGGCTCGGATGCTGGCCGTAGAAGCCTCCTTTGATGCCCTTTCCGGCCAGGAACATCGGCGTTGCCGTCCCGTGGTCGGTGCCGAGGCTGCCGTTCTCCTCCACCCGTCGTCCAAACTCGGTGAAGATCATCACCGCGACGTCATCACCACGCCCAAGGCGCGCCACGTCGTCCATGAAGCCGCGGAGGGCGTCAGCCGTGTACATCAACAGGCGGGTGTGCAAGTCCGCCTGCTGCACGTGCGTGTCGAACGAGTTGCCGGAGTAGGTCACATAGTACAGACGCGTCGGCATCTCGGCGGCGATCAGCGCTGCCACGCGCTGCAGGTTGCCGGCGAGCCCGCCGCCTTGTCCGTAATCGACGGGTGTGCGATATGACGAGGACGCGCGGCGAACGAAGTCCGAGCTCTCGGTCGCGTTCTTCGCGGTTGCCGCCAGGAACTCGAGCGTCGCATTGCTCGTCGTCCGCGGTGCGCTCAGCATCGCCAACGCCTGCTTCTCCTCGTCGGTGCCGTCGCGACGGAAGCGGCTCGGGTCGTCGAAGACGAGCGGTGAATGCTGCTGGCTTCGCACGGCGAGCGACTGCGAGTTGCCAAGATTGACGATGACGTTCTTCGTCACCGCCGGATACGTCGCATCGGCCAGCCGGCCCAGCCAACCGAGCGGCTCGCCGCCATTGGGCACACCGGTGTGCCAGAAGCCCATCGACGAGAAGTGCGAGAGACTCGGATGGTCGTAGCCGCAGCCGTGAACGACGGCGAGGCGACCGTCCTTGTACAGACGCTCGAAGCCGACCATCGACGGATGGAAGCCATATCCGTCGGCGACCTTGATCACCTCGCGCTCGGTGATTCCGAGCTTCGGACGCGCGCGATAGTAGGCGGCGTCGCCGAACGGCACGACGGTATTGAGTCCGTCGTTGCCACCGGACAGCTCGATGACCACCAGAATGCGGTTCGGATGTCTCTCGACGCTGGTGCCTTGGAGCGCCTGTGCCGAGAGCGCCGCCGACGTGCGACTGAGGATCATCGGCAACATGCCACCGACGCCGAGGCCGTACATCCCGCGGACCAAGAAGTCACGGCGCGAACATGAACAGCCGACGTGTTTAGCCATGAAGAACCTCACCACCAACCACTAACCACCAACCACTAACCACTAACCAAGCTGATACTCCGGCGTACTCAGCACCAGATACAACAACTCACGCAATGAGCTTTCGTCGATGCTCCTGGCCTTCAAGAAGTCCACGAGCACCTGACGATCCTTCGCCGCCAGCGAGACGCGCATGAAGCGATGGAGGAAGTGGTCCACGACCTTCTCCGGTGTATTCGCTTCAGCCGCGCGCGCCATCGCCACGAGATCGATCGAAATCGGCTGTCTCGGAATCAACTTCGTCCGCTTGAACGCAATCTGATAGCCCGCCCACCCACCGTAGCGCGTGTTGTAGTCCTCGTCGCGATCGACCATCTTGTTCGACTCGGCATCGCCTTCACGCGTCGCTTCGGTGATGTTCATGCCCATCGCGAGCCGTTCGCCGACGCGCTGATCGGTGGCCGACATCGCGCGATCGGGCGGACGGAAGTTCCTCACGTCCGGGAACAGCACGTCGCGGAACATGTTGCCGCGCTGCAGCAGCGTCGCCGGCGTGATCCACGTGCGGCCGCCGGCCCAGCCGGCGACGTTCGGCGGATCGAACAGCGACTGCCCCAGCCCGCCGGTCATCCGTCCGAAGTCGGGGATCGTCGGCAGCTCGCGCAAACCCATCTTGCGGTAGGTCGAGACGACGAGATGCGCCGGGCCTTTGATCTGTGTCGCGTACGAGGCAGGACTGTAGAAGTCCTTTGAGAGCAGGATCCGGGTCATCAGCGGCTTGATCCGATAACCGCTCTGCTTGAACTCGCGGCCAAGCTGCGTCCTGACCGCCGGCGAGACGTCGTCGCGGACGAAGTAGCGATAGATCTTCGACGCGACGAACTCCCCCGTCACCGGTTGCTCGAGGATGATACGGATGATGTCGTCGCCGTTGAACGGGCCCTTCTGACCGAGGAACGTCTTCTCACCGAAATCATGCTGTGCCGCGTCGAACTTGTAGGTGAGGACGTCGTTGGTCCAGCCGGTGAACGCGCGCGCGGCTTCGCGGACGTCGTGCTCGCTGTAGTTGCCGACGCCCATCGAGAACAGCTCGAGCAGCTCGCGGCCGAAGTTCTCGTTGGGATGCGACTTCACGTTCTCGCCGTTGTCGAGAAAGACGAGCATTGCGGGATCTTTGAGGATCCCGATGAGCAGATCCTGCAGACGGCCCGAGGCGTTGGCGCGCAGCATCAGGTTCTGCTGCAGCATCATCCGGTAGTCGCGGACCTTGTTTTCGCCGGTGGCGAAGTGGCCGTGCCAGAACAGCGTCAGCTTCTCTTCGAGCGGCCGGCGTGTCGCCAGCATCCGGTTCGCCCACCACACTCCGAGCCGCTGCGTTTCGATCTGATTGGCGTAGAGGCCGTAAAAGAATTTGTCAACGATCGGCTGAAGCCGCCGCTGTGATCCCTCCGGCAGCATCTTCTCGCCGAGCCCCTCGCCGCGCTCGCGCGCGAGACGCACGGCCTCGGCGCGGCTGGGCGGGAACGGATCCATGCCCTTGTCCCAGATGCCTGACTCGTCGAAGGGTTTGAGCGCGCCGTTCTCGATCGCCTCGTAGTTCACCAGCTGCGCGACCGCCCGCTCGGGCGTCATCGCGGCGAGGCGTTCAATCTCGTCAGGGGTCGCACCGAAGCCGGCGCGTTCGATGAGGTGGGCCGCCTTGTCGTAGCCCCAATCGGCTGTCGCAATCGGCGAGAGGTCGTTGGCCCATGACGCCGGGCCGGGGCCGGTCTCGCGAGCGGCGAGCGACAGCATCGCTGCGCCGCAGACGACGGTTATCACAAGGGGGCGGACCAACGAGCGAATCATGGGCACCCTCGGCGCTGGATTATACGCGGCGGCACGTCCAAAAGGACGTGCCCTACTCCCGTAGGGCCGGTCCTTTTGGACCGGCCTAATTCAACCGCATACGGGCCAGCAGATCAGCGAAACGTGGATCAGAGCGGAGGACGTCCATGCGCGGGTCGCTTTTCAGGAACAGCGTGATCCAGCTCGAGGTCGTCTGACAGGCCTTCTCCAACCACGAAAAGGCCCCCTCGACGTCCCCGCGGGCGACGTCGATCAATGCAAACGAATAGGGTTCGACGTACCGGGTCGCCGAGCTGCGCTCGAGCTCGCGGACGAACGCCTCTGCCTCCTCACGCCGACCGCTCTTCACGAGCGCATGCCCAAGCGCCCCCTGAATGATGCCTATCCCCCCTGTCAGCTCGGACGCTCGTTTCAAGGCCGCTATCGCCTCCTCAGAGTTGGACTGCTGCTCGAGCGCCAGGCCTGACCAGAGAAAAGCAAATGGGAAAGTGGGTTCGAGTTCGAGGGTTCTCCGACTCTGCTCGACGGCCTCGGCATAGCGCCGCCCCAGAAACAAAACCCAAGCCGCATGGTGGTGCAGGACCACCGAGAGCGGCTCCAGTTCTTGAGCGAGGCGATTCTGCGTCAGCGCGTCGTCAATCCGGTTCTGAGCGGCAAGGGTGAGCGCGTACCAGTCATGGGCAATCCATGCTGACGGGTTGAGCGTCAATGCATGCCGGAAGCTCTGCTCGGCCCCCAGCCAGTCCCGATCGCAGCAGACGCGCGCGTATGCGAGTGCGTTGTGCGCCTCGGCCAGGGCCGGGTCGGCCTCGACGGCCCGCAACGCCGCCGTCTTCGCGCGCTCACGAATCGGTCGCGGATCGTACGCGACGATCGAGATGAGCACCAGACAGCTGTCAGTAATCGCGGCGTGAGCCAGCGCGAAGTTGGGATCTCTCTCGATCGCTTGTTCGCAGAGCTGAATGGACTTCTCGAGTCCCTCTACGGTCCGCCTCAGGAAGTGGTAGCGCGCCTTGAGATACAGCTGATAGGCCTCGCTGTCCTCGGTCGAGCGGCGAACCAGCTGTTTCTGCTCGTCGCCGCTCAAACGCACCCGGAGCTTATCGACGATCTGGCGCGTGATTTCCTCTTCGACCTCGAAGATGTCGGCGATCGGACGATGGAGCCGCTCGCCCCAAAGCTGCTTGTTCGCCGCGGCGTCAACCAGCTCCACCTGCACACTCAAGCGACCGCCGCGCTCGACGACCTTGCCCGAGAGCAGCATGCGTGCCCCGAGCTCGGCGCCTACGACACGCGGATCGATCTCGCGGCCCTTGTATCGACTCACCAAACTGCGTGGCACGATGCGCAGTCGTGGGATCTGTGAAAACGCGTTGGTGAGACTCTCGGCGATGCCATCGCTTAGATACTCGGCATCTGGCCCACCGGCGTTGGTGAACGGCACCACCGCCAGCGAATCGCCCGGCTCCGCGTCGGTGTCACGCGCGGTGGCGAGTCCTCGCAGGTCGAACGCGAGATCGCGGGCCGACTGGAATCGCTCGCGCGGATACTTCTCGAGACAGCGGGCGACGACGCGGCGGACCTGAGACGGCACACCTTCGAGAGCAGGGTCCTCTTTCAGGATGGCGGCGAGCGTGTCGGCCGGCGTGGCGCGCTCGAAGGCACGGCGCGCCGTGAGCATCTCGTAAACGACGCATCCCAGCGAGAAGATGTCGCTCGTGGCCTCGACCTTCTCACCGCGGACCTGCTCGGGCGACATGTATCCGACGGTGCCCATCATGACGCCGGCCTGCGTGGCGTCTGATGGCACAGTGAGATCCTGGTCGGCGTCGGACTGCGCCTGCCATCGCGCCAGACCGAAATCGAGAATCTTGATGCGTCCGTCAGCGGTCAGGATGATGTTCTCGGGCTTGAGATCGCGATGCGTAATGCCCTTGGCATGCACGGCAGCGAGGGCATCGGCAAGGGCAATGGCCACGTCCAGTGCGGCAGGTACCGGTAACGGTCCACCCGCAATCCGGCCCCGAAGGGTCTCCCCCTCGACGAGCTCCATGACCAGCGCGCTGACGCCCCCGAATCCCGCGACTCGCTCCAAGCCGTAAATCTGCGCGATGCTTGGATGGTTCAGCGCGGCCAGCGTCTTGGCTTCCCGCTCGAAACGCGCCAGCCGTTCGGGATCCTGGGCAAATGCCTGCGGCAGTACCTTGATTGCCACGTCCCGTCCGAGTGTCGTGTCCCTGGCCCGATAGACCTCGCCCATGCCGCCGGCGCCGATACGTGACTGGACTTCGTAAGGTCCGAGGGAGGAACCGGCCGCCAAGGTCATCAGTCCCGGATTATAGAGGGTGCACGGAAACCGCCGTCCGGAAGGACGTGCCCTACACTTATTCTCTTTTCGAACGTCTAAGTCCCCATGACCCTCCAGAGCCTGCGTGGACGCAAAGAGTGGCAGTTCTTCGCCGTTCTTCCGCGCGCGGCCCCAGGCCTGGCGGTCGCCTGGTGGCTGGTCCTCATCGTCCGGGGTGTCCTGCCGGCGCTGTTTGCCATTGCGATGGGCCAGTTAATCACCGCCGTGCAGCGGGGGATGAGCCTGTCTGAACCGCTGATGGTCGTCGGCGCGGCGTTCGTGCTGCTGCAGGTCCTCGCGCCCATTCATCAGGTCATCAGCCTGAACCTGGGCGAGCGAACGGCGGCCTGGCTCTACGATCGCCTCACCGAAGCGTGCGTGGTGCCGCCGGGTATCGGTCACCTCGAACAATCGAAGCTGACCAACGACCTCACGGTTGCCCGTGACTTCGACCTCGGGATGACCGGTCCCCCGCTCGCCATCTCGATGGACTTCATCGCCGCCAGCCTGGTCGAAATGCTCGGCGGACTCGCGTCGTGCGCCGTCCTCTTCGCGTATGCGTGGTGGGCGCCATTGGTGCTTGGCGGCGCGTGGTTGGCCACCCATTGGCTGCTGCGCGAAAGCGCCGTCTGGCGCGATCGCAACACCGACGAAGTGCGCACCGCCCAGCGCGACGCCGACTACGCCTATCGCCTGGCCGTTGACGCGCCGGCCAGCAAGGAGCTGCGGCTGTTCGGTCTGGCGGACTGGGTGCTCAATCGATTCGTGACGCGGCGGCGACGCCTCCACGATTTGCAGTACGAAGCGACGCGGCTACGCGAGCGATCGGTCACGCTCAGTCTGCTCATCGTCGTCCTGGCGAATGGATTCGTGTTCTGGTGGATCGGACTGGACCTCCTGAGCGGACGACTGGATCTCGGCCCCGCGGTGATGTTCGCACAGAGCGGCATCGGCGCGTCGCTGATCGCATTCGGCGGACTCAACTGGGCGCTCGATGGCGCCTCGGCTCCGGTGGCGGCGGTCCTGAGGCTCGAGCCGTCGATGGCACCCGTCGGTGCGCTGCCGTCAGGCGACCGCGACGCGGGCCGCGCACCTGCGCGCGATATTCGTTTCCGCAACGTCACCTTTGCGTATCCGGACGGCGCGCCGGTGCTCGAGAACTTCGACCTCACGATTCCCGCCGGCTCGTCCCTCGCCATCGTCGGCCAGAACGGCGCTGGCAAGACTACGCTGGCCAAGCTGCTGTGCCGCTTCTACGATCCTCAATCGGGCGCGATTGAAGTGGACGGGATCGACATACGACAGCTCGAGGTGAACTCGTGGCGCTCGCGGGTCACGGCCGTGTTTCAGGACTTCACGCGATTCGAGCTGACGCTGCGTGACAACGTGGCGCCCGCCGGGGCGCCTGACGCCGAGATTCACGGCGCGCTCGAAGCGGCCGGCGCGGCGAAGCTGGCCAGGCTCGACACGGTGCTGTCGCGCGCCTATGCCGGCGGCACCGATCTCTCGGGCGGTCAGTGGCAGCGCGTCGCGCTCGCCCGCGCGTTGTGCGCCATGCGGATGGGCGCTGGTGTCGTCATCCTCGACGAACCGACAGCGCAACTGGATGTCCGGGGCGAGGCCGAGATCTTCGATCGCATCCTCGCCGGAACGAGCCGGAGCACGACCATCCTGATCTCGCATCGCTTCTCCACCGTCCGCCATGCCGATCGCATCTGCGTCGTCGAGCACGGGCGCGTCGTCGAGCTCGGCACGCACGACGAGCTGATGGCCAAAGGCGGACGCTATCGGACGATGTTCGACCTGCAGGCGCAACGGTTCGGCGTCATCGAAGGCGAGGAGGACATGACCTATGACGTCCTCTCCTGACGAGAAGGTCCGGCTGAAGCCGGACACTACGGGCGCCGTGAGCACGAAACTCCCTCCGGCACTGCCGTCGATGTGGCGGCTCTGCAAACTCGGATACCGGCACGAACCGGGGCTGATGCTCGTGGCGTTCCTGCTGTCACTGCTCTCCGCCCTGCCCGACGCGTTGCTGGCGCTGTGGCTGATGCTGCTTGGCATGGGCGTGCTCGAGAAGCGTTCCGGCTACGTCATGACCGCGGTGTTGGGGCTGGGATTGTCGGCGGCCGCCACCTGGTTCCTGCGCACCGTCAGCACGCGCGTGCAGAGACGCTTCCGCGACAAGGTGACGATTGCGCTCGAGTCGCATGTGGCGCGGCTGCAGGCAACGGTCGCCACCGTTGCCCACCAGGAGCGCCCGGATTACCTGGACTTGCTCGACATGCTGCGCAACCAGGTCTTCGTCCTCGATCACATGTACATGGCGGTGTTCTCGATGTGCGGCTGGATCCTCCGCCTCGTCGTGACCATCGCCTTGCTCATGTCGATCCACCCCGGGCTGATTCTGCTGGCCGTGGCCGCCATCCCAGTCGCGTTCACTTCGACCTGGCGGCCTCGTGTGGAGCAGGCCGTCCAACAGCGCACCGCGCAGAGCTTTCGATTGGCACGGCATCTCTTCACGCTCGCGACCACCGCGGCGCCAGCCAAGGAAGTGCGCGTCACCGGCATCCAGCGGAGCCTGATGACCGATCGCCGGCTCGCGTGGGAGCACGGCTATCGTCCGCTGGCTGCGGTGCGTTGGCGCACTGCGCTCTGGCATGCACTCGCCTGGGCCATGTTCGCCACGGCGTACGTGGCCGCCATCGTGTTCGTGTCCTCGACTCTGCGGGCGCCGGCGAGCAGCGTGCTGCTGGTCCTCGCCGCGGGCGCGCGATTGTCCGCGTACGTCGGCGCGACGGTTGGCGAGCTCGGATTCCTGACCGGCTTCTGGATGTTCGGCGCGATCCGCCTGGCATGGCTCGAGGACTATGCGGCGGCGATTGCGGCCTCTGCAGATCAGCCTGTGCCTGAACGGCTCGCCAAGGGCATCCGCTTCGATCACGTCTCCTTCGCCTATCCCGGCACCGATCGCCTGGTCCTCGAGGACGTCAACGTGATGCTGCCGGCGGGCGCCGTCGTCGCTATCGTCGGTGAGAACGGTGCCGGCAAGACGACGCTGGTGAAGCTGCTGGCGAAGATGTACGAGCCGCGATCGGGATCGATCCTGGTGGACGACACGCCGCTCGCGCGCGTGCGCGCCGACGAGTGGCGCTCGCGGCTGGCCGGTGCGTTTCAGGATTTCTTCCGTTTCGAGTTCAAGGCACAGCACACGGTTGGCGTCGGCGACGTGCCGCGACTCGACGAGTCGCCGGCGGTGATGACGGCCGTTGGACGCGCCGGGGCGGATGAAGTCGTCGTGAAGTTGAAAGCCGGTCTCGAGACGCAGCTCGGACCCACGTGGCCCGGGGGCGTCGATGTGTCATTCGGTCAGTGGCAGAAGCTCGCATTGGCGCGCGGCTTCATGCGCGATGAGCCGCTGGTCCTGGTCCTCGACGAGCCGACCGCGGCGCTCGACGCGGAGACCGAGCACGCGCTGTTCGAGCGCTACGCGGCCGCCGTCCGCGGCGGCGCCACGGCACGGGCCAGCAACGGCCGCGTCACGATCCTCGTCTCGCATCGCTTCTCCACGGTGCGCATGGCGGATCTGATCGTGGTGCTCGACGGCTCGCGCGTCGTCGAAGTTGGATCACACGAGGAACTGATGGCCAAGCGCGGGCCGTACTCGGAGCTCTATAGCATCCAGGCTGCGGCGTATCGGTAGGGCGCGTCCTTCGGACGTGCCGACCTCTTCGACGTACCTTCCTTTTTTTACGGAGTTAGTCGATACCCCCGCCGGGTCCAAAGAACAGGACCCGGCCTACGCTGTCACGCGTCTGACGGGAGCAGCCTTCAATTCGTCCAATCGCTTCACACTAGGCAATTGAACCGTGAAGAAGCGATACAGCAGCCACGTGTCGAGGATACCCACGCCAAGCAGGACGAGGAACGCGAGGTTGCCCTCCACCAGCTTGAGGCTTTGCAAGAGCGTGGATAGCCCGAACCCGACCACCCAGGCATCGAAGCTCATACAGACGCGGCGGAAGGTTTCCGGCCTGATGCGCTGAATGAGGAACGCGCCGATCGGTACGCCGACGAAGATGCTCGGCAGGATGTAGGGAATCAGCGCGAAGCTTTCGAACGTGTATAACCCGGCGTAGTAGTACGCCACGGCCGTGAACGATGACTCAGCGAGACGAATGAAGCCGAGCGCCGCGCGGAAGTCGGTCTTGGTCAGCCCCTGGTTGCTCAGCATCACCGCGAGCGGCGGACCGGAAATCGTCGTCACCGAATAGAGCACGCCAACGCCGCCGCCGAATGCCAGCCCGACCGACTTCTCAGACCGAATTGGACGACGGTAGCCGGCCGCCTGCACGAGGATGAGCGGCAGCAGCACGACGAACGTGCCGAACTTCAGCCAGCCAGGATTGACCGACGACACGAGCGCAGTGCCGAGGAGCACGCCAGGCGCGAGGCCAATCACAATCGGCAGCACGCGCCGCCACACGCCTCCCAGCGCCGCGCGGTTCACCCACAGCACGTAGGCGTTGAGCGCAACCTCGATCGGCACCAGCGCCGGGTTGAGGACGCGATTGGTCAGGAACAGCAACGCGAGCGGCACGGTGATCGACGAGAACCCGTAGCCGAGCGCGCCGTTGACGATGGCCGCCACGAGCGTGATGGCGGCGAGTGGCAGTGCGTAATCCATGGTTCGTATCCCTGTGGCACGTCCAAAAGGACGGGCCCTACGTAGCGTGCATCCGGTCGTGCCCTACCGCGCGCGCAGCGCCACGCGCAGCGTCACACCGACGGTCCGGCCGTCACCTGGCTGACCGACATAGAGTCCGGTGTTGCCGGGCGCCGCCGTGAGCAGTTCGTAATAGTCCTTGTTGAGCAGATTGCGCGACCACAACGAGACGGTCCAGCCATCCGTCCAGCGGAAGCCGACGCGCGCGTTGACCAACGAGTAGCCGTCCACGATGAGATAGCGTGACGCGCTGGCGCTCGACGAGAACGACGAGCGATAGCTGGTGTCGAGCGCGGCGAAAAAGTCGCCGGTCCGTCCGAGCAGCCGCGACGGATTCGAGTACTCAGCGCCAAATGACCCGGCCCACTTCGAGATACCCGGCAGCACCGAACCCGAGATGTCTTTGACCTGCGGTCCACCGGTGTCCTCGAGCGGCGGTGGCGCGTCCGGGAAAGAGATGTAGCGGCCGTCGCTGTAGGCGGCGGCGCCGTAGAGCGAGAGATGCCGCGTCGCCCGCGCGCTGCCGTCGAATTCCACACCGCGGACCCGCACCTTTTCGGCGTTGGCGAGATAGCCGCGCAGCACGCCCACGCCGGCGTTCACGACCTGCGCCTGGAAGTCCTTGATGTCGGTGGTGTAGACCGTGACGTTCGCCGTCGTCCCGCGGAATGGCGTGGTCTTCACCCCGAACTCGAGGTGACGAACATCCTCAGGCTTGACCGTCGCGGCTGACAGCACCGGACGACCCAGCGCGTCGGTGGGCACGCCATTGAGATTGAGACCGACCGACTTGAAGCCAGTGGCGTAGGTGCCAAACGTATTCACGTTCTCGAGCAGTCGATACGCGACCGTCAACTGGCCGGACAGATTCGTATCGCTCACGTCGGCGGCGTACTGTTGAGGGACGAGAATCGATTGCTGCAGCGCGATCAGCGCGGGATCGGTGGTCTGCAGGCCACCGTAAATCTGCTGATCGAAGTCCACGTCCTTCTGGTCGTAGTTGAAGCGCAGGCCGGGCAACAGGCGCAGGCGATCGGTGAGCGAGATCTCGAGCTGGCCGAACGTCGCCGCGCTGACATTGCGGAACTTCAGATACTGATTGAATCCATAGCCGTCGAGAAGGCCCGGCGTCGCTGCAGCCGCAGTGGGCGCCAGAAGGAAGCGCGCTGCAGCCTCGCCTTGCTCCTGCTTGAACGACGGATCGGAATCGATGCCCTGATGAAACGCGAACGCTCCGAGAACCACGCTGACGTTGTTGGAGAGATCACCCGTGTAGCGAACTTCCTGCGTCAACTGCCGCTGGCGCGACGGCGCAGCCGACACCGGCGTCACGGCCAGGCCGATGAAGTCGCGATCGTTTGAGGGATCCCAGTTCCAGTAGCGCCATCCGGTCGTGGACGTGATGCGGCCGCGGCCGACTTTCCAGTCCACGTTCAGCGACGCGCCACCCATATCCTGATTCGAACGCAGTGGCGTATCGATGTCGGTTACGCGGTCGAAGGCGTTGAAGCTCGGCGGCGTATAGCTCAGATCGGCGGCAATCTGCGCGTACTGGCGATTGGGATTCCGCAGTGTGGGCGCGACGCCGGCGACGACCTGTGTGTAGCCTTCCGGTCGCTGCCGAGTGTGATCGAGAGCGAGTGTGACCGCGGCGCGATCGGACGGCGCGAAGAGAATCTGACCGCGCAGGCCGACGTTGTTGAGACCATTGACGTCGTTGCCCGTCGCGACGTTGCGAACCATCCCCTGACGGGTGGTCCCCGAGAACGACAGGCGGCCGGCGAGCTTCTCTGCGAGCGGGCCGGAGATCGACGCCTTGCCCTGCACGAACCCGAAGTTCCCGTAGTTCAGCTCGACGTCGGTCTCGCGCGAGAACGTCGGCTTCTTCGTCGTGACGTTGATCGCTCCGGCGGTCGTGTTCTTTCCGAACAGCGTGCCCTGCGGTCCGCGCAGCACTTCAACACGCTCGACGTCGAGGAAGTCGAGCGTGGCTGACGCGGGGCGTGAGTAGAAGACCCCGTCGATGTAGAGGCCGACGCCAGGCTCGATCCCGTCGTTGGTCAGACCGAATGGCGCACCCAGTCCGCGCACGTTGATCGACGAGTTGCGCGGGTTGGTTGAATAGAACTGAACGGTCGGAATCATCTCCTTGAGACGATTCACATTGAACGCGCCGGCATCGGCCATCAGGTTGCCGGTGACGACCGAGACGGGAATCGGCACTTCCTGCACCGTCTCTTCAACCCGACGCGCGGTGACGACGATCGCTTCCGAGAGCCGGGCGGGTTCCAGCGTGAAATCGGCCGCCGCAACCTGACCGAGGTCGATCACGATCAGTCGCGTCGCCGGCTCGAACCCGTCCAGCGTGACCTCGACCCGATAGCGGCCGGCGAGTAACGGTTCTGACTGATAGGCCCCCTGGCCGTCGCTGACGAACTCGGTCGAGGCGCTCGTCGCCTCATTGACGATGCGAATCGTCGCGCCAGGGATCGCGCCTCCCGACGAATCTCGAATGACACCGGACAGCGTGGTGGAGGCTTGCCCAAACACGAAGGCCGGCATCAGCGCGATCAGCGCAACCAGCACAATTCTGCGAAACATTCCGATCTCTCCTCCTCGACGGCCGGTCCAAGAGGACCAGCCCTACAGGGCACATCCTTCAGGACATTCCAACGCCTTGTTTAGAGGGGCCAGCCGATCGACTGTGAGGAGAGATGCTTGAGGAACTTGCGGGTAGGAACTGAGCGCCTGGCTATCTCACCTGCTTGTCGTCGGCTGCATACACGTGCAGCGACATGCGCACGCGCAACAGAGACAACACGAGCAGAGAGAGAATCGCGACAAGCTCGTCAAGTCTGACGGTTTTTCTTGCGCCCTGTCAAGCGAGGCGTTTGTAGGCGAGCAGATTTGTGAAGGCACGCTCCAGGTACGCGAGCGCCGCACAGCGCTCCTTCCACGAGACAGCGCGATCCTCCTCTGATTTCATGCGTGGTACAGCAGCAGGTTGGTAAATCCCCGCTCGAGATAGGCCACGGCTTCTGGCAGTTCGGCAACGGGGCGGCGCCGGTGCCCCGGCGCGCTGCCGTTCAGGTCGATGAAGTGCGTGAATGCGACCTGAATCTGGGCGATGACGTCGGGCGCTGTGCGTCCAACCTTCGGGAGAAACGCGGGCGCGAACTCGAGCTCCCACACGATGCCCGGCCGGGCCAGCAGTTCGGGCGCCCCATCGAGCACATGCGATTCATAGCCCTGCGTATCGACCTTCACGTAGCGCACCGCAGCGGCATCAATAGCCAGCCGCTGGACCCATGTGTCGAGCCGCAGCGTGGGCACTTCGATACCATCGACACCTTCGCGCAGCGCATGTCCGCCGATCGATCCCGATAGCCGGAGCGTCGCGGTGCCGTCGCGATCGCCGATCGCTACACGATCGGGCAGGACGATTCCGCGCAGGCCGTTGTCAACGACCGTGCGAACGAGGCACGCGAAGTTGTCCGGTGCGGGCTCGGCGGCGTAAACAACATCGGCGTCGCCCAGGATCGCTCGCGTCACGCTCGTCAGTCCGATGTTCGCGCCGACATCGATCATCGTCCCGTTCGAGATTGCTTCACGCGTGCGAAGGATGTCTTGCAGCGGGAGATGCCGGCGGTGCAGCACGCGATCGGCGAGCTGGCCTTCGGTGCGATTGTCGGCGGGTACCCACCAGGTGGCGCCGCCAATTTCGACGGCTTCGGCGCCGGGCGGCACGTCAGCCGTTCGCAGTGCGGCATACGAATCGGACGCTGAGGTATGCGCAGCTTCGCGGCGCAGCGCCGCTTCGTCGGGAGGCGTTTCACGACGATAGCGGGCTCGCGACGGCATCAGATCCGAGACGACGTCTGGCCGCAGAACCTGTCGTTCGTGCCGGTGCAACCGACCGCCTACGGTGTCGAGCTCGGCACGGGCCGCCTTCTCTCGCTCGACGGAGGCCTGCAATGCCTGTCGCGCTTCATCGAGCGCCTGACGCGTGTGGTCGAGTGCGGTCCTCGTCGCCTGAAGGCGGTCCTTGAGCGCGGCGTAACGTTCCTTCCACGACGCACGCTCCTCTGGCGGGTCTGACGACACGTCCTACTTTCGCGGGAGCGGCGGCGGCAGCGGCGCCGGATCGATGTAGCCGCGCGTCCCGTCGGGCCGAATGGGTCCAGGTCCGAAGCCGAGGTGCGCCGCATCGACGTTGTTCTCGCTGCAGGCGTACTCCTGCAGTTCCTCGTCAGGCGCGCCGAGCACCCACGTTCGCGAATACGTGAACGGCCGCGTGTAGAACTTCGGATCCTCGATCAAAGTCTCGACGTGGATGTGATCGTAGTCGGGCCTCGTCCAGCGCTCGACGACGTGCAGCGCGTCGCTGTGCGGGTTGGCGTTCTCGTCGATCCAGACCTTCTCGTCCTTGAAGCCGATGGAGTCGATGACCAGCGTGTCGCCCTCCCAGCGTCCCAGTTCCTCGCCGAAGAACGAGGGATCGGGATCGGCCGAGTGCTTGCGATTGGGATCGATGGGAATCAGACGGAAGTAGCTATACCAGTAGAGAAAGGCGACCTTGTTCGCGCCCTGGAGCACTTCGAACGGCAGACCGCTCGCATTGTGCCGCGGGATGCCGCCGAGGATGCAGAGACTCTCGGGATCGATCGTCGCCGTCAGATTGTGTTTGAGCGCGGCTTCTCCCGCGGGCGTGAGCGGAAGCTTCCAACCAGGGAGGTCCTTGCCGATGTTGCCTCCCGGCTTTGTTTCGCGCGTGCCCTTCCAGTAGCCGCTCAGATCGGGCTTGCCGCTCGCGGTCCGCGGCGTCGGTTTGGTGGACTTGCGATCGGGCTCTTGCAGCGGCCGTTCCTGGGCGGAGATCCACACCGCAGACGTGGCGACGATCGCGATGAGGAGGACGAGCGCCGTTCGTGAGAAGCGCGCGATCATTGCGGACCTCCGTCCCCCGTCGATCCGCCGGACACGATGCGGCCGTCGGCCAGCGTCACCCGCCGTGCGTCCAGCATGTTCGAGCCGTTCTTTGCGCGGTAGCCATCGACGGTGATCGTGTCGCCGAGTTTGAGGTCGCCGCGCTTGAAACCACGGCGCGATAGCGCACCTGGAGAGGCGGATTCACAGGTCCATTTCACCTCGGCCCCCGACTCATCTTTCACGTCGAGATAGAAGTAGATGTGGGGGTTCGTCCACTCGACCTTGGTCAAGGTCCCGGTAATGCGGAGCGCCTTGCTGGCGTCGAATTCCGCGGCAAACGAGTGATGCGCGAGGACTTCGGTCCCCGCGGCCAAGGCCACGCCGGCCAACAGAACAGCGAGGGTGTGTTTCATGGCCGTATGTTCTACCACCCTTCGACTCGCGCGCGCTCGCGGCAGGGCGATCGCGCGCTCAGGGAAGGCCCCAGTCGCTTACGCTCAGGGCGGGCCCCTTCCAAACATCAGGTTTTTGCGTCGGTGGGGCAGTCCCGGGTAAGATCATGAGGCTGTGGCAGCCAGAACCTGTTGTCTCTGCGTGTGTTGTTGTACCAGGACCACCATGGTCCCCGAGGCAACGGTCCGGCTGTTTGGGTAAGAACCAGAACAACCCAGCGACACGCTGAAACGAGATCGAGGCCCGGGAGGATCCCGGGCCTTTTTGTTTGTAGGCGGGTCCTTTCGGACCCGCCATATGTCAAAGAGACTGATGTCAACTGCCTCCGTAGATTCGCCCGCCGCGCTCAAGCTCGACCACCTCCGCGCCCTGGAGGCCGAGAGCATCCACATCATGCGTGAAGTGGTTGCCGAGTTCGAGCGCCCGGTGATGCTCTACTCGATCGGCAAGGATTCATCCGTTCTGCTGCGGCTCGCCCAGAAGGCGTTCTACCCTGGTCCGATTCCCTTCCCGCTGCTCCACGTCGATACCACCTACAAGTTCCGCGAGATGATCCAGTTCCGCGACGAGATGGCCAGGTCCGTCGGCGCGCGGCTGATCGTCCACACGAACCAGGAAGCCATTGCCGACGGCACACAGCCCTTCAAGGTCGGCACACAGCGCTGCTGCGGTCTGCTCAAGACCAAGGCGCTCCTCGACGGACTTCAGGCCGGCAACTTCGACGCCGCGATCGGCGGCGCTCGACGAGACGAAGAGCGCTCCCGTGCGAAGGAGCGGATCTTCTCGGTCCGCGACCCGAACGGCCAGTGGGATCCGAAGCGCCAGCGGCCCGAGCTGTGGACACTGCTCAACGCCAAGCTGCGGCCCGGCGAAAGCATCCGCGTCTTCCCGCTCTCGAACTGGACC
>Ga0111539_10001306_pt1 | contig 33285 bp, 29 predicted proteins | sample RhiMethybrSRZTD1_FD_79667 | JGI IMG/M metagenome (GOLD analysis project Ga0111539, IMG submission 79667) | Populus rhizosphere microbial communities from Tennessee, USA - Rhizosphere MetaG P. TD hybrid SRZTD1 (version 2) (version 2) | ecosystem: Host-associated > Plants > Roots > Rhizosphere >...
AGCTTCCAGCTTCCAGCTTCCAGCTTCCGGCTTCCGGCTTCCAGCTTGAGTCGCGTGTAAAAGAAAAGAGCAGGGAGCTGGGAGCTGACACATTCCGGTCACACACTTAACATCTCCGAAACATCCGTGTAACGACGCCGCAATCTTCTGCTCCTAAGCTCGGAGCATGCAGTTGACGAGAGCGATATCAATTGGAGTCCTGGTCATGACCGCTGCGCTGCTCACAGCAGCCTCCCCTTGTGCGGCGCAGGTCACGCCGGCGGCAGGATATGTGCCACCGGATGACACCCCGGCGATCAGAGTAGGCGCAACCATCTACGCCGACTACACGGTGCAGACGAACCCGAAGACTAAGGATGCCGACGGAAATGAGGTGACCTCGAACGCATTCAACGTCACCCGCACCTACATCAACATCACCGGCAACATCTCTCACAACATCGCGTTCCGAATTACCCCCGACATTACACGTGAAACCGAGTCTGCTGCCGCCGGCACGTCCCTGGCCGGCAATTACGTCTTCCGGCTCAAGTACGGGTTCGTGCAATTCAATCTCGACGACTACATGAATCCTGGCCGAACCGGTTCTTGGGTGCGGCTGGGTGTCCAACAGACTCCATGGGTTGACTACATCGAGAACATCTACCGGTACCGGTTCCAGGGAACGATTTTCGAGGAGCGCGAGGGCTATCTCTCATCGTCGGATGTCGGCGCGTCATTTCATTACAACTTCGCCAACAACTACGGAGAGGTTCACACCGGCTTCTACAACGGCGAATCCTACACGAGGCCGGAACCGAACGACCAGAAAGGGTTCGAAATCCGTGGCACGCTCCGGCCACTCCCGATGAGCCCGACGCTGCGCGGATTGAGAGTCAACGCGTTCTGGGACAAGGATGCGTACGTCAAAAACGCGGAACGCGATCGCTCAATCCTCGGCGCAACCTACGAGCACAAGTACGTCAACGCCGGCTTCGACTATCTCTGGACGAATGATCAGACATCGGCCACCAGAACCGCTGTCGATGGGCGTGGCTACACGTTGTGGGTGACTCCGCGATCGACGATCGGATGGGAAGGGCTGCTGCGGTTCGATCATCTGGAACCCAACACAGATCAAAGCGGCACTCGGAACCGGTGGATTGGCGGGATCGCGTACTGGTTCCCGCATCAAGGGAGCGCGTCAACGTCATTGCTTTTCGATGTGGACAACCAAAGCTTTCACGATTTCGCGACGCCCTCACCAACGGTCACGAGATATGCGGTCCACGCGCTGGTGAACTTTTGAGCCACGGATGAACACGGATAAACACGGAGGAACACGGATGAACACGGATAAACACGGATCCCGGACAACGGATCCCGAGCCACGGATGAACACGGATAACACGGATCCCGGACAACGGATCCCGAGCCACGGATGAACACGGATAAACACGGATCCCGACACCAACAGATAGGCAAAGGCGGACACTCATGAATCGCGCACGTACATCGTTCACACTTGCGCTTTCGGTGACGGTTCTTTCTGCGGCGGTGGCGGCGCAGAAGGTCACCATCACTGGAGCTGGCGCGACGTTTCCGTATCCGATCTATTCGAAGTGGTTCTCCGACTATAACAAGCAGCATCCGAACGTCGAGATCAACTACCAGTCCATCGGGTCCGGCGGTGGCGTGAAGCAGCTCACCAGTCAGACCGTCATCTTTGGCGCCAGCGACTATCCGCTGACACCGGAGCAACTCCAGGCGGCACCTGGCAAGATCCTTCATTTTCCGACGGTTCTCGGTGCGGTCGTGCCGATCTACAACATCCCGGGTGTCGCGGCCGAACTGAAGTTCACCGGGCCTCTGCTTGCCGATATTTTTCTCGGGAACATCACGAAGTGGAACGACAGCCGGATCGCAAAGGTGAACGAGGGTGTGACCCTGCCGAACATGGACATCACCGTCGTCCACCGCTCGGATGGATCTGGAACCACATACATCTTCGTCGACTTTCTCGCAAAGCTCTCTCCGGAGTGGAAGAAGCGGGTGGGCGTCGCAGGTTCGGTGAATTGGCCGGTCGGTGTCGGCGCCAAGGGGAATGAGGCGGTGGCAGGGATGGTCAAGCAGACGCCGGGATCGCTCGGTTACACCGAGCCGGCATACGCCACCGCGAACAAGATCGCGTTCGGAACCGTTCAGAACTCGGCGGGCAAATTCATCAAGGCGTCAGCGGCGTCGGTCACCGCAGCGGCGGCTGCCGCGGTCAAGCAGATGCCGGCGGATTTTCGCGTGTCGATCACGAATCCTCCGGGTGAGGCGTCCTATCCGGTTGCCTCGTTCACGTGGCTGCTTTTGTACCAGGATCCAAAAGATAAGGCGCTCGCAAAAATCATGGTGGATTTCACCAAGTGGGCGCTCACTGAGGGCCAGAAGTACGCGGCCGATTTGGGCTATGCGCCGCTTCCAAAAGAGGTCGTCGACCTCGAACTGAAATCGTTGGCGACGATCAAGGCGCAGTAAGGATCGCATCTGTCCAGCCGCAGCCGTGTCGGCGCGCGCCCCGACGAGATCATTTTTCGCGTCGGGACAGGTGTGTTCGCACTGTTCCTGATCGCAACCGTCGGCGCCATCGCGTACGAACTCGGACGACAGTCGTCGCTATCGATTCAGAAGTTCGGTTGGCAGTTCTGGCAGACCGATATCTGGGATCCCGTGGCCGCGGAGTTTGGCGCGCGTCCACTGATCTGGGGGACGCTGTACTCGTCTGTGCTGGCGCTGCTCATCTCCACTCCGATTGCGCTTGGAATCGCCATCTTCATCGCCGAGCTTGCGCCCCAGTGGCTGCGCAAACCGCTCGTCTTCCTCACCGAACTGCTTGCCGCAATTCCCTCGATCGTCTATGGCCTCTGGGGAATCTTCGTTCTGGTGCCGCTGGTCCGCCAGTTCGAACTGAACACGCCGGAATGGCTGAAGAGCCTGCCGCTGTTCAAAGGTCCCCCGGTCGGTGTTGGCATGCTATCGGCGGCCATCATTTTGTCGATCATGGTGATCCCGTTCACATCGTCGGTCGCGCGGGAAGTGCTCAAGGCGGTGCCACAGGCGCAACGTGAAGGTGCGTTCGCGCTGGGAGCGACGCGATGGGAAGCGATCCGGATGGCGCTCTTTTACGCGCGCACCGGAATCGTTGGCGCGGTCATGCTCGGCTTCGGGCGTGCGCTGGGAGAGACGATGGCGGTCACCATGGTGATTGGCAACAACGCGCAGATCACGACCTCGCTGTATGCACCGCAGTACACCATGGCCGCCGTCATCGCGAACGAGTTCGCCGAGGCGGCCGACAATATTCATCTCAGCGCCCTGGTCGAGATCGGACTCGTGCTCTTCGTGGTGACCCTCATCATCAACACGTTGTCGCGTCTGCTGATCTGGTCGATGGCCCGCCCGGGCCGTCCCAGCTTTCTGCGTGCGACGCTCAAAAGGGCGGCCTGATGCGCGATCTCTGGCGCCGCGGTCTTTCGCTTTCCGTCCTGATCTTCTGCGGCTCGTCCGTCCTGCTGGCTCTCGTTCCGCTGGCGTTCATCCTCTTCTATGTCGTCACGCAGGGGGTCACGGCCTTGAACCTGGATTTCTTCCGCCACACGCCGGCACCGGTCGGAGAGACCGGCGGCGGCATGGCGAACGCTATCGTCGGATCGCTGATCGTCACCGCGCTCGGCGCGCTGTTTGCGATTCCGGTCGGCGTCTTGAGCGGGCTTTACGCCGCGGAATACCGTGGTACCCGATTCGCCTCCGCGACGCGGTTTGCCGCCGACACCCTCAACGGTGTGCCTTCGATCGTGATCGGCGTATTCGCCTACGGTGTCGCCGTGCTGCCCTTCAAGCACTTCTCCGCGTTAGCCGGCGGCTTCGCGCTCGGGATCATGATGATCCCGTTGATCATGCGCACAACGGAGGAACTGCTGCTGCTCGTCCCCTCGTCGCTGCGGGAGGGTGCGCTGGCGCTGGGCGCCACACGCGGGCGGGCCGTATTCACGGTCGTCCTCCCCGCCGCGCTGCCCGGCATCGTGACGGGAATCTTATTGGCCCTCGCGCGTATCGCAGGAGAGACGGCGCCCCTCCTGTTCACGTCCCTCAATAACGGATTCTGGTCGACAGACGTCAAACAGCCGATCGCGACGCTGACAGTGCAGGTGTTTGCCTACGCCATCGCTCCTTATGAGGACTGGCATCGACAGGCATGGGCCGGGGCGCTCGTGCTCGTGGCCATCGTGCTGCTCTGCTCGATGCTCGCGCGATTAGCGACGGCACGAATGGAGCGTCTGCATCGGGGAGCGTGAAAACGCAGTTGCCAGGTTCCAGTTCCCAGTTTCCAGTAGAGCTTCGGCGTTTCACATTTGGGAACTGGAGACTGGAAACTTTCATTAACCGCAAGTTAACCGACGCGTCACAGGATAGAAACTCACGGTTAGTACGCTCCTCGGCGACCCGTGAGTTCCACCATTGATTGCCAATGAATCGTCTCCAGATCGCGCCGGCGCATTGGCGCGACGCGCCGGCATGAGTCGCGCACCGAGGGTGCTGGTCGTCGAGGACGAACAGGATATCGCGACGCTCGTGAAGCACACGCTCGAGCGCAGCGGCGAGGCACAAGTCCAAACCGCCGCGAGCGGTGACGTCGCAATTCGCGTCGCGCTCGAAGAGCCACCCGATCTCATCATCCTCGACTTGAACCTGCCGGTACTGAGTGGCAGTGAGGTGTGCCGGATTCTACGCGGCCGCACCGAGACCGCGCGTGTGCCGATCATCATGCTGACAGCGCGCACATCGGAAGCGGATCGGGTCGCGGGCCTCGATATGGGCGCCGACGACTACGTGACCAAGCCGTTCAGTCTCCGTGAATTGTCAGCACGGGTGCTGTCGACGGCGAACCCGTTCGTTTGACGCGCCGGGAATTCGAACTGCTTCGATTCCTGGTCGACAATCGCAACCGCGTGCTTTCGCGCGATCGTCTGCTGGAGCGTGTGTGGGGCTACGAACGCTTCATCGAGACACGTAGGGAACTATCTCTTACCTTCTATCTTTTCGTCACGCGCCAGCGCCTTCCAGCCACGCGCTTCCAATTCCGAAATGCGTCGATTGATCGAATCGAGGGCGCGCTCTACCCGGTGCCAGTCCGTATAGCGAACGCGGCTGACCACCGCGTTATCTTCCTCAATGAGAAGTTCCCATCCGCCGACCGGCAGGTGTCCAAGGACGAAGCGCCGGCTGTGACCTGCGTAGCTGAGTTCTGTGTTGAACATCATGATTGTTTACGGATCTTGTACTCCAGGGGGCCGTCTCGTCGGTGTAAACAGCATGTAAATTGATCGTCAACGACTGCAAGTATTGGCGGCTCTGTCCGATGGCGGGATGGCGCGAAACGACTAAGATGGAAGGATGAACGACGTCCTCACCTTGATCCTCGGCGGCGGCCGGGGGACCCGCCTTTTCCCGCTCACGCACATGCGATCGAAACCCGCGGTTCCGCTTGGCGGGAAATACCGGTTGATTGACATTCCAATCAGCAACTGTTTGCACGCGGGACTGAAGCGCATCTTCGTCTTGACGCAGTTCAACTCCGCATCGCTCAACCGCCATATCGCGCAGACCTATCGACTCGACATGTTCTCCGACGGATTCGTCGAGGTGCTCGCGGCGGAACAAACGCCCGAGAGCTCTGACTGGTTTCAGGGAACCGCCGATGCGGTTCGGCAGGCGGCGCGGCACTTCATCGGCCACGATGCCGAGCACTACCTGATACTCGCCGGCGATCATCTGTATCGGATGGACTTCACCGAACTCCTCGACTCGCACATCGAGAGCCGCGCCGACATCACCATCGCCGCGCAGCCGGTCAACGCCGCCGATGCGACCGAGATGGGAATCTTCCGATTCGACCAACGCGGACAGATCGGCGGATTCGAGGAAAAGCCAAAACCTGAACGGCTCGCTGAAATGCACAGCAGCATTCCGCGCGGGGCGCTGATGACTGGCGGTGTAACGGCGGAAAAGCCGTTCGTCGCATCAATGGGAATCTACGTGTTCTCGCGCGAGGTGCTGCTCGAGATTCTTGATCAACCGGGTATTGACTTCGGCAAGGAGATCATCCCCAGGGCGCTCTCGAATCACGTGGTGAATCCCTATGTCTTCCGCGGCTACTGGGCCGACGTCGGCACCATCGATGCGTTCTACCGCGCGAACATCCAGCTCACCGGGCGCGAAGCGCCATTTGATTTCTTCCACCCGCGGCGCCCAATCTACACGCACCCTCGCTTTCTGCCGGGCACGCACACGTATGACTGCCGAATCGATGCCTCAATCGTGGCCGAAGGCTGTTACCTGGATCATTGCGAAATCCGCGAGTCGGTGGTCGGCATCCGGACGCGTGTGGGAAGCGGTGCGCGCATCACGCGCTCTGTGCTTCTGGGCGCCGACTACTACGAGGAGGAGGTTGCCGCCACCACGGTGGCGCTCGGCATCGGACGAGACGTGGTGCTCGATCGAGTGATCGTGGACAAGAACGCGCGCATTGCCGACGGCGTCCGGCTGGTCAATGACGCCGGCGTCGATCACGCCGACGGCGACGGCTTCTACATCCGTAACGGCATCATCATCGTCCCGAAGGGGGCTCAGGTGCAGGCGGGAGTGACGGCGTAATCCGAGATTTCGGCATTTACCCTTTCAGCTCAGCCTTGACCCGTCGCCCGGTGTCCTGCGCAGCGAGCGTGTCGTACTGGTGCATGGCGCCTGTGCTTGTCGGGTGGCCGATGCGCTGATACAGGGCGATCAGGCCGGTTTCATCGCGAACCTCGGGTGATTCCGCGACTTCGAGCGCATGTCGCAATTCGTGTCCGACGAGCGCGATCATGTCGTTGGATTTCGGATGGCCGCTGACCTGGATCCGCAGGTATCGCGTGCCTTGAGGACCCGCCGCCAGCAGCAATCGGCCCACAATCGTCGACGGCAGCACGCGACCGGTCTCGATGTAGACGATCACGTCACTCCTGTTCAGCGCAAGCACGAGATGCGCGAACGTGCCCGAACGTCGCAGTCCCGACGTAATCACGTCGGCCATCGCCTTGTCAGCGGCGCGAACGTGCCGATCGGCGGCGTCCATCACCGCGCGCGCTTCCGCCTCCGTCATCGCCGCGAATTCGCTCGCGGAATTGGCCGGCCGCGTAACCACCAGAATCAGCGCACACGCGAGAACGCCTGAGAGAACTCGCATCGGGACCTCCGCATGACGGGGCCCTCATCCTGGATTGGAACGAGATGCCGGCCTCCACTCCGGCATCTCGGCCAACTTAGACGGTGGATATCGAAGACTGGTTTAGAGTTGTGCGGTTGCGGGACGTCTGGACGCGATCAGGGACAGGCGGCGGGTTGAACCGCTCGTTTCAGCCGATTTCGCGGAGCATCCGCGGGGTCACGAACCATCGCAACTGGCCGATCCCCTTGGGCGGAAACACCTCGAAATCGATCCGGCAGATTGCACCCTTCTTGAATTCAAGCGGCATGCGGGCGCCAATCAGACGCCCGGCGAGTTCGCCGATGTTCGGCTCGTGACCGACCAGCGCAATGCGTCCTTTGCGCATGTGTTTGGCGAGCTCCTGGACGACGGCCGTGGAGGTGCCGGCCGGAGCGAGCGCGTCGCTCTGCGATACCGACGGCTTCGATTTCAACGACTCGGCAAAGATGTCGGCGGTTTGCTTGGTGCGCACGAGCGGGCTTGTGATGATGTGATCGATCGCAACACCGATGGCGTCGAGCGCTTTCGCTTCTTTCCGCAACCGTGAGATGCCGCCGTTGGTCAGCGGCCGCTTCGAGTCGTCGGGAAAGTCTTCGCCGCGCTCGGCCGCGACCCCGTGTCGAATCAGGTAGAGCTCCAGCGTCGCCACGTTCAGCGATCTCCTGCAACGGCCGACGCAACGGCGGGCCGCGAAAGCGTCATTTTGATCGAGCGCGCGCGACGGGACGGATGGGCCAGCTGCGGCACGATCACCTTTCGCACGGCGATCGCCGCCTCGCGCAAGATCCCGGCGGAGGCGACGTAGCGGCCGTGCAGGAGGCGGCACTGATCCTCGATCTGTCGAGCGAGGTTCTCGAGGGCCGCACGCGACTGTAGACGTCCCGTGCGCGGCTCGGCCTGCACGGCGGCCACGTGCGTCTGCAGGACCTGCAGATCGTGCAGCTTGCCCAGCAATTCCTGGGCGCGCTTGATCGTGCGCACGTGCGGAGCCGCCTGCGTCAGGCCACTGCCGACGGCGAGTTCCAAACCATAGCGGACTTTTTTCGCCGCGATCCGCACAGCGTGCAGGCGCTCAGGCGCGTACATCTGACCCGCCTCATTCATCGCCAGCGTGAGACGACGCGATCGCCGGAGCAGCCGGGCGGCCAGCGCCTTTCGCCAGGGTTCAGACGTCGCTTCATCGAGCGCGGCACCGACGGATGCCAGTCGCCGATCCAGCTTCTCGACGTTTACGTCTTCGAGCCGCTCGATCATCGTCTTACGCTTCGCGTCGCGCTCCTTCATCACGCGCGCTCGGACATCTTCGACGGCGTCGCGTGACACATAGGGCGATCGAGCCAGCTCATCTAGAAGCTGAACCGTGACATCGAGCTCGCGAACGCTGCCCAGTGCGCGGGTCAACCGGCGGATCTTTCGCCGCGCCTTGCCGGCCTTACTGCCCGAGAGACCCGTCGCGAGCACGGGGACCGCCTCGCGGAGACGACGCGACGTGACTCGCGCCTGGTGAACGCCGAGATCGTCGCCCGCAACAGCCTGCGGCAAGTGACGTTTCAGGGCTCGCGAAAGCCGCTGAAGTAGCACGGTCGTTACACGGGGAGCGCGAGTGTTCATGGTAGGATGACGACCAATCGACCTTTCATTTGCTGCCGAGTCCGCAAGTATATATCCGCCGTGTGACAAGCAAGAGCCGGACCGGCTGAGTTACCCGCCGCTGCATGCGCATTGCCGCCATCGACATCGGAACCAACTCGATCCACATGATCGTGGTCAAGGTCCGTCCCGACCTGTCCTTCGAAGTTATTGACCGCGAAAAGGATATGGTCCGACTCGGAGCCGGCGGTCTGGACGGCAGAAACCTGACGGACTCAGCCATGGCCGCCGCCATGCAGACGCTCGCCAAATTCAAGCGGCTGGCTGTGTCGAATAAGGTTGACGAGATTATCGCGTCGGCAACCAGTGCCACCCGGGAAGCCGAGAACGGCGGCGACTTCATTGCCGAGGTTGGGCGACAAACGGGTATCCGGATCAAGGTCATTTCCGGCACCGAGGAAGCCCGCCTGATTCATTTGGCAGCCGGTTACGGGGTCGACGTTGGAGGCAGCACGGCCGTCGTCATTGACATCGGCGGCGGAAGCGTCGAAGTGACCCTCGGCACCGCAACGCACCTGACGCTTGGCAAGAGTTTCAAGGCGGGTGTCATCCGTCTCACTGAGCGGTTCGTCAAGACCGATCCCCTCTCCTCGCACGATGAACGGCGACTCGTCAAACATCTCAACAAGGAGATGGGCGCGTATCTCGAGCAGATCTCGCAAGCGGGCTTCGATCGCGTGATCGGCACCTCAGGCACTATTCTCAGTCTCGGTGCGCTCGCGATTGCGGAGGAGAAAGGCTCGCCACCGCAGGACATCAGAAACCGGCGCGTCAGTGCGAAGGCCATTCATCGGCTGCGCAAGCGGCTCGTGGAAGCGGACATCGAAGAGCGGCTCAGGATGCCCGGCATGGATCCGCGACGAGCCGACCTGAGCGTCGGTGGATCGGTTCTGCTCGACACCATTCTCCGGGGGCTGGGCACCGAGCACCTGACGCTTTGCGATCTCGCGCTGCGTGAAGGGCTCGTGCTCGACTACATTCACCGCAACAGTGCGCGAATCCGCAAGGTCGAGCGCTATCCCGATGTTCGCCGCCGCAGCATCGTTGAGTTGGGAGAACGCTGCGGGTACTGGTCGGAACATGCCCAGCAGGTGGCACGACTGGCGCTCAGCATCTTCGATCAGACCCGGAGCGTGCACGGCCTGAGCGATCGTGAACGCGAGTGGCTGGAATATGCGGCGCTGCTGCACGATATCGGCGTCCACATCAGCTACGACCGCCATCATCGTCATTCGTATTACTTGATCAAGAATGGAGATCTGCGGGGCTTCGATCCGCAGGAAATCGAGGTCATTGCGCTCATCGCGCGATACCATCGCCAGGCAACACCGAAGAAGTCCCACGAGGGATTCGGAGATCTCAATGGCGCTCTTCGCGCGACGGTTCGGGTGCTTTCAGCGATTGTGAGGCTGGCCGAAGGACTCGATCGCAGCCACGCACAGGCGCTTGCCGGCATCGATTTGTTCCCGCGGGGCGATGATTATCTCGCCAGGCTGCGGGCGAACGGCGACGCGGAACTCGAACTGTGGGCCGCGCATCGACACGTCGCACCGCTGGAACAGGCACTGGCGCTGCCGATTCGTTTTGAAGTCTCAGGCGCGTACAAGGATCAACCATCACATGCTGAACAACCTGACGACGCCGCACGATTACCCGGGAAAGCTGTTCGTGGTCGAGGGAATCGACGGGTCAGGAAAAACCACGCAGCTCGCTCTGCTCGCAAAATGGCTTAGCGCGGCGGGTCATTCTGTCCTTCTCACAGAATGGAACTCGTCGGCGCTGGTGAAGGCGGCGACAAAGACGGGGAAAAAGAAGAATTCCCTGACGCCGATGACCTTCAGCCTGCTGCATGCGACCGACTTCGCTGACCGTCTGCTCTACAACATCGTTCCACCGCTCAAGGCCGGCATGATCGTGCTCGCCGATCGATACGCGTATACCGCTTTCGCGCGTGACGCCGCACGCGGCGTCGATCGTCGCTGGGTTCGCGAACTTTACAGCTTCGCGGTGAAACCTGATCTCGCGGTTTACTTCAAGGTGCCAATCGAAGTGTCGACGGACCGGCTCATGGCCCGGCGCGTGAAGTTGAAGTTCTACGAGGCCGGAATGGACATGGGGTGGAGTCCGAACGCGCTTGAGAGCTTTCGCATCTTTCAAGGCAAGGTGCTCGACGAGTACGACCGGCTCGTCGAGGAGTTCGGCTTGAGCGTCGTCAATGCGGTCGGGAGCATTACCGAACAACAGCGGACGTTCCGCAAGCTGGTGTCGCAGCACCTGGCGATTGAGGAAACCGATGAACAGCTTGACGAACAGCTCGCCTGACACTGAAAACCTGATTCGCCCGGGCAGTTACTACGGCAACGGTATCCCCTACCTGCCGATTGACGGTTACCCCGGGAAGATCATCGCGATCGAAGGAACCGACGGCGTCGGTCGTTCGACCCAGATCCATCTCCTGCGCGAATGGCTGGAGGTGCAGGGGTACGGTGTCATCGAAACCGGATGGACGCGATCTGAGCTGATGCAGCCGACGATCGAACTCGCGAAAGCGAGCAATACGCTCAACAAGCTGACCTTCGTACTTTTGTACGCGACGGACTTCGCGGACCGGCTCGAAAAGGAAATCATTCCCGCGCTCAAGGCGGGTTTCATCGTCCTCTCGGACCGCTACATCTTCACCGCGATGGCGCGCGCCGGTGTGCGCGGCGTCGACAGGACGTGGATGCGCAACTTGTACGGATTCGCCATCGCTCCGCACCTGGTGTTTTATCTAAAAATCGACGAGAAGACCCTGATCCGGCGAGTCCTGCAGTCGCGCGGCATGGATTTCTGGGAATCGGGGATGGACATGAAGCTCGGCTACGATATCTACGAGAGTTTCCGCGCCTATCAGCGATCGCTCCTGCGGGAATACACCTCCATGGCCGATGAGTTCGGGTTCCGCGTGCTTGACGCGAAACGGAAAATCGACGTCATCCAGGACGAACTGCGACGGCAGATCGGGGCGTTTCTCGCCGATTCGGACGCGGCAACGCAGCCCGCGAGTTCCTGACGGCATCGGCTCAGGAAGTTTCCGTTTACACGAAATTTACAACCAGGAAATTCCGGTGAAACGGCCGGCCGATACTCTTAAGTGTCGGCATGTCTCCTGTGCACTCACCTATCCCGCAGGTCTCGGTCAAGCCTGCGAACGTTGCCAAAACGGCGGATCTTCCCCCACAGATCGATGTTCGCAAGCTGAATTTCTACTACGGCGCGAAGCGAGCGCTGGAGGACATTACGCTCGGCATCCAGCCGAACCTGGTGACGGCATTCATCGGGCCGTCAGGGTGCGGCAAGAGCACGTTCCTGCGGACACTCAACCGCATGAACGACATCATCGCCGGTGCCCGGGTCGAAGGAAGTATCGTCATTGACGGCACGGACATCTACGGTTCGTCGACTGATGTGGTGGCCCTCCGCCGGCGGGTCGGCATGGTCTTTCAGAAATCCAATCCGTTCCCGAAAACGATTTTCGACAACGTCGCCTACGGACTTCGCATCAATGGCCTGGCGACCAGTCGCGCGGCACTCCAGGCGCGCGTCGAGGAAAGCCTGAAAGCGGCGGCCCTCTGGGACGAAGTCAAGGACAGGCTGCACGACTCGGCGCTGGCCTTGTCGGGGGGCCAGCAGCAGCGCCTGTGTATTGCGCGGGCGCTGGCCATTCAGCCGGAGATCCTGCTGATGGACGAACCGGCATCCGCCCTCGATCCGATCGCGACGCAACGGATCGAAGAGCTGGTGTATCAGTTGAAATCGACGTATACCATCGTGATCGTGACCCATAACATGCAGCAGGCGGCACGAGTGTCCGATCGAACGGCGTTTTTCTGGCTGGGAAAACTCGTCGAGTACGCGCCAACGGAACGCATATTCACAAATCCCGCAGAGAAGCTGACCGAAGATTACGTGACAGGGCGATTTGGATAATGACGCCGGGGTCTGAAGACCCCGGCCTACACGTTCAGGCGCCAGGAACACGGCATCCCGAGCGTGTCGAGGGACGCACAACGGATCCTGGACACCAGATGCTGGCAAGCAGTGGTGCTCTTACGTATGTCAGAAACGACCACGCGACACTTTCAGTCCGACCTCGAGCAGCTCAAGACACGACTGCTCGAGATGGGCGGTCTTGCCGAGGATCGCGTGCGAACCGCGGTCGACGGCCTGGTTCGGCGCGACATGGATGCGATCGCTCGTGTCATCGACGGCGACCGCCCGATCAATCAGCTGCACATCGAAATCGATAACCGCTGTTTTACTCTTTTGGCGCTTCATCAACCCATGGCGGTGGATCTGCGCGCCATCGTGTCGGCGGTCAAGATCAACACCGATCTCGAACGTGTCGGCGACCTGGCGATCAACATTGCCGAGGCCGTCGCCCGCTACATGCGACACGCTCCGGTGAAGGAGCTGACCGACATTCCTCGGATGGCGTCGCTCGCACAATCCATGCTTCGGGATGCGCTGGACGCATACGTGCGGCGCGACACGGCGCTCGCGCAGCGAGTGCTCGACGCCGACGACGAACTCGACGCATTGAAGACACAGGTCTTCCGCGAACTGCTCGATTTCATGTTGAAGGATCCTGCGACGATCGAGCCGGCGCTCGACTTGATTCTGATCTCACGCCATCTTGAACGAATCGGCGACCACGCCACGAATATCGCCGAGGACGTGATCTTCATGGTTTTGGCCAAAGACGTGCGGCATCACATTAATGAATCCTGATTCCTGACGCGCCGGCTAAATCAGCTTGCCCGATATTCCTCAGATACAATAGACAGGTTGCACATGGTGCAGCCACAATCGGTGTGCGCGTACTGCCGCCGGCGGCCGGTCGACCCCGCATGGCGGCCGTTCTGCAGCGAGCGCTGCAAGCTCGCCGATCTCGGCCGCTGGATCTCGGGTGACTACCGGGTTCCGGGCCCCCCGCTGCCTGTTGACGACGAAAACACTGAGTAACATGGCCGACACGCTGAGCATTACCGACAACCGAACCGGCAAGACTTACGAGATTCCGATCCAGGACAACACCATTCGTGCGATGGATCTGCGCCAGATCAAGGTCAACCCGGACGAATTCGGGATGATGACCTACGACCCGGCGTTCATGAACACGGCAGCGTGTCGCAGCAAGATCACCTTCATCGACGGCGACCGCGGCATCTTGATGTACCGCGGCTACCCAATCGAGCAACTCGCTGAACACAGCGACTATCTCGAGACGGCGTACTTGCTGCTCTTCGGAGAACTGCCGACGGTCGCGCAATTCGAGCAGTGGACGCAGCAAATCACGCGACACACGATGCTCCACGAGAACATCAAGAAGTTTCTCGAGGGGTTTCGCTACGACGCCCACCCAATGGGCATGTTCCTCAGCGCCGTCGGCGCGCTCTCGACGTTCTATCCCGACGCCAAGAACATCTTCGATCCGGCATCACGACGACTGCAGACGATTCGGCTCATCGCCAAGGTGCCGAGCATCGCCGCCTACGTGTTCCGCCACACGATTGGCCGGCCCTACGTGCTCCCGGATAACGAGCTGAGTTTTGCCGGTAATTTTCTCAACATGCTGTTCAGGATGACCGAGCCGCGATACAAATCACACCCGGTTCTCGAGCGAGCGCTCGACGTCCTGTTCATCCTGCATGCCGATCACGAACAAAATTGCAGCACCCACGCCATGCGCGGCATTGGCAGCTCGCATGCCGATCCGTACTCGTCACTGGCCGGCGCGGCGGCAGCACTCTATGGTCCGCTGCACGGCGGCGCGAACGAAGCCGTGCTCAGGATGCTGACCGAGATCGGATCGCTCGACAAAGTCCCGGCATTCATCAAGCGGGTCAAGGCGGGCGAAGGACGGCTGATGGGGTTCGGTCACCGCGTCTACAAGTCGTACGATCCGCGAGCCACGATCATCAAACGGATTGCGGACCTGGTCTTCGAGGTGACCGGTCGCAATCCGCTTCTGAACATCGCGCTGGAACTCGAGCGGATCGCGCTGTCCGACGACTACTTCATCTCGCGGAAGCTCTACCCGAACGTCGACTTCTATTCGGGCCTGATCTACCAGGCAATGGGGTTCCCGGTGTCGATCTTCCCCGTCTTGTTTGCCATCCCGCGGACCGCCGGATGGATCGCGCAGTGGGAAGAGTTGCTGACCGACCCCGAGCAGAAAATCGCCAGGCCGAGACAGATCTATTCGGGGCCACCGAAACGCGACTACGTGAGCCGGGAGAAGAGACGCTGATCGGTGTCGGTCATGGCCAAGCACTGCAGCGCGATCGCCTCACTGATTGTCTCTCTGGCGTGTCTCGGCACGCTACAGTCCACGCCTGCAAGATTCAACGGGCAACGCGCGATCGAAGACATCCGTAAGCTGGTCGCCATTGGACCGAGGGTCGCGGGCACGCCGGGCGCGCAGTCGGCGCGCGATTACATTCGCAAAGAGCTCGAGGCTGTCGGGGTCACGGTAGAGGAACAACCGTTCGAGGCCACGACGCCGAATGGCCGCGTGAAGATGGTGAACCTGCGAGCGACGTTCGCGGCCGGCAGCGCCACGAGCTCGACGGAACGCCTCGTCATCGGCGGCCATTACGACACGAAACTGTTCAAGGAATTCGCGTTCGTCGGTGCCAACGACGGCGGCTCGAGCGCGGCATTCCTCATTGAACTCGGGCGAGCGTTGAAGGGGCGAACCAATCGTGTGCCGATCGAACTCTTGTTCCTCGATGGCGAAGAGGCCGTCGGCGAATGGCAGGGCACCGATCACACCTATGGCAGCCGTTACTACGTCGAAGCCGCGCGGCAAAGCGGCACCCTCGGCAGTATCCGTGCGTTCGTCCTCGTCGACATGATTGGCGACCGCAATCTCGTCATCAAGCGAGAAGCGAACTCGACACCGGCGCTGACCGAGGCGATCTGGGCGGCGGCAAAAAAGCTCAACCGCCGGGAGTTCGTCGCCGAGATTACGCCGATCGAGGACGATCACATCGAGTTCCTCGCCGCCGGCGTTCCCTCAGTCGACATCATCGATCTCGAATACCCCGACCTAACGTCACGTTTCTGGCACACGCAGTACGACACGATCGAGAACGTCGCCGCTTCCAGTCTGCAAGCCGTCGGGGACGTCCTGCTCGCTGCGCTGCCCGCACTCGAAACGATCGATGCGCGGCGCGGACGCTGATTCTCAATCGACGCCGTTCACCGTCACACGGCGATCAAACCTAAGAGACAAACAGGAGAAGGGAGAACGGAGGATCGTTTTTGTTCCGCCTTTCTCCTATGCTGAGTCTTCGTGCGTGGTCATGGTCGCAGAAGCGCGCGGATCTGCTGTTCGCTCAGCACGGCATCCGACTGCTTCGCTTCCGCGAGAATCCGATCCACGATCTCGTCACTGGCCGTCAGCCCGCGTTTCTCGAGCCAGAAGATCACATTTGATCGACCCGACATCGGCCCGACGTCGACCTCCTGTTCGCGGCCAACCAGACCCGCCGGTACTCCGGAATACACCGCGTCAACCAGGTCGTGGTCGTTCTTGCGCACTGCCTTGACGATCGCTGCTGCGTGCACGCCGGTCGCAGTTCGGAATGCGTCCCTGCCAACGATCGGATAGTTCGGCGGAATCGGCACGCCGGTGGCCTTCGAGACCGCTTCGCAATACTCCACCAGCGCCGAGAGATCGCGATCGATGTATCCCATCAACACAAGGTTCACGAGCAGCGTATCCATGGGGGTGTTCCCCACGCGCTCGCCAATCCCGATCGCCGCACCGTGCAGACGGGTTGCGCCCGCCTCCAGCGCCGCCAGCGAATTGCTGACCGCGAAATCGCGGTCGCGATGCCCGTGCCAGTCGATCCCTACACCGCCGCCGCATTCGTCGACCACGCCGGCAATGAAGCGGACGACCGCAGTGGCGCCCTCTGGAGTGGCGTATCCGACCGTGTCTGACACGCACACGCGCGACGCCCCGGCGCGAATCGCCGTTGAGTACAACCGGCGCAGCGTGTCCGGGTCGGCCCGCGTCGTGTCTTCGGTGACGTACATGACGGTCAGGCCTTCGCCCACAGCGAACGTGACGGCCTCTTCCGTCAGTCGCAGCAATTGATCGAGGCTCCATCCTTCCGCGTACTGACGAACAGGGCTCGAGCCGATGAACGCGCAGCACTCAATCGCCAGCCCGGTGCGTTGCGAGATTTCTGCGACCGGTTTGATGTCGGCAATGACGGTGCGTGCGGCGCAATTGGCCTTGACGCCGAGTTTCTGCGACACAATCTCGCGCGCGAGCCGCTCGACGTCGCGGACGACGTGCGGCCCCGCTCCGGGCAAACCGATATCCGCCGTGTCGATACCCAGGCGATCGATCAGATGAAGAATTTCGATCTTCTGCTCAATCGTCGGGCATCTCACCGACGGCGACTGCAGGCCGTCGCGCAGTGTCTCGTCGTCGAGCATGACGACGGGTCGAGAGCGGCCGGTGGTCTGATTCCAATCGTGGATGAGCGGGTGCATTGGTGAATGGCGGGGTGTGCAAGACCCCGCCCGACAAATTGTCGGATGCGTCGGTGTCGGGCGCGGTCTTCAGACCGCGCCGCCGCGCGGGACGAACGCCCGAATCGTGAGCAGCGCCGCCAGCAGGATGATTGATGTCCACAGCGTGGCCACCCAGGTCGCGTGGAAAATTGCCGGGTCCATCACCTCGCCAATCGGCGTGAACGGACGGCGGCCCGCCTCATGCTGCGCCGCACGAAACAGGTACTCCTTCACACCCCGCACGACCATCATTTCGAAGATGCCGTTCCAGAGCGCGAGGGCGAGGACGATCCAGACCGTCACGGCGATCCGCTGGCGCCGCAGAAGCGCCTGCATCCTCACAGTCCGTACCGCAACACCATGGCGGTGATATCGTCGCTTTGCGGCGCGCCGCGCGTGAACTCGCGAACATCGGCAAAGAGTGCTTCCAGCAACTGGCGCGGCTCGAGTTCCTTGTTGCGCTCGACGACGCTCACAATCCGATTCTCGCCGTACTCGTCTGCACTCGCCGACATGGCCTCTGACACGCCGTCGCTGAAGACGATCAGCCAGTCGCCTGGATGCAGCGTCACCGTCTCTTCATCGAATGTCGCCGCATCGAACAGCCCGACAATCGGGCCGCCGCATTCTAACCGCCGCACTTTCTGGTTCGGCTCACCGGGCGAGATGATGAGCGGTGGATTATGACCAGCGTTGCAGTAGGTCAGTCGGCCGTCCGGGTTCATCGCGCCATACATCAGCGTCACGAATCGTGACTCGATGCCGCGGCGATACAGCGCCATGTTCACGCGACTGATCGTCTGCGACGGGGAGTCGCTGGATGCCGCCTGCGCAGCGAAGATGCCTTGCATCATCGCGCTCAGCAGTGCCGCGGGCGGGCCCTTGCCGGCGACATCGCCAAGGGCAAAGCCCATGGCGCCATTCTGCAGATCGACATAGTCGTAAAAATCGCCGCCAATCGAACGGCATGGAATCGACGCGGCCGCGGCGCTGAAAAACGTCCCCGCGCGCAACATCTTGGGGAGCAGGGCCTGCTGGATCTCGGCCGCGATCCGCATCTCCTGCTCCATCTTCGCTTTCTCCATCGTTTCTCGATAGAGACGCGCGTTTTCGATCGCGACGGCGGCTTCGGTGGCCAGCGTCTCGAGTGCCGCCCGGGTCGAACTCGACAGGAGTGTGCCCTTCTGACGGCTGTCGAGATAGAGCACGCCAATGCGCTTGTCGCGTTCATCGGCCGCTTCCGCCTTGTCCAGGTATCGCACCAGGCGCAGTGGCACGCACAACACGTTGCGGATTCCGAGCGCGACGGTGCCGCCGTGAAGGTTGACGATGCCGGAATCGAGCAGGTCGGCGACAATCTTGGCCTCGCCGGTTCGAAAGACCTCTTCGGGAATCTTTCTGCTGGTCTCGAAGCTGCCCCCCGACAGGGTGATGCGTCCTCGGGCTCGCGCCATCTTGAATTCGAGTTCGGCGCTGGGGTTGGGGGCGAGCATGATGAACCCGCGTTCGGCGCCCCCCACATCGATCGCAGAATCCAGCACCAGCGACAACACATCGTCGAGGACGCGGCCCGATCCGAGCGCGCGCAGTCCTTCGAGCAGCGCACCTATCTGGCGGAGGTCTCCGATCGCGGTCGTGGTCGGAGATTTTTCCTCGACGGTATCTGTGTCGCGGACGAGAAAGACCATCTCGGCCCCGCCGCTTCTCCCGAGCCGAATCCGGTCGCCGTGAACGAGTGAATGCTCGGTCACCTGATCGCCGTTGACGTAGGTTCCGTACCGTGACGCCCGATCCTTCAACACATAAGTGCCGTTGGGCTCGAGCAGGATTTCGGCGTGATCGCGGGATACCTCGCTCCCGGCGAGACGCAGGTCGTTGGTTTCGCGGCGGCCAATCTCGAATGGCGCCTTCGCCACCGGGACGACGCGCCGGCCGAGCGCGTCTGTGACTTCGAGGCGGGCCTCTGGCATGCGGGGAGTGTACCTCAGCGGCGGCGTACGACGCGAGCGATCAACATCAGGATGCCTACGAAGGCAACCACCGCCGCCGCGATGTCAGCTTCGCGAGGATAACCGGATGTCTGCGCGCCAGCCAGAATCACAAGGGACAGTAGCAGTGGAAGAATCCCTGCCCAGAGCGGTGGTCCGCCCCCGCGGGTCGGTAGCGGGGCCGGCCTTCTCACCGGCTCGGTCGTTCCGACGCCGCACCGATAGCAGACAATCGCCTTGTCAGCGATCTCAGTTCCACAATTCCGACACTGCATCGAGGGAATTATAAGTTACGCCGTCCGACTCGCGCCGATAGGCAGCGGCGATCGCCGGGGCACGAGCACGCGTACGATCGCCATCAGGATCAAAACGAATCCGAATGTGCACACGATCGTCGCGCCGGTCGGTAAGTCCCAGGTGAGCGACAAGTAGACACCGAGGGCAGAAACGATTGTGCCCATCGCCCAGCCGATGGCGAGCCGTGGTCCGATTCGGTCGGAAAACAACATGGCGGCGACAGACGGCACGATCAGATAACAGAACACGAGCAGGACGCCGGCGATCGCGACCGAACGGGTGACGACAAAGCCGAACGAGGCGTAGAACAGGAAGTCCCAGAACCGCAGCGACTTCACCGACACTTCCGCGCCATCGTGATCCATGGAGATGGACAGGAACTTTTTCCGGAAGATCCAGTGGAACACACCGATGACGGCGTAGAGAATCGCCGTCTTCCAAACCTCTTCCCAGGAAACCGCGAGGATGTTGCCAACGAGCATGTCCTTGAGATGTTCGCCTTCCGCCGTCGACTTGCTGAGCGCCAGGATCGTTGCTGCCGAAGCGACGGCGTACGAGATGCCGATGATCGCTTCCTGCGGAATGCGGGCATGACGGCTGCGGATCAGCGAAAAAATTCCCGCCCCGATGAAGGTGAACAGGAGACTGACCCAATAGACGTCGGGTGAATGCGGATCTCCGCTGGACCATGGCAACAGAATGGCGATCGTGGCACCAAAGGCCGCAATCTGCGCCAGTGAGAGGTCGACAAAGATGACGCCTCGCTCGACGACGTGAACGCCGAGGTAGGCGTGAATCCCGGCGATCACCAGACTGGCAACAAACGGCGCCGCGAGAAACGACAGGATCGTGGCGTCCATGGCTATTTGGTTCCTGTCTGTTTGATCGCGTTGACAACCAGATTGACGTCGTAGTCGAAGAGCTTGAAATAATCGGTGACTTCTTTTTCTCCGCCAACCGATGGGGCAAGCACAATTACCTGTGCGCCGGTTTCGCGCGCGATCGCGTCGGGCGTCTTGCGATCGAAGTACGGCTCGATAATGATGATCTTCACGTTCTGCCGCTTCATTTCCTGAATGAGCTCGAGGGTGTGCGATGGCGACGGCGGAATGCCAGGTTTCGGTTCGACGTAGCCGATGACCTCGAGGCCGAATGCGTCGGTGAAGTTCGGCCACGACCGATGATAGGTGACGACCTTCACGCCCTTGTAAGGAGCCATTGCGGCCTGCCACCGTTTTTCGGCGTCGGCCAATCGACGATCGAAATCTGCGTAGCGCTGTGCGAAAAACGCGGCATCGGGAGGCGAGATTTCCGACAGCTTCTTTTGAATCAGTTGGGCAATGCGCCGCCCATTGTCCGGGCCAAGCCAGTAATGTGGATTACCGGACGGGTGAACATCCCCCATCGCACGTGTGATCTGGCCGGTCGGGATCTCCAGGATCTTGGCGGTCTGTGAGGCATCGAGATAGCGATCGCCATTTGGCTGGATTCTCGGATTGCGCGCCTGGTTGATCAGCGGAGGCAGCCACCCGATTTCCAGTTCACGGCCGACGGCGATCAGCAGGTCGGTCGAATGAAGTTTCAGAATGAAACTCGGTTTTGCCTCGACGAAGTGCGGATCCTGGTAACCCTTCGCGAGCGAGTCCACCGAGACCTTGGTTCCTCCGATTTCCCGCGCGATCGACTCCAAGTCTTGAGTCGTCGCGACGACCTTGATTTGTGCAAATGCGTTGGCGCTCGCCAGTAGCACCGAGAACAGCGCCGCGCCGAATATCCGTGACTTCATAAAATGTCAACCTTTGCTAAACGAGTGTTCGCTGACTAGAAGACGTGAGCCCCATGGGCGCCAATGGAAAAGAGGAACTGGAATAACGCTTCGTTCGAGGTCACGCCCTCGGCGTAGTTCGTGCGCCGGTACTGTCCTCGAATCTGACTGAACTCGCTGGGCCAATACGTCACCACCACGGACGGCCCCTGATCGATGAGATTCGCATCGGCGGCACGAGCCGAACGGTCGAACCTCACGCCGCCGAACCACCGTCGCGCAAACTGGTAATCACCGCTGGCATACATGCCGAAGGCAGACACGTCACCGATGTCCTGACCGCGATGACTCCACATCAGCTCGGTTCGTGCCATGAAGCGCCGGTAAATCGCTCGACGGAGCGGGCGATAGCGCAGCGTCGCATCTACGCCAAACAGACGCGTCGTCGTATCGAGCCCGGCGTCGTTGTGACCGCGGGTAAACGACATCCCGAGGTCGAGGTTGGTTGATTCGTTGATATCGCGATAACCACGAAGGCGACCCAGCCAGCTCACATCGTTACGCTCCTGGGTCTGAAACGGACCGGAGTTGCCCTGATAGACCTCGCCTGTGGCTTCGAGAAAGAACCACGGGTTGAGCAGCAGCTTGGAAACTGACACCCCGGAATCGTTGAGGCCTTCTTCACCGCCAAGGAAGTTTTTCATCACGATAGGCACGTCAATCCACGGCAGGGTGTGCGCGTGCATCGTGTTGGCCTTGCCAAACTGCTCCTTCATCTTTCCGACCTTCGCGAGCAGTCCTCCGGGAAGGCTGGTCAAGGTCAGGAATCCCTCTTCGATTTCGAGGCCTTCTGGCGTCGCCGAGAGAAACACGTCCGCGCGCGCGTAAGGATCGACCACCGCCTGAAAGGTCACCTCCGCCTCGTGCATCTCGAGCGACGGTGCCGATTCGATCGTGTTCTCGCCGGTCGTGCCGATGAAGTTCCCGATGACCGCCATGTCGGGGTTGAACACCTTGGAACTGGCGGCCGCCCCTCCGTAGACCGGTAAGGTGCCCTGCGGTCCACCCGCACCCGCGGCACCGGACGGCACTTCAACACCCTCAGCCTGACCCGGTGGTCTCGGCGACTGACCGGCGGAGGGAGTTGGCGCGGCGGCTGCCGGTGCCGGAGCGTCCGGTAGCGGCGGCACCGGTGCTGGCTGTGATGAGCCAAGCCTGGCCTCGAGTGCCGCCAGCCGCGCGCCGTAGGAATCGCGAATGGTCTCGAATTCCTGGCGCAGGCGGTCCAGTTCCTGACGAATCTGCTGCGGATCCGTCGTTTGCTGCGGCGCCGCCGCTGCTGCTGCAGCGGGCGTTTGCGCAAACGCGGAAGTCGAAAGCCACGACGAAAATGTCATGGCGGCGCACGCCGACGCACACCTGATCGAGCGACGAGTCACGATCGACACCTCCCGTCCAGAGGCACATCGCTCTGGACCAATCCAGCCGCGGCTAAGCGCCGCGATCAAACTGTTGCTGAACTATCGGGATCAGGCGATGGGAGGAGCGCGACCGGAAGCGGGACGGAGGGACGGGGAGTGAGGCGCGTCAACACACGCGACGAGCGCCGTCCCGGCGTCGAACAACCAGGTACGTGCGAGGACGGCCGGGTCGGCCGCGGCTTCCGCAGACGAGCCCACGACGCAGGTCGTGCAATGCGTCGTTGATTTGATATGACAGGCGAGATCGTGGTGACCGAACGGCAGCAACGCCGCCGCGAGCAGGTAAAGCGCGAGAATGACCTTCAGCCGCAGGCCGACCGATCCGCGAAGGAACCGCTCGGGTCTAGACATCTTCAGATCGATTATACCGGCCGCCACGGCACCAACGCAAAATCGTCTCCTACAATAGAGGTCGCATGTTCCCGGTCAGCGACGTCATCCCATCCAAGACAACGCCCTTCGTCACGGTGGGACTCATCATCCTGAACTCGGTCGTCTTCCTGTACGAATTTCAGCTGTCCAGGCCGGAACTCCAGCTTTTCGTGCAAATGTTCGGCGTCATCCCGGCCGACTTCACCTGGGGCTCGGTCGTGACCAGCATGTTTCTTCACGAAGGCTGGATGCATCTCATCGGCAACATGCTCTATCTCTGGATTTTCGGCGACAACGTCGAGGATCAGCTCGGTCACGTCGGTTTTCTCGTCTTCTATCTGGCCGCCGGCGCGGCTGCCGCACTTGGCCAGGTCCTGGTCAGCGCTGGATCCACAATTCCCATGATCGGCGCGAGCGGCGCCATCGCCGGAGTCATGGGCGCGTACCTCGTCCTGTATCCGCACTCGCGCGTACTTACGGTCGTCTTCTTGCTCTTCTTCATGGACATGGTGGAGATTCCGGCAATCTTTTTTCTTGGCATCTGGTTCATCAAGGAACTCTTCAGCGGAGTGGGATCGCTCGGCGCGGCGTCACTCAATGGCGGCGTCGCATTCTGGGCACACATCGTGGGCTTTGCCGTCGGCGCGAGTATCGGTCTGTTCTGGAGGGTGCGTCATCCACCGCAGACGACGTATTGGATCTGACGCTGTTGGCTCCTACTCCTGGCGGATATCCCCAGAGCTGAAGCAAAAGCCGAGAGCCGGGATCCGACAGCTTACGTCTTTGTCCGCTGCCTGATATCGTGCGACACCTTCGAGAGCTCGATCATCAGGCGTTCGAACTCTTTCGCATATTCGGCTGCCGGAAGAAACTGTCGGCGGATTTTCAGATCCTCGATCTCCGCTTCGAGCGTCGACTTACGCTGCAGCAGCTTCAACAACACCTCGTCGGTCGGCCGTGCGTCGGGACGCGACTCGTCGAGATACGTCCGGCTCGCAAGCGATCCGTCATCCCCCGGCGTCGCCGCCTCGTTCCCGACGAGGTCGCCGTTGTCGTCGAGAAGCGCGTGCTCGGTTGAGAGCTGGCCGCGCTGCTGATAGTGACGACGGACGGCAGCGCTGGCGGCCGCGAATGCTTCCCACATCGACACTCTTTCGTTCTTGTCGAGATCGGCGCCCGGGTCGGTCAGTGCGCGAATGAAGTACTCCGGGAACACCGTGTCATAGCGCTGCGCCGGCGAATCGGTTGCAGTGATGATGATACGGCGAGGTCCAGACAGGCGCTCGAGGAACGGAAAACTCGCCGACGACGTGTTTACGAGGACAACGCGTCCGGGAATCCCCTTCAACAGCGCGGACCAGTCAGCGGACTCGAGATCAGGCCCCACGAGATTGAATTTTGCATCGCTTCCATCGAACGTGCCGTGGCCGATCAGCAGGATGAACAAGACATCATCACGCGTCATCCGCGACGCGACCGATGCGATCATCCGTCGAACGTTCTCCGCCGTCGCCGCATCAGCAGGACGCGAGGTCTCCGACAAAACCGTGACCCGTGCAGGATCGAACTTGAGCGCTTCGATCAGTGTCTTCGACAACTGTGTGGACCAGCGGTCGTACTGCGCCACGTACTCGGGCCCGCCCGCCGCACCCGACACAATCAATGCAAAGCGCTCGTCAGCGGCTGACTTCACGGGAATGATCAGCAGAAGCATCGCCGCCATCACCGCGCTCGCCCTCATCTCAGTCCCCATCGTCGTCGCAATACCCACTCACTGGTGAGTAACGCGAGGATAGCGGCAAAAGACCATCCTGTGTGCCATAGCTCGTACGTGACGGCAAGACGCGCCGCCGGAACCGCCGCGCGCAACCGCTGGGCGAGAGCCGCCGTTTCGCCGGACGTCACAAGCGCTCCGCCAGAGCGCAAGGTGACGCGCTGCAGGACCGGCAGGTTCAGGCGCGGATCGGTCATCTCCTGATCCCAGCCGCCAACAAGCATCGACGCCGATGCGGATCCGATCGTGGTCGCCCCACGGCGGCCAGCAGCGCGAACGCGGTAAACACCGGGACCGTCCGGTCGGAATTGTGCAACGTAGGCGCCGTCCTCCTGCGTCTCACGCGGCTGGACGGCGTGAATTGTTTCGTGCCGGCCCGCTGGTGACGTGACGTCGACATCAACCACGGCGTCGGCTTGCGGAACGAAAGCCGCATCCCGCGCAAGAACTCGAATGCTCAGGTTTTCACCTGGGGCCGCACCCGCGGGCAACCGCAGCGCCATCGGATCGTCGGCCGAAAGTGCGAGCCATCTAACCGCCTGACGCCAGAAGGTGTCGTACGATCGATCCGTCGACGGCAGGAACATTCGCCAGCGCCAGGCGCCTTCACCAGCAAAAACCAACGATCGACCCTGTCCGTAGCGCTGCACTGCGACGACCGGGCGGGCCACGCCGCCGGCGCCGCCTGTAATGGCCAGGATGCTTGCTCCGGGTCTGGGTCCTCCAAGGGGGATCGTCGACGCAAGTGCCGGCGTTGCACTCCAGCGCTGGCGGGTGACGTCGAGCGATGATCCGAGCTGCATGATCGGATGCGCCTCACCCGCCGGCGTCAGCGCCATTCGATTCATGCCGCGCGAGGTCGAGGCCGGTAAAACGGCGTCTGTGTCGCCGCGGTCGACGAGCTGCAACGGCAGGACTTCTTCGAGTGCTGTCTCGTTCAGTCCCGGCTTCGTGAAGGTTCTCGCACCGAGGACCAGCAGTCCTCCCCCGCGCTTGCCAACGAACGCGCGCGTCAATTCCTGTTGTTCGCGCGTCAGCTGTGTCGCCTGGACGTTGGCGAGCACGACCGCATCGTAGGCAAACAGTTCCTCCGGCTTGGAGGGATAACCTCCGGCAAGCGCGTTGCTGCGGGATTGCGAGGCCTGAATGTAGTAGGTGTCGGCGCCCTGCTCGTTCTTGCCTTTTCGCACGATCGAGTCGACGTCGAGTCCGGAGTCGGCCGCCCATGCGCGCTTCAGAAAACTATGCTCGAAGCCCGGTGCACCTTCGATGAAGAGAACGTGGTGCTGCCGTGCCGGCGGCTGCACGAGTACGCTGCGCGTGTTGTTCTCAGGGACCAGCTCACCCGAAAGAACCGGCACCTCCACCGAATAGACCACCGCCGACCCGCGCGCAGGGACCACGTGAAACACGGTGTGGACGGGAACGCCCTCTGCCGCGGGTGCAATCCGGCGCACCTCGACGGCTTTGCCGTTGGCCTTCAGCTGCAGTGCAATCGGTTCGGTTCCGGTGCCATGACTGACAGCTGAAACCGCCAGATCGATGCGTGAATCATCGGCCACCGCTTCGGCGACCGTTGCACTCGTGACCTCGCGATCGCGACCAACGGCTCTCGACCCGACGCCGAATGCATACACTGCGGGAACCGCGCCTTCCGCTAAAGAACTCACGCTCGTGTCGCCGCCGTCTGAAATGACGATGACCCCGGCGACGGGACGTCCACGATATCGATCGCGCACGGCGGCAAGTGCCCCCGACAGATCGCTTTGCCGATCAGTCGCGGCGAGATCAGCCGGAGACGTTTCCCGAAGTCGATCGCCGAAGCCGAGGATATCGACATGAAACTGATTGCCCAGCAATGGCTGGATTTCACGGGTCACGAGCTCGCGTGCCCGATCGATCCGCCGCCGCCCGTCTGCGTCGTCGATGCTCATGCTGCGCGACACGTCGACGAGAACCGGGACGAAGACATCGCGGAGGCCACGATCGCTGACGCGAACCGGCCGCATCAGGAACACCACGAGTAGCGCAAGGGTGACCGTCCGGAGTGCGATCAGCAGGTCGCGGCGCGGCCGTGGGACGATGCTGCGCGCGTAGGCGCGCCAGGCGATGACGGCAATGGCGCCAGCCACGAGGAACACGGCCCACCATGGCAGCGCATTGGTAAACGTCAGCTGCGCCATCTATTTCTTCTTTGCGAGGGATTCGAAATACCGCGAGATCAGCTGGCCGTACGCGTCGGGCACCCGGTCGCTCCCACCCGCGTTGAAGCGGTCCTTCGACTCGGTTTGCGCCAAGCGATCCGAGATCGAGGCTTCATATTTCTCCAGCGCGGTGTCGAGTTTGCGCCGCAGTGATTCCCAATCGGACCGATCCTGCTTGAACGCCTGGGTGCCCGGCGCCGATCGACTGAATTCGTGCTGCTCTGGCGTGGCTCCGCCAAGGTCGCCGGTGCTGCCGCCCTGTAAACGCCGCAGTGCATCCTCGGCGCGCTGCAGTTCACGCTGATACTCATCCCGTAGCTGCTGCACTTCGCGATCACCGGACGGGCCGCTCGCGTTTTGACCTTTGCCACCCGCGCGTTGAGAGTCGCCGGCACGGGATCCGGTGGCCGAGGCGTCGCGCCCGCGTGCTTCAGCATCGCGCAGCTGCTGTTCCGCGCGCTGCAGCCGATCCCGGATTGCACGGGTCTGTTCGAACTCGCTGGAGACAGGTGACCCGTCGGCTCCGAGCCTGCCGGCGACTTGATCCAGCGCAGCGGCCAGCGCCCGCTCGGCGGCACCCTGCTCCTTCGTGCCCTGTGGTTGCCGCATCTCGCGCGCACCGGCACGCATTCGATCGGCGACCTTGTCGCGCTTCAACGACTGTGCCACATCAGCGAAGGCCTTCGCATCCGGGCGCGCGTCCGATTGCGCCAGTCGCTCCGCTTTCTGCGTCATCTGTTCTACGCGCGATGCGAGACGCTCTTTGTCCTCGGCAAGACGACGACGAGCATCACTGGCCGCCTCCGCAGCATTGCGATCGAGCCGCGATGCTTCATTGGCGATACGGTGCTGTTCCTGCGCGATCTGCTGTGCCTCGAGCTTCACGTCCGAGCCATCGCCCGCCTGCCTGCCTGCTGTTTGCGCCGACAGCTGGTCCTCGAGACGTCGGAGCTGATTCAGCGCGCGTTCGCCGCTGCGAGCGGCATCTCCAGGCGCGTCGCGGCGCAATCCGCTCGCCGCCGCTCGCATCTCGTTGGCGGCGCCGCGGAGCTCCTCACTTCCGGATTTTTGCGAGACGTCGGACTCACGTTGCCGACTCTGCGGCGATCCAGATGCGGCGTTCGCCAAACGCCGCAGCAGCTCCTCGGTTTGCTCGCGCAATTCTGTCTGCTCGCGGGTCAGCTTCTCGAGCTGCCGTTTCATTTCTTCCGGGTTCAGATTCGACTGGGCCAGCTCACGCTGACGCCGATTCAAATCCTCCTGGCGTTTCGCGAGATCGCGAATGCGATCGAGCGCGCTGTTCGATCCCGCCGGCGTATCGGGTTTGATTTCGGCAGCAGACCGAGTTTCGTAGTTGGTACGCTGCTGGCGTTGTAGTTCCTTGTCGAACAGGGCCGACAAATCCATTCCGGAGCGATTCCCGCCGAAGCCACTTCCAGCCGAGCCCTGCGACACCTGACGCCGCCTCACTTCGGCCTGAAGCTGGAGCAGACCGTTCAAGGCGGTCATTTCATGCGCGAGCGCATCCTTCGTGCGTTCGGACGTCAACTGATCGACCGCCTTGCCCATTGCCCCGACGGCGGTCGCCGCGGCATCGGCGTTGCCCGGCGGTGGTTGCGGGGGGCCCGGCATCACTTGTTGTGGCGCCGGCGGCCGTGCCCGCGAGCGCATCGCGCGCGACATCAATTGCTGTTCGGCGCGCGCCTTCAGTTCCGCCTGGGCCGCGGCAATCGCCTTGACATCGTCACTCGATCGGGCCGCCTGCGATCGACGCTCGACGTTCCAGGTCGAGGTGATGATCTCTTTCTGAGCCTGAATCAGACTCTCGATCTGGGAGTCGGCGGCACCCGAAGCCTGGCTCTCTGCCGACATGAATTCTTCGTTGAACGGCTTCACCTCCAGAAAGAAGATGTCGCTCGTCGCCTGGGTCGAACGTTTCCCTCGGCCGACGTCGGTTGCCCGTGCGTAGTAGGTAATGACGTCGCCAGGTTTGACCCGTAGATCTTCGGCCGGCAGCAGCCGAAGCCCCACTTTCTGAATATCCGTGCCGGTGACTCGCTCGAACGGAACGACGTGCTCCGCGCCGCCGGCAACCGCATACACCAACTCGAATCGTCCGATGCCGTAATCGTCGTCGGCGCGCGCCTCGATCGGGACCTCTTCGAGCGGCGTGATCTCCTGGTCGGCAGACGGTCGGATAATTCGCACGTCGGGTGGACGATCGTCCATCACGCGAATGAAGTACTCCGCTTCGTCGCGGGAAACGAGGCCATCGTTATCGGCGAGACGGATACGATACGAATCGTCTTTCGACAGGACGAGATCGGTCTCGAACGTTCCGTCGCCTCCTGGTTGTAGCGGCGTCGCCACAGACGTGCCGAGTGCGAGTTCACCGCGGGCGATTGGCTTGCTGGCATGAACCCGCAAATGGACTCGAGTGCCTGCCGGCGCGTAGATGTCCCCGCCGTCCGTTTCATCACGTGGTGGAAGTCCGGCAAACGATGGATACACGTAGTGAAGATCGATCCGACTGACCCGCGGCGGTCGCAGCATGGTCACGGTATAGCGGGCCGAGCGTGCAGAACCGGCGCTCACGTCGTAGGAGAATGTGCGATCGACCGATTCGATGACGTACTCGAACGCGTCGCCGCCGGCCGTCATCTGCACCGCGCGATGCTGCCCGTTGGCGAACACCGTCAACGTCGGCGCCAGGTGCGTCAATCGGCCGGTGCCTCGGTTCACCGTGGCGCGAATCCGCACCGGCGATCCAATGGAAACGCGGACGTCGCCGGGCACGACTTGCACGTGGAGCGAGCCCGGAAACAGCCTGAGGCGGGCACTATCCATCGCTCGCTCAAGCGATGGGAAACTCAGGCCAACGGCCAACCCGAGAGCCGCCGCCCCTGCGGTGGCGTAGAGGCCCCGTTTGCGAATTTCTGTCGGCGGAATCAACGCTCTGGGATCGAGCTCGCGCAGTCGATGGATGGCTTCGCCCAGGATCAACGGCAGAAACGCGGGTTGCGACGCCGGCGGGCGTTCGGCAGCGTCAACGGCGCTGATGAGGGAATCGTTCAGCAGCGTCGCCTCGAGCGCGCGCGTCCGCTCCTCGACGAATCGGGCGACCTGCCGGTCGGTGGGCCGCTTCGGCATCCGCCGCGCAGCGATCGCCAGTGAGACGGTCGCAATAACCGCTGCCGCAATCCACAACCCGACCAGCACCATCCCATCAGGATGGAATGCCCGATCGACGGCCGCCGTAGCCGCAATGACTGCCGCCGCTGCCGCGGTTCCGTGACCCGCCCGCTGCAGGGCGACCACGGTAATCCATCGCCGGCGAACCGTGGCGAGAAATACGCGCAACTCGTCGTGAGGGCTGGTCGTCATGCACGCCCCACAAAGGATTCGGCGACCAGCGCGATCAGCATCAGCAGCAGACCATAACGCCAGTAGCTCTGTCGCGCCTCGAGATGAACGGAACGAACATCGCCGGACGAACGATTCGTCGTGTCGATCCGTTCGATTCTCTCGGCGAATTGCTCCGTCCCCATCCCCGTCGTGACACCTTCACGTGGATCGACGTTCACAGCGATTGATCGGTTGTCCGGGGCTACCCGGTACACGCCGGGACGTGAGTCGGTACCCGCCGGCGCCGTACCAACAATGTAGTCGCGGCTGCGATCGTGGGGCGCCGAGACATAGCGAATGGTTTCGACGATGAATGGCACGAACGCCGGGTGTAGCGGAAAGTCGTTCCACTGCCGATCCAAATCCGACGCGAAGAGAACAACGCGCCCGCTGCCTTCACGGCGTTCCACGACCGCAGGATTGCCGTCGGTGAAACGGGCCGCAATCTCCCAGCCGTCAGCCGGCACCCGCCAGGCGCGCGTGAAACGCACCTGGCCAAGATTGGCCGAAATGGACCCGAATGGACGGAACACCGGGTGCCTCAGATCGGTCGGCGACAGTGCCACCGTCGGTGGCATCTCGATGGTTCCAGTCATCGAGGATCCCCAGTTGAAGATCGCTGACACAACCGCCGCCTCGACCTCGGGAGAGCCTGCAATCAGCAGTCCGCCGCCGCCCCGGACGAATCCCGCGATCGACTCGCGGCCCCGGCGATCCAGCGCCCGAGTCGACAGCAGGACAACGGCCGAGGACTTGGTCAAGTCACCGTCGGCCAGCGCCGCCGGCGTGCTGCTACGCACGTCAACTCGGTCGGCGTCGGAACGTCCGATCGCGGCGAGAGCACGAGCGATGTAATAACCGGACGGGGTCGATCCGGACGTGACGAGCAGAACTGACTGCGACGGCACAGCGTCGAGAACGACAAATCTCGAGTTATCCGCAGGAAGGCCGTCGGGGTCATCGATTGCCACCGTCAAGGCCCCGCTCGACGGCGCCCGATACGACATCGGGATGTCCACAGCAGAGTCCGCTGCGACCGTATAGGTTGCCGTGTGCGCGAGTCGCCCATCGTGGGCCACTCGAATCTGTCCAGTACGCGGCTGCGACCCGCTGTTACGGACTGCAGCAATGACGCGATCCGGCGTCACCGAGACAGACACAACAGAAAGATTCGCGGCGGCCGCGCCGGCGTCGCGCACATCCAGCGAAATGCCCGCAGGCAACACGCTTCGATCCTCGCTGTCCCAACCGGCGCGCTGCAGATCGCTGACGACGATGAGACGCGCCTCGTCGCCGGCCGCGATCTCGGCGGCCCTGTTGAACACCTCACTGTAGCGTGTCGCGGCGAACCCCGCAGAAATCGATGCCAGCGCAGTACGCGCGGCCGTCGCTGATCCGGGCGTCGCGACGGTGTCCACGTGATCGTCGAACGCGAGCACCGCGACCCGATCGCCCGCGCCCGCTTCGTCAATCGCGCGTCCGGCAAGATCGAGGGCATGTGCAAATCGGCCCGGAGCATCCATGCTGTACGAGCGATCGATGGCAACGATCCGAAGCGTCGATCCGCGCGTCGCTCCGGCGACATACGGCCGCGCGAACGCGGCTGCAAGGAGCAGCAGGGCGGTCACGCGAGCCGCGAGCAACAGCAGATCACGAAGCCGGCGCCGCTTCGAACGCGCGACTGGCGACTTGCGGAGCAGCCGCACGGCAGTGAAAGGTACGGACGGCGCAACGTCGCGACGCAGGAAGTGCAGCACGATCGGAACCGCGATCGCAAGGCCGCCGAGCAGAAATGCCGGAAAGAGGAAGCTCATGTCGTCACTTCCTCCGCGACCGCGCCGACAAATACGACAGCAAGGCGAAGTCGAGCGGCTGCGATGAATCGAGCTGCACGTAGTCGATGCCGGCCCCGCGCAGCTCGCGGTCGTAGCGGAGGGTCAATCCCGCCAGCTCGCGCAGGTACGACGCACGCACGGAGGCCGGATCCGCCGTCACCTCGTCTGCGCTCTCGACGTCGCGAAACCGCGACGGCCCATGAAAAGGAAACGTCAGCTCGTGCGGATCGAGCACCTGGAACACGACGACGTCGCTGCCACGGAATTTCAAATGGCGGAGGCCTTTAATCGCCGGCTCGGGATCATCGAGAAGATCGGAGATCAACACGACGAGGCTTCGCTTGACCAGCGCTTCGGCCAGTTGATGCAGGGGGCGAGCGACATTGGACCGCTCTCCCGGCTTCAAGTGCTCGAGTGCAAGCAGCAGCGCGTGCAAATGGCCGGGTCTCGCGCTCGCCGGCATGCGAAAGGCGATGCGATCATCGAACGCGATCAGCCCGGTCGCGTCCCGCTGCCGGTTCATCAGGAATGCAAGTGAAGCCGCGAGCACGGACCCGTACTCGAGTTTGCTCATCGGAGCGCTGCCGCGATACGCCATTGACGCGCTCACGTCGACGAGAAGATGGCATTCGAGGTTGGTTTCCTCCTCGAACTTCTTGACGTAATG
>Ga0111539_10001307_pt1 | contig 33285 bp, 32 predicted proteins | sample RhiMethybrSRZTD1_FD_79667 | JGI IMG/M metagenome (GOLD analysis project Ga0111539, IMG submission 79667) | Populus rhizosphere microbial communities from Tennessee, USA - Rhizosphere MetaG P. TD hybrid SRZTD1 (version 2) (version 2) | ecosystem: Host-associated > Plants > Roots > Rhizosphere >...
CCAGTTGCCAGTTGCCAGTTGCCAGTAGCCAGTAGCCAGTAGCCAGTAGCGATCGACTGGAAACTGGAAACTTACAGAAAGACAAATCTCAAATGTCATTCAAAAGGCTCCCAGTTATCGCTCTCGTCGGCTGCGTCAGTGTCGGGCGACTCTCGGCGGCCGCGCTGAGCCCGACCGAGCGGCAGCATCTCGTCGCGCATCTGGAGATGACCGCCGCCTGGCTCGCGGACGAAATCGCCGGGCTGACTCCCGCGCAGATTGATTTCCATCCAAACCCGGACGCCTGGAACATCGCGCAGGTCGTCGAGCACCTGGTTGTCGTGGCGCCGATCTACTGGCGGGATTTGCAGACGGCGCTCGAGGGTCCAGCCGGCGAGCGCAGAACCGCGATGTCGGATGCCGATGTGCTCTGGTACGGAATGGACCGCACCAACCGTGAGCAGGCCATTCCTGGCGAGCGGCCCGCCGGACAGCTCCGTGACATGCGGGCCGCCCTCGAGACCTATCGGAAGCATCACGGCCGGCTGCTCCAGTACATCAGGACCACCGGCGACGACCTGCGCGGGCACTTCGTGCGGCGCCAGCAGTGCGACGCTTACCAGTGGGCGCTGCTGATTTCCACTCACGAGCAGCGCCACATCCTGCAGATCCGGGAAATCAAGGCTGATCCGCGATTTCCGAAGAAATAGCGCGGCGGCGCCGCCTCGTGGCGCCACCGGCCGACTGCCGTTACACTACGCGCTCCATGCAGACCCGGGTCGGGACCAGCGAGCTGCCGGCCGAGTCCACTGCCATCCCGCGCACGATAGCGTGGCACTCCGCTCTCTCGTTGCCAGTAATCGCGGTCGTCCTCGGCTATTACTTCGGCGCGTTGCTGGGCTTTGCCTGGCGGTTCCCCGGGAGTGGTATCTCCTTCTTCTGGCCGCCCACCGCCGTGCTCACCGCGGCCTTTCTCCTGAACCCGCCCCGCACCTGGGGATGGCTCCTCGCCGGCGCGTTAGGTGCCCATGCCGTTGCCCATTCCCAGAACGGCGTGCCGATGACGGCCTGGCCGGTGCAGTTTGTCGCGAACGCCACGCAGGCGACGCTCTCGGCCTGGCTGGTCCGGCGGTTCTCCGACCCGACGCGGCCATTTGGAGATCTGCACCGCGCGCTGGCGTTCATCGTCTGGGCGTGCATCATCGGACCTGCCGTCGCGTCTGTCATTCCGCTCCACGTCTATGTTTCGCTGGGGTGGTCGACCGACGCTCTCCACGCCTGGCGGATGCGCACCGTTTCGAACGGCATCGCCGCGCTGATCCTGATTCCGGCGATCGTGATGATCTGGGACTGGCTCCGGTCGCGGCCGAGCGGAGTTCCCGCCTGGAGGGTCGCGGAATTCGTGCTCGTCTTTGCCGGTCTCGTGGCAGCCCACTCCGTCGTCCAATATGTCGATCACACCGCAGCCCTCAACGTCGCCCTCGCACTCTACGCACCGGCCCCTTTTCTCCTCTGGGCGACGGTCCGGTTCGGCGGCGCAGGGCTGTCGCTGGCGCTGCTCTGCACGACGCTGCTCACCGTCTCGAGCGCGCTGCAGGGAGGCGCGTTCGCCGGCTCCACGCCCGGCGAGGCCATCGTCGGCGTGCAGCTGTTCCTGTCGACGATGGCCGTGCCGCTGATCCTGATCGCCGGCCTGCTCGAACAGAACCGGGCGGAACACCGTTCCCTCGTCGAGATGGAGCACCAGAACAGCGCGACGCTTCGCGCGCTGCCGGATTTGATGTTCCTCCAGAGCCGCGACGGGGTGTATCTGAAGCACTTCGCCCCGAGCAATTCACAGCTTCTGGTCTCCCCCGAGTTGTTCCTCGGCAGGAACATGCGCGACATTTTGCCGCCGCATGTGGCGGCACTGTTCGAACCCGCGTTCAGGACCGTGACGCCCGACGAGCCGTCCGTCGTGGAGTACTCGCTGGAGATGAATGGAGAGCTTTGCCAGTACGAGGCTCGCCTGATCGGGCTCGATGACGATCGCGTCCTCAGCATCGTCCGCGACATCACCGCACGCAGGCGCTCCGACGATGCGCTCCTCGAGGCGCAGCGCCGGTATGCACTCGCGACGGCTGCGGGTGGTATCGGAGTCTGGCATCTGGACCTGAAGACCGGCACGTTGCAGGTCGAAGGTGGGCTCCGCAGCCTGCTTGGGTATGCAGAACCCGAGGTGGACGACCGGATCTCGAGCTGGGCCGCGCTGGTGGTTCCGGATGACATGGCGGATGTACGCGCCCGGCTGGCCACGTTCAGCGATGGCAGCAGCCGCGTGTTCGAGACGGAGTGCAGGCTGATTGCCAAAGATGGCTCGGTGCGGTGGATCCTCGGACGCGCGTCAATCGCCGATTGGGCCGGCGGCAGTCTCAACCGGGTGACCGGCACCTATACGGACATCACCGACCGCAAGGAAGCGGAAGACGCACTGAAGCACGCCAACGACGCGATGGTCCGGATGGGCCGCGTCACCGCGCTCTCCGAGTTGACCGCTTCGATCGCCCACGAACTGAACCAGCCGCTTGCCGCGATTGCGACCAATGCAAACACCTGCCTGCGATGGATGGACTCGGCCGCGTCAGACGACGATCTTCGCGGCGCGCTGAAAGATCTCGTCGCCGACAGCCGGCGCGCGGGGCAGATCGTCAGGCGGACGAGGGAAATGTTCGCGAACCGATCGGTCTCGAGGGCGCCGACCGATCTCAATGGCGTGATCCGCAACGTCGTCGATCTGGTGCGGACCCGGTTGAGGGATGCCAGCGTGCAGCTGGAGCTCGAGCTCGACGACTCCCTGCCTGAGATCGAAGCAGACAAAGTCCAGGTTCAGCAGGTGGTCATGAACCTGGTGCTGAATGCCGTGGACGCCATGCTCGAAGCGCAGACCCGGCCGCGCATCCTGTCCATGCAATCGCGGGCCAGCGACAGCGGCGTGCTTGTCCACGTTCGTGATACCGGCTCAGGACTCTCGGCACCGGCCGCCGAGCAGGTGTTCGAGCCGTTCTACACCACGAAGACGGACGGCATCGGGATCGGTCTCGCGATCAGCCGCTCGATCGTGGAGGCTCATGGTGGATCGATCTGGGCGAGCGCCAAGACCGGGCAGGGGACCACGTTCTCGTTCACGCTGCCCCTCCACGCGCCGGCTGACGCGCTGGAGGCATGAGTGGTCTTACGCTTCCTTCAGCGCACTGGTCGGATCGATCCGCAGCGCCCGGCGGGCGGGCTCGACGCACGCCAGCAAGCCGACCGTGAGCAAACACAGGGAGAAGTCCAGACGCTCACGCAAAATACTGTTTGACGAACGTCCGTCCCGACGTGGACTTCAGGAACTTCTCGAAATCGAGGGCGCGGCGTTCGTCGACGAACTGCACCAGCACGACGATCTGCCAGGGCGCCTGCCGCGCGGTGCGGGGAGACTCGCCGGCGTTGTGCGACGCCAGGCGGGAGGCGACATCGGCGGTCCGGCCGATGTATTGCCGGTCGGGTTCCTTCACGCTTCGAATGATGTAGACACAACGGCGGGGGGCGTCTTTGTTGTACATGCCCGGGCGGGCTGCACGAACACTGCCGGACCCCGCGGCCGGAAGAAATCGGACGATTTATCGCGTGACCGCCGGGGACGGTGCGAGAACCGCCGACATCGGCCAGGGCAGGTGTCGCAGTTTCTACGATCTCTATCCGTGGCCGGGCGGTTAGCGAACTACCTCGCCTTTCGCGACGAACGCGGGATCGATAGTCACGCCGAGGCCGGGTCCACTCGGAACCTTGAGCATGCCGTTCACGCAGTTCAGCGTCGACGTCTCGGACGACACCGGCAGCGAGTCATCCCTGCCCTTGTATTCCTGGAACGGACCCGCGTTCGGCACGCACGACGCGAAGTGCGCGACGTAGAGATAGCCGAGGCCGCCGTCAGACATATGGGGCGTGCAGTCCATTCCCGCGGCAGCGGCCATGCGCGCGACCCGGATCGATCGGATGAAGCCGCCGAAGTAGAAGATGTCCGGCTGAACGATATCGACGGCGCGATGCTCGATCATCCAGCGGAAGCGGCGCAGGCTGCTGTCCTGCTCTCCGCCGGCGACCGGCAGCGTCAGCGCGTCGGCGACGTCTTTCGTTTCGTCATAGAAATCGAAGGGAACGGGTTCCTCGAAGAAAGAAAACTTCTGCTCGTGCATGAGCCGGCCGATTCGGAGCGCCATCTGGACGTCGTATGAGCTGTTGGCGTCGGCGTGAATCGCCATGCCTGCGCCGAACGTCTTGCGCGTAAGCGGGATCAGCGCCAGATCGCGCGTCGTCGAGGTGTCGTCGTACCGCATCCGTGCGCCGAGCCGGAACTTGATCGCCTTCGCACCGATTTCGCCGACCAGCTTCTGCAGGTAGTCGATTTCCGCCTCGGCGCTGTTGCCGCGATTCCCGCTGGCGCGGTAGACGGCGACGTCGCGCTTGACGATCGGACCGAACAGCTCTCCGATCGGCTTGCGGGCGACCTGTCCGAGCAGATCGAGGATGGCAATTTCGACGCTGGCAACCGGCACCCAGAACGGCAGCCCCTGCCACTTGTAGTTCGAGCTCGCGATGTAGAGCTCGTCGAGCAGCGTCTCGATCTCCCGGGCGTCTTTCTTCACGAAGAAGGGAGCGACTCTTCTGGCCAGAATCGGCCACGTGAACTCCAGAACGTCTGGATGGCCCACACTCATCCCGATCGCGCCGTCAGTCGAGCGCACTCGCACGAGAAACTGATCGCCCGCCCTGACCAGATCGATCGACTCGATCCGTACCGGCGACGTCAGCAGCTCCCGGCGCAACACGGGCGCGTTCATGAGCCGCGCGACATCCGCGGGGCGCGGCCTTGCACTCTGCGCTGCCTCCAACTGTGATGCTCCCAGCACGAGGCCGGCAGCGGATCCGGCCTTCAGGAATTCGCGGCGAGAGGTGAAATCGGGCACGGCAGCCTCCGGGAGAACTATAACCGGGCCCTCACGAGCGGGCGATCTCCTACAATCCCCCGATGCCAAAATCCGGCTGGATCGGCGCGCTCCTGCCGCTCCTTGCGTTCTCGATGACGCTCGGTGCACAGTCCCCGAAGGACTGGAGCGGGGTCAAGGGCTTCTTCCGGCAGCAGATTAGCGACGCAGGGATCGTGGGCGCCAGCCTGGTGATCGTGCGTGAGGGCAAGATCGAGGCGGACGAGTACGTCGGCTATCAGGAGGAAGCCACGCGGCGGCCGGTCGATCGCGACACCATCTATCATTGGGCCTCAATCACCAAGACTTTCACCGGCATCGCCATCATGCAGCTACGCGATCGCGGACTGCTGGCTCTCGATGATCCGGTCGTCAAATACGTGCCGGAAGTCCGGCGGATACACAACCCGTTCGGCGACGTTTCGCAGATCACGATTCGCCGCCTGATGTCGCACAGCGCGGGACTGCGCGCCAGTACCTGGCCGTGGGGGGGCGACCGACCGTGGCAGCCGTTCGAGCCGACGGAGTGGTCGCAGCTGGTCGCGATGTTTCCGTACACCGAAGTCCTGTTCGAACCCGGCACCCAGTTTCGCTACTCGAACCCGGGCATCATCCTGCTCGGCCGGGTCATCGAGACGCTGACGGGTGACGACTACGAGATTTACGTCGCCAAGAACATCCTGATGCCACTCGAGATGCATCGGACCTTCTTCGATCGGGCTCCTTACCATCTACGCGATCGCCGATCGCACAGCTATGTGCGGACCGACGGCGGACTCGAGGAGATGCGCTTCGACTTCGACACGGGCATCACGGTGTCGAACGGTGGGTTGAACGCCCCGCTCACCGATATGGCTCGCTACCTCGGATTCCTGATCGGCGATCCGGCACGCCCGGAATACGAGGGAGTGCTCCGCCGGAGCTCACTCGAGGAGATGTGGAAGCCCGTGATACGCGCGGCTGACGGAGAAGGCGGGAGTGGCAGCGACGTGCATGCCGGCCTCTCCTTTTTCGTGGAACGCCACCACGGCATCGAAGTGATCGGACACAGTGGCAACCAGAACGGGTTCCTCTCCCACCTCTATCTTCATCGCCCCTCGCGGGCAGCGTACGTCATTGCGTTCAACACCGACGCGTCGTCCAAGTCGCGCGCCAGGCCCAGGATGACTCGTGACGTGGACGATGCGGTGAGGGATCGGCTGCTGGAGGAGCTGACCGAGAGGTGATCGGGATTTTTGCGGTTCTGGGTTCCAGGGTGCCGGTTCCGGGTTCGGTTCGGAGGTTCCGGGTTCAGTTCGAGGTTCGAGGGTCCCGGTTCATGAACCACGCACTCTGAACCCTGAACCGAACCTCGCACCTGGCACCTGGAACCTGGAACCCGGAACTCTCAGGCCCCCGGCGGGCCCGCATCGGGCCGCGCCGGTTTGCCGCGGAGGACGCCCAGCTGAATCAGGAATCCCGTGAAGTCGTAATAGCGCCGCTCGTAAGTGATCTTGCGGTCTTGCAGCCTGAAAATGCGCACGCCCTGGATCTCGAACTTGCGGCCCGAACCCGGCAACCCCATGAACTCGCCGACGTGGGTGGCTTGCACGACGAATGTCTCCGCGCCCGTGTCTCCATCGACGAGCAACTCCTGCGTCGTGTACTGCCAGTCCGGAAACGTCGTGAAAAGGGCGCGAAACGACTCGACGATCGCGGCCTTGCCCTGGACGGTTCTGAAAATGGGACTGATGACCGTGCAGTCGTCGGCGTAATCCCGCGCCAGCGCCTCAGGATCGCGAGCGTTCCAGGCCGCCTGCTGGTGGTTGAAGACCTCGATGGCGTCGTCGCGCGTCATGGCGAGAGACCTCCGGTGGGGAAATTGTAGTCGTGATCAGCCAGTCGGCATGGTTCCCAGCACCCCCGTCGTAGCGAACAGGCGCAAGTCCGCACGCAGGACCGGCTGCTCGACGGTGATTCGGCGGAGGCCCGCGTCGTATTCGGCGTCAGTCAGCAGCAGCAACTGCGACTTCGACGTGCGGTCCAGCAGCCTGCGCTGCTTCGCCTCGTCCGCCCGCAATTCGAGCGGCAGGTGCTGCACGACTTCCGTCGTCGCATCGGCGAAGCCGGCGGCCCGCAGTCGTTCGCGAATTCTGGCGGTTGGCTGGAATCGCGCGCGGTCGGTCTCGAGCGTCGACGGGAAGTAGTCGTACACCCACCAGGAATCGAGCCCTGCGTGCGGATCGAGGCCGATTGTCAGAAACCCACCACGCGGGCGAAGCACACGACCGGCCTCGCGGATGAAGGCATCGGGATCGCTGAAATGGTGCAGCGCGTTGATGCAGAACAGTCGGTCGAAACGCGCCGCTGGCCATGGCAGCTGCTCGGCGCGCCCTCGCGCGAGAATCGCGAACGGCGCCGCCATTCGTGCGCGCTTGAGCATCTCCGACGAGAGATCGAGGCCTGCATGCCTGCGCGCACGATCCCGGAGCGCGGCCAGCCAGTGCCCGGTGCCGCAGCCGACCTCGGCGATGTCCCGCGATGCGGACTCACCCGGTCCGCCAATGAAGCGCTGAAGGGCAGCCAGCACGCCGTCGTAGCGACTCGTCTCCCAGCGTTCGTCGTACCTGGCCGCGACGGCGTCGTACTCAACTCGGCGTGTGCTCACGTTCGAAGGGCGGCAGACAGCCAGGTTCAGATCCTGTTGCCCGTAATTACCTGAGAAAGACGATATGCGCCGGAGACCCGACCGGAGTGTACTGCCCCGCGAACGTCAATGCTCCGGACTTCGGGTTGATCCCGAAGCTCGCGATGGCGTCCGACCGTTGGTTACAGGAGTACAGGAACCGGCCGGACGGATCGATGGTGAAACTGCGCGGATAGTCGCCGCGGGTCCACTCCTCGCCCACCCAGGTCAGCGTTCCATCCGCACCAATCGAGAACCAGGCGATGGAGTGGTGCAGCCGGTTGGCGACGTACACGAAGCGCGCGTCCGGTGACAGGGCGATCTCCGACGTGAAGTTGGTCCCGGCAAACCCGCGCGGCAACGTCGAGAGCGTCTGCTTTGCGCTGAGGCGGCCGTTCGACGCGTCGTAGTCGAACGTCACGACGGTCGAGGCTTCCTCCTGCAGGGAGGAAAACCACTGCCCTTTCGGGTGAAACACGAAGTGGCGCGGACCGTCGCCAGGCGGCAACGCCACCGACGGCGGATCGTTCGGTATCAGCGTGCCGTTGGCGGGGTCGAATCGCCACACGAGAATCTGGTCCAGGGCGAGATCGGCGGCGAGAACGAACCGGCCGGATGGATCCGCTTCGATCATGTGGGCGTGCGGCCGATCGTGTCCGCTGATGGCAAAGCTTCCGGGCGGAGCGCTCGACGCCTGCGCCGGCCCGACGGCGCCCTGGTGCCGCTTGATGTCAGACGCAGACCCGACCCGGCCGTCCGCTCCGATCGGCAGCACCGCGACCGAGCCGCCGCCGTAGTTGGCGACCAGGGCGTGCTTCCCCGCCGGATGAATGCTGACGTGAGCCGGCCCCGCACCTTCAGAGCTGACGCTGTTGATCAGCGTGAGCTGCGCCGTCGGCCGGTCCACGGCGTAGGCGCTCACGGTACCGGCGCCGGTTTCCGGACTCGAGACCTCGTTCGCTGAGTAGAGGCGGGTGCGGTCGCCATTGAACGCCAGCCACGTCGGATTCGCCTCGGATTTGACGACGGTGCGAGGAACCAGCGCGCCGGTGGAGAGATTCATATCCAGGACGTGAATCCCTTGACCGCGGTTGGCCCCCTGCGGCGAGCTGTACGTCCCGACGTAGGCAATGATGCGGCCCGGAGAACCGCTGCCTTGTCGCTGTTTTCCGCCCATCATCGGTGCGAACGCCGCCGAAGCCGACAGCGCTTGCACGAACTCTCGACGCGTCGATCTGCGCATGGGCGTCAGCCTACAGGCGCCCGTCGCAGAGTTCAAGGAAGGCTAACCGACTCGCGATCCGATTCGGGACTATTTACCCGCGGGAACGGCAGGCAACACCGGGACGCCGAACATCGAGGGCCTGAACGCCAGCACGAACTTCTTGAATTCCGGGTGCAGGAAGTCGGAGCCGAACTTGAACGACTTCATTTCCTGGAACGCGCGATCAGGCGCCCAACTCTCCTGGGTCATCCGGTAGATCGCGGTCATCACGCCGGTCCGATGCTTGCCACCGACGCAGTGGACGTAGACCGGCTGATTGGCCGGATCGTTCACGATGCGCAAGAACGTCGAGATCTGCTCAGCGGTCGGCACCACCCTCGTGTTCATCGCGATCTTGAAGAACTTCAAGCCCGCGGCTTCGGCCAGGCGCTCCTCGTTGCTGTCGCCATCGCCATTGGTCAGATCGATCGTCGTCTTGACGCCGAGCTTCGCGAGATCGGCGAGATCCTGAGCGGTCGGCTGCGCGCCGCGGAAGTAGTGGTCGTTGATGCGCCCGAAGTTGTCGATGCGAATCGCGCTCGCCGCAGCCGATACCGGCGCTGACGCGGACTTGTCGTCCTTGGCGTATGCCGGCACGGCAATCGCCGCCGTAATGATGAGCCCGGCGAGATGGCGTCGCAAAGAGAAGGACTGATGAAGCACGCAAACCCTCCCAAATATCAGTTGAGACGCGGCTGATGGAAAGACGGTCGGCCGTCTTGATCGAAGTCAAGGTGCGTACCACGGATGGAATGCGAAAACTCCCTGTTTCCAGGAATTTCCGAGCTGATCGGCGCCGGTTCCTGGCGCCAGTAGGAGACTGCGCGTTTGGTGAGCGGACAGCCCATCCGGGATCCGGTAGTCCGGGATCCGGAGTCCGGTAGTCCGCCAGTCGGGAGTCGCAGTGTGGGATCCCGGACCCCGGACCCCGAACTATCGATCCAGATCCGCCAGCCCCGCATTTGACACTAGTATCATTTTGACACTATCCTGCGCCGCGTGGTCCGCCAGCGCCGCGAGGACGCCGACGCTCATCTCCCGCTCAAGCCGCTCGTGTTCCAGGTGCTTCTCGCGCTCGCCGGAGGCGAACGGCACGGCTGGGCGCTCGTCCGCGAAGTCCAGATGCGGGGCGGTTTCGAGGGCGTGATGCCGGGCAACTTCTACCGGACACTCCGCACGATGCTCGCCGACGGCTTCATCGAAGAGACCGGCGATGTCCGCGATCGTCGGCACGATGACGAGCGGCGGAGGTACTTCAGGCTGACGCCGCTCGGCTCGGCAGTGGCAACGGCGGAAGCGCGGCGGCTCGAGTCGCTCCTGCTCGAGGCCCGCGCGAAGCGGCTGCTCCCGAAATCCCGATCGTGACCGCGATCTACCGGCTGATCGTGCGGATCGCGTTCCCGTCACGGGTGCGGCGCCGATTTGGCGCCGACATGGCGCGCATGTTCGAACGGCAGCTCGTCGAAACGCGGGCGGCCGGCGGGTCGGTCGTGGCGCTCTGGATGAGCGCCATCGCCGACGCCTGCGTGGAAGGGGCCGGCGAACGCGTCGCGATGCTCCGGGAATGGCGGCGTGCCGCCGGACGGGAGCTCGGACGCTGGAGGTGGTGGATGCACGCGTTTCTCAGCGACAGCCGGTATGCCATGCGGCTGCTGGTCAAGCAGCCGGCCGTCACGATCATCGCGCTGCTGACCCTGGCCATCGGAATCGGCGGCAACACGGCAATCTTCTCCGCCGTCGACGCGCTGCTGCTCCGGCCGCTGCCATACCGCGAACCGGATCGCCTGGTGAAAGTCTGGGAAAAACGGCCGGCCGAAGGCGTCGTCGACAACGTTGTCGCCCCGGCGGACTTCCTCGACTGGGTCCGGATGAACACGGTGTTCGAAGACATGGCGGCTTACGTGTCGATCACCGCCGACCTGACCGGCGCCGGTGAGCCGGTGCGACTCGCGGCAGCTGGCGTGTCGCCGCCGTTCTTCGACATCCTGCGCGTTCAACCCGCCATCGGCCGAACGTTCCGACGGGAGGAGGCAACTCCCGGGCAGCACCGCGTCGTCATCCTGGCCCACTCGTTGTGGCAAGCGCGATTCGGCAATGACCCCCGGATCGTCGGCCGGAAGATCAGCCTGAACGGCGTGCCTCACGAAGTCGTCGGTGTACTGCCCGCCGCTTTCGAGTTTCCCGACGCGACCATCGAGCTCTGGGCCCCTCTGGCGATCAGCCTCGCACCCACGCCGCCGACACGATCGAACCATTCCCTCGAGGTCTTCGCGCGGCTGAAACCGGGAGTGACGATCGAGGCGGCGAGGGCCGACATGGATCGGGTCGGCGCGGTGCTCCAAAAGGAGTATCCGGACACGAACCGCACGCATGGTGTTTACGTTCGGCCATTGGCGGAGGACCTTTCGCGCCCGGTGCGCGCCGGCCTTCTGATGCTGCTCGGTGCGGTGGCGTTCGTGCTGCTCATCGCGTGCGTCAACGTCGCCAATCTCCTGCTCGCGCGGGCGGCATCGCGCCGGCGCGAGATGGCGGTACGCGCCGCCCTCGGCGCCGGCCGTGGACGGCTCGCCGGACAGGCCCTGACCGAGAGCGTACTGCTTGGGCTTGCGGGCGGCGTCGCCGGCCTGGTCGTGGCGACGTGGGGAATCAGTCTGCTGCGCGGGTTGATCCCCGCCGGCCTGCCACTCATTGGTGTGCAGCATCTCGGCCTCGACGGCAGGGTACTCCTGTTCACGTTCGTGCTCTCGATCCTGACCGGTCTCGTGTTTGGCCTCCTGCCAGCCTGGCAGATCGCGCGCGAGGATGTGAACCAGTCGCTCAAAGACGGCGGACGCTCTCCCGGGCAGCTGCGCCGGCGGCTGCGCGCGGGACTGGTGGTTGGCGAAATCGCGCTGGCGTCACTGCTCCTGGTCGGCGCGGGGTTGACGCTGCGAAGCTTTCAGCGCCTCATGAATACCGACGCCGGCTTCGAGACGGCCGGGCGGACCGTCGCGCTGGTGACGCTACCGGGTCGCAAGTACGTCGACGACCAGACAAGGCTGACGGCCCTCGAAGAGATCGAGCGAAGGTTCGGGGCGATTCCCGGAGTCCGCGCCGTCGGCGCCACCAGTCGCCTGCCCCTCGGCAACGAGAATTCGCGCATGGGTGTCGGCATCGAAGGCCGGGAACCGACCCCCGACACGCCGACGCGCGCACACATTCGCGCGGTGACCGGGCGCTTCTTCGAGGCCATGGGGATGACACTGGTCACCGGCCGCGCGTTCGGCGCGGCAGACCACGAGCAGTCATTGCCGGTCGCAATCGTCAACCTGACAATGGCCGAACGATACTGGCCCGGTGCGTCACCGCTCGGAAAACGTGTCCGGCTCGGAGGAACGGAAGTCTGGCGTGAAGTGGTGGGGGTTGTCGGCGACGCGCGCAATTGGGGCCTCGACAGGCCGGTCAATCCCGAAATGTATCTGCCGGTACGGCAGCTTCCCTGGACTACGGTCTTCTTTGTCGTCGTTACCGACGAGAACGCCCCGGCGCCAGGCCCGGCCATGCGCGAAGCGCTGCGTGCGGTCGATCCGGATCTCCCATTGTCGAACCTTCGCACGATGGAAGACGTCGCGCGACGTTCCACCGCCCTCCGGCAGTCGACGATGATCCTGCTGAGCGTGTTCGGCGCGCTGGCGCTGATACTGGCCGCGGCCGGGATCTATGGCGTGATGGCACACCTCGTCGCGCTCCGGACCGCTGAAATCGGCGTGCGGATGACTCTCGGAGCGAAGCCGGCCGATGTTCTGAGAATGCTGCTGCGCGAAGGTGCGGTGCAGGCGCTTGGCGGCCTGGCGATAGGACTCACAGCCGGCGTGCTCGTGGTGCGTTCGATGCAAAGCCTGCTATTCGAGGTCGCACCGGCCGATCCCCTGACGCTGGTCGGCGTCGCGGCGCTCCTCACGTCGACGAGCCTGCTGGCCTGCTACGTGCCGGCGCGACGCGCGATGAAGGTGGACCCGGTCGAAGCGCTGCGCGCATCCTGACGTGCTGTGAGGACTCCCCGGCGTCTTACAGCTTCAGGCTCTTCAAATACTGAAGACTCTGCGGAATGTGTCCCCACGGATCAGCGCTCTCGTCCTCGACGTAGTAGAGCGACGCGCCGGCCTTCGCCGCGGCGCGAAGCACCGCGCGCCAGTCGACCTGGCCCGTGCCGAGCGGCACGTCCACGTCTGGCGTTGCCGTCCCGGTGCCTTTCGTGATCGCAACCCCCTTCTTGAGATCCTTCAGGTGCAGACTCTTGACCCGTGCGGCGTAGCGGTTGATGAGGGCGACCGGATTGGCGCCGCCGTGCAGCGTGTGAAACACATCGACCTGGAACATGACGCGTTTCGGATCGCTGTTCTGTGCGAGCGTGTCGAACCGTGTTCCTTCCGGAGACGGCAGCATCTCGTAGCCGTGGCAGTGATACGCGAAGCGCAGCCCGGCCGCTTCCGCGGCGGACGCGACCTTGTTGAACACCTCGGCGCTCTTCAGCGCATCTTCGCGCGTGAACTCCTTGTCGTGTGAAATCCAGGGACACACCACCCAGCTCGCCCCGAGCGCTTTCGCTTCCGCAAATGCCCCCGCCGAATCGTCTCGCAGCCGCTCAAAGCCCATGTGCGCCGACTGGCACCGCAGTCCCGCAGCGTCGAGCGCGGCGCGGAGCTCGCCGACGGTCCGCTTCCAGAGTCCGGCCCCTTCCACCTCGCGAAACCCCATCGCGCGCACCTTGGCGAGCGTACCGGGCAGATCCTTGGGCAGATACTCCCGGAAGCTCCACATCTGCACACCGACCGGGCCGTTGAGCACGGTCTTGATCTCGTCCTGGGCGTTCAGCCACGGGCGGGCGCCGACCGGCGCGGCAAGCCCGGCGGCAACGGTGCTGAGAAACTGTCGGCGCGACCACATGTGATAACCCCCTGATGTGACACGAGACGGGCGGATTATGTCATGACAGCCGAGGTAGGAATGCGGCTTGGGTGCATGGATACGAGTGCGCTATCCTGCAAAGATTAAGGAGCGCTCGTGAAGCATCTCGCCGCCATTCTTGTTGTTGTCCTGCTCGCAACGCCCGCTTTCGCCGACGACGCCAAGGAAGTGGAGCGGCTCCAGAACGCCACGACCGTGTTGAAGGAGATTCTCGGGATGCCGGAATCGATCCCGAAGGATCTCCTCGATCGCGCGGAATGCATGATCGTGTTTCCGTCGGTGAAGAAAGTCGCGGTTGGCGTCGGCGGCAGCTACGGCCGGGGCGCGATCGTCTGCCGGACGGGCGACCGTTTCGACGGTAAATGGGGCGCGCCGGCGATGTTCGCGCTCGAGGGCGGGAGCATCGGCTTTCAACTCGGTGGACAGGCGACCGATTTCGTGTTGCTGGTGATGAACGAGGACGGCGCGAACTCCGTGCTCGGCAGCAAGGTCAAGCTCGGAGCCGATGCCTCCGCCGCCGCGGGACCCAAGGGCCGAACTACCGGTGCCGCGACCGATATCGTGATGCGGGCAGAAATCCTGACGTATTCACGCGCGCGCGGCCTGTTCGCCGGAGTCTCGCTCGAGGGATCGACCCTGCGCAGCGATGGCGAGGGCAACGAGAACCTCTACCGCCGCAAGATCACGGCGCGCGAGATCGTCCGGCAGGGAGCGGTGCCGGTTCCGGCGGCCGCCCAGCCGCTGGTCGATCTGCTGAATCAGCGGGCGCCTACGAACCTCTCCGACCGCAAGCATTAACCGCTCAGGAGTTCGGGGCGGCCGACGTATCCACCAGATCGGGCCGGGCGAACATTCTCAGGAGATTGCCGGTCACCACGAGGATCACCGGGCCGAGCACCAGGCCGATGAACCCGAAGGCGGCGACGCCGCCGAGCAGGCCGAAGAAAATGATCAGCCCGTTCACCTGCGTGCTGCCGCTCAGCAGCAGGGGGCGGAGCACGTTGTCGGCCATGCTGATCCCGAGCGCCCCGATCACCACCATCGCGATGCCTTTGCCGATGCTGCCGGAGAGCAGCAGCCAGAGCGACGCCGGCACCCAGACGAGCGCCGCGCCGACGACCGGAATCAGCGAACAGAACGCCATCACCACGCCCCAGAAGGCCGGCGCGCCGAGTCCCAGCAGCCAGAACGCGACGCCACCGATCGTGCCTTGAGCGATTGCGACGAGGATACCGGCGCCGACGCTGGCGATCACGAGATTGCGGGTGCCGCGGATCACGCGCTCGCTCTGCGCCGGAGGCAGCGGCAGCAGGGTGCGAAGCTCGCGACCGATGACATCGCCGTCGCGCATCAGGAAGAAGAGCGCGAACAGCATTGCAAACAGGGTCCCGATCGTGGCGAAGAGGTCGGCGACGACCGCGCCGGCACGCGGCGCGAGGAATGTCAGGATCCGGCTGACCGCGTCACGAAGCAGCTGTGTGGGATCCTCTGGCAGCGCGAGCGGGCTCCTGGCACGCACCGCCTCCCAGATTCGGTCGATGCGGTGGGGCGTGATCAACGACGACTGCTGCAGGTAGTCGGCCACCTGCGTCGCCTCCCGCGCCAGCACGGCGACCAGCAGCACCGCTGGCAGGACGATCAGCAGGCCCGTCATCACCGTCAGGATCAGGGCGGCGCGGGTGCGGCCGACCCGCGCGGCAAGCTGCACCTGCATGTTGTGGAACAGCATCGCGAAGACCGCAGCCCAGGCGAGCGGGACCAGGAACGGGCCGAGCACGAGGTAACTGAGGTAGATGGCGACCAGCACCAGCACGTAGAACGGCGGCCGCCGCAGACGATCCCTGTCGATATCGGACATAGTGGAATGGGTCCGGCCTGAATCCGTCAGGTCCCGTCATCCGCCATCACGGCGGCCGGCGCGCTGGAGTATCCTCTGCGTCTCGGACGGGAGGCGACCCATGCGTATCCCAGCCGCGTCGAGCCAGAACGCCACGGCGCGCGACCAGTTGTACCAGTTGACCGGGCTGCTCGACGAAGCGCTAGCCGAATCGAATGCGCTGCACCATCGGATCCGCGAGATTCAGCTGCGGATCGCGGAGCTGAGCGCGTCCATAGAGGCAGGCCACCCGGTGTCGGTCGTTCGAGGCACCGGATGATCCGACCGGCGTTGCCTACTGCGACTTCCCTCTTGCGGTGATCGGCCAGACGACCTCGACCTTGTCCTGCCGGATCCCGTACATCTGGTCGAACTCGTTCACGGCCGGGTCGCAATGCGGCACGATCACCTCGAGGACATCGCCGATTCTGTACTCCTTCGATGGCGGCGACGTGAACCGGATGCTGCCGAACTCGTCCGAGCCGGCGATGTACTCCATGCCCGGCTCTCCGATCACGCCGGCAGTCGGCGTGTTGAGAGTGAGGGCCTTCGCGCCGGCGTCCGTCGTCAGCCTGCCGGGGAACCGATTGTTGAGCACGGTGGCCAGCACGGTGAGTGACGGGGCGAAATCGGTGAACACCTCGTCGCCGCTCTCGCTGCCGATGGCCAGGTATTGCATGTCCATGAACAGGTAGCTGCCCACCTGCACATCGGTGAAACCGGGCACCGCGTGCATGATGTTGTAGGTGCCGGTGCCGCCTCCGCTGAAAATCTCGAGATTCAACCCTGATTTCTTCATCGCCTCGTAGCTGGCGACGTTCGGCTCGATCGCCTTCAACGCGCGCTCCTTGCGCGCCGCGAACCCCTTGGCGTGCTGCACACCACCATCGTAGGAGAGGATGCCGCGCAGCTTCAGGTTAGGGAGCTTGTCTATCAGCTGCGCAAGCGCGACCGCGCCTTCACCCGGCGGAATGCCACTGCGTGTGCCCACCGCCACGTCGATCACCACGTCCGCCACGACACCAGCCGCCCTGGCCGCCTCCGACAGATCGCGCGCGTTCTGCTCCTCGTCGACGGCCTGAATGAAGTTCGGATGCGCCTTTCTCAGCGCCATCGCCCGCTTGATCTTGTTCTTCGACGGATTCGACGTCGTCATCAGGATCTTGTCGACGCCGTTCGCGACCATCGCCTCGGCTTCACTCAGCTTGGCGCAGCAGATGCCGATCGAGCCCGTGGAGAGCTGGTATTTCGCGATCGCGGCGCACTTGTGCGTCTTCGCGTGCGGGCGGCTCGGCAGGCCAAATTTTTTCAACGCCGCCTGCATCGTCGCGACGTTCTTCTCCATCTTGTCCAGATCGACGCACAGCGCCGGCGTGTCGAGCTCCCATTTCGACACTCCTGGCTTGACGGTGGTCCCTTCCGTCATGGCCCGCATTTCGGCGGGCGTGTAGCCTCTGGCGGGCTTCGGGATCCACAGGGCCGCCGACGCGACGCCGGCGGTCGAGAGAAACGCACGTCGCGAGGAGCGTGAGGGTCGAGCAGGCATGAATTCCTCCAGCGTGGGCGGCATTGTAGCAGGATGGGATCGGCTAGTCCCCGGTTCAGTTGCCTGTGCCCAGATACGGCAGCATCCGGCCGCAGTAAAGGACCGCGAACCAGCTGAAGAGCGACACGGCGCCGGTGATCTTCAACCCGCGCGGCATGTCGGCGTTCGGGTCCAGGGCAAGTGCCGGTTCGGCCAGCCGCGTTTCAAAGAAGGCGGCATTCAGCCCGGCGATGACAATGAAGGTGAGCTTCCACCACCACACGCCGCTGGTGAGATAGAGGTGCGGCTGCATGATCAGGAACAGCATTCCGGTCGTGGCGTTGACGACGAACCCGCCGATTGCCCAGGGCATCATAGCCTTCACGTCACGAAGAGGAAGTCCCCGGAACAGACCGAGCAGCCGCAGGTCGAGGAATCCGGCGCCCCCGATCAGCATGCACAGGCCGATGAAGTGAAGCGACTCGCAGAGCGGCCAGAGCCACGTGATGTCGAACAGCGCCTTCGAGATCCGCGTCGACTCGACCCAGAGCGCGAAATCGTGCATTGTCAGTCGCCGATCACGAAGTGAGGTACGCCATCAGCCGGCCTGCGACGATCGCAACCATCCACAGGCCGAGTGACGCGGCCGCCAACGAGCGGCTCTGGCGGGTGATGGCCGACGAGGCATCCCCTCGATCGACGGCGCGACGCTTGACGAGCACCCCGAACCACAATGCGACGGCGATGCTGCCGATCTTCACGTAAAACACCGGATCGACGATGCGATCCGCTGCCTGGGTGACGAACAGCACGAGCCCGGTCGTCAGATTGATGAGGAAACCGATCCAGATGAAGCGATAGAGCTGCCGCAGGCGCTGCAATGGAATCCCGCCCGCCACCTGCAGCACATGCAAGTGAACGACGAAACTCGCGCCGACGAGGATCGCCATGCCGATCGTGTGCAGCGTGAGCACCGTTGGATAGGTCCAGATCGACTCGGACCCGAGGAACCAGTCCGTGAAGGCGCTGTCCTGCAGGCTGCGGAAGAAGCTCACGACGCGCTACTTCGCCACGTCGTCCTTCGGCCGGGCAATGTCGTGATACAGGCGGGTGCCGTCGGGGCGGATCGCATAGAAGAGCGAAATGCCCTTCGAGCCATCCTTCATCGGATGTCCCACGACCGTGGCGGGATCGCCGACCTTATAGCTGGCGCGCGTCCAGCCCTGCCGGGTCATGATGTTGATCGACCCGCCTTCGACATCCCACCGGCCGATCTGCTTCGGATCGATGCCCGGTCCCTTGCTGATGTCGATGGTGAAGTGCACGTGCGGGTTCTGCCACTTCCATTCGGACACCAGGCCGCGATACTCCACGTCCTTGTCCATCTCGAACATCGCGAACGAGTGATGCGCGGTCACCGACGCCGATACCAGCGCGAAACCGGCGATCACCAGGCCGACACGCCTGCGGATCCTCATGCGAACCTCCAGAACGACTGTCGAACGGCCACCTACTTGATGATCTGTTTCGGCGGAACGATGGACTGTTTTTCAATCGGATCGCCGGCGTCGCACCATTCTTCGAGGGCGTAGCTGACCGGCGTTCCCGCGGAGTCGAGCATCGGCGAACGATCGAAGTAGTACCGGTAAACGTGCGGCTTCTGATAGACCTTTGGGTCGTCCCAGGTATAGGTGATTGTCAGCCGCTTGCCGTCCGGCGCCACCTCGAACCGCTCGACGAGACGCGTCTCCGGCGTCCGGACTCCTCCTCCCGGCACCGCCCCGGCCGTGAAGCCGACCGTCTCGACGACCAGAATGTTTCCGTCATACTTCGCGATCGAGTGTCCGGCTGGCGTCGGCGTCCATGGCGTGGGGTGCTGCCGGCCATCCAGGTAGAAGTGCCGTACACCGCCACGTTCGCCGGCGAAGATGACTTCATCCTTGTGCTCGACGAAGTGCACGCCGCCCGAGTCCGGGTTGACCAGGAGGGCGCCGTTGCTGCGTCCTCCGAGACCGCCGGCGCAGGGCTGCGCGACGACGATGTAGGGAACGCCTTCAGGGTTGGGTCCGGTCGATTCCAGGACCGGTGGTCCACCGCGGCCGCCACGCCCTCCGCCCCTGCCTCCGCCTCCACGTCCCGCAGCGGCGCTGACGCCGGGCAGTAACTGCGCCGGCGGAATCGACGCGCCAAGGCCGCCGAAGCTGCCAGCGCCGTCCGGATCGATCCGCACCCAGTCGCCCTCGAGACGCGCGGTCGACGGCGACGGCGCTTGAGCGGACAGCAGTTGCGGGGCCGCCAGCGGCAGAAGCAACCCCACCAGGGCAATCACTCGGCACTTCATGGTGTGGCTCCTTTGGGGATCGCCCGCGCGGCGGGTTTCGTGACCGCCGGAGGATCGAGGAATTTCCCCCGCTCCTCGTCCCACGGATCGCAGGGCAGCCACTGCCTCGGTTCGTACGTCGACGGCAATCGGTGATAGCGATATTCGTAGGTGTGTGGACTGCGATAGACGGTGGGATCGGTCCACGTGAACGTGACCGAGAGGAGCGCACCGTCCTTCAACAATCGATATCGCTCCACCAGCCGCGACTTGTCGGTGCGGAAGCCGCCACCAGGTATGGTCGCGATCCCGTGCTCACCGTGGAAGCCGACCGTGTCGACAACCAGCGTATCTCCCTCCCAATGCGCGATCGAATCACCGTTCGTCGACGGATCGAAGATCTCGTCGCTGATGTGCTTCGCACGGCTGGTATAGAGGTAACGCGGCGCCGACGCGTTCTCGCCGACGATGAGGACTGCCGTCGAGCCCTGTCGAATGTCGAGCGGCCGGCCCGGATCCATCACGAACGGCAGGCCAAGGAGGTTGCACCAGCGGATCGCGTAGGCGTCGGCCTTCGCACGTGCGTCGATCTTCGCACGGGTGACCGTCGGCAGCAGGTTCGCCCGTGGCACCTTCCGGCCGTCGAAGTTCAGCTCCCAGAAGCCGGAAATGTCAGGAGTCGCCTTGCCCTCCTGGGGCGAGGAAGGCTCAGTGGCCACGATTGCCAGCGGCATGGCAACGAGAGCCGCCACACTCACAACAAAGGCACAGAGTCGTTTCATTGGCAGGCCCCTATGCTGTACAACCCGAGTGCCGATGAACACGGACCTGAGCCCGCATCGGAAGCAGCGGGCCCGATGGATCGTTCTTGCCTGGCTGCTGACGATGACTTCCGGAGCCTTGGCGGCAAGCCTGATTCGACTGCCAACGGGCATCCCGGGAAACCCTTCGCTCTGGTTCCTGGCGCACGGAGTCATCGCGATCGCAATGGGCAGCGCCGTGATAGGACACCTGGTCCGGGCCCACGCCACCGGGCGTCTCGCGCCGGCGCTTTTCGTCGCAGCGACCTTCGTGTGCGGAGTGTTCGTGGTTCGATCGTTCGAGCCGCTCACTTCCGCCGCGCACGCTGCGCTTGCAGCCTATGCAGCGCTCGCGCTGGCGTCGACTGGAACAGGCGGCATGAGCGGAATGGTGATCGGCCGACCGGGCGGACGCTCGTGGCAGGCGTCGGTCGCGGGCGTCGGGGTCGTGCTGCTGATCCTGCAGATCGCGCTCGGCGCGCTCGTGCGACACCACCTGATCGGCTACGGCCTGCACCTGCTGGTCGCGGGGCTCACCGCGCTGGCGATTCTCGTTCCTGCTGTTGCCGCCAGCCAGGAGCCCGGCGCCACGGCCGTCCTGAAACGCGCCGCCCGTCTCGCGATCGCCAGCCTTCTCGTGCAGCTGTCGCTTGGGGTGGCGGTGTTGTTCATGATCCTGACCGGTACCGCGAGCGTGTACGGCTGGCTGCTCACGACCGTGACTCATGTCGTCGCAGGCACGATTACGCTCCTGGCCGCGGCGAGGCTCGCACAAGTCCTGCGGACGCGCGCGGCGGTGGAAACCATCAGCACAGCGCGCTGAGATCGGGATCATGGTGCGGGCTGGCTGAACTGTTGTTCCACCGGTGATGGGGGATCGTAGTACGCGATCCATCGGCCCATCGACACCACACCGATCCACAGCATCAGCGAAAGGACTGCGGCCGCTCGGGCCATCGAAGGGGAGATCAGCCTCTCCTCGCGCCGGTACACCTTCCCGCCGAAATACAGCCCGTGCAGAGCGACGCCGGCGAGCAGCGTCAACTTCGTCAGGAAGAAGGGATTGGCCAGGTATTCCTCCGCCTTCGACGCGCCGAGCAGCGCGCCGCACGTCACCATGACGATGAACCCAGCCTGCTTCCACGGACGAAGGCTCTGAATCAGCGCATCGACGGGAACGTCGGTGAGCATCCATCCGAGCAGACGCAGGTTCGTGACCAGGATCAACCCCCCGAACACCGCGATGCAGGCCAGGTGTGTCGACAGGATGATCGGATACACGTAGACCGACTCACGAACCGCCGTGAAGACGCTGACGTCCTGGATCGCCCGGCCGATCGCGGCAAGTGTCATGTCGGCGGAGCTCAGGTGAAGGCGTAGAAGATGCCACCAAAAACGGCCGTCGTCCAGACCGCGAGCGACAGGACCGCAACGATGCGGCCGGCCGCGGGAGAGTAGGCACCCCGTGCCACCCGGTTGTGCAGTGCGTAGTTAAAGACGAGCCCCACGACCACGGCGGCCAGCTTCAGCCGCATCGTCGGGTGATTGAAATACCGAACCGGGTCGGTGGACGCAATCAGAAGGCCGCTGGTGACGGCCGTCACCAGCCCGATCACCGTGCCGATGGCGGTCGCCCGCAGCAGGCGCGCCGGGGTCACCTCGCGCGGTCCCACACCGAGCAGGCGGAGATCCACCAGCGCGATCAGGCCGATGCTGAGCGCGAGCGAGAGGATGTGCGCGATCTCCGTGAGCCCGTAGGCCCACTCATGCACGACGAGGAAGTTCGTGGAGGTGTCGGACACGGCCAGCCAGATCCGCGGTGATTATCTTCAAGAGGCGGGGGCGGGCCAAGCGGAACGTAGAGGGTACCGGGTTCAGGGGTGCCAGGTGCCAGGTTCCAGGTTCGGTTCTGGTGCTGGGTTCGGTTCCCGGTTCCGAGTCGCGGCTCGGCGCGCTACCAGGTAGGAGCAGAAGTTGTCACGGACCCTAAACCAGGAAACCCTGAACCTCGAACCGAACCGTGAACCCAGAACCGAACCGTGAACCCGGCACCCGGCACCTGGAACCTGACGTCGACTCACTCTGCCCTGAGCGCCGTCGCCACATCGACGCGCATCGCCTGCCGCGCCGGCAAGATGCAAGCGACCACGGCCGTCGCCACGAGCAGGAAGACAACGCCGCCGTAGGTGAGCGGATCCCGTGGCGTCACCTCGAAGAGGAGCGTCGCGACCAGCCGCGTCAGCAGCAGCGCGATGACGAGCCCGACGGCCACACCGGCGAGCACGGGCTTCATGTCCTGGAGAACCACCAGGCGCAATATGCGGCCGGGCGTCGCGCCGAGCGCGAGGCGCACGCCGATCTCGGGAATCTGCCGCGACACCGAGTACGAAGTCACACCGAAGATACCCACCAGCGCCAGGATCATCGCGGTACCGGCGAATGCCGTCAGCAGCAGCACGGTGAACCGCCGCCACGCGGTCGAGCGGGTCACGATCTCCTCGAGCGTGCGGACGGTGCCGAGCGGCAGCTGCGGATCGAGCGCCGACAGCGTCGTCCTGAGCATCGGCACGAGCGTCCCGGTCGGCGCCGTGGTGTGGATCGCAAAGAACATGTGATCCGAGCAGCAGTCGCCGTACGCGGGCAGGTAGACCGCCAGCGTCGGCGGCTGCGCCAGGCCCCGCTCGCGCATGTTGCCGACAACGCCGATCCTCGGCCGTCTGCTCCTTATCCTCCCAGAGCAGCGCCCGGCGGCCAACGGGATTCTCCCCCGGCCACAGCTGATCCGCCAGCCGCTGGCTGATGATGCCCTGGGCCGAGTGGCGATTGATAACCGCCGACTATTTCAAGACGATGGGCGTGCCGCTGCTCCAGGGACGAACGTTCACCGAGCAGGATCTGATCGAAAAGCCATGGCGCGTCACCGCGGACCCGTGACTCGAAATCGACGAGGAACCGCGAGGCCCGCTGGCCGTCCGTTGGCGGTGTACTGCTCGGTCAGGTTCAGCTCGACGAGCAGGCGGCCGGAAGGCGACGGGCTGCCGACTACGAAGAGTGCCACGCAGCGGCGTGCGCGGCCTGCGTCGACGAGTACGCCTCCCTGAAATGACGCTCGTAGAACGCGGGATCGATGTGATGGCACTGCATCCAGATCCCGGCTGAATCAATCGCGTGGCAGTGCGCGGGGAAGCGGCCGTAGGTCTTCCAGATGTAGCGGCAGATCGTCCGCGCCACCTCGATCACTTCCGGCTCGACGTGCGGCGCTTCGCGGGCGAACGCCGCGGCGGCGTCGGGCTTCATGCCGGGCGCGGCGGTGGGACCATCGTGATAGAGGCCGGACGGGCCGTACTTCTCCGCGAGGATCGCGTCGATCGCGGCGTCGGTGTCCTTGTAGTACGGCGGCGCGTACGACTGCAGCACGCCATCCAGGCCAACCGGGTTAGGGGACATCGCGGGGTATGGCGGAGGCAACCGGATCCGCTTCTTCGGTCGTTCGAAGCGGAAGCCGAGGCCCGGTCCGAGGTTTGGATAGCCGCCCAGGAGGATTGAGGTTTCGAACGCCGCATGGATCCATCCGCCAAGACCCATGCTCTGCGCGACGAGCGCGAGGTTCTGCAGCAGCAGCATCGCCTCGTACTCGGTGCGGCCCTTCGCGTAGAAGCTGAGCGGGATCGGGACTTCCTTGTTGAGGAACTTCGACTTCACCCACCGCTCGCAGCCGCACGGCTTATAGAGATTGAAATCATCGAGGAAGACGGGACGCTGGCCCGGCTCCTGGCCGAGCACGTAGAACAGGCCGTTGATGTACTGGCGCGTGACTTCCGTCACGGGCATGAACATCGTGCTGCCCGGCACGTTCGACACGTAACGATTGCCGCCCGCATACGCCGGAAACTGGCGGGGAAACTCCAGGCGTCCGTCCTTGATCTTGACCTTGCACCGCTCGGCGTGCGCGATGAGGTCGTCCGGCGACATCGTACGCACGTCCCCGCGCGGGGCCGGGCCATCAGGCTTCCTGAGCATGTAGGTGCCTTCGTCGTTCCACATGAAGAACACCGTGCTCTGCGCGTTGTCGGGACTCCCGGCCGCCCGTCCTGTCCCTTCCACACAGGGTGTGCCCAGAAGCGGCTTCCCGTCGGCGGTTTCGTAGGGGTTGTCCCAATAGGGCAGCCCCGTGATGCCGGTCGCGGCGATCAGGAACGCCTCCTCGAGACGCGACAGCGGCTGCGGCTCGAGCCTTGATTGAAAGGAGAACGTGCCGGACCGGAAAGCGCCGCCGGCGGCGACCCTGCGCGATCGCCGTCCGAAGATCGCGTCCCACAACGGGTACTCTCGTGCAGCCGTGAAGCCTCGTGGTGAGCTCATCGCGGTACCTCAGGTATTTCGCACATGCTTCATGCAGGGGGAGCGTGCCACGATCCGCGGGCGCCAGCAAGGACTTGATGGCGTCAGAGAGTTAGACTTGCTCAGCCTGAATTGTCTCAGGCAGCGTGACAGAGGGGTGTATAAGAACGGGAACCGCGGACGGGGAGGCCACAATGAAGAGCAGGGTGATGACGGCGCTCAGCGTGACGATGATGACGAGCTGGCTCTGCGGCTGCGGCGGCGGGCAGCAGCCAAGCGCCCCGCCGGCGGCTTCCGAGACAGCGCGAGCGCCAGGCCTCAAGATCGCGATGATCGCGAAGAGCACGACCAATCCGGTCTTCCTGTCCGCGCGGAAGGGTGCCGAGACGGCGGCGAAGGAGCTCGCGGAAAAGCACGGCATCCCCATCCAGATCATCTGGATGACGCCGGACCACGAGGACGGAGAGCTCCAGGCGACTGCCATCGCACAGGCCGTCAAGGACCGCGCGAACGCCATCCTGATCTCATGTTCTGACCCCACACGAACGACCGCCGCGATCAACGACGCCGTCGATCGCGGCGTGGCGGTGATGACCTTCGACAGCGACGCGGAAAAGTCGAAGCGCTTCGCGTTCTACGGGGTGGACGATGAGAAGCTCGGGGAGGCGGTAATGCGCGAGCTTGCCGCAGTGCTTCGCAAGAAAGGGTCAGTAGCGATCCTGGCGGGAAACGCGGACGCGCCGAACCTCCGCAAGCGAGTGGCCGGGGTCAGGCGGGAAGCCGCACTGAATCCGGGGATCAGAATCGTCGGTACCTTCAACCACCCCGAAACCCCGAGCGATGCGGCCACTGAAGTGGCCAGCGCTCAGAACGACAACCCGCAGATCCAGGGCTGGGCGATGGTCGGCGGATGGGCGCTCTCCACGCCACGGCTGATGAAGGAGCTGGATCCAAAGAAGGTCAAGGTCGTCGCCGTCGGTGCGCTGCCTGCGCAACTCCCTTTCGTTCAGAACGGATTGGCCCCGGTGCTGCTCGCGCTGCCCACCTACAACTGGGGCTACATCTCGGTCCAGCGCATCGTCGAGAAGGTGCACCTCAAACAGAACGTCCCGACGATCCTTCCGCCCATGGAGATGGTTCGGGTCACGAACGACAACCTCGGCACCTGGGCGCGCCAGCTGGAGACGTGGGGGTTCACAGTCCCCGATTCATACCTGAAGCTCAAGTGATGGAGACCTGACGAGAGGTCGGCCAACGTCCTGAGGATCGTTCGCAGCACGATCACTTCCCCACCGCGAAGAGCGTGCCGTCGCTGCGAAGGAAAATCCGTCCGCCTGAAATTGCCGGGGACGCGATCAGGCGTTCGTCCACCTCGTTGCGCGCGAGCACGCGAGGCTCGCGGCCTGCCCGCAGCACGAACGTCTCGCCGGTCTCGCTCGCCAGGTAGACTTTGCCATCACCGGCAACGGGAGAAGCAAAAAACACCCCGCCGAGCCTGTGCCGCCAGACCGGCTCTCCCGTGCGTGCATCCGCGCAGGTCACGACGCCAACGTCGTTCGTCATGTAGAGCAGACCGTCGTAATAGAGGACGGACGGGACATACGACGCGCCGGATGGCCGGCGCCATTCGACATGGGTCGACGAAACATCGCCGCGGCCGCCCGGGCGGATCGCCATGTAATCGCTGTTGCGATAGCCCCGGCTCAGATAGATCCGACCGTCGTGAAAGACAGCAGACGGGATCGGCGTCTGCCGCGAGGTCCCTTCGTGCCAGAGCAGCGTGCCGGTCCGGGGATCGTAGGCGTCGATGCGGTCCGACGAGTTGACGACCAGCTCGTCGCCGCCGGGACCGGGCACGAGGAGCGGCGTGCTGTGAGAGACGCGCCCCTCACCGCGATCGACCTTCCACCGATCCGTGCCCGTGCGTGCGTCGAGCGCGAGCAGGTACGCGTCGGCCAGGTGATCGCACAACAGGAACAGCGAGTCCTGGTAAAGGGTCGGGGAGCTGCCGTGCCCCCACTGCGTCTTGAAGGGTGCGTGTTCCGTGCCCAGGTGCCGCAACCAGACGACGCGTCCATCCATGTCGAGGGCAACGATCTGGCCGTTGCCGAACCACGCGTAGACGCGCTGGCCGTCGGTGACAGGCGTTGGCGTCGCAAGGTTGTGCTTCTCGTGCACGGCCGGGATCGGCGCGGTCGCTCTCGCCCGCCACATCCAGCGGCGCCGCCCGTCTGCGCGATCGAAGGCTTCGACCACGAGCCAGACCTCGCCATCGCCTGCATTCGCTCCTTCGCGACGCCCGCCAATCGGCGCCTCACGCTTCGCGAGCTCGCCGTCGTCGCGCGCGAGCTGCGGGTGTGAGTCTCCCTCGGCGACCGCGGTCGTCCCGATCTGTGACGTGACGAACACAGTGGCGCCGGACACAATCGGCGACGACGTGCCGAGGCCTGCGAGAGGCACTTTCCACGCAATGTTCCCGGTGGCGCTCCACGTCACGGGAAGCGCGGACTCGGGTGACACTCCAGCGCTCGAGGGTCCGCGCCACTGCGGCCAGTCGGACGAGGCGGCAAGCGGCACGGCGAGCAGAAACGGTGCGAGAACGAGCAGACGAGCCTGGCAGTGAGAACGGCCCAGCGTTGTCTTCATCAGATCCTTTGGCTGCAATCCGGCCGAGCGGCGCCGCTACCGGCGTTCTCTCGGTGCGCGGGCGCTGGCGGTCTGAAAGGCCTTCAGCGTCCGGGCGGCGTCGTCGGTGCGTCCGAGCCTGCGGTAGACCTGCGCCAGCACGTAGAGCGGCTCCGGATAATCGGGATTCAGCCGCGCGGCCTGCTCCAGCCATTTGATGCTGACATCGTCTCGCCCGAGCTGGACGAGCGCCTTGCCCCCGAGGAAGAAATTGCGTGGCTCGTCCGGATTCCGCTGCGCCGCTTCGGCCGCGAGATCGAACGCGCGCCGATAGTCTCCCTGCTTGATGAGGAGATCCGCGAAGTTCGCATAGACGACGTCGTAGCGCGGATGATCCTTGTGGACGAGCGCAACCGCCTTGAGATAGTGCTGCTGTGCCTGCGCCACGTCACCGAGCGCCTCCATAGCAAGGCCAAGGTTGTCCCAGGCTTTATATGCACGCGGATCCAGCGTTGTGGCTTGCCGGAACGCCGCCGCTGCGTCGGCGTGACGGCCGATCTGGTAGTAGATGCGGCCGAGATCGTAGGGAATCTCAGCGTCCGACGGTGTGCGGGAGGCGGCCAGCTTCAGCGCGTCCACTGCCTCAGCGTCGCGCCGGAGGAGATAGAGTGCCTTGGCCTTTACTTTCAGCGCGGCCGGATATTCGGAGTCGCTCGGCGGGATGCGGTCGAGGGTCGTGAGCGCTTCGGCGGGGTGCTGCGCGAGCAGCTGTGCCTGACCGAGCGCGAGCAGCACCGGAGCGCCCGCACCACACGACTCGAGCGCACGCGCGAACTGCTGCGCAGCCTGTTCGTACTGCCGCGCCTCGTAGGCTTTGCGTCCGAGCGCCAGCGGCTCGCTGCAGTCCTGCCTGGCGTCGCCGGCCAGGAGCGCGACCGCGGTCAGGACAGGGAGGGTCACTGGGTTAGTGTACGGCGGCTCGGGGGCTCGGGGGGTCGGCGGCTCGGACGCGTCGCGACTTAGAGGCAACCAGTTGCCTGAATTTGCATCAGGCCGTCCTGATTACCCGAAAACGCGAACCCCCGGGCCCCCGAACCCCCGAGTCTTTAGAACGTCGCTCGCAGCGACAACTGCAGCCGCCGCGCGCCGATGCCGATCCCGAAGATGCGCCCGAAATTCGGGCTCGCAATGTCTGTGGTGGGCCCCCCGAGGCCGGATCGGTTCAGCGCGTTGACCAGATCGACGCGGAACTCGAAGCTGCGGTCGCCGGCGCCGAAGCGCTTCATCAGTCCTAGGTCTTCGGACAAGAACATCGGACCGCGCACATCGAGAACCACCGGCGCCGTGCCGAGCCGCGTCGGGATCCCCTGCGCGGTCAGCGGCTGCGTCGCGAACGCGGCGGGGTTGAGATACGGCGTCCCGTTCACGATATCGAGGTGCGAGCCGTCGAAAATAATCGGGTCCACACCGCTCACGACGTCCGGACGGATCGGGAAGCCAGCCCCGTTCATCCGGCTGTCGAAGACGGTGAGCGTCCCGCCGCTGCGGTAGTTGTGGATGCCGGTGATCGTCCAACCGCCGACGATCTGTCCGAGCACGCCGTTCACGTCCACCGCCTTCCCTGGCCCGATCGGCAGCTCGTAGATCCACGTCAGCTTCAGGAAGTGTGGGAAGTGCCGGCCGCCGGTCGCTAATCCCCACTCCTCGCCGGACGCGTCCTGCTTGAGGTAATTATCTTCGGTCTTGGACAACGTGTAGGCGGCGACGAGCGCGAGGCCCCTGTTGAAGTGACGCTCGAGCGTCGTCTGCAGCGAGTTGTAGCGGGTCTTGCCCCTGAAGCTGTTCTGCCACCTGATGCCGGTGAACTGCGGATAGGGCCTCAGCGCCTGCTGCACGGTGCCGGTGAAACCAGGATACGGTAGCGGAATGCCGAGTCCCGGCTGGGCGGACAGATTGCTGAACAGCAGGTCGCCATATCGCGAGACCGCGTCGAACGGAATGCGGTTGATCTCGTTGCCGGTATCGAGATCGAGAGGCATGAAGGGTAACCGCGTACCGTATGCGCCGATGTACGCGACAGTCGCCGAGAAGTTAGCCGGCAGCTGACGGCGCACGGTCACGTTGTAGTTGTTGTACCGTTCGCGCCTCGCCTCGTCTCCCCTGAAAACGGTCCCGACCGTCTGGTTGTTCTGTTGCGTAGGGTCGTAATTGGGGAATACTCCGGTGAGGCCGGGATACGGTTCACTCAAATACATGACCGGATCCTGCGCGTTCGGCGTCGGCCGGGTGGCGCGGGTGACCGAGATGGTCGCGTTGTAGCCGAACGAGTTCGGGGTGACGAAATTTTCGCCGTCGGCGTAGGCCAGTGCCGGCCGGTTGCTGGAGCTGTAACCTGCGCTGAGGGCCATCTTCTGCGACACGGCGTACGCGACGCCCAGACGCGGCTGGATCTGGCCGTAGTAGGTGTCCATGAACGTCTTTTCGCCTTCCCGGTCGGCGAAGACCAAGGCGCCAGGCCGGTTGCCTGCCGCGCTGTTGGGCAGCGTCAGATCGAGGTTGGTCATGTAGCCGTTTTTCTCGGTCAAGCCCGGCAGAATCTGCCATCGGACACCGAGATTCAATGTGAGCTTCGGCGACACCTTGTAGTCGTCCTGCACGTAGAAGTCGTAGTTGCTCTGGTAGTAGTTGTTATTGACTATCTGGACGGGCCGGCTCGACGTCTGTACAGCGCCCAGCAGGAAGCTGCCGTAGGCATACCCGGTCTGCGTGTCGAACCCGGGCAGGTTCGTCTGCGCGGAGTTGAAGTTGTAGGTCGCGGTCCCGTCGGCGCTGTCGAGCTCAAGATAGTAGAAACGCCCCTCGAAGCCGGTCTTGATGCTGTGCTTCCCGGTCACGAACGTCAGGTCGTCCTGGATGATCGTGCTGCCCTCGAAGCTCGCAGTGCGCGACACGGATCCGAAAATCCCTGTCCCGCCCCAGTTGCCCAGGATTGCCGCACCACTGTTGAAGTTGAATCGCGGGAACGTCGTGTCCGGCTGGTTCGTCAGCCCGATCTTCGACGGCCAGCCGTCGTTGAAAAAGACGCTCCGGTTATTGTTGCCGAAGCGGTTGTAGCCGAAGGCGAAGCGGTGCAGCAGCCGATCGCTGATCACCCAGTTCTCCGAGGCGCGAATCATCCAGCTCGGTGTCTTCTGCAGCTGGTAAAGGTTGGTTGGCTTCCCGGGCGGCGGGCCGTAGCGTCCGTTCGGCGAGTTGTTCCGCTCGCGCCACTCGCGGTTCACGTAGAACGACATCTTGTGGGCGGTGTTGATGACCTGATCGTATTTGACGGCTAACGTGTTCTGGTCGAACACCGGGCAGCAGGTCGCGAGGATAGGCTGGTTGTTGAGCAGGCGATCGAGCTCCGGAGTGTCCCACAGCCCCTGGTCGAACGTGTTCCGCGCCACGGTATCCCACATCGCGCGCGGGATCTGGTTATTCGGGAATGGATCGCGAACCACGGCAGTGCCCACGTTCCGCGTCGTGCGCGGGTCGTAGATCTGGCCGAACCGCACTTGCCGGCCGAGCGCGTCGGTCCCGATGACGGTTCCTGAACGGGCATCGCCGGTGTAGCCGGGATCGAAGAGGCGCGAGAAGTCACCGTTCTGGAACTCGCGGGTTGGCAGCGTGCGGAATGTCGTGGACGTCTGCTCGCGCGCGCGCGTCTTCTCGAACGTGGTGAAGAAGAAGCTGCGGTTGCGGCCGTCGAACTTCGGCAGGAGGATCGGGCCCCCGATCGCCCCCGCACCATTCTGCTGATTGCGCAGCGGCGTGTTCTGGTTGAGCGCCTTGGCGACGAACGGTCGTGCGTCCCAACTGTCATCCATCAGGTACAGCGCACCCGACCCGTGGAACTGGTTCGTCCCCGACTTGACGACGAAGTTGGCGACGGCCGTCTGCGCGCCGCCGTACTCGGCGCCAAGCGTACCGGTCTGGAACTTGAACTCCGCGACCGCCTCGGTCGGCGGCGACATCTCGTTGTTGCTGCCGCCCTGCAGGTTCCGGCCGAGGGGCATGCCTTCGATGAGGATTTCGTGCGAGTAGTTGCGACCGCCGTTGATCGCCCCCTCGAACGTTCCCCCGGTGGTACCGGGCAGGCTCGAAAAGATGAACTGCTGAATCTGCCGCTGCCCGTCGCCCACTGCGATCGGCCACGTCTGGAACTCCTTGTTCGAGACGTAGTGGCCGATCTCCGCGGTGCCGGTCTCGATGACCGGCGCCGTTACCGTGAGCGCCTCGGCGATGGTATCGACGTCGAGCTTGAAGTCGAACGTCAGCGTCTGCGCGGCGCGCAGCGTGACCTGGGTGGCCTCAGCTGTACGGAAACCAGCAGCAGTCACGCGGAGCTTGTAGACGCCGTTGGGCAGATAGGGAATGACGTAGATCCCGGCGTCGGTCGTCGTTGACTTCGACTCGACGTTGGTTTCGACATTGGTGGCGACCACCGTCGCGCCGACGAGCACGCCGCCCGCCGAGTCGGTAACGGTGCCGTTGAACTGCGACCGTGCCACCTGCGCGTGCGCAGTGCCGGCGCACAGCAACCATGCGACGGTGACGAGCGTCTGACAGGCCCTCGTTTTCATCATGCCTCCAGCTCACAGACGCCAGCCGGTCGTGCCGCAGCCGCGGGACGACCATGACCGGGCGTCCAGTCCAAACGCGGTGCTCATTGAACTTGAGTTGATGGGACGGTTCAAGGGCAAAAAGGAGGAGGCGGAGGAGGAGCGCCTTAAAGGCAGAGATAGATTTCGTCCCCGAGCCGCCGAGCCCCGAGCCCCGAGCCCCCGACGAGTTGAGCCGATCTCCCTCCCCGTCGCGCCTTCCCTTGCAGAAGGTTACGGGGAGACGTACGTATGAAGTCCTGGCTCTTCACTCCAACGATCGTCGCTGCTCTTTCGCTGATATTCGCCCCATCCGCTGCCGCGCAGGCGCCCTCGCACGTCGGCAAAGGCCCGCTCGCGGTCGCCATCGATCGAAACATCGACCGGCTGGCGAGACCGACTCCAGACGGATTTCCTGCCGCCAACTGGGACTCGGTGACGACGCTGCGCGAGGGCACGGAAGTCCTGCTTCGAACGAACAGCGGGATCGAGGGCCAACGAATGTTCGTGTTCGCGGACGGTGCCGAGCTCGTCGTGCTCAACTTGTCGCACCCGGCGCTGACCCGCTCGGCGCGCAAGGGGCTGCGCGACATCGGTGTCGATCAACCCGTCGCCCTGCTCGCCGCGAGACAGCACACCATCGTGAGCGATCGCACCATCAGAGTTGGCGCCGGTGTCATTTCGGAGTCGGGTCGCGTGCTGGTGCCGCTGGGCGAAGTGCTCCAGACGATCCCCCGCAGCGCCGTCCGCGAGATTCGGCTCGAGCGTAAACGGGGCTCGAAGGTCGGCGCCGCCGTCGGAGCCACTGCCGGCATCGTTGCCGGGCTCCTGACCGCGCCTTACTGGATGATGAAGCAGTGCAACGGGAGTTGTAGCGACGAGCAGTTCATGGTGGGCGTCTCCCTGGTCGGGCTGCCGGTGGCCGGCGCGCTCGTTGGCTACATGCCACGCGGGCAGGACGTCGTCGTATATCGATCGAATCCGTGAGATTGGACCAAGCGCAGGCTCGCAGGAAGCGACTGACCTCATAGTGAGCTGCACGCAGTTCACCACAAGGGCAAAGACAGAAAGAGTTTCACTCCAGCGAAAATGGCCATCCTGATCGACGCCGTAACCGTCGTGGTCACATTCCGTCGCTCAACGAGCACTATCCGGGCGGCCGCGGCGGAGCCGCCGGTGGCACCCGAGACCGAACCCGATACTCCCTGGTATAAGCGCTGGTTCCGCTGAAAAGAACGACGAGGGCCGCGCCGCAGGCTACCGCACGGTTGGCAGGGATCGAACCTCGCATCGCTTC
>Ga0111539_10001309_pt1 | contig 33256 bp, 30 predicted proteins | sample RhiMethybrSRZTD1_FD_79667 | JGI IMG/M metagenome (GOLD analysis project Ga0111539, IMG submission 79667) | Populus rhizosphere microbial communities from Tennessee, USA - Rhizosphere MetaG P. TD hybrid SRZTD1 (version 2) (version 2) | ecosystem: Host-associated > Plants > Roots > Rhizosphere >...
AAGCTCCGATGCGGTTTATGCAGATTCGCCCGGCCCGCTGACTGAAGAGTCGATCATGGCGCCCGATACTGTTCACGGCGCAATGCATTTGGCTCGCGAATTGGCCTTCCGGCAAGAGATGCAGGTTCCGCTTACTATACTTCGCCCAACTCTTCTTTACGGAGCCGCCGACCCGCATAACGGTTATGGGCCAAATCGTTTTCGGCGGCTTGCCAACGAAGGCGAGGACATCGTGCTATTCGGCGAAGGCGAAGAGAGGCGAGACCACGTACTCATCGACGATGTTGTTGAAATCATTAGACGTGTCATTGAACGGCGCAGTGCAGGATCGCTCAATATTGCTACCGGCGATGTGCACTCATTTCGTGAAGTTGCCGAGCTTGTGGTGGCGAATTCGCGGAACAAGGTCGCGATCAAGGGATCTCCGCGCACCGGGCCGATGCCGCACAGGGGATACCGCCCTTTCAACAATTCCAGCAGTCGTGCCGCTTTTCCTGACTTTAACTATGCGTCGTTAGCAGAGGGCATTGCCAAATCGCAGCGCGACCAAAACACGGTCACATAATGCCTGAGATCAATCTTCTTCGCGCCCTTCCCGCTACGAAACGGAACATAAAAAAACGCAGCGAAGCCAAAGATCCTTCGGTCATTGCGGCTGCCAAGCAATTTGGCGAGACGTACTTCGATGGACCACGCGAATTTGGCTATGGCGGCTATCGCTATGACGGACGGTGGAAACCAGTTGCTCGAGACATTATCGATCACTTCGGACTTAAGCCAGGAATGCGCGTGCTAGATGTGGGTTGCGCCAAGGGCTTTCTGGTCAAAGACCTGATGTACGAGTGTCCGGGCCTCGAGGCGTTCGGTCTCGATATCTCTTCCTATGCCCTGACGCATTGCGAGCCTGAGATCATTGGGCGTCTACACCTGGGAACGGCGGAATACCTCCCATTTCCTGATGCAAGCTTTGACGCGCTTCTGAGCATAAACACAATTCACAATCTCGATCGACCAACCTGTATCCGCGCGCTCAAGGAGATGGCGCGTGTTTGCCGACAAGCGCATAATTGCTTTGTTCAGGTTGATGCCTATCGAACGCTGGAAGAAAAGCTGCTGTTCGAGAGCTGGTGTCTGACAGCCATCACTTATCTGACCCCGGCAGAATGGATTCATTTGTTTGATCAGGCTGGATTCAAAGGCGATTACTACTGGACGATTCTCGAGGCATAGAAGCGAGCTATTGGCCAATGGGAATTTCCGTCATCGTACCAAACTTCAATCATGCTGAGGAGATCCCGCGCGCACTTCATGCGTTGTTGCGACAAGACCCGGCCCCAAAAGAAATCATCGTTATCGATGATGCCTCCACGGATGCCAGCATCCATGTCATCGAGAAGTTTGAGCGCGATCATGCAGCAATCAGACTCGTTCGCCACGCCACCAATCGCGGCGCGCCGGCGGCTCTGAATACCGGACTGGCAATGGCAACAGAGAAGTATGTCTACTTTGCCGCTGCTGATGATTTTGTATTGCCCGGTTTCTTTTCAGCCGCTCTCACCTCGCTTGAGGCGTGCCCGGATGCGGCCTATTTCTGCGCGCAAGTTGTTTTGACTAATCGCCATGGAGCAATTGTTGATTTTCGACCCTTGTTGCCGCCCTCCCATGGCAATGCGTACATATCTCCCGATGAATCCCGGCGTCTTATCCAGAAAATTGACAACTGGGCCGTAGGCCAGAGCGCGGTCTATCGGCGCCAACTACTGCTCGATATTGGCGGCTTTGACGAGTCTCTTGGATCATTATGCGACGGCATGGCATATCGCCTGCTTGCCCTTCGCAATGGATTTTATTTTTCCGATCAGCTCGTTGCCGCGTGGGAAGTACGACCAGACAGTTATTCGGCACGAACCGCGACCTCTCAATCTGAGAATATGCCTTTGGTCGAGAAGGCAAAGAGCTGGATTCGGGCCTCGTTTCCTTCCCCGCTCAATACTGAATATCCAGAAATATTCGCCCGCCGCCTTCGATTCAACATGGCGCGACTCGCTCTCTTGGCTCCAGGCGCAGATGCAAAAGCGATTTCGGATCTTGTTGCACTCAGCGATTTTGACAACTGGCTAATTTCGTTCCTTGGCACGAAAAAACGAACTAGCAGGTTGACTATTCTGGCGTGGCTGACCTGGCGGCTTTACCCATTTGGATTTGCCGCCTTGGCACGTGCCCGGCTAGACAATCTGATCAAAAGCCACAGCCGACGCTTGGTCGCCGCTCGCGCGATGGCTGTAGCAACAAAATAGTCGGCGTCGAACGACCGTGCGCCGAATTGCCACGTAACTAGCCTGCTTCAAAGGGCCCGTTAGATGTTGACGCATAGCACTGCGGTGGCAGCTGCGCCGTCTCGCGTTGTCATACTGGGCGCGACAGGTTTCCTAGGTGCTAAACTTACGAATAGACTTTTCGAGGAAGAAGTCCTCGTACTTCCGCTGAGTACCCAGGATATTGATTTATCAGCGCAAGGTGCTGGTAAAAAATTGTCGGAGCTTTTGCTTCCGACCGATACGATTGTTTTCTTATCAGCAATCTCAGGAGCCAAAGCAAGAAATGGCGCGGCACTTATAACCAACATGAAAATGGCTCAGGCTGTATGTGCTGCCACAGCGACCGTGAGACCGAAGCACTTAATCTATGCGAGTTCTGATGCTGTGTATCCGTTTACCCAGGCGGTCTTAACGGAAACGAGTTTCGCTGCCCCAGTCGATCTCTATGGAGCGATGCATCGAGCACGGGAACTCTTGCTCTCAACAGAATGTTCAATCCCTCTGGGAATACTCCGCTTCACAGCTATTTACGGGGGCACTGATACGCACAATTCGTACGGACCAAATCGTTTCATTTCTCAAGCTCTCAATGAGAAAAAAATATCGCTCATTGGAAACGGTGAGGAGACCCGAGATCATCTCTATATTGATGATGCGGTCGAGGTTATACGAAGGGTCATCGCTTGTGGCTCTTCGGGGCTACTTAACGTTGCGAGCGGCAACTGTACTAGTTTCAAGAAAGTCGCCGAATGTATCGCAGCAAACTGCACGTCGATAAGTATCGTACTATCACCGCGTAAATCACCTGTGACGCACAGGGGGTTTGACATTGCAGAAATGTTAGCGGCTTTCCCCGATATTCGATTTACATCACTGAACGACGGATTGCGCGCGAGCCTATCATGGAAACGTAGTTTGATGACTACTTCGTAATTTCGCCGCGAGGACTCAACGATACATTCGAGTCGCATTGTGGACAACGGAGGTGATTTTGAGTAAACGGGCGATGATATCAAGGAAGAAATCAGACCTTGATTTCGAAATGTAGTCGACGTCGTGAGAGGCTTTAAATGCAGAAGACTTATTGTGTCCTGGGTGGAGGTGGTTCGTTTGGTCTCTTAACGGCAAAATATCTTCTTGATAATGCGAATCCATCAAAGGTGATTTCAATTGGGAGAAACGCACCAAAATTGGAATGCTTTACCCTCGGCGTGGGTGACGGTGATCCACGTTACTCTTACCATCCTCTCCATGTCACATACGAGCTCGATCTTCTCATGGAACTGCTAGATCGGGAGCGGCCGCAAATATTTGTCAATTTCGCTGCGCAAGGCGAAGGCGCAAGCTCATGGAAGCATTCCTGGCGGTTTTTTGAAACGAATGCGACGGGTTTGACCCGCTTCGTCGAGGAACTAATGAAGCGCGACTATTTAGAACGCTTTATTCACATCGGCACATCTGAGCTTTACGGCTCTGTTGCCAGCGCGGCGACCGAAGACCATCCGATTGTACCCTCTAGTCCGTATGCCGCATCGAAGGCAGCATTCGATATGTATCTCATTTCAGTAAGCAAAGTGCTTAAATTTCCCATGAACATTGTCCGGCCCTCAAATGCATACGGCCCAGGGCAGCAACTCCATCGCGTGATCCCAAAAGCAATACTATTTGGCCTGACCGGGCGTAAAATGCCGTTGCACGGCGGGGGAACTGCCGAGAAGTCTTATATTCATACGCGCGACCTGGCGCGCGCTATCCTGATGGTCGCAAACGGCGCCGAAATTGGAAAAGTGTACAATGTTGGTCCAAAAAATCCGATTTCAATTCGTCACCTGGTCGAGTTAGTAGCGGAAGCCCTTGCCATTCCATTTGACGAACTTTGCGAGATGACGCCGATGCGCGTCGGTGAAGATAGTCGATACTGGCTCAATTGCTCAGCAATTGAGCGTGATTTGGGTTGGACGCAGCAAATTGACCTACAGCAGGGATTGCAAGAGATGGTCGCGTGGGAGAAAAAATATCTTAACGAACTAAAGAAACTCTCCAGTGACTTCGTTTTGCGTGGTTGAGGGAAACCTACGACAATGCGTGGCAGTACGAGCAGCATTCTAGATCTAAAGCAGCGTAACTCGAACTTGGGCAACGCATTAAGAATTGCGCTGTTCCGCTCAATGCTTCGGATTCGGCTCGTGGAAGAACGAATAGTTGAGCTATATCCCGAATCTGACATGCGTTGTCCGACCCATTTGAGCCTAGGACAAGAAGCAATCGCAGCAGGGGTTTGCGCATCCCTAGAACGCTCAGACTACGTGATTAGCGCGCATCGATCTCATGCGCACTACATCGCTAAAGGTGGCAGCATTTTTTCGATGTTTGCTGAATTGTATGGGAAAAAAACGGGTTGCGCATCGGGTAAAGGTGGCTCGATGCATTTGATTGATCTCGATGTCAACTTCCTCGGTTGTGTTCCAATTGTTGGGAGTACGATTCCAATTGGTGTCGGCGCCGCATTCGGAGCGTCGCTGCTCGAGCGTGCACCGGTTACTGTAATATTCTTTGGCGATGGCGCAGCCGAAACTGGCGTATTTCATGAAAGTCTCAATTTTACGAGTGTACACAATCTTCCGATATTATTCGTCTGTGAGAACAACCTTTATTCGGTTAACACGCCGCTAGGGCCCCGCCAGCCGAAAACAAGAACGATTGCAGACCTTGCTGCGGGCCACGCAATCGAAGCACATCACGCCGATGGGCAAGAAGTTGAAGCTGTCTACAAACTTGCGGCTAATGTCATTGATCGCATCCGCGCTGGAAAGGGTCCAGCTTTGCTAGAGTTGATGACATATCGGTGGACTGAGCATTGCGGACCTAATCAGGACCTTCATCTTGGTTATCGTTCAAAAGAGGAATTTGATGCTTGGCAGGCCCGTTGTCCAATACGGCTCCATCGCGAAATGCTCGAAGTCGCCAGTCTGTTGGCTGACAATGAGGAGAAAAAAATCAAGGACGAGTTAAGCACTGAAATTGATCAAGCGGTTGCCTTCGCGCGATCCAGTCCTTTTCCAGATCGTTCAGAACTTTTGCATGGTATCTACGCACAATGACTGAATTTCCTGAGCGCAAACTGAATTTCAATGACGCGCTACGCGAGGGCTTGGATGTAGCCATGGAGCGCGACCCGCGCGTTTACCTGCTTGGTCTTGGCGTCTCCGATCCCATCGGCGTATTTGGAACAACACGGGGCTTGTACGACAAATACGGACCAAAGCGTGTCTTCGATATGCCAATCGCCGAAAATGCGATGACCGGTGTGGCTCTCGGATCTGCTTTAGTCGGCATGCGCCCGGTAATGACCCACATGCGTCTTGAATTCGCAATGACCGCCATTGACCAAATCTGTAACCAAGCTGCCAAATGGCACTACATGTTCGGCGGACGATCGTCAGTGCCGTTGACGATACGCATGATCGTCGGGCGTGGTTGGGGGCAAGGCCCGCAACACTCCCAGAGTTTACACTCATGGTTCTCGCACATTCCGGGCTTGAAAGTCGTCGCACCTTCAACGCCATACGATGCAAAAGGTCTGCTGATCAAAAGCATTGAGGATAATAATCCGATCATTTTTATTGAGCACCGATGGCTTTATAATATTTTCGGTCCAGTTCCAGAGGGCTATTACACCGTTCCTCTGAACGAACCGAGAATTGTTCGCTCGGGCCGAGATATAACCATTGTCTGTTTTTCCTATACAACGCTCGATGGTTTGAAGGCGGCGCAAGAACTTGATGCGCTTGGAATAGATGCAGAGATAATTGATTTGAGAACTTTGTCTCCCCGAAACGACGACGCGATTGTCGCGTCTGTGCAGAAGACCGGCCATCTAATCGTCGCAGATCAGGGTTCGCTAACCTGCGGGTATGCAGCCGATATTGTTGCGAATGTCGTCGAGAAGGCATTTTCGTCTTTGAAATCGTCTCCCGCGCGCGTTGCACTACCAAATGTTCCGACACCGACTACACGGGCGCTATCGAATTATTTCTATCCGACGGCACGGCATATAGTCGCGGCGGCACGAACAGCTTTGGGACACTCGGACGGAAAAGATCCCTTTGATGACATCGAGCCGGACGATAAAACGCTGGATGTGCCGGACAAGAGTTTTACCGGGCCGTTCTAGGAAAAATGTATCCGGCTAAATTTGAGACCGTTTCGACTGTCACAAACAGAAATATTAATACATCCGGTTCCTGACTTCCAAACGCGCGGAACTCCATGAAGGTTGACGTCGTCAAATTGAGACCGCTTGAGGTATCCGCATCGCAGGACCTTTTCCAAGGACTATTAAGGTGGGAGCTGTGGAGCAGGCTTGGTTACTTAGAGGTAAAGCGCCGATATCGCCGGACGATCATTGGTCCCTTCTGGAGTGCGATCAGTCTCGGGATCTTTGTAGCTGCTATCGGCAGCCTTGGGGTGAGTCTTTGGAAGCAAGATCTTGGTACTTACCTTCCATATCTCGCAACAGGAATGCTTGTTTGGTTGATGATTTCGACGATGATCACCGAGTCATGCATCCTTTTTGTCGGGGGGAGCCATCTATTTCGCCAAACGAAGTTCAATTATTCAATTCTAGCTTACGCACTCGTATGGAGAAATCTTATCGTTTTCATGCACAATATTACTATCTACGTCGTCATTGCGCTAATATTCATGCACGATGACATCCTTCGTCCCGTTGTTTTGCTAAGCCTACCGGGTCTGTTGCTTGTATCGATAAACGCGGTCTGGCTAGCCCTACTTTTTGGAATGATGTGCCTTCGCTTTCGCGACGTGCAGCAGCTGGTGATGAGCGTACTGCAAATAGCAATGCTTGTGACGCCAATATTCTGGCCTGAGTCATCACTCCAAGGAACTACCCGTTTCGTGTTCGTAACCCTTAATCCTTTATTCCATTTCATTGACATTGTTCGCGCGCCATTAATCGGGCATGCTCCTCACTTTGAAAGTTATCTTATTACGATTGCTATCACTCTCGTCGGTTGGATCGCTACTTATGTGATCTTCAACCGGTTTCGCAAACGAATTGCATTCTGGAACTAACCTCGAAATGTCTGCGATTACTGTCGACAACGTCTATTTGGATTTTCCGATTTACGGAGGAAGTCGCAGTCTCCGTAAGGCCTTGTTCGAGCGCGCCATCGGGGGAATCATTCAGCATGACAAAAAAAAAGGCGGTGGAGAACGCATCATCATCAATGCTTTGAAAGGAGTGTCGCTTGAGCTGCGGGACGGAGATCGTCTCGGGCTCGTGGGGCACAATGGTGCGGGCAAGTCCACTTTGTTAAAGGTACTTGCCGGCGTTTATGAGCCGACAGTCGGCAAGGTTTTATCGGCCGGGTCCATCACTTCCTATTTCGACATGGTTCCAGGAATGGATCCAGAAGATACTGGATATGAATCCATTATTACGGCGGGACTGTTACTCGGTTTGAAGCGAAACGAAATTGAAGCGAAAATCCCTGAGATCGAGGAATTCAGCGAACTTGGTGAATATTTGTCTCTTCCCGTGCGCACCTATTCGTCGGGAATGATTGCGAGGCTCGGATTTTCGTTGGCTACTACGCTACAACCCGACATCCTGCTTGTCGACGAGGGCGTTGGGGCTGGAGATGCTCGGTTCGCTGAACGGGCTGCACAGCGAATGGGACAGTTTATTGGAAGCTGCAACATTTTGGTTCTTGCTAGTCATGCAGACGAATTGATCATGTCTTTCTGCAATAAGGCGGCCTTAATGGAGAGCGGAACAATTATTGAAACCGGTCCGGTGAATCGAATTCTGAGTCTTTATCACGAGAGAACTCACACTACGCATAAGACTTGATAGCATCAGGGCCTTTGCGACTCCGCGCTGCATATACGATAAGCCGGAAGTCTCTTGCGGGTTCCGCCGACAAGATGTTACGTGCCATTCTCGATCCGCAGACGGTATGACTATGGAACGCAAGACCAGAGAACAGCAATACAATATCATGCTCGAAAAAGCGGAGCATGGGGGCCTTACGACCTTTGGCTTGATGACCAATCAGGCTTGGGATGACGACCCAAAACGGTTGGCCTTTACATTTTCCCGCTACAAGTTTGTCGCAAAATTAATGAGCGGTCGAAAGCGAGTTCTCGAAATCGGTTGCGCGGACGCTTTAGCGTCTCGAATTGTTCGGCAAGAAGTTGAAGATCTAACCGCGATTGATTTTGATCCGATTTTCATCGACGACGTCAAAGCGCGTATGAGTCCGAAATGGCCCATCACGTGTTTTGTACATGACATGCTTAAAGGCCCACCCCCAGGGAATTATCAAGGAATCTATGCGTTGGACGTCCTCGAACATATTCGCCCAGAAGATGAAGCGGTCTTCTTGACGAACATGGTCAGCTCACTAGAGCCACATGGCGTCGCGATATTGGGAATGCCTTCACTTGAATCTCAAGCTTACGCATCCCCGATCAGCCGCGCAGGGCATGTCAACTGCAAATCTATGCCGCAACTTAAATCGAGTCTCGAACCTTACTTTCATAATGTCTTTGTCTTTTCAATGAATGACGAAATCGTGCACACGGGTTATCACAAAATGGCTCAATACCTGATGGCACTATGTTGCAGCAAACGGTGACCCTTTAAATCAAGGCAGTGATGATTCACTTTTTGACTCCTGTTTGGGGAAAAGCTTACGTACAATTATATTTGGACGTTGTTATCCCGGCCCAGCTTGCATCTCGGAATCTTCCTTCTTTTAAGACTGAATCCGGCACAAAATACGTAGTATTCACAACTCGTGAGGACATGGAGACAATCCAGTCGTCGCCAGTATTTAAAGTGCTGAGTACCATGGTGCCCGTGGCATTCGAATTCGTTGATATTTCGATCACCAGCAATCACGATAGGATGTCGGACTGTTTTCGACGCGGCATCAGTGCTGCAAACGCTGCTGGCGCGGCGGTTATTTTTCTGACTCCGGATATTGTTTTTGCGGACGGCTCATTTGAAACAATAAAACGTCTAGCGAATAGCGGTCATGACGTTGTCTTCATCCCCGCTATTCGCACACTCAAATATGGCGTGGCAAATGCACTAAGGGATGCATTCCGCAAGGATCAGACCATTGAGATTTATCCCCGTGAACTTATGCGGGTGGCACTTGATAACTTACACCCACTCGCAGATTCATCTTGGTGGGACGAAGGTGAGACGGATCTCGTTCCAGCAAATTTGTATTGGCGTGTCGGCAACGAGGGAATTCTCGGTCGATGTTTTCATTTGCATCCAGTGTTTGTCCGCCCACAACGAAAAAACGTGAAGTTTTTCGGTACAGTCGATGATGACTATTGCTGTGCCGCATGTCCCGATCCTAGCAAGGACTACGTCGTAACCGATTCAGATGAACTTCTTGCAGTCGAGCTTAGTGACCCTTCTCATTATTTTCGTACTGGATTTCGCAAGGGCTCGATTGACGACACCGTTGCCTGGGCAGAACAGTCCACGAGCAAGCGTCATCGATTGTTATTTGATCGGACGATACGAATGCACACGGGTATCAAAAATGAACAGATCTGGAATGAGGCCGCCTGCCAAGCGAACCTGGTTGCAAGCTCAATAAAAAACTCTTTGGCGTTGCCACTTGCTCTTATTTTTTTGAGAGGAGGTTCACAAGCATTCCGCCGGTTGGTTGGGCTTGCCCGTGATAAGAGATTGGAATTGGCTAACGAACCCGACAACGATCGCAGTCTTAGAAGCGCCTATTATCTCAAACGATGGCCGATATGGTCTTTGGAATTCTATAAACGTACTATCAAATTCATTTGGACCCTGCGTAATTTTTATCTTGGTCCACCACAACGCCCTCGTTTTTATACAACACGTTATTTGATTCAATCTATAATACGGCCCGATTTCGGTCGCTTAGTCAATTCACTTTCTGAGGCCGTGTTAATCTCCGAAGACCCCGTTCGTTCTTACATCAAAGCGATAGCAGATAGTAAGGGCTCGGATCTCGCTATGGCCAGCTTTGTCGAGTCGAAACAGGGAAATCGTCTCATACTCCATTCAACGAACAGACGAGTCGAAACAACGGGTTTCAAGCTCGTCCTCCTGGAGTTCGGTCATGCCAGCGATTTGGATAAGGTTGTCGATGCCGCGTACAACGTGCTGCGACGCGATGGCCGGTTGTTGATTCTTATTTTGAGCTATTTTGGACTTGAAAACCATTCGTCCGATGAGAGGCGGCGCGAAATTGAAGGGGCATTACAGCGCAAGTTTCGCATATTGGAGTTTCGCAAGCAGGGTGGGATCGGTTCTGCACTAAAGCTGAAGCATGGATACCGTTTTTCGACCGTTCTTCGTCGTCAGCCAATTGTGGCACGATTAATTGAGCTCACCGTCATATGGATCCCCGTGTATATGTTATTCGGAAGCCTACTAAACATCTTCGCGTGGGTTGCGGACTGGTTCGATTTTGGGAAGAAAGATAGTATTTCAAGTTTGACGCTCGCCGCCAAAACAGAAGATTAGGTGGACCTTGGTGAGCGCAAATTGATCACGCGGCCGTCCATTCGCGCTTAGATCGATGAACGCTTCGGGCCGCAAAATTTTATAAATCACTTTTCGAAGAGCTAACCAGATATCATTTCGACTGGCGCATTTTGATGTTGTCAGCCAGCGGTCACCGGAAACTGTAAGTATACCGATATGGATTTCTTTCTAGGCGGCGAAGGACAGCTCGTCCCCAGAGACGCTGCGGTCGCGCTGATTATCGTCGACGACAGGCGCTACTTGCTCCAACTTCGCGACCAAAAGCCGAATATTTTTTATCCCGGACATTGGGGCCTGTTCGGCGGAGCGATTGAGACAAAGGAAGATCCTGCCGCCGGGCTCAAACGGGAGCTTAAGGAGGAGTTGGGTCTCGACGTTCCGGAGTGCTGTTATTTCACGAATTTCACATTCGACTATGGACAGCATGGCTTGGTCTTCCGCCGTTTTTACGAAGTAAAAATCGCCGAGTCAGAACTCACATGCCTGACGCTCCGCGAAGGGGCCGAGATGCGAGCATTTCCTGCGTCGGAAATCCTCAACATGCCCCGCGTCGTCCCCTATGACTCGTTCGCCGTCTGGCTGCACGTAAGCGGCGCCCTCAAGGCATAGGGTCAACGCCTTGCACACACGACGGCAACAAACCCTGCATGCTCAGGATTGAATTTTCATGTGCGGAATCGTCGGCCTCTTGCCATGGTCAAGGAGCATGTCGTTGCCCTGACCAGAACATTCTCGGATCGCGATCCTGACGACGAGGGGCTTCGACCGACCCATCGGATGAGCGCATGGGTTGCGCGCTGGCCTCCGTGAGACCAACGACCGAACGGGCGCCGGTGTCCGACTAGAGAAAGCGCGACCGAATGCGAGATGGCCCGGATGTACCTTGTACTACGGCGCTAAACGCCGCGTGGCCTTTCGGTACTTTGTCGTCCACTTGGACCGACTCACATGCTTGGTGAAGGATTTTTTCACCATGTTGCGACCCCTAAGTCTAAAAAGATTATAGTGGTCCTCTAACACTTGGAGCGATGATAATCCTCTTCCACACGGGTTGACTTAATGGAGAAAAGATTCGTCATAACCGGAGGCGCCGGCTTCATCGGGTCTGCAGTTGTGCGTCAGCTCCTGCGCCGGACTCCGCATCACGTACTGGTCGTCGATAAGCTCACTTATGCGGGGAGCTCTGACACAATTCAGGCGGTGAGGAACGACCCGCGTTTCAAGTTCTGGCGGGCCGATATTTGCGATTTTACCGTCGTCCAAGAAGTGTTTCATACTTTCCGGCCGGATGTCGTGCTGCACCTCGCCGCCGAGACACATGTTGATCGCTCAATCGACGGACCTGGGGCGTTTGTTCAGACGAATATTCACGGCACTTTCGTCCTACTACAAGCGGCCTTACGCTATTGGAATGGGCTCAAGGGAGACGCGCACGACGCTTTCTTTTTCCACCACGTTTCTACGGACGAAGTTTTCGGATCGCTTGGTGCAACCGGGGTGTTCACGGAGGAGAGCCCCTACCGGCCAAATTCTCCTTACGCTGCCACCAAGGCGGCCAGTGATCACTTGGTTCGCGCGTGGCACCATACCTACGGCCTGCCCGTGATTGTTTCAAACTGCTCAAACAACTATGGGCCGTTTCAATTTCCTGAGAAGTTAATGCCAATGGTTATCTTGAATGCGTTGGGCGGGCGAGCCATCCCAGTTTATGGGCGAGGCGCCAATGTCCGCGACTGGCTCTATGTCGACGACCACGCTGATGCACTGGTGCAGATCGCCGAGAAGGGTCGTGTCGGATATGGCTACAATGTGGGCGCGAATTGTGAGCGCACCAATTTAGACGTGGTCCGGCAGATCTGCCAGACACTCGACCAACTCCTACCTGACCAGAGCTGCGGCCCTCGTGAGCGGCTGATCGAATTCGTTCCCGATCGGCCCGGACACGACTTCCGCTATGCGACGGATACATCCCGAATGCGTAATGAGCTCGGCTGGGCACCGGTCGAGAGCTTCGAAAGCGGTGTGCGCAAGACGGTGAGTTGGTATCTCGATAATCGCGAATGGTGGGACCGTATCTGGCGCCAGACGTATCAAGGACAACGGCTGGGATTGGGAAGAGTAGTCCCGCCACGGGACACGGTCGCATGCGCCGGCGCTGGAAACAGCCGCGGCGTGTTTTGGCCGGGGCATGAGTCATGAAAGGAATCATACTTGCCGGCGGCTCAGGGACACGCCTCTATCCCTTGACCTACGCCGTCTCCAAGCAGTTGCTGCCGATCTTCGACAAGCCGATGATCTATTATCCGTTATCAACGCTCATGCTGGCCGGAATCCGGGAAATTTTGGTGATCACTACACCGCAGGACCTGCCGAGCTTTCGGCGCCTACTAGAGAACGGCAATCGCTTTGGCCTCGAGATTCGATATGCCGTTCAAGAGGTGCCGCGTGGTATTGCCGAAGCTTTTGTGATTTCCCGCGACTTCATTGGAACTGACACCGTTGCCCTGATTCTCGGCGACAACATCTTCTATGGAGACGGACTGTCCCATCTTCTTGTCGAGGCACGCGATGCCGTGCGTGGTGCCACAGTTTTCGCGCATCACGTGTCCGACCCGAGACGTTATGGAGTGATAGAAATGGCGCCGAATGGCCGCCCAGTCTCGATTGAGGAGAAGCCCGCACAGCCAAAATCGAATTATGCGATCACCGGCCTGTATTTTTACACGCCCGAGGTGGTGGAGATAGCTTCCTCGATAGTTCCATCCCGTCGGGGTGAATTGGAGATTACCGATGTGAACAAGACCTACCTTGAGCGCGGCACCCTCGACGTGGTCAACCTCGGTCGCGGATACGCTTGGCTGGACACCGGCACGAACGAGGCAATGCTGGAGGCCAGCCTTTTTATTCAGGTTCTGGAGCAGCGCCAGGGTCTGCGAGTGGCGTGTCCGGAGGAAATCGCCACGCGGTCGGGGTATATCCCCGTGGAGGCTCTAGTGCAAGAAGCGAAGCGGCAGGCGAACTCCGGCTACGGCAAATACCTACTGCAGATCGCGAAGGAGCTCGGCGCTTGAGTCACGTTTGACTGGGAACTGGATGCACGCGGCGGGGTGCGATGACGCCGCTGCCTTACGTTGAAACGACGCGCGTGGGTGTGACTAGAATTGATTGGATTTTCGAGCGGTCGATTGCGCGCTATGCATCGTGCAGTTTTTTCGTTGAGGACACTTTTCACCTGATGAACCGTTTTATCCGCCATACGATCGATGGGCCGCCGTGAGCGCGCCGCTGCCTTTCAACCGTCCGCCGCTGACGGGCCGCGAACTCGAGAATCTGCGCGACGTGCTGCAGCGGCGGGAGCTCGCCGGCAACGGCACTTATACGCAGGCCTGTCAAGATTGGCTAAAAGCGCGGCTCGGCGTAGCTGAAGCCTTGCTGACGCAGTCGTGCACGGCCGCGCTAGAAATGGCAGCAATCCTCTGCGGCCTCGCCCCGGGCGATGAGGTAATTATGCCCTCCTTCACGTTCGTTTCGACGGCCAATGCCGTCGTCCTGCGCGGTGCTGTCCCAGTCTTCGTGGATGTGCGCGGAGACACGCTCAACATAGATGAAAAGCTCATCGAAGCGGCGATCACACCGCGAACCAAGGCAATCTTCGTCGTGCACTATGCCGGTGTCCCCTGCGAGATGGATGCCGTAAATGAAATCGCCCGCACGCACGGGCTAGTCGTGGTGGAGGATGCGGCGCAGGCGCTCCTGTCCACTTACAACGAGCGGCAGGCCGGGGCACTCGGCGATATCGCCTGCTTCTCGTTCCATGACAGCAAGAACGTCGTGTCGGGCGAGGGCGGCGCGCTCGTCATAAAGCGCGCCGATTTCGTGGAGCGCGCGCATGTGCTGTGGGAAAAGGGCACCAACCGCAAGGCGTTCCTCAAGGGAGAGGTCGACAAATACACTTGGGTCGACGTCGGCTCGTCATTCCTTCCGAGCGAGTTGACGGCCGCGTTCCTCGGGGCCCAGCTCGAATATGCTGACGATATCACGCGCGATCGTCTCGCGACCTGGGAGTTTTATCACCACGCCTTCGCCGAGTTGGAGCGCCGGAGCAATCAAATTGTTCGCCCGGTGGTTCCTCCCAAGGTCAGACACAACGGCCATCTGTACTATCTCTTGTTGCGCGACGGCGCGAGCCGGGATGCAACGATCGAACGGCTTCGAGTCGGTGGTATCGTGGCGCCCTTCCATTACGTTCCACTCCATTCCGCTCCGGCGGGAGTGAAATTCTGCCGCACGTCCGGTTCGCTGGCCATCACGGATGACGTGGCAGCCCGGCTCATTCGGCTGCCACTTTGGTACGGCATAGGCGACCTTGCCGGACGTGTCGTCGAGGCGGTCTCGCGCGAAGTCCTCCGCTGACAGGGGAAACAGTTTAGGCTGAATCGAAATTCCCGCCGGAGCGGTCCTAGACCCCAGTGTTGTTCCAGAACGGCTCACAATCTGGGCCGACATTCAAGAGCAGATCCAGGATCGAGACGGCCGGCTCGAACCCGCCCCACACTTGCGGATACGGCGGATAGCTTGGGTATGTCATCCATTCCACGACGATCCCTGCCTCCCGAAATGCCGCCTCGTCCAGATAGTCGCGCGCCGAAGGGCCGCTGAGATAATGAGTGGCCTTCGCCTTGGTGCAGATATCGATCAACCGCGCCGACTTCGACCCGCAGGGGTTATAATTCGCGTCCCGGGTGAAAGAGGTTCGTAGTTCAAGCAGAGACGCGAGCTCGCGAAGGAAAATCTCGTTGATGCGGGTGAGGAGGACCTCTTTAGCCGCCACCTCAAACCACCGCTCGATGCGCGGCGACAGCGAAGCGAAATGGGCCGCGCGGCGATAGTTCGCCACTAACGTACGCCAGTGCCGTTCGGCCCAAGGCTCGGTGATAGCGACTTCCTCGATCGGCTGTTCGAACCGTGATTTCGTCGCGACGGGGATCGTGATCCAGATCGGTCCAGTCCGAGTCACAATCCTATTTCGGTTGTGCCAATGCCGCTTCGCATATTGGACAGAATCGAAGATGACGTACTCGTCACACCGTCCAATCAAATCGAAAAAGCCGCGCCATGGGACATAGGCCGACTGAATGATGGCGACGCGTTTCATCGACGATGGAGTTCCTGGGCGAAGCCGCGGATGCGTCAGTGACACAGTGTTTAAATACATGCAAGGCAGCCCCGTACGAGCGGCGCTCAGGCGCGGTGCGATTCCGACTGGCCCGCTTTTCTGGTCCGACGCGATATGATAGGCAGTGCCGCGTATAGACATTGGTAGCGGGAGTAATTCGGAGCATGGAAGCAGGACGTCTGATCGCGGAAATCACTAAGGCTGACGCTGCGATCCTCGCTCCAGCTACCCCCTTGTCCGACATTGCGGGTTGGGATTCGTTGAAGATGGTCCGTCTGGTACTGCGCATCGAAGAGGCCATTCAGCGCGAGTTGAACGAAGCCGAGCTCGAGTGCTTGTGCACCGTCAGTGACGTCGCGCAGCTCCTGCGGGCTCGCTAATCTACCGCCATGACCGCGGGCTGGATCGTTATTGCCGGAGCGAGCGGTGCGCTTGGAAGTGGATTCGTTCGGCATTACGCGGCGCGGAACCGGCGTGTCCTTGCACTTGACCTCCGCCCGGACGGTGTCGCATGGTCCTCGAATGTGGTGGTCGTCGGCGTGGACCTCACGACCGCCGAGGCAGTCGACGCGGCGCTCGACCATATCCCACGAAGCGATCCGATCGAGTTGCTGGTGAACGCCGTGGGCATGATCTGGAACGAGCCTGTGGTGGCGCTGAAAGGTGCGCGCTTCGTAGCCCACGCACCGGAGACATTCGGCAAGGTAATCGGCGCGAACTTGACTGCCGCGTTCGTGGTCGCCACACGCGTCGCCGCGCGAATGGCCCGCAAGGGCGGCGGAGTGATTGTCAATTTTAGCTCCCTATCCGCGAATGGGATTGCCGGCCAGGCCGCCTACAGCGCAGCAAAGGCCGGCGTGGCCGGCATGACGCGCGCTATGGCAGCCGAGCTTGGCCCGATGTCGGTGCGCGTGAACGCTGTCGCGGCTGGTTTCATCGACGTAGTGTCGACTCGGGCGGCTCTATCGGAAGCTAAGATTGCAGAGTATCTGGCGCGCACGCCGGCCGGCCGGCTCGGTTCGCTCGCCGAAGTGATTGACGCCGTCGAGTTTTTGACCGCGAATCGATTCGTGAACGGCGCCGTGCTCGACCTCGACGGCGGCCTGAAAGTCTGACCATCCGTGACGAACGCTGCGACCAGTCTCTGGGAGGCATTCGAGCAGGTCGCCCGCGATCGCGATGGTGCGCCTGCGCTCGTGCTACCGCAGGAGCAGGTCTCCTTCCGCACACTCCTGCGAGACGCCGTCAATTGCGCCGCATGGCTGGACGCCCAGGGCGCGGTGCGAGGCTCGGTAGTAGCACTTCAATTGCCAAAAATGCGCGAAAGCTATGCGCTATGGCTCAGCTGCCTGCGCCAGGCGTTGATCTATGTCTTCCTCGACCCACGCAACCCGCCACACCGCACAGCGCAAATCATCGATCGCCTAAGGCCGGTGCTGGTCGTATCGGTCGCGCCGGTGAGCAATCCTTATGGGCGAACGTTGACGCTCGAATCCGAGCAAACGGCCGGTGACTGGCTCCGCGATCTTGGGTCGCCCGCCGTCCCTGCCGCCGCGCGCGTTAGCGGTGTCGATCCTGCCTATGTCATGTTCACGTCCGGCTCGACTGGTGAACCGAAGGGCGCAGTCATTCCCCATCAGGGAGTGATGAGCCTGATGCGGTGGGGACGGACGTTTTGCAAGCCAGAGCGGTCGCGTTTTTCCAATATCAATCCGCTCCACTTCGATAATTCTGTGTTCGACCTCTATTGCGGGCTACTAAATGGCGCGACATTGGTGCCGATTGAAACCGGCGCGATCACGAATCCGGCGAATTGGGTGAGGTGTTTGCGTGAAGGCGGCGCAAACGTGATTTTCGCTGTACCGACACTTTTTCAGACGCTAGCCCAACTCAAGCTGTTGAAGCCCGAAAGTCTACCCGACGCGCGGCTCTTCGTGTTCGGCGGCGAAGGCTTCCCGGTGGGTGCACTTCGGGAGTTTCAAGCGCGTTTCGAAGGCCACGCCAGGCTCCTCAACGTCTACGGTCCCACCGAGACGAGTTGCATCTGTTCGAGTCTTGAGATCGACACGGCCGCGCTCGACAGTGCTGAAGGGACGTTTCCATCCCTCGGCCGCATGCACGAGGGGTTTTCACACATCGTTCTCGATGAGAACGGCTGCGAGGTGCGACGCGGAGTGACAGGCGAGCTCTGGATCGGTGGGCCCAATGTTGGGCTTGGATATTTTGCCAATCCTGAGGAAACGAATCGCCGCTTCCGCCAGGATCCGCGTCATGAGCGCTACCGTTCCATTTGGTACCGCTCCGGAGATTTGGTGCGGGAGGACGAAAACGGCTTGCTTTGGTTTCAGGGCCGTGCCGATAATCAGGTGAAGGTGCGAGGCCACCGTATTGAGCTCGAGGAAATCGATCTGGCACTCGAAAGCATGGAAAAGGTATCGCGCGCAGTCGCGTTCGTGTTGAATGGGCCGGATGGCGCTGAGATCCACGCGGCTTTTGTCGCACAAGAGCTCATTCCTGCTGAACAGGTGCGCGCGCATTGCCTGGCTAAGTTGCCCTCGTACATGCAGCCGGCACGGATCGTGCAGGTTGAGACGCTCCCCACGAATGCTAATGGCAAGATCGATCGGCGCGCGACTCCGGGTTTGTTAGAGGACAGGACATGAGCGCGACGGTCGAACTGTCGATTGTCACCACCCTCTATCGGTCGGCAGCGACGATCGAAGAGTTCGTGCGACGGTCCATTGCAGCGGCAGAGGCAATCACGGGTTTGTTCGAGATCGTCATCGTGGATGACGGCTCGCCGGACGATTCACTTGCTATTGCAATGCGGCTTGGGGAAAGCGAGCCGCGTATCAAGGTTATCGAGCTCTCACGCAACTTTGGACACCACAAAGCAATGATGACAGGTTTGATGCACGCTAAGGGAGCGTACTGCTTGTTGATCGACAGCGATCTCGAGGAAAAACCGGAACTCTTGGGTCAATTCTGGGGAGAGCTTAAAGCGACAGACGCTGATGTCGTCTACGGATATCAGAATGTCCGACAAGGCGATCTCTTTAGGCGTTTGAGCGGAGCGATTGCCTGGAAGCTTATTGAGATTTGTTTTCCACAGAAGGTGCCACGGAACCACGTTACTCTACGCCTGATGAAGCGAAATTATGTTGACTCGTTGGTCCTACATAAGGAACAGGAGACGGTCATCGGCGGGCTATGGGTCATCACGGGTTATCGACAGATCGGACTTACTATCGAAAAGCCAACTCGCAAAGAGACGACATACAATTTCCGGCGACGTTGGTACGGTCTCATAGACTCGATCGCGTCGTTCAGCAACGTTCCTCTCATTATGATCTTCTATCTAGGGCTAGTGATCGCATCGATCGCGTTATTGTTTGCCACTTATCTCTTATTCCGTTGGTTTCTCGTTGGTGTCGGTGTCCCTGGGTGGCTATCGGTTATGGTATCCGTGTGGTTCCTGGGGGGAGTGGCGATATTCTGCATTGGTGTGATCGGAATCTATCTTGCCAAGGTGTTCATCGAGACAAAGAACCGCCCCTACACGATCGTACGGGCAATCTACCAAGCGGACCAGCCTCGCCGGGCCAAGCAAGCATCCCCTGCGCGCTTGCAAGCCCCCCTCAGTATCGACATTGAGGCAAAATAGTCGGATCACCCGCGGTGCGACACGAATCGTTCTGCCCACGATGACCCGACTCGCGGGTACGTGAAAATACTAATACTGCAGCGTTTGTTCGATGACGAAGAGAAAAATGAATGAATTGCGTTGTATGTGGAAACGATAACTGGCGGGCAATACCCAATCCGGCAAAGGATCGCGCCGTCACAACTTCCGGAATTATCATCACCAACACTCTGGCAAAGAGCCAGTGCATGACGTGTGGTTTTGTTGCTCAGACCGGCAGTGAGTTTCTTGCAAAGACCGATTACTACGAACAAAGGTACGTGGACTACTATCGGCGGCCAGGCACTGCGGTGTACGACGTGCATCGTTATGTCGCAATGGCGAACTGGATGAAGGATGCTCTCGGTGATTTCCAACCGAAGACTGTACTGGATGTTGGATGTGGCGCCGGGTCCTCTATGGTCGAGGTGAAAAAGGCCTATACCTCAGCTGAGATCGAAGGAATCGAGCCCTCGATAGAAAACGGCGGGATCGCACGTCATCGCGGCTTTAATGTTCAGACATTCAAAGTGGGTGAAGGCAGGTCAAGCGAAAAGAAGTATGATCTCATCTACTCACATAACGTGTTTACGCACGTAAACGATCCAACCGCGTTCCTGTTCGGGCTTAAGGAAATGCTTGCTGACGGAGGACGCATCGTCCAGCTCACCGCAGATTCAACGACGCCAAGCAATGAACTGTTGTGGTGCGACAATAACTATTCATATTTGCCCATTCATTTGGTGAAGCTCGCGGAGAAAGCCGGTCTTGTCGCGCTTCGATATGAAGAAAATCCATATGACGTGACAATTCTCAACAAGCAAATTGTCGTATTCGCTAAGGAAGGGAGAGCGGACTCGACGATCGAGAAACTACGCGCGAAAAAAATTAATGTTGGCGAACTCTTTAATCGGCGAGCGACATATATGGCTGATTGGATGAAGACCAATAACGATTTGCGAGAAGAGATTTCTGCCTACAGCCGAGTTGTGAATTTTGGAGCAAGCATGTGGACTTGGCTATTGGCGGGCTGTTGTCCTGATTACTGGAGCAGAGTCGATTTCTGCACGGTGGAGGGCTTTTCCGGGAGATGTGTTGATCGTGATGTTATCGCTTTTGCGGATGTTGAATGGAAGAGAGCTGACTGTCTCGTCCTGGGGGTCAATCCGCTGAACCAAGACAAATTGAAGGCGCGTTTCGATGAACAGCCATTCCATGTCATCACTTGGAATGACCGTGTGCGAATTTGAAGCCGCGATTCCGCCGCTCCTTAGACGTCTGCATGTTATGTTTTTAATTGCCAGTATGGGTGTCTGATGAAAAATGGTTCTAATGCGTCTGAGGCGATGGCATGAGCATGTCCGGGTCGGATCTCACATTCGAGCGCCAAGCGGCATCTTTCGCATGCAGAGTGCAAGCAGGGGAGCGGCTTGGCCTCATCTGCGAGCCGTCAGGCACAAGTTGGAATGTGACGCATTGTCAAAATCCGTTCATTCAGAATTTGCCGAATGGTAGGTCACGAATTCACATTGCGGGCCGCGACGCGAAAAACCGTTCGTGCGGCGTCTGGGCCGAATTCGAAATGGATGAAAACAACCTCAAGATGGTGCGCCGATGTTCGAAGCCGTCGCTAGATCTCGGAGAATTAGGGGCGTTCGACGATTCCGGTGCAATGCCGAGTTCGATTGTGAGCTTTAATGGACGCTTGCTCATGTTCTACACCGGATGGACTCGCGGTGGCACTGTGCCGTTTCACTTCCACATCGGTCTAGTCGAGTCGGATGATGGAGGAGAGACATTCCGACGCGTGAGCCGAGCACCTGTCCTTGGACGCAATCGTCACGACCCGTTCATCGTCGGAGCACCGTGGGTTCTGGCCGAAGGCGGTAGCCTGCGAATGTGGTACTCATCCGCGATCGCATGGCGGCTTTTGCCAGATCGCGAGAACTCACCGGTGCATTTTTATACGATAAAGCATGCGACCAGCTCGAACGGAGTCGATTGGGAAACGACCGATGCGGTTTGTTTGGATTTTCTCGAGAACGAATATGCGATTGCGCGCCCCGTCGTTACATACGAGAATAACTTGTATCGGATGGTCTATTCCGCGCGACGGCTGAACAGCAGGTATGAGATCTTCCAGGCATATTCGTGCGATGGTTTGACATGGCGGCGCATTCCGGAGCCTTTGCTACAAATCGGGGCCGACAGCTGGGAGACGGAAATGGTATGTTATGGCTGTGAAGCGCGAGTTGGAGCGACAAGCTACTTTCTCTACAATGGCAATGATTACGGCCGTGCCGGCTTTGGGGCGATTCGATTGACGAAGCATATCGAGAACTCCTGCGTATGATGGAAAGGCAGCGTATCGTCATCTTCGGGGTGGGGAGTGGCGCAGAGATGGCGCGCCGACACTTCACTGCTGATACCTTGCATGAGATCTCTGGGCATATTGTCGATCGCGAACATCTAACGGAACGGACCTTCGGCGGACTGCCGGTGGTCATCGTGGACGAAGCGACCGCTCGTTTTCCGCCAGAACGATATCTTGCTTTCGTACTGCTCGGCGCATCCGAGATGAATTCCGTACGGATTAAGAAATACCAACTTCTGAAATCGTTGGGCTACCAGTTCATTAGCTTCATCCACTCATCCAATCGGATTGCTAGCGCGAAGTTCGGAGAGAACTGCTTTGTACTTGAAAACCAGTCTATCAACCTAGATGTTGTGGTCGGGAACAACGTTGTTATTTGGAGTGGGTGCCAAATCGGTGACAGGACAAAAATTGAAGACAACGTTTTCATGGCTTCGCATGTCGTGCTTGCTGGGGACTCTCTCATCGGTGAGAGTTCCTATCTGGGAATAAATTGTGCGGTTGCAAACGGTGTCAAGCTCGGTAAGCGTTGCTTCGTCGGTGCCAATGCCCTGATCGCCAGCGATACGAATGAAGGCGCGGTGCACGTGGTTGAACCAACCCCGCCGCTTGGTATCGATAGCCGCCGCTTCGCGAAGATGATTCGGCATCCAATTTGAAACTGGATGACGATCAGCTATGCCCGAAATATTCGATGCAATCCGCTCCAGGGTGGCAGCTTACTATTCGGCGAAGATCCTAGAGCATGGGCCCATAGCGAAGGGGGTCGATTGGAACGATGAAGCCGGGCAGAAGCTTCGCTTCGAAGTACTTAGTCGTCTCTTCGGTGACGTTATGCGACCATCGATTGCCCAACTAGGGTGCGGCTACGGTGCATTTGTGGATTACTGTGACGAACAAGGTCGCGAGATCAACTACGTCGGGTACGACATTTCCAGTGACATGGTTGAACTTGCCAGAAGGCGTCATGCTGGACGGACAAATGTTCGTTTTGAACTTGGCGCTATTCCGATTGCAGCGAGTGAATTTTGCATCGCGAGCGGTATCTTTAACGTCAAATTTGAGATTCCGGTTGAGGATTGGAGGAAGTATGTATTCGCAACCCTTGATGATATGTTTGAAGGATCTACGCGTGGGTTCGCGTTCAACTGCCTGACCGGATTGTCTGACAAACACCGAATGGTCGACCGGCTCTTCTACTCGGATCCAGGCGTAATGCTCGATCATTGTCTCGGACGCTATGGCCGCAAGGCGACTTTGGTCCACGACTACAGACTTTTTGAGTTCACCGTGATGGTCAAGAAGTGATTAAGCTGCGAGGTCACACGCGATGCGAGATATGATGCTGCTGGGGGCGGCCGTCTTGCTGATGACCTATTCGAATTTGATCATCAAGTTCCGTGCTAGTGTCAATTTCGATCCGGAACAATCTGAAAGTATCGGTAACTATCTGATCGACATGTTTGTCGATCCGCTGGTTTGGAGTGCGGGCATTGCTACCGTTGTTGCAATGCTCCTTTGGCTCCTGGCGATCCGCCGCGTGGAGTTGAGCGTTGCGCAACCCATGCTCGCGGCGATATTTATCTTGGTGCCGCTGGGAGCATGGTATTTTTTGAGCGAATCCCTACCGCCCCTGCGTATTTTCGGACTTTTTCTGATCGCATCGGGCATTCTGTTGGTGGCGGAGACCGCATGAGCTCTCCTGCACGCCTTTGCCCCGCCTGCGGTAGAGCTGAACTGATTCAAGACACTCAAAGGGTCTGGCCGGTTGGGTGGGTCTGCGGCGCGTGCGGTGAGGCCGTCGCCGCCGCGGACGGGATTCCTCTGTTCGCGTGGAAACTGGCCGACACTGTTACGGGAATGGACCCGCAGAACTTCGCATTTTTGGCCGAGGTGGAGCAGCGGCACTTCTGGTTCGCGCCCCGTAACCGGCTGATCACAGGCTTGGTCAAGCGCTACTTCCCGGATGCCGATGATATTTTCGAAGTCGGCTGCGGCACCGGTATCGTCCTGTCGGCGCTCTCTGAGGCGCGGCGCTGGCGGCGTATCGCAGGATCTGAACTTCATCCGTCCGGTCTTAAGGTCGCCCGGCGGCGCCTTGGTCCGGCGGTCGAACTCGTCCAGATGGATGCGCGGGCGATCCCGGCGGAGAGAGTTTTCGACGTTATCGGTGCGTTCGACGTGATCGAACACATCAAGGAGGATGAACAAGTGCTACAGGCGATGCATCGCGCGGTGCGGCCGGGTGGCGGCGTCATCGTCGCTGTACCACAGCATCCATGGCTTTGGTCGGCCGCGGACGTGCTGGGCCATCACATTCGTCGCTACCGCCGTGGAGAGCTTGAAACAAAGATAAGGAATGCAGGATTTAGGACCTTGTTTACCGGATCTTACAATTTCCTGCTGCTGCCCTTGATGGCGGCGAGCCGGATCGCGGAGCGGCTTTCAAGCAAACATCCCAAGGACGCTGTAGTGGCGGTGGAGGCCGAATTTGCGGTGCCGCACGCGCTCAACGCTCTTTTTAAGGCGGCGCTCCAGGCCGAGGTCAGCCTCACGCTTTGCGGATTGCGATTTCCTGTAGGTGGATCTCGGATCGTTGTGGCCAGAAAGCTCTCGTCGTGAACGCATATCAAATCCGAGGCCTTTCGGGAGAGAGTCGCTTAGCATGCCGCTTTTTTCTGCCGAGCCCTGGGTCGACAACGCGCACTGATGCCGAAGAATGGCGTCTGTCCGATGTTCTCCTGCTGGCCCTTTGGCTAGCCGGTGCCGCGGTGGCGTTAGCTCTGAAGCACAGTCAGCTTTTCATTGGGCTCGATGGCGGCTACATGCGAGAACTCGCTAGGCGTCAATTTGAATGGGGCGTGCCGCTATTGAGTACCAGCATCGATTTTTATCAGGGTATCGGCGACATCTTCTTTTCGGGTTTGAATTTCACTTTAATTCCATCTTTCGTGGCAGGCTCCTGGTTCGGGACCGGAGCTGGCGCAAAGGTAGTCACCTACACGGTGGCCTTAGCTGAATACACGCTTTCGATGGTTGCGTTTGCCCGCACGCTCGGCACAACACGTAACCAGGCTCTAGCAGCCGCCCTTGGCCTCCCGCTCCTAACCTTTCCACTATACAGGAGTGGGGCGATTTATCCGGTGCTCGCGCTCGTCCCTCAGCTCGCTACCTACACCGCCGCCACCCTATTAGTGTGTGTTGCCTTGTTGCGGTTCGGCTGTCGAAGTGTGGTGCGGGACTTGCCCTATGCCGCGTTGTTCTTTGGAACTATGGTGTGGCTCGTCCATACGGGAGTCATGGGCATGGTTCTCGCTGGCCCAATGCTGGCTCTTACGTTCTTTTCAGGATTATTCGCGGCGCGTGATTGGCGTGAACGCCTGGCAAAGAGCGGCCTTGTGATTTTAACTGCTGCTCTGTTAGTCGGCGCGACTATTTACCTGTTGGGCCTTCTTTTTGATACCGCGCCAATTACTGCTCCGACGGAGCTCGCTAATGACCGTGCCGTGCTGATGTTCGCTTCGATCCTGTTCCACTGGAAGCAGTTCGGGCCCGCGGGACCGCTCCTGGTTATTGCGGCCGTTTTTGGAGCGCTGTTGGCTAGCTTTGACCGCTCTCGCCCAATCTTGCGCATTTTTGGCATCACGCTTCTCACTTATCTCTTCACGCGTCTGTCGTTCTGGTTTGCGACAGTACTCTTCGATTTTTGGCGCGGACCTTCGGCCCTCTACTTCGAGTTCTTTGCTTATCCCCTCTACGCGATCTTTGCGGTACTGCTGATCACTCGCATTACCGAGTTAATACCAATCCGCCTGCCAGGATGGCTCTCAGGACATCGCTGCCGCCCCATCATGATCGGTACAGCGGTCGTGCTGGCCTTGATTTTTGCATACACCACACCATCAGCACCTTATGGGTTTGCTTATCCGCCCGCTCCAACGCCGTCTACGCCCCCACTTCAGTCGCAACTTGAATTAATACCGCCGGCGCCGTTTCGCGGACGGGTAGCGACATTGACCGGTCGGACGTTTGACCGCGGTATCAATTGGTTCGATCTTCACGGGGTCGACGGTGATATAGAGCAACACTTCGGCAATGAGATGCGCATCGTTGGTCTCCATTACTTTGGCATCCCCGGTTTTTTCCAATACGGGCCCACGATGACACCAGCCTTTTACACAGCAACATCGCGCCTCCTGGCAGATCCGCGCGACCGGCAAATGCGGAGTGTGAGCGTGCTGCGCCGCTACGAGCCGAAACTCTTGGCTATGTTTGGTATTCGTTACGTGGTAACCGACGCACCAATCGTGGGCGCTGAGCTGGCGTCGCGTGTGGAGAGCGGCGACCGAGCGCTCTACCTTTATATAGTTCCCCGGCCAAATGTAGGCAATTATTCGCCCACTGCCGTAAGAGAAGTCATGACTGCGACGGATGTGTTGGTGCGAATGGCACGCCCCGACTTCGATCCCGTGCGCGAGTTAGTCGCGACTGTTCCGGGAGGAGCGAATGACCTCGTCGCAGCACGCGACGGTCGGATCGTATTTGACGGAGTCTCCGTAGCTGTTACTGCGCAGAGTGAGCGACGCTCGGTCTTGCTGCTCCCGCTCGAATTCAGCCGCTGCTTGACCGTGACCGCACGATCAGGTCACCCGATCTTGTTTCGCGCAAATTTGTTGCTGTTGGGGGTCGTATTCGACGGTCGGCTCGATGCGAGCATCCAATTGCGGACAGGCCCGTTCGTGAATCCGAGTTGCCGGCTCCGGGACCTCCAAGACCTCTTGGCCTTTGGAATCCGCGATGTACCTCCAGATGTGAGGAGCGGCCGTTCGTAAAAGTCGGGGGAGCGTTTGTTACAACGGTGGGGTGTTGTCTTTATTATGTAATCGCGCTCACGGCAGATCTGCTGCTCGGTGCCATCAACCAGGTCGGTGGAATCTCGAATCGCTCGCCACGCCGGCGCACGACAAGGCTTTCTCGTTCGCTTTGATTTCACCTTGCACCCCGGGGGGGACGGTATGACCCCTTTGCATGGGGTTGATCCTCATTTCACTTTCGTGCCCCCTCCCCCATCGTTTTGTTTGTCGCCATGACTCTCGGCGTGCTCCGCGTACTGAATGACGCGACCGTGCCTTACAAGTTTTTCGCAAAGCGGCTTTACGCTCCACGTACGGCCTCCGCCACATATCGTTGCTGTCGAGCATCAGAAGATTCAAAAGCGCTATCGCAAAATTAGCATCTACACCGGAGAACCGTTACTGCGGTTAGAGCGTTGTAAGAACTGGTATGACGCGGAATATTCTCATTGCACCGCTGCTATTCCTGACCGCTTGCGGTGGGGATGATCATCACGCGACTGCGCCCCCGCCGCCGGCCCCGCCGACCCCAGTCGCACAGGTCGCCATCTTCGGCGACAGCATTGTGCAGGCAATGGCCGGCCGCAATCCAGTCGCCCCATTTGATCGGGCACTCAATGCCGGTGTAGGAGCTCAGACATCGGCGCAGATTGCCGACCGGGTGACCGCGGCAGCGTCCAATGTGTTTCTCGAGGGCGGGATTAATGATTTTGTGCTCGGCCAGCCGCTAGATGGGATTGTTCTGAATTATCGTCGAATGCTCGACAAGCTCACTGACGTCAGGGTTGTCATTATCGGCATTCCACCGGTCGATGAAGCCTTATTCGATGTCAATCGTGCGAGGCTAATCAGCAACGCAAAGATCGCACAGATCAATGGTCAGTTAGCGAATCTTTGCTCGCAATACTCAAATTGCCAGACAGCCACAGAGGCCATGCAGTTTAATATGTCCGGCAAAACACTTGACGGCGTTCATCCCAAGCCAGAAACCTATGCGGCATGGACCACTGTCCTCGGCGAGTACCTAGAATAAGAATTCTCAACTTCGCCAATCAACACGCATGCGCTCTTGGCACTGATCGGCCATCGCAGCAAGTTGGCACGGCAGAGCGTGGGCTGGATGACGGCGCTGCTGGCTTTTGTTGCGGTGGACGGCATGCTTACACTTTTTTCCGTGCCAGTTCTCGCCACAATCGGGCTGCCGACGCTCGCGCATGAGAGCTGGATCAGCAAAAAGCGCCTGACCGATCAGCTGTCCGGTAATTGGTGCTGCAATCACCGCTCGCTTTTGGTCATTAGCGGGGCGTCAGCGTCGATAATTGCAGGGCCTTCAATACGACCCGCATTCCTAGAGATACCGCTTCGAACAGTCGGCACTGCCCTGTAAGGAGAATATCGGGCGATGCAGTTGCCCGAGTTCGTTCTTCCGGCGCTAGGTCACCATTAGTTGATTTAGATAAGGAATCGTCTACAACCTTGAGATGTAGCCCTTAGGGACGCACAATCGGCTAGGCATCTCAGGCAGTCGTGTGAATAACACTTCGAGAAGCTATTATTTATTAACGCCTGTATGGGGTGAGAGCTACATTCAGCTCTATCTGGATGTTGTGATTCCGGCACAACTTGCGGCCGGAAATCTATCCGCCTTTTCGGATAACCCGAGTAATCGCTACGTCATCTTCACGCGCGCAGCCGATGCCGAACGTATTCGAGCATCCGCAGCCTATGCACAACTCAACAATCTTGTGAGAGTGTCCCTCCAGTTGATCCAGGAGGAAATCGAGGTCCCGCATAACGTGATGTCGAATTGTTTCCGGCGCGGGATAAATGATGCCGAAGCAGCTGACGCAGCAGCAGTAATATTCCTAACGCCCGACCTGGTATTTGCAAATGGGTCGTTTGCCGCTCTGAAGCGCCGTTGTGAACAAGGTGCTGATGTTGTCTATATTCCATGCGTCCGCACTCTCAAACACGCGGTGTCATCTGCTCTAAAGCCCCACCATGGAAAGATCACCGTCCCCCCGCGCGAGCTGATGCGGATTGCCCTTGATAACCTTCATCCTGTTGCTGATTCTTCCTGGTGGGAAGAAGGTGATGGAGATCTGGTTCCAGCGAATATTTATTGGAGGGTCGGGAACGAAGGGCTATTGGGCCACTGTTTCCATCTACATCCACTACTCGTAGCGCCTCAACGTAAGAAGCCGATTTTTTTTGGCACTGTAGATGATGATTTTGTGCCGGCGGCCTGTCCGAACGATGCCCATGATTATATAGTAACAGATTCAGATGAACTTCTTGCAATTGAGCTGAGTGATGAACGTCGCCATTTTCGTACCGGATTCCGGAAGGGGTCGATCGATGACGTAGTCACTTGGGCAGAGCAATTTACCGATTCTAGACATCGCAGCCTCTTTAGAGGATCGCTGCGCTTGCACGTCGGAATGCAAAACGCATCTCTATGGGCGGAGGCAGAACGGAAGGCAGCCGGAGTAGCTGGCGCGATCGAGAATGGATTGAAACGATCGAGTTGGTTTCTTTTCATGCAACGCGAAACGGGCTTACTCAGCCGCCGTGGTATCCGGCACGCTGAGGATCGAAAGCTCGCACAGGCAAACGGTTTTAGGGCTTCAGTCCCATTCGCGTTTGACGAATGGCCGAAGTGGATCGCGTTCCCTGGTCATTATGTGCGAAGACTATTGCGTAAGTTCTTATATGGATCGCCAACTCATCCGGCCACTTGGACATTCCGAGCAAATTATTTCGGCGCCCTGCGCCGAGATTTGGAACCGGTGCTGCGCGATGCAAAGCAGGCATTGCTCCTAACTTGCTGCGAGCCTCATGTTTCGAAGGTTAGCGCTCTCTTGCGAGGGCATAAGATTCCCACCCGCATAGGGTCTGTTACTCGAGAGGGGAATAACCTGCAAATTGTCAGTTCCGAGTCAGACCAGGTTCTGCCCGACGCAAGCGAGCCTCTGATCATAATTGAGCGTGCGATGCCGAGGTTTGAACAGCTTCCGGCTTTAAAGAGGGAGCTTCGGCGCCTGCTTATACGCAACGGGAAAATAGTAATAATATTATCAAGAAGCGAAAAGATTGATGGCAACGAAGAGCTGGCAAGGCCAAAGGATGCTATCGCGGCATTTTTGCATCCTGAGTTCCATGTACTGGAGCAAAAAACCGAAGGATCGTTGGGCTCCTCGATATGGCTTTTCCTTAGGAATCGGTTTCATCGGAATCGATTGAAAATACTCGCGGCGGTTCTGGTTGCATCTCCATTGTCGCCATTTTTTTATCTGTTTAACGCCATCGATAGGACGAGGCGCTTCTACGTAACGAGCGTCACAATAGCAACTTATCTTGGCTGATAGGCGCTGCTGGAACACATAACGGCAGCCTGTGACCACTCGCCTGGAGTGCCAAGGCAGAAATCGATTCAGCGCAGTGATTTGGTAAAATTCCAAAGCGTGGTTGTTTCCTTCGACCGCGCGCCATACCGGTAATTTCCGCTGCGCTTGCCCTTTGGACCCCAACTCGAACTGCGCCCTTGCCACATTGTCGGTTCCATTCCCTACAATGATCGGCTATCCATGATTTCCACGCCTCCTCCTAGCACCATCCCTCGGAAAGATCGCAGAGTCCTCTGAATGCGTTCGCTGTCACCAAAAGTTCTACTTATTTCGAGCCTGCAGATTGTTTTGACTGTCGTGTTGCTAGTCGCCCTCATGAGGCTCCTAGATCCGACCAAGTTGCGTCAGCTTCTGCAGGCTGCCGATCCGGTGTGGCTAACAACCGGATTTGCGATCCTAGTTGTCCAACAAATCCTTGCGGCCGAGCGGTGGCGCCTGGTTGGGCAATCGTTATCCGCACCGCCGCATACATTTTCATTTTATCTGTTCTGGCAGGGCCTTGGCATGCTGTGCAGTATGGTGCTGCCGTCCATGATCGGCGCCGACCTGACGCGGACCTACGCGCTGAGCCGGCGCACGCCGATCGGCATGGTGCTCCGTATTGTCTTGATCGACCGCGCTTTCGGCTTGCTTGCGCTGGCAAGCCTCGTGGTCATTGCTCTTGTGATCATGCCGCCGTTTTTTATCGCCCACCCCCTGCTGCTGGTACCCGTCGCCATCGCCATATCGGGTGCTTTTACTTACCTGGCGTTGACGCGATGGTTGCCGGTCATAAAAGGCGCGAGCAAACTCGTTTCGGCGAGCCGACAGTTCGGCTCGGATCTCAGGCGCACGGTTGAAAGCCGCGGAAACTCACGCATCACCCTGATCTCGATGTCGATCCATGTTTTGTCGGTATCCGCATTCATTGCATTGGGCCGGGCGCTTGGCATTGCAGGCGTTGATCCCGCCCATTACCTGGCGATCGTTTCCTGTGGGCTACTGGTGACCGTTATCCCAATCTCGGTTGGCGGCTGGGGAATCAGGGAAAGCGCACTGGTTATCGGATTTGGGCTGCTTTCGGTCGAGCCCGAGCGTGCTTTTGCATTGTCAGCTACGTTTGGCGTCTTGGCCATGTTTTCCGCTGGCGTTGCTGCGTTGCTCGGACTTCCATACCTTCTTCAAAAACCAATTGATCTTGCCAAAGTACCGTGAGGTCGCGGCATCGGTGCTTAGTATGCCGCGCTGGATTCCAGATAACCGGGCAGGTAGGTCGAGAAATTTGCGTCCATCTCACGAAGCAAGTGGCTGCCCTAGACCGCTACGAACGCCTTGCCGTCTCGCGCCGCAAGTTTGCCTTCCGCGGACTACAGTCCTTGCGTCAGCAAGCAGCTGCTTTGCTAAGAAAGGAGAAAATTCATTTATGATCTAATAGGACAAAATCCCCACTGATTTTGCCAAAAAAAACCAATTTTTCATTCGAAAACAGAGGAAAACGTATCAATCCGCTGGCTTGGTTTTCTTTGTTTGCTCCCGTGGAGACATTCGTACGCGCAATTGATATGTCCGCTAACGGCACAACGGCAGGATAACGGTTCATTCCTAAACTCAAATTTTGCTCTTACCATCATTGTTGTCCTGAGGCTCGGATACCGAAATTCCTTCAAAGATTTCATCAGCAATGCGGCTAGTGAGATATCGAGAACCAGTCACGCTGAGATGAATAGTATCTGGCTGGACTATATCTCTTGCGGTGTCTCCCAAACGCACAAGACATCCTTGCTCGTCACAGAGGACGTTACGCGTGGAAATGAACCTGGCTCCCAGATTTTCTGAGATCGTCTTGAGTGCTTTATCGTTTTTAAAACTATAGGAGCGAAAAACTGACAATCGGCTCGGTATACTGTACCGAGGGTCTGAGCGCATAGCCGTAAACAAGAGGGATTGTGGGGACTTTGGCCAGTACGGCACTGCGCCCAAAATGACGATTCGATGAACGCCGATCCGTTGGAAAAACCGCAGCGTTTCGCTGAGACGCTCGATATGTTTGTATTTCCACCATGCTGCGCCGATTACAACTATGTCCGGTTTGAGTTGGGCAAACTCCTCTTCTATTGCGATCTGCTTTTTGCGGCAGCTTTCAATCTCCGTCGACCTGACATCATCCACTGGGGGACAATTATGCCATTGGATCAATTTTAATCGAAAAGTCCTTTCATTTTGTAGTAGATTAAAACCGGGAAGCAGATGTTGTGCATTCGAATCTCCATATGCAATTAGCAACGGCCCGCCGGAGTTCTCTTTTTTGGCCGGACGCTCATCCCCCCAAGTGAGTGGGGTAAAGTTTCCTTTCGGATATCCCTCCCAAGTGACTGGTGTAAGAAGTGCTTGGATTTCCTTCGGGTATCGTTCCGGGAATCCGTCGCTTCGTAGCGCGATCACTGCGACAAGTCCGATCGCCGCGAGGGAGGCAGCGCAAGCGCCAGCAACCCACCGTAAGCCGATACTGAACCGCCGCGTGCGTATTGGGCGCTCGATAAACTCATAAGTCAGCCAAGACGACAGGAACGAAAGCGCGACCGCGACGATCGTGGTGGTGCGCACATGATGATTTAAGGGGCTGTAGTCCGCCACAATACTCTTGCCGATAACAATTAGTGGCCAATGCCACAAATAGAGCGGATAGCTGATGAGCCCGATATAAACGAGCTTCTGATTGGCCAAAATTTTGCGGTTGATCCAGGCGTGTTGTCCCGCCCAGATGATCAGAACCGTGCCTATAACAGGCAGCAAGGCCCACCAACCGGGAAAGTTATCGGCGGGAATAATGAAAATCCCAACCAGGATCATCAGCATTCCGATCGCCGATGCCGCGTTGTCCCGCCGGGC
>Ga0111539_10001310_pt1 | contig 33242 bp, 28 predicted proteins | sample RhiMethybrSRZTD1_FD_79667 | JGI IMG/M metagenome (GOLD analysis project Ga0111539, IMG submission 79667) | Populus rhizosphere microbial communities from Tennessee, USA - Rhizosphere MetaG P. TD hybrid SRZTD1 (version 2) (version 2) | ecosystem: Host-associated > Plants > Roots > Rhizosphere >...
CCCGAGCGTGAGCTGCACGTTCCCGCTGCCGCCGAGCGACGGGAACTTGCGAAAGCGTCCGTGAAGCGCATCCATGCTGGGCGTATCGATGGACGCAACGAGGTTCTCGAAGGACGTCGACCGAAGGAAATTCTGCCGCGCCTCATCCCCTTTGTGGAACTCGTCCCAGCGAACATTCTCGGCGTGCACGATTCCCTGCACGTCCAAGTTCGCCAGGCTCGAGCGCACGGTGATCGGGGAAATCGAAACCCGCCCGCCGCTGGCCACGAGGTGCGCGCGGATTTGCTCGATCTTGTCCCCTTGCCACTCCCCGTCGCGAAGATCGAGATCGAAATTCCCGGTGGGCCGGGCGTTCTCCAGAACGAGATCCGATTTGAAGCTCATGTTCCCGGTGAGGCGCTGCGGCGACCGGAAGTAGGTCGTGAAGTCATCCACCTTCACGTTCTCTCCCTCGAGCGCGACTCGCGTTCTTCCCCCGGAAAGATGATCGATCTCTCCGCTGATCCGGCCGGCGCCGCCGCGCAGATCGATGCCGGTGATCTTGGTCGACGAGCCGTCGTGCGCGATCGCCATGCGACCCTGATTCGTCCAGGAAAGCGAGCCGTCGGGAGAGCGAAGATGAAACGTATCGAAGCTCGCCGACAATTGGTCTTCGCCGGGGAATTTCAATTCTCCGGCGAGCGAGATCTCGCCGCGTTCCGCGGACAAGAGATGCAATTCCTTGAGCTCGACCGCGCCGGTGGGAAGGCGCACGAGCGAGGCCGTGGCTTGCGGAGCCAGCCAAGCCTTGTATCCGATTTGCTCGCCCTTCAATCGCACTTCCACCTGCGGGTTCTTGCCGATGTGCGGGGAAAGGATCCACATCTCGAGCGATTGCGCATTCGCGCCCAGAATCGAAGCATCGGCGAGACGCAGCGTGGCTTCCGCTTTGGGCTCGCGAAGAGGCCCCTCCAGCTCGAGCTGAGTTTCGGCCTCGCCCTTCAACACGCCGGTCTTCAATGCCGGAATGAATTCACCCAAGGAAGCCAGGTCGGAAACGTGTCCTTCGAAGCTCGCGTTCAGTTGATCGCTCGCGCTGATGGTCGCGCGTCCTTGCACTTGCGTTCCGGCGTGAGCCAGATTCACGCGGGTGAACGAGAAGGCGCCGCGATTCCCCGAGAAGGAGAAATCGGCGCCATCGAGCGGCAATCCCAGAAATGAGCTCGGCCCAAAGTGCGAGCTTCCCTCGCCAATGAACTCGGCGCGGGTGAGTCCGCGTCCCTCGAGCCGCACGGTACCCGAAAGAGACCAAGGCTTTGGCGGAGTTTGCGTTTCCCAGAGCGTCCGCGGATCGAATTGATGGAACTCGGCGAAGGCGTTGAATGCGGGCAGCTCTCCCAACACGATCTGTCCGTGCAAATCCGCCCTCGATCCGGTCGAAGAGAAGCGCAGCGACTCGAATGCGATCACATTGTCTTGGCGCTGCGCCTTGAGCTGGATTTCCTGCGGCGGGGCGCCCTCTCGATTGCGAACGAGACGGCCCTCCAGAGAAAGGGAGTCGGGTCTGCCCCGGGCCAGAAGATGAAGGTCGGCCTTGCCGCGCAACAGCGGATGACTCGCGCCGAACCACGCCGCGACTTGATCGATGGCCACCGATGATCCCTCGATGGCGATGCTGGAGCCTTCCGCTTCGGGAGGCGTGACCACGCCGCTCAATTGCAAGGCACCGGCCTGCGATTGAAGGTCGATTCCGTTCACGACGAGCGCGCTTCGGGCGAACTCGATCTGCCCCTTTGCGGAAATGCCCTCGTCGATGAGGCCGTGACGGATGCGCGTGACCAGCTTGTCGACGTCGAGCGTCCAAGGATCTTGTCTTCCATTGAGCGATCCGTGCATTTGGATGCCCGCCAGTTTCCAACCGCTCTCCCCGAGAAACGTGCCGTTGTCGATGCCGAACTCGCGAATGACGAGCCCGCCGCGACGCCCCGTCGTGGAATCACTGGGAGCGCCGGAGGAGATCGGACGGCGCGAATTCCAGCGCAGGATTTCCGCGAGATCCACCGTGGGCTTGACGAGGACAACGCGGTCGATGCGGGGCGCCGACGAAGCCAGCCCCAAGAATGCGTAGCCGACTTCCAGGCTCTCCACGGTGAACAAAGGAGGATTCGACGCGCGCAGATGCGGGCCGCTCGAATCCGGCGGAGAGAGCGGCACCAGGATGGAGCGCACCTCCGCATTCTGGAGCGTGAGCCCGGACCAGGGCCGCCAACGCACCGAACGTGCATTCACGCGCAACGCCGTTGCCGGTCCGAGAAAGCGATTGGCGGTCGCCAGGATTCGCGGCGTCAAAACGCCAGACTCGAGCAGCAACAAGAGAACCACGCTGCCGAACACGACGAAGAGCAGCGCGGACGCCAACGCGGCGCGGGAAACAAATCGGAATGCGCGCGCCGGATTTTTCATCAGAACACGTGCCCCAAGCTCAAATGAATTCGCCAGCGGTCCTCTTCCGAAACCCCCGGCGCCACGGGAAGAATCTTCAGCTTATACCCGTAATCGAGCCGCACGGGTCCGACGGGAGTCTCCACGCGAAGCCCCACGCCGGTGGAATAGCGCACATCCTGTTCCGCCGCGGTCTGCGGATCATCCTTTGGATCAAGGAAGCTGAAATCCGACCATTTCACGTCGTCCACGTCCTGCCAGGCATTTCCCGCGTCGAGAAACACGCCGCCCTTCAAGATCCACACGATCGGAAAGCGAAGCTCAAGGTTTCCCAGAAGAAGGAAGTCGCCCGGACCGATGTCTTGCTCGCGATATCCGCGAACCGTCGACGCGCCTCCGATCTTGAAGCGGCTACGGTCGGGGACTCGCTCCGAATCACCGTAGGGCTGCTCGTATCCGATACGCACCCGCAGCGCCATGACGAGCTTGTTCAAGGGGTAATACAAGCTCGATTCGAACGAAGATTTCCAAAAATCGTTGTCTCCTCCCAAGATGCCGCCCGAGACGCTGCCGATGAATCGGTTCAAGAATCCCTTGGTTGGATCGAAATAATTGTCGCGGTGGTCGTTTTCGCCAGTGAGCGTGAGCGAACGAGTCACGTCGGGCTGCGAATCGTCCGGGGGGTGCACGTCGGGCGCGGCATCGATGTCGGCCCATTCGTTCTCCAGCGAGAGCCAGGAGCGGGTGAATTTCCCCAGCCTTACGTTAGCATTGAGCGTGAGCCCCACGAGATCCAAGTCGTAATCCTTGCGCTCCTGAGTGACCTCGTCGCGAAAGAATTCCTTGCGCCGCTCCACGAACACGTCGACCGCTCCCGTGGTGCGCGTGCCGAAGAGCCAGGGCTCGACGTAACGGCCTTCCAGCCGCGTGCGCATCAGCTCGTAGGGAACGAGCTCGGCGGCCAAAGTCGCGCGAATCGAGGCGCGCTTTCCGCGGCCCAAGAAGTTGCGATGCCCCCACTCGCCCGAAACACGAAACTGATCCTGGGTCCCGTAGCCGACCCCGAAGCCGAAGTAGCGCATCTTCCGCTCGATGACCCGCACCATCAGATTCACCGAGCCTTCGCTTGCTTCGGGATTCTCCGGAAGCAGATCGACGCGCGCGAAATAACCGGTGGCATACAGGTTCGCGCGACTCTTCTCGAGATGCTCGCGGCTCAAGACTTCGCCCTCTTTGACCAAGAGCTCGCGGCGAATCACGGCATCCTGCGTGATGTGGTTCCCTTCGATCAGGATCTTGGCCACGGTGAATCGCGGCCCCTCGCTCACTCGGAAGATCAAATCGTTCACTAGAGGAAGGGAGTCCGACACCGCGGGTTGGATGTCGGCGGTGACCTGGACGAGATAGAAGCCTTCGTTTGCGTAGCGCGTTTCGATTTGGGTCCGATCGGCGGAGGTCTTGTCGATGTCGAACGGCTCGTCCTTCTCGATCTTCAACCACCCCAAGATTTCGTCGCGATCGAAGGTTTGGTTTCCTTCCACCGAAATGTTGCCGACCTGGTGTGGAGCTCCCTCGCGAACGCGAATGACTGCCCGGGCTTCTTCGAGCGCTTCGCTATAGATGATGCGGCGATCGACTTGGACGTCCCAGAATCCCTCGCGCAAGTATTTGGAGCGGATTCGCTGCACGTCGGCGTCGAGCTTTTCGAGATCGAGATCGGACTTCTTCCCGCGCTGCAGCGAGGTTTGCATCACGCCGCCGATCTGGTCTTTGGAGAGCGCGGCGTTGCCCTGGATTTCGAGCGCAACGAGTTTGTAGTCTGAAATGTCGATCGGACGCGTTTCGGTCCACTCTTGCGCGTGAAGAGAAGCCGGGGCCAAGCAGACGAAGATGAGGAGTGCCCTAACCGCCCAACCCGGGCTCCGCATCGGCGATTCTCTTTCGGCCGGGGGATGCGAGCCTGCCCGGGCGCAAGCTAACAAAGGGGGACATGCCTGTCAAAGCGAATGGTACGCTGCGCATCGATCATGGACCGCGACCACTCCACGATGCACGCCGCACGGCGGACCCGCACCGTGATATGCACGCGGGCCTCCGCATTCCTGTCGCTCGTCCTGCTGATCGCCGCGCTTGCCGCCGGTTGTGAATCGCCGAAGACGACGCCCAAATCCGCGGAGACGCTCGCAGTCGAAAGCCGGGCCGGAGACTTTCTCGATTACTACGGCGAAGTGCTGCGACTTTCCCAGAACTACGCGGCCCATCCCGATTCGTTTCGCGCAGCGCTCGACTCGCTGCCCGGATCGCATCTCACCGAAAAGGAGTGGGAAGCGTGGATCGCTCCCTATCGCGACGATCCGCGGAAGACCTCCGACCGCCTGGAGAAGATCATCGCCGGCCTGAAGACCCGGCCCTGAAGCGCGCACGATTCCACGCGACCCGGATCACTTCCCAATCCCCCGGCTCGAGACATCCGGGGATTCGCTGCACCGCGAAAAAGTACGATCCCACGAGGACGAGACCGGCCAAGAGAGCGGAAATGACCTCGGCGTGTTCGCCCGGAAGGACGGCGCGAATCGCGCGATGCGCGAGGAAGCTCACCGCGGAAGAGCCTGCCAAGACGAGAAGGGGCCGGCCCCAACCCCGGTAGTTGCCTTGAAGCGGGACCTCGCGAATCAGTCGATTCCATTGCCAGACGACGGCCAGAAGCACGGAGCCGAGCGTGCCGCAGGCCGCGCCCACGATTCCGAATCTCGGAATCAGAATCCAATTGAGAATGATGTTCGCCAAAACGCGCAGGGCCACGATGGCCAGCGTCCATCGTGTTCTCCCTAATGCATCGAGGAAAAGTCCCGTGGGACCGCACAGCGTCGGAAGAAGACAGGCCAGCACCAGAATCCGCAAGCAGGACGCCGCAGCGGTGTACTCGCGGCCGAACAAGAGCGTGATCGCCTCGACCGGAAAGAGGAGGAGGCCAGCCGCGATCGGCCCGGTCGAGAACAACATCCAGCGTGTCGTCGTGCGCTGGAGCCGCGCAATCTCATGCGCCGTGCCGCGCCCCGCGGCTTCGGCTGCGAGCGTAGCGAGCACCGGCATCGTGCTGGCCATGAAGATGAGCAGGAAGCGCGCGATCGAAGAGCCGGCGGAATAGATCCCGACATCCGCTTCCTCGCGAAAGAAGCCGATCATGAGAACGTCGATGCGCTCCGCGAGATCGAACAGCGCGGTGCCGGCCGCCAAGGGAAGCGAGAACTGCAGCAGCATGGGAAGCTGGGATGGCGCCGGGCCCGCAGCAAGCGAACGAAGCCGCTCCAGATTGAGCACGAGAACCGCGGCGACGAGAAGAGCGAGCGCGGCGGAGACTCCCATGGCGCCCAACAGAATGCTCAACGAAGCGCCGGCGGCGACCAGCGGAATCGTGAACACGACACGAAGCGCTGGATCCAAGATCTGTCGCGCCACGACGGTCGGCCGGAAGCTGCGAAATGCTTCGCCCAACCGCGTGACGACTTCGAGACCCACGGCCGCCGGAATCGCAAAGGCCAGAACTCGCAGCGGAGATTGCAAGTCGGGATTGCGAAATGCGCGGGCCAGCTCCGGCGCAAGAATCCACAACAGGGCGGCCAACACCCCAGACGATACGGCGGCGACCTGAATCCCTTGCACGATCACGCGCCGCGCTTCGCTCTCGCGGCCCGACTCGCGAAACGCGGCGACGAAGCGCTTCACGCCCGCAGCCAATCCCAAAGGCGCCAGCACGACGAGGATGAGATAGATCGACCGCGCCTGATTGAACGTCCCGAACCCGGCGACGCCCAATCCGCGCGCCATGAGAAATCGGTAGGCGTACTCCGCCGCCTGCGCGATGAGCGCTCCGGCCAGCACCAGGCTCGTTCCGCGCGCCGCTTCGCGCGTGATGGACTCCGCGCTGGTGCGATTCATGGAATTGGAGCGAGGCCGGACGGAATCAGGTTTTGCGATTGCCGGCGCGGACCAAGAGGATCGGCACCGCGGCACGATGGCGAACATGGGTGATCGTGCTGCCGTGAATCAAGTCGCCCAGGAGGCGATGTCCGTGAGTTGTCATGGCGATGAGATCGCAATGTTCCTCTTCGGCAACGCGAAGGATTTCGTGGGGTGGATCTCCCAGAGCAAGACGACTTGTAACGCGATAACTTTCCTCGCGCAAGCGATCTGCCGTCGACTCCAGATATTCGCGATCGCGCTGCATCTCCTCGGACTCGGCCAGCTTCAGACGTTCGTAGTTGCGCGCCACCCATCCGTCGGCGACGTGAACCAAAAGGAGCTCGGCATTGGTCAGCTTCGCCAGCTCCCGGATCTCAACGAGGAGCGCCTCATCGGTCATGCTGTTTTCCAGGGCAACGAGGATTCGTTGGTACATGGCAGGGGCTCAGTCCCTTAGTGGATGAGTCGCGAGAAGAGGCCGGTCAGGCCGCTGAAATCCAAGAGATACTTCACGTTCAAGATCACGATGATGGTCGCGGTGATCCAGGCCAGGGCCAAGAGCCAGCGCGGAGTAACAAACTTGCCCATCTTCTTTCGATCGCTGGTGAACAGAATGAGCGGAATGACGGCGAACGAAAGCTGCAAGCTCAGAACCACCTGGCTGAAGATCAGAAGCTGCGCGGTTCCGCTTTCGCCGGAAATGGCGCTCACGATCACCGCGGGAATGATGGCGATCGAGCGCGTCAAGAGTCTTCGCAGCCATGGCCGGATCCGGATGTTGAGGAATCCTTCCATCACGATTTGACCGGCGAGCGTTCCCGTCAAGGTGGAATTCTGACCGGAGGCGAGAAGCGCCAGCGCGAAGAGAGCGCTGGCGACCGGAACGCCGAGCATCGGGCTCAGCAATTTGAAAGCGTCTTGGATTTCGGCGACTTCCGTTTGACCGCGGCTGTGGAACGTTGCGGCGGAGACAATCAGAATGGACGCATTGATGAAGAGTGCGAAGAGAAGCGCGACCGTGGAATCGATCGTCGCAAACTTGATCGCTTCCGATTTGCCGTCCTCGGTGCGATCGAATTTGCGCGTCTGCACGATCGAAGAATGCAGATAGAGATTGTGCGGCATCACTGTGGCGCCCAGGATGCCGATGGCGATATAGAGCATTTGCTGATCGGCCAAGACGCGGGAATTCGGCAGGAACCCCTTCATCACTCCGCCCAGCTCGGGGCGCGAAAAGATGATCTCGGCAAAGAAACATCCGCCGATGGTCAGAATCAGTGTGACTACGAGAGCTTCGACGTAGCGGAAGCCCTTGTTCTGGAGATACATCACCGCCAACACGTCGAGCGCGGTAATGCAAACACCCAGAACGAGCGGGATGCCAAACAAGAGATTCAGCGCGATGGCTGAGCCGATGACTTCGGCGAGATCGCAAGCGCAAATGGCGATCTCGCACAGAATCCAGAGAGAAATGGCGACGGGCCTGGAGTAATGATCGCGGCAGGCCTGCGCCAAATCTCTTCCCGTGACGATCCCGAGCCGCGCGCACAAGGCCTGCAGCAGGATGGCCATGAGATTCGACAGCATGATGACGCAAAGAAGCGTGTAGCCGAACGCCGAGCCGCCGGCCAAGTCCGTGGCCCAGTTCCCGGGATCCATGTAGCCGACCGCGACCAAATATCCCGGTCCCGAGAACGCGATCATCTTTTTCCAGAAGGAGAGAGTCTTCGGAACGACGATCGAGCGGTGCACTTCCTCGAGGCTGGGCCGGACTCGCGGAGAGCGCCAGCCGGGCTCGTGCCCCGGAGCGGGGATGTCGCCCGCGGAAGGGTCGTTCACCGAAGCATCCCGCCTTCCTGAACGGCGACGAAGACATGCCGCGCCAACTCCGGTCCGATCGCGCGCTTCTTCCCTTTGACGAGGAGCTGAAGCGGTCCACCGAACGGCTCGCGTTCCAGAAGCTGGATGGGAGTGTCCGGATAAAGGCCGAGCTCGCCCAAATAGCGCAGCTTGTCGGGATCGCGGCCGTCGACGCGGCGGATGGTTCCGCGCTGGCCGACGGCGAGGTCACCGAGCGCGGGAAAATCCACGTCTTCGACGCGGCCATCCTTCGTGGGAATGGGAGATCCGTGGGGATCATGCGTGGGATGGCCCAAGAGCTGATCGATGCGATCCTCAAACTCTTCCGAGATCGCGTGCTCGAGGATTTCCGCTTCGCGATCCACTTCGTCCCAGGAATATCCCAGCGCCTTGTACAAGTACGCTTCGAGAAGGCGGTGATGGCGGATCATCTCCAGCGCGACCCGCCGCCCGGAATCGGTAAGCACCACGCCCTGCGGCCGGCCGTAGCGCACGAGCCGCCGTGTTCGCAGGCGCTTGATCATCTTGGTGACGGCGGCCTGCGAAATGCCGAGCTTCGTGGCCACCGTGGAAGGCGCCACTCGCTCCGAAGCCAGCGAAAGCTGGTAGATGGCCTTGAGGTAATCCTCGATGGCGGCGCCGAGCGACGCCGCGGAGGGAAACTCCGCAGAGCGGCGCGATTTCTCAGAGGAGCGACCCGGCACGGCGACCATGGAACCTCATTGAGTTGAGGTTAGGAAAGTACTTAACCATGGTTCAATCGGCAAGTGAATTCAGGCACTAAAGCTTATTTCATGGGAAAGGCACAGGGCCGGTTCGGTTCGAACGCGGTTGCGGAATCACGGCGCAGCCAGCTACGCCAGCCGCGCCGCGCTGTTCTCGAGAGCTTCCGGCGCCGTTGAGCGTTCTTCGATTTCGCGCTCTTCTCGCTTGGCGCTGAACACGCTGTAGAGGACCGGCAGAACGAGCAGCGTGAGGATTGTGGAGGAGATCACTCCACCGATGACGACGGTGGCCAGAGGTCTTTGCACCTCCGCCCCGATCCCGGTATTGAACGCCATTGGAACGAATCCCATGCTGGCCACGAGCGCCGTCATCAAGACGGGTCGAAGCCTGCGCTCGGCGGCCAAGGGAATCGCCGATTGAAGCGGGACTCCTTCGACCATGTACTGGCGAATCGTGGAGACGAGAACCATGTTGGCAAGTCCGGCCACGCCGAAGAGAGCAATGAATCCGACGGCGGCCGAGATGCTGAACGGCAGGCCGCGCAGGGCCAGGGCGATGACGCCGCCGATCGCCGCGAACGGCACGCCGGTGAAGACGCGCACCGCGTCGGAAGTTCGATGATAGGTGAGATAGAGCAATCCGAAGATGAGACCAAGCGCCAGCGGAACGACGAAGAGCAGACGCCTTTGGGCGCGCTCCAGATTCTCGAACTGTCCACCGAAGCGAAGGTAGTACCCGGGCGTTAGGGCCACGTTCGCATCGAGCTCTTTTCTCAGCTCGGCGACGTAGGACCCGACGTCGCGGCCGCGAACATTCGCTTGGATCACGATCCTGCGCTTCGCCCATTCTCGATTGATCGTCGAAGGGCCCTCGACCATCTGAATTCGAGTGAGACGATCGAGAGGGACGAGGTCGCCGTTTGCGGCCGTGACCAGGATTCTCCCAACCGCTTCCGGATCGGCGCGAAGACGTTCATCCAAGGAAACGGCGATTGGAAAACGCCGGTCTCCCTCTTGGAGAGCGCCAACCTTCCAAGTGCCCAAGGAAGAAACGGCCTCCAACACTTTCTTGGCGGCAATGCCATGGCGGGCAACAGCTTCGCGATCGACTTCGATTTGAAGCATCGGCAGTCCGGTGAGCTGCTCGACGACGACGTCCGCCGCTCCCGGCGTTTCCTTCATGACGGTTTCAATTTCTCGCGCTTTGGCCTTCAGCACGTCGAAATCATCCCCGAACAACTTCACGCCGACGTCCGCGCGGATGCCCGCAATCATCTCGTTCACGCGCATCTCGATCGGTTGGGTAAAGACCATGCGCATGCCGGGAAGCACGGAGAGTGTTTCTTCCATTTTTCCCACGAGCTCATCTTGCGTCCTCGCATGCCTCCACTCGTTCCGCGGCTTCAACGTGATGAAAATGTCGGACACCTCCAACCCCATGGGATCAGTAGCGACTTCCGCGGTGCCAGTGCGTGTCCAAACTCTCTCAATTTCGTCCGGGAATTTCTCTTCGAGTACGTGCTCGATTCTCATGCCGTAGCGTACCGACTCGTCCAGCGAGATTCCCGCGAGGCGAATCGTGTTGATCACCAGCGCGCCCTCGCGCAGCCGCGGAACGAATTCCGATCCCAACCGCGTCGCCAGGAACATGCTGCCGGCGAGAATCGCCACCGCGGAGGCGAGCACGGTCTTGGGCCGACGGAGCGCCCAAGCCAGCGCCGGACGATAGAGGCGCAGCAGGAACGCAACGATCGTGTTCTTCTTCTCGACCATGTGCCGCGGCAAGAACGTCGCGCAGAGGGCCGGCATCAACGTGATGGAGAGAATCAAGGATCCGAGGAGCGCGAAGATCACCGTCAGAGCCATCGGTCGAAACAGTTTGCCCTCGATTCCTTGCAAGGCGAGGATGGGAATGTAGACGATCATGATAATGAGCTCGCCGAACATCGTCGGGCGCCGGACCTCGATGGCCGCATCTTCGACAATCGCGCTTCTCGATCGTTCGCTCCGGTCATCGGCCAGACGGCGCGTTGCGTTCTCGACCATGATGACGGAGCTGTCCACGATGAGCCCGAAATCGATCGCGCCCAGACTCATGAGCGTTCCGGCGATTCCCGCGCGCAACATGAGATCGAATGCAAAGACCATGGACAACGGAATGGCGGCCGCCACGATCAGCCCGGCGCGAAAATTGCCGAGGAAGACGAAGAGAACGCCGACGACCAAGAGCGCTCCTTCGAAGAGATTCGTCTTCACGGTGTGAATCACGTGGTCGACCAGCTCGGTCCGGTCGTAGACGGGAGTCGCTTCGATTCCGGCGGGGAGATTCTTTTGGACTTCCTCCAGTCGCAGCCGGAGCTCTCGCGCAACCCGGTGGCTGTTTTCTCCCATGAGCATGAAGCCCAACCCCAGCACGACTTCCTTTTCCCCGTCCGTGGTGACGGCTCCACGCCGAATCTCCCGGCCCTCTACGACCCGCGCCACGTCGCGAACTCGCGTGGGAATTCCGTCGTGCGAGGCAACGATGATCTCCCCGACTTGCGAGGGGTCGGTGATGATGCCGACGCCTTGAATCAACGCCGATTGTCCGGATTGATTCATCGCCCCGCCGCCGACGTTCGCGTTGTTGCTCTCCAGCGCTTCGATCAGCTCGGAAAGCGTCAAATTGTGGCGAGCGAGATTCGCCGGATCCACGACGACATGGATCTGGCGTTCATCTCCGCCCCAGGTGTTCACCTCCGCGACGCCGGGAAGCGAACGCAGCTGCGGCTTGATGCTCCAGTCCTGAACGGTGCGAAGCTCGCTCAGGCTCTTTCCCTCACCGGAAACGATGTAATGGAAGACTTCTCCCAATCCGGTGGCCACCGGACCCAGCTGCGGACGTTCGATCCCCTCGGACATTTCGACGGAGCTCACTCGCTCCATCACGACTTGGCGTGCGAAATAGATGTCGGTTCCGTCCTCGAAGAGAACGGTCACTTGCGAAAGTCCGAACTTGGAGAGAGATCGCACCTCGCTCAGATTCGGCAGACCTGAAATCGCTTGTTCGATCGGTACGGTGATCTGCCGTTCGATTTCCAATGGTGAGAGGTTGGCCGCCGTCGTGTTGATTTGTACTTGAACGGGCGTGGTGTCCGGAAACGCATCGATCGGCAAGTGCACGAACGCGACAATCCCAAGCGCGATCAGCGGAATCGCGGCCAAGATCACCGCGATGCGATGCCGAATGGACCAGCGGATAGTGGCATTGAGCATGCGTGTTCTACTTCGGGCTTTCGACTTCGCAGCAGCCCGCCCCGATGCTCTCCTTGAGTGTTTCCGTTTTCAAAAGAAAGCTTCCCGTCGTCACCACGACCTCTCCGGCCGCAAGACCCGACGTGACCGCGACCGCGTGATCATCCAGCGCCGCGGCGCGAATTCGTCTCGTCTCGTATTCATCCACCGCCAGAGGCACGAAGACCAACTGAACGCCTTTGGCTTCTTGAACGGCGGCGCGCGGAATGATGGCCGTTCCGCTCGGATACGAATGGGAGAAGCGAGCTCGTGCGTATGTGTTGGCACGGAGCTTTCCGTCCTTGTTTTGAATCGCCGCGCGGGCGCGAACGGTGCGTGTGCGTGGATCGATTTGCGGCGAAACGTATTGAATCTTCCCCTCGTAGCTCAAAGGCGGATTGCCATCGACTTCTACGGTGACCGTCTGCCCAACGGCAATTTCTCCTGCCTGCGCTTCGGGAACGTCGATTTCGGCCCACAGGGAGGAGGTATCCATGATCTCGAAGACGGTCTCTTCCGGATCGACGAGCGTTCCTACGGTGAAGTGGCGTCCGGTCACCGTGCCCTGGATCGGAGAAACGAGCGTGTATGTTCCGGACGCTCCCTCGCCGCCGCCCACGATGCTGACCGCCGCTTCTGCTGCAGCAAGTTCCGCCTTCGCTTGTTCGAGCTCTTGCTTCGCCGCCTGAACGTCCTTGAGCGCGGAGATTCCCTTCTCATGAAGAGTTTTCTCGCGCTCATACGCTGCTTCATTCGATTCCACGCGAGCGCGCGCCGCCAAAAGCCCGGCACGATCCGCGGCGACATTGGCGCTTTCGATCACGGCAAGAGCGCTTCCCTTGCTCACCTTCGTGCCGAGGTCGGCCTTGAACGATCGAATCACTCCGGATGCGCGCGCATTCACCAGTGCCGTCTTCGACGCGTCGGCAACGATCGTGGCCGTCGCCATGACGACGCTGGCCTCATCGGACGAGAGCGCTTTCGTTGTTTCGAGGCCGATCTGCTCGGCGACTTCCTTCGTCGCGAACTTGATACGCATTCCATCCGCCGGGGCCTCGTCCACAGCGACATCGGTGGCCGGCCTTCCTCCTCGTTCCGGATGACAAATCGGACAGAACGATTCTGGGAAGTCGTGCTCGGCGCACCAATCGTTCTTGGCTTTGAAGACGGCAGCGAGCTTCGGGTTGCATTTCGTGCAAACAGCCTCCAAGACTCCGTGCTCAGCGCACATTCCTTCCGCAGGCGGAACGACTGGCTTCACCGCGGCTTGCTTCGCCGCCGGTCCGCTGCCGGCCGGCTGGTCGGATCGCCCGCAGCCCGCGACGCCCGCGAACAGAGCAAGTGCGAGGAAAAGGATCGTCTTCATTTACGTGCCCTGCGGCTTGGGTGGCCGAACGATTTTGAGATCCGGATTGCACTTCAGACATTGCGACTCGGGGAGCCCGTGTTCGACGCACCAATCGTTGGTGGCTTGAAAAGCCGGAATCAACGAGGGATCGCATCGAGTGCAGGCGGATTCGGGCACCTGATGCTCGCCGCACCAATCTTCATAGGAGCCCGGCACGACATCCGCAGAAGCATGTGATGTCTCCGCCGGCGGCGGAGAAACCTCGGGTTCTTTCGTCTGCGGAGCGGGCTCGGTCTTGTTCTGAGTGCACGACATCGTCAGAAACGAGAGAGTCAAGAAAGCAATCCAATGCAACTTCATGGCTTCATTCTCCATTCCAGCTCTGGTTCTCACGGGAGAGTTCCTGCCGCCAATCCCAGAGCAATGCCGGCCAGAGCCGCATCGAGCTGGCGAATGGCGTGTTCTTGTCGCGTTTCCACCGCGTTTCTGCGAATGATCAGAAGGCTGGGCAAATCGATCTTCCCCGCGGCATAACTTTGGGACCCGAGCTCCTCGATCTCGCGTACTCGGGGAAGCGCCTCACGTTCGATCTCTTTCGCCGATGCATCCAAGCTTCGATAGGCCGCACGCGCTCCCTCGAATTCCGCGAACGCAGCCGCAGTCCGAGATTCGAGCGCGATCGATGCGCGCATTTGCCGCGCCTTGGCTTCACCGCGTTCCCCTTGCCCGAAATTGAAGAGCGGAAGAGACATCGCCAGTCCCGGCCGAAGAAGATCCTCGTCTCCGACTTCTTCGTAATCCATGCGGAAGGCAAGCTCGGGAATGAACTCCGCTTTGGATCCGGAAACCGCGGCGGCCGCCGCCTTGATCTCGCTTTTCGCAGCCGAGATGTCCGCCCGGTTCTGAATCGTCGAGGAATCGACCTCCGCTCCGAAGAGCGTGCGGTCATTCAAGTCTCCCGATACTTCCAGTGTCTCTCCGGATGACAAACCGAGAATGGCCGCGAGATTTGCTCGCGACTCGGCGACATGCGCCTCCTCTTCGAGAACCTGGCTTGTGGCGCGAGACGATTCGCCTTCCGCAATGATCACGTCCAGGCGGGCAGCATCTCCCGCATCGAAGCGATCCTTGGCGGCCCGCACCAGATCCTCGGCGAGATTCCGGCCGTCTTTCGCAATCGAGAGTCGCTGCTCGAAGTACAGAACTTCGTAGAACATTTGCAGCGCACGTCCCACTGCTTGACGCCGGGAATCCACCTCGAGAAATCTCTCCCGCTCGAGCGCCGCGTTGGCCTCGCGCACTCGATACATTCTGCGAAACCCCAAACCGAGCGGTACGGTGAGATCGAGCTGGGTGCTCTCGATCTCACGGTCATTGGTTCCTCTCAATCCTTCGATGGTCGGATTGTCGGCGGCGATCACGCGAGCGCCGGAGAGGCGACCCTTGGCTTCGAGCACCTGCGCTGCGGCAAGGCGAGATTCCGGCGCCGACGCCGCGGCGATTTCCATGACGCGTTGGGCCGTGAGCGGCTCGGCGAACAATCGGCTCGGGCCGGCGACAACGGCGATGACCCAAACGAAAGCGAATGCTTCTCGCATCCATCCCTCCAGAATTCGTTGAGCTCGTTCCTGGACGAGACCAATGCCGAATGCCGTTTCGTGCGCAGAATCGCGTTCTGCGCTCACGAAGCTTTGGAAGGATCCGGAATCGGTCTAAGCGAGAAGGCTTCTCGGGACGTGAAAGATTTCCCGGAGGTCGGCGGAGGTCATGGCCGAGGGCAGTTCCGATGAATCCAATCGCGCAACATCGAGAGATGCGAGAAGAAGGATGGGCTGGGGAAGCGCGATCGGGATTCCGGCGCAGCAGGCCCGCTCCACGCAATTGTCGTTGCAGCAGCCGGCTGGACCGTCGTCTTCGCAAGTTTGAGTGCAGCAGAAATGGAATGGTGAGCTGGCGCTGACGACTGCCAAGAGACAAAGGAGGAGAATCAACATCGTGCCCAGGCTACGCATGGCCGGATTATGCACGATTCCCTCTTGGCCGAAAAGGTTCACCCAACTGCAGTTACGGTATCGGTACCCTCGGGAAGGGAAGTGAGTTCCAAGCCCTCCACTCCCGGCGCCGGCCCCCCTTGCCAACGATCACCGCGGTAAGTGATTGCCGCAATTGGCCTAATCGCTATGGGCGCATCATGTTTGGCGGATCCTCACCCAGCGCCGTGGCCAAATCGATCAAGTGCTCTTGTTCCTGGATGAGGATCTCGCGAATGTGCTCCGACATCGCGAATTCCCCGAGAGCTTCGCACTGGCGAAGACGCTCCCGATACTGGCGAATGGTTTCCGCTTCGTTGTCCAAGTCGAAGCGGAGCAAATCGTCCGGATCCTCGGAAAGCTTGACCTGCTTCGGCACGACGGTCGGTGTGCCGCCGAGATAATCGATCTGCTTGGCAATGATGAGCGCATGCTGCAACTCTTCCGTCGCATGCACCTCGAGCTCTTTGGCGATCGCCATGTAGGCCGCGCCCTTCAACACTTGCGAATACACGACGTACGCAATGACGGCTTGGTATTCGCGAGCCAGGTCTTCGTTCAACAGCTTGATCAAAGCCTTGCGGTCGATGGACGCCGCGCCGGTGGCGGCGTCGCCGTGTACTTGTGTCGTCATGTCCGGATTCCTTCGGGATTTACTCTCGGATTTACTCTTCTTGCCCACGATCTTTTCCTTCCTCTCGGCTGTTAGCGCAAGGCTCTCACAAAGAGACAGGCCGTGCGCCTCTCTTCCGTTTCCTCGAGCGACTCGTCGGCGAGATCCAGAAAGCGCGGGAGCTGCCATTTCCATGCCGCCACACGGGCGCGGCGATTGATTTGCGTCCAAGGCGGCAGATGACGCGAGGCAAACCATTGCGCCGCGGCGTCGGTCATGTAGCCCCGCGTCGCAACGTCACGAAATCCGGCCGCAGTCAACTTGCCCGCCCATTCCGACGCGGTCCAAAGATTCTTGTGCCCCAGCACACCGTTCAATCGGTCGCAAAATGCGCGCCCATACGCGGTCGAGAATGCGCGCACCAAGCCAGACGACGGCACCGTGAACACGAGTACGCTGCCGGGCCGCAGCGCGCTGGCGAATCGATGCAACGCCTGCTCGACGTTTTCCACGTGCTCCAAGACCGAATTGGAAAAGATCGTGGCCAAAGATCCCGGTGGGACCGGAAGCTCCTCGCGAATATCCACAAGACCCGTCCGCAAATACACTTTGGGATCGCAGTGACCGAGCGTTGCCGCCTCGCCGTCGAATCCGAAATCAATCGTCGGGAAGAGCGCCTTACCGAATTCTCCGTCGCCGCAACCGACGTCGGCAATCGGCCGCTCCAATCCATCGACGATCGGCTTCCACAGCCGCCACTCGATCGTGCGCCAGAACGATCGATGAATCGGGCCCGCTTCCAAATAAGGACGGCCGCCGTCTTCTTGAACCTTGGTGGGGTAAACGACATGGCTGCCCGCCAAGAGAACCGCGCCGGCCCCATGACGATGCCCGGCGCGCGCCGATCGCGCCGTTTTCAATCCGGCGTCGAGCGCCAGCTGAATCCTTCCCGACCAATGCATCAGCCGAACAATCGCCCCACGTCCATCACAGTGACGGAAAGAAGAAGAAGTACGAGAAGCGCGAAGCCGATCTGATGAAGGATGAGGCGAACGCGCATCGAGGGAGGACGCCGCAACAGAGCTTCCACTCCATAAAGCGCCAAGTGTCCGCCATCCAAAACGGGAATCGGCAAGAGATTGAAAATCGCGAGCTGCGTGGAGATGAGCGCCAAGAAATTGAAGAACGCATCCAATCCCCAGCGCGCGGCTTCACCGGAAAGCTGCGCCATGCGCACCGGTCCGCCCAATCCTTCGATCGATTCTCCCTTCACAAGCGCGCGATAGAGCGACACGGGAATCGACGGGAGGAACTTCACGACCTGCTCCGTAATCCACCACACTCGCTCGGCACCGCCGGCCAGCGCCGTCACCGGTCCGACGCGCCGCGTCTCCACGGCCTGCTGAATTCCGATCTGCCCAACCGTGTCGGCTTCGGCGCCTTCTCCGGTCGGCGTTGGAGTCGGAGTGATCTTGCCTTCGCGCTCGGCGCCTTCACGAATCCAGCGCAGCGTGATCTCACGCCCCGGGCTCTCGCGAATCTTGTCGCGCATGCCCGACCAACGATCGATCTCCACTCCATCGATGGAAAGAATGCGATCGCCTTTGCGCAACCCTCCTTGAAACGCGGGCCCCTCATGTTTCACGTAGCCGATCACCGGCTCGGTATAGGGCCCAACACCGAGAGGAGTTTGATTGAGTCCGGCATCGGCAGGTGCTCTTCCGGCGAGCGTCATCGGCTGCCCGCCGCGCTCCACCTCAATTTGGAATTCGCTTCCCGCACCCACCCTGGAGAGCTCCTTGCCGAATTCCTCCCAGTTTTTCACCCGCTTGCCGTTCACGCTCTTCACGACGTCGTCCGGCTGGATCCCCATGGCGCTTGCAGTCGTGTCGTTCGCGACTTCACCGATGCGCGTCGTGTCGATGGTTTCCTCGCCGGCGAACAGCAGCACTCCCGCATAGACCAAGATCGCCAGCACGTAATTCATGAGCGGTCCGCCGAGCACGATGGCGGCGCGTACCCACACCGGCTTGGAAAGGAATTCGTCCGCGGCTCCCTCCGTCTCCTCCTCCGGATTGTCGCCGGCGAACTTCACATATCCGCCAAACGGGAACATGGAGAGCGAATAGCGCGTGGGCCCTTTGGTGTATCCGGTGATCTCCGGACCGAATCCCACCGAGAAGCGCAGCACGCGCACACCCAAACGCCGGGCGATCCAGTAATGGCCCAGCTCGTGAGCAATCACCAGAATGGAAAGGAGCAAGAGAAAGAAGAAGATGCTGCTCACGAAGTGCCTCCGGAAAGCACGGGGCTTCTCTCCCGCACCAGGCTTTGAGCTTCCTCGCGCGCGGCGCAATCGGCTTCACGCAATGCGCTTCTCGTCACCTGGGCCGTGCGCACGCACTTCTCGAGACATTCCTCGATGATGCGCGGGATGTCGGTGAATCGAATGCGGCGATCGAGAAACGCTTTCACGGCGACTTCGTTCGCGGCATTCAGAATGCAAGGTGCCAGTCCCCCGGCGACTCCCGCTGCACGGGCGAGGCGCAAGCAGGGGAACTTCGCGTAGTCCGGCGCTTCGAACGTGAGTTGGCCGGCGCGGGAGAGATCGAGAGGCTTCACCGGAGTTTCGAGACGCTCGGGATAGGTCATCGCGTATTGAATCGGCAAGCGCATGTCCGGCTCGGAAACTTGCGCCATCACCGAACGGTCCGCGAACTCGACCAGCGAGTGCACGAGCGACTGCGGATGGATCACGACCTCGATTTGCTCGAAGGGAATTCCGAACACCCAATGCGTCTCCAGAATCTCGAGCCCCTTGTTCATGAGCGTCGCCGAATCGACGGTCACTTTCGGTCCCATGTTCCAAGTGGGATGCTCGAGCGCATCTTCCGGAGTGATCGCGTCGAAGCTCTCCCCCGCCCGCTTGCGAAAGGGACCACCCGATGCGGTGAGAATGATACGCCGCGGCGGATTCGCGTTGTTGCCGCGCATGCATTGGTGAATTGCGGAGAGCTCGCTGTCGAGCGGAAGAAGGGCTGCGCCGGATGCGCCGGCCGCTTCCATGACCAGCTCGCCGGCCACCACAATCGGCTCCTTGTTGGCGATCGCGACCGAAGTTCCGCGGGTCAGCGCATCGAGCGTGGGATCGAGTCCCAAACTTCCAACGAGGCCATTCACCAGAAGATCGACATCGCTTCGTCCAGCGATCTCGCGGGCGGCATCCTCCCCTTCGAGAACGAGCGGAGGCCTTCCGCCGGGCCACGACTCGCGAAACTTTTTCGCCGCGGATGGATCGAGAAGACCGACGACCTCGGGATGGAACTCGAGCGCTTGCTCGCGCAACGCATCCACGCTAAGCGCCGCCGCTAAAGCCACCACCTGAAAACGATTCGGCCAATGGCGCACGACATCGAGCGTCGAGCGGCCGATCGAGCCGGTGGATCCCAAGATGGCGATGCGTTTGCGCTTCATCGCGGAAACACCACGTTTCTCAGGTAGTAGAAAGCGACCGGTGCCGAGAACAAGAGGCTGTCGAATCGATCCAAGACTCCTCCGTGACCGGGGATGGTACTCGAAGCGTCCTTCACGCGGGCGTCTCTCTTGAGGAGCGATTCGACGAGGTCCCCCAATTGGCTCGCGATTCCCAGGAGCGCCCCCAAAACCAACGCCTGTCGCACGGTCAAGAACGCGCTTCCTCCGGATTGGCGGGCAATCCAGGCATATCCCACGAACGCAGCACCCATCGCGCAAAGAAACCCGGCAACCGCCCCTTCGATCGATTTTCCGGGGCTCACCCGGGGGAAAAGCTTGTGCCTTCCGAGCGAGATGCCGACCAAGAACGCCCCCGTATCGCAGCTCCAGACGATCGCGATGACGTAGAGGACGAGCGTCGCGCCCAGGGAATCATCCATCGACAATTCGCGAGGCAGCTCGCGCAGGAGAACCAGATGGAGGAGCAGCCATCCGACATACACCACCCCAAATACGGTCGTGGCGATGTCATAGATTGGAAACGTCATCTCCGGACGGAAGAGCTCGCGAACGAGAATGGTGAGAATGAAACCGGAGAGGAACACGCCCAGATGTTCCGGGCCCGTGGCATAGACGACGGCCGACAACACCAAGGTGGCGAACAGCCCGACCTTCTTGGAAGGGTGCACGCCCTTCGCTTCCATCATCTTGTAGAACTCCCAGCATGCTGCGAGCTGAATCCAATTCACGAGAAAGAGAAAGAATCCTCCTCCCGCCTGCGTCAGAAGAATCAGGAAGGGAACGAACACGATTCCGGACAAGACGCGAGGAAGCATCGTGCTACCGCGGGCCGTCGCTGGGAGCCAAAATGCGCGCGGGCGGCGGGCTCGCGCTCTCGGTTCTTCCGAAGCGGCGATCGCGGCATTGGAACTCGCGAATCGCGCGATAGAGATGCTCGCGCCGGAAATCGGGCCAGTGCGTCGGCGTGACCCAGATTTCCGCGTAGGCGATCTGCCAGAGCAAGAAGTTCGAAACGCGCAACTCTCCCGAAGTGCGAATGAGAAGATCGGGATCGGGAAGATCCGGCGCGTACATGTATTGCGAGAACTTTTCCTCGGTGAGATCGCCCGGTGTCAGGTCCTTGCGCTGCGCGTCGGCCAGCATGCGCTTCGCGGCATCGACGATTTCCGCGCGCCCACCATAGGAGAGCGCAAGATTCAAGATCAGGCCGTGATTGTGTTCCAATGCGCGCCGCGTCTTGTCGATTTGGATGCGCACGTCTGGGGGAAGATCCTGCTCGCGCCCGATCGTACGCAAGCGAACGCCGTTCTCATTGAGCTCGTCTTGCTCGCGGCGCAGCGTGTCCTTCAAGACCTGCATGAGCCCGTTGATCTCGATGCGCGGGCGATTCCAATTCTCGACCGAGAAGGCGTACAGCGTGAGCGCTTCGATCCCGATCTCGGCGGCGGCGCGCACCGTGTTGCGCACCGGCTCAACGCCGGCGCGGTGCCCGGCGAGCCGCGGCAAACCGCGCGCCTTCGCCCACCGCCCGTTGCCGTCCATGATGATCGCGACGTGCCGGGGGAGCCCGCCACCCTGCAGGATGGCCTCTTTCAGCTCGAGCTCGCTGCCCGTCATGCACGCCCTTCCGCTAAGTCTTCAGGATATCGGTCTCTTTGGAGGCCAGAATCTCGTCGAGGTCCTTGATCTTCTGATCGGTCAGCTTCTGGATCTTGTCCAGCGCCTTGCGCTCATCATCTTCGGTGATCTTCCCATCCTTGAGCGCCTTCTTCAGTGCTTCGTTGGCATCGCGCCTTCCCATGCGAACCGCGACGCGCCCTTCCTCGGCATAGTGCTTGGCCACCTTCACGAGCTCTTTTCTGCGCTCTTCGGTCAAGGCGGGAATGGGCACGCGAATGACTTGCCCGTCATTGGAGGGATTCAACCCCAGATCCGAGGCGCGGATCGCCCGCTCGACCGCCGCCAGAAGAGTTTTGTCCCATGGCTGAATGACGAGGAGCCGCGGCTCGGGCGCACCGATGGAGCCGACCTGGTTGAGCGGCGTTTGGGAGCCGTAGGCTTCCACGCGGATGTTCTCGAGAAGCGCCGGCGTCGCCTTGCCCAGGCGCAGCTTGGACAGCTCGCGTTTGGTGGAGTCGATCGCCTTCGCCATCTTCTCTTCGCATTGCTTATAGATCGCGTCACTCATCGCAGCTCACCCCCCACGAGAGTTCCCACATCCTCGCCCAAGAGAACGCGGCGGAGATTTCCGTCGTCGTTCATCTTGAAAACAACGATGGGAATGTTGTTCTCCATGCAGAGCGAAATCGCGGTGGCATCCATCACGCGGAGCCCGCGCGTCAACACTTCCTTGAAGGAGATCTCTTTGAGGAATACCGCCGAAGCGTCTTCTTCCGGATCGGCGGTGTAGACGCCGTCGACTTTCGTCGCTTTCAGAATGACTTCGGCTCCAATTTCCACCGCGCGCAAGGACGCCGCGGTGTCGGTCGTGAAGAACGGGTTTCCGGTACCGGCGGCGAGAATGATGACCCGCCCCTTTTCGAGATGGCGAATCGCACGGCGGCGAATGTACGGCTCGGCGACTTGCATCACATGAACCGCGCTCATCACGCGCGTCGGCACACCCAACTTTTCGAGGCAGTCTTGCAGCGCCAGCGCATTGATGACCGTGGCCAGCATCCCCATGGAGTCCGCGTTCACGCGGTCCATGCCCAAGTGTGCTGCCGCCAATCCGCGGAAGATGTTGCCTCCGCCGATCACGATCCCGACTTGCACACCGAGCTGAGTGATCTCGCGAATCTGTTCGGCGACGTCGCCGATGACGGGAGGAGAGATCCCGAAGCCCTCGCCTCCGGCGAGGACCTCGCCGGAGAGCTTGAGGAGGACTCTTTTGTATCGCGGGGGCGCCATGATCAGGATTGGGACTCGCCCAACGCCAAGCGCGCGAATCTGCGGACCTGAATGTTTTCGCCGAGCTTCGCGATCACACCGCTCACCACGTCGGAGATTTTGCGGTCCGGATCCTTCACGAAGGGCTGCTCCATCAAAGCGTTGTCAGCGTACCACTTCTCCAGCTTCCCCTCGATGATCTTCTCGACGACGGCGGCCGGCTTGCCCATCTCCGCGACCTGCGCGGCCATGAGGTCCCGCTCGCGTGCGACCAAGCCCGGATCGATTTCCTCGCGGCGGACCGCCAAAGGACGAGAAGCGGCGATGTGCATGGCCAGATCGCGCACCAAAGTCTTGAAGTCGTCGGTGCGGGCGACGAAATCCGTTTCGCAGCCCACTTCCACGAGAACGGCAATCTTCCCGTTGGAGTGGACGTACGAGCCGATGAGCCCTTCCTTCGTCACGCGCTCAGCCTTCTTCGCCGCCGCGGAAAGGCCCTTCTTGCGCAAATAGTCGACCGCCTCCTGGACGTTGCCTTGCGTCTCGGAGAGCGCCTTCTTGCAATCCATCATGCCCGCTCCGGTCATCTCCCGGAGCTCTTTCACCTGTTGGGCGTCAATCGCCGACATAAAAATCTCCTCGCATTGGGCTGTGCCCCGCCGCCGATGGCGGCCGGTCGAGCCGATTCCTACAAGAACGGAACAAAACAGCGCGGCAGGACAGCCGCGCCGAAGCTATTCCTTCGCGACGGCCGGAGTTTCTTCCGGTACGGACGCCGCCCGCGGGTTGCGCTGCGCAGGCTCCTCGCGATCCATGAGCGCTTCAATCTGCGCCTTTTCCGCTCGCGCATCATTCGCGCGAGAACGAGCGGCGCCTTCCTTGACCGCATCGGCGATCGCTTCCGTCAGAAGCTGAATACTGCGGATGGCGTCGTCGTTCGCGGGAATGGGATGCGACACGAAACTCGGATCCGAATTCGTATCGACGACGCCGACGACGGGAATCCCAAGCTTTTGCGCTTCCGAGACGGCGATCTTCTCTTTCACGGTATCGACGACGAAGATCACCGCAGGAAGCTGATCCATGCCCTTGATTCCGACGAACACCTTCAAGAGTCTTTCGCGCTCTTTGTCGAGGCGAAGGCGCTCCTTCTTTCCGATGAGATCGAAGGACGTCTCGTTCATCATGCGCTCGAGCTCCTGCAGCCGTCCGATCGAACGCCGGATGGTCATGAAGTTCGTGAGCATGCCGCCGAGCCATCTCTCGGTGACGTAGTGCTGACCGCAGTCGGCCGCAGACTTCTCAATGATCCCTTTGGCTTGTTTCTTCGTACCGACGAACAGCACATATCCGCCGCGATTTACCGTCTCGCGAACGAGCTTGCGGGCCTTTTCCAGCATCGCGAGCGTCTTTTGCAAATCGAGAATGTAAATCCCGTTCTTTTCCATGAAGATGAATTTCTTCATCTTCGGATTCCAACGCTGGGTCTGGTGTCCGAAATGGACCCCCGCCTCCAGCAAATCTCGCAATGTAATATCGGCCAAAACGTTCTCCCTTGGGTTGTTCTTCCGCCATCGTCAACCCGTTCGGGCCGCAGTGAGCGGACCCCCGTTCGGTCAAATGGCGTGCTTGTTCGGCTGCGCCGGTGCGCAGCCGTCGTTCGATCCTAGCGCTTGCTGAACTGGAACCGGCGGCGCGCTCCCGCACGGCCGTACTTCTTCCGCTCGACCATCCGGGAATCTCTGGTGAGATGTCCGGCCACGCGCAGCGGCTTTCTCGTCTCGGAATCGGCCTGCACGAGAGCGCGCGCGATTCCCAAACGGATCGCACCCGCCTGCCCGGTCATTCCGCCGCCGGAGACATCCGCAATCACGTCGAAGCGAACGCTGTTGTTCGTGACCGTCAGCGGACCTTCCATGTACGTGATCAAAGAAGCGCGCGTGAAGTACTCGTTGAACTTCAGTCCATTCACGGTGCGATTGCCCTGCCCCGGGAACAAACGGATTTTCGCCACCGCCGTCTTGCGACGTCCGGTGGCCATGATTTTCGAATTCGTCATTCAATCTCCTCGCGCCGCGCTGTCACTTGACAGCGTGGCGGGCCTTCGGCCAGTTCAGGTCTTTGGGATTCTGGCCGGCGTGCGGATGGTCCGAACCGGCATAGATGCGGACCTTGCGAAGCATGTCCCGCCCCAGCCGCGTCTTGGGCAACATTCCGCGAATCGAGCGCCTCACCAACTCTTCCGGCTGGCTGGTGAGCCATTCCCGGTAGGTCGTTGAATGGAGGCCGCTCGGATATCCGGAGAAGATGTAGCGACGCTTGTGGTCGAGCTTCCGTCCAGTGATGACGACCTTCCCGGCATTCACGATGACGACGTGATCGCCGTTGTCCAGATGCGTCGAGTAATTCGGCTTGTGCTTGCCGCGGAGAATGCGGGCGACTTCCGCCGACAGGCGGCCGAGCACCATTCCCTCGGCATCGACGAGATGCCAATTTTGGCGAATCTCGGATCCTTTTGTGACGTGCGTACGCACGAAATCCCTCTTTCGGTTTTTGGGCGCGAAAAGGCGGCCAGATTACCAGTGCCTTCGAGGACGAGTCAAGGGCGGGGGGCCCAAGCTGACGCCGTGCCGCACCCGGAGATGTGGCGGCGACCCTTGCCGCCCGGCTGGCGGCCCTACTGTGCGGGGTCTCCCCAGATACCGGGGGTGGCGAGCTCGACCGAATGGCCGTCTGGATCCCGAAAGTACAAGCTTTGCCCCCCTCCCGTCCAGGTCACTTCCGATTCCACCTCGACGGAATGGTCGGCGAGGCGGGTTTTCCAGGCCGCGAGGTCGTCGGGCTCGATCGCGAGGGCGAGATGGACCGGGCCCTCTCCATCATGAGGAGGAATGCGGCCGCCGGGGAAATCGATGCCGTGGATGGAGGCGCTGCCCTTAAAGAGGAGAAGGAAGGTCCCGCCGCCGGCGGAAAGCGACACGAGCCGAGGTCCTTCGGTGACCACCTCGAGGCCCAAGACGTCGCGATAGAAGGCCGTCGCGCGATCCAAGTCGTCGACGTAGAGCGCGCTTTCGTAGATGCGTTGGATGCGTTCCGTCATGGGAGACTACGAGGGTTTCGCTCCGCCAAAAATCTTGGCCAGATCGTAGGGCGGGCGTACCACGCCCTTCTCCGTGATGATCGCGGTCACGAGATGCGCTGGCGTCACATCAAAGGCGGGATTCATGACCTCGACGCCGGCGGGCGCGACTTGTGTTCCGCGCGAATGAGTCACCTCTTCGGGCGCGCGCTCCTCGATGGGAATCTGTTTTCCAGATGAAATCGAAAGATCGAGCGTCGACGTCGGCGCCGCCACGTAGAACGGAATCTTGTGTTCGCGCGCCAACACGGCCAGCGGATAGGTTCCGATCTTGTTGGCCACGTCGCCGTTCGCGGCGATGCGATCCGCGCCCACGATGATGCAGTTCACCTTCCCTTGCGACAGAATCCATCCGGCGGCGTTGTCACAGATCACCGTCACTGGCACACCCATCTTTTGACATTCCCACGCCGTCAAGCGCGCGCCTTGCAACAAAGGACGGGTCTCGTCGCTGATCACGCGCACCGCCTTCCCGCTCTCCACCGCTTCGTACACGACGGCGAGCGCGGTGCCGCGGCCGGCCGTCGCCAGCGCTCCCGCATTGCAATGCGTCAGCACGGTATTCCCGTCTGCGATCAGCGCGGCGCCGTGTCTTCCCAGCGCGCGGCATGCGTCGACATCTTCCTGATCGATGCGCCGCGCCTCCTCGAGAAGTGCGACCTGCGCATCGGCGACGGCATCATGGCGATTCAGAACTGTGGTCATTCGATCGACGGCCCAAGGGAGATTGACGGCCGTCGGACGCGCGGCGCGAATCGCGGCCAGCTCCTTCTTCATTGCAGCGTGAAATGCACGCGCATCGTCTTGTGCACATCGCCGGGCGGCCAGCGCCGAAGCATAGGCGCCCGCCACGCCGATCGCAGGCGCGCCGCGCACCGAAAGCGCGCGAATTCCCCGAATGACTTCATCCGGCGTGGTGCAGACCAAATACTCTTCTTGGGCGGGAAGCTTCGTTTGATCGAGCAGGATCACGGCGCCGCCGTTCTCTTCCGACCAACGCACCGTCGTAAAGCTCATTTCGATTTCCCTGCCGAGTGCTCCGCAGCTTCGGCGATCAAATCCAGCGTCGCACCCAATGGCAATCCCACGACGTTCGAATAATCGCCGTCAATTCCGGCCACCAGAAGGCGGCCCCGTCCTTGAATCGCGTACGCTCCGGCCTTCCCCATCGGCTCTCCCGATTCGACGTAGCGTTGGATCTCGTCTTTGGTCAAGTCGTGCAGGCGAACCCGCGTCACGACGGTGCGCACGTGCGCCGATCCGCCGGCCGCATCCATCACACACACACCTGTGTACACGAGATGCTCGCGGCCGGCGAGCTCCGTGAGCATGCGCGCCGCATCGTTGCGATCGACCGGCTTTCCATAGATGCGGCCTTCGCGCACGACGATCGTATCTGCACCCAACACGAGACCGCGCGTTCGCCGCGAAGCGACGGCGCGCGCCTTTCTTTCCGCCAAGAGTTCCACGAACTGCGTCGGATCCTCCGGCAATCCGTTCGCTTCGTCCGCTTCGGACGGAACGACTTCGAAGGGAATGCCGATCTCGCGTAAGAGATCGCGCCGCCGCTCCGATTCCGACGCCAGAATCAGCGGTTCCTTTCGAAGAGGAGAATCCGCATCGGCGATCGCCCACCGCGCGTGAAAGCGGACCGCAGGGGAGTTTGCGGAGGCCACATTCGTCAGCGGCGGCTTTCCCGAATCGCCTGCTGCGACGGCTTCTGTTTCCTGCTCACGCGAATCAAGCATGAGAGTCACCGGCCCGTCATTCACCAGCTCGACGTTCATCATCGCCCCAAACTTTCCCGTCTGCACCGGCACGCCTTCTCCTTCGATCGTTCGCTGCAGCACATCGAGAAGCAGCACCGCAGTTTCAGGCGCAGCCGCCTTTTCGAACGAAGGCCGCCGTCCCTTGCGCGCATCGCCGTGCAGCGTGAATTGCGAAACGAGAAGAACCGCGCCGCCCGTCTCCACGACCGAGCGATTCATTTTCTTTTCGCCGTCGCGGAAGATGCGCAGGTGCGCGATCTTCCTGCCGAGCCACTCGGCGTCGGCGAGGGCGTCGCCCTTGGCAACTCCAGCCAACACGAGCAGCCCCGGCCCGATTTCCCCGCAGATGGCACCTTCCACTTCGACCGAAGCGCGGGACACTCGTTGAATCAAGGCGCGCATCAAACTCTTCCGATGAAGGCCCAGTGCCGCCCGTTGTCGCCGCGCCGGTAGGAATGAAGATCGCCGGGATGGCTCCAGGTACACAACGAGAAGTCCACGAGATTGTCGCGAGGAACGCCCTTTCCCCGCGCTTGGGAAAGCGCGCACGAAGGCAAATCCAAGTAGAAGCGATCTGAATTTGCGGCCTGGGAAGGAACGGCGAATTCTTCGGGGAAAAGTCCCGCCACTTCCGGTCCCACTTCATAAGAAGGGCCGCGAATCGCCGGACCCGTCGCCACGAACAATTCTTCCGCGGGAACATCGAACGACTCTTCGATCGCCTGAATCACATTCGGAACGATTCCACCGGCGACACCTTTCCATCCGGCGTGTGCAATTCCGATCACGCCGGAATCGGGATGCACGAAGAACACCGGAACACAGTCCGCCACGGTGACCGCCAGCACAATTCCCTTTCCACGCGCTACGATCGCGTCGTAGATCCCAGACGGTGCATCGCCATTCAGGGAAGATGGATCGCGCACGACGGCCACTCCCGCGGAATGATGCAGCTTCGGCGCAATGACCTGCGCATCGCCCAGCCCCAAATCCTCCAGCAATTTCGCCCGCCGCCCTTCGACGACGTGCGGATCTTCCCCGCGCGACAAGGAGAAGTTGCCATGACTTGCATGGGTCACGCCGTGCTCGAGATCCTCATCGAGGATGGCCAAGGCCGGAGCGCGAAACCAGGAAGAGTCGCCGCGCGTCACGAGTCGCGCGGCGCGGCCGAGCTTGGCGATCACGCGTTATCGCCTCGGTTGTCTTCGCGGCTCACGAGCGTGACGCCCTTCACCTTGCGTACCGCACGCAGGACTTTCCGCAAGTGGGCGAGGTCCTGCACCTCCACGAGGAACCTTCCGATCGCACGGTGTCCTTCGGCTTCCATTTTGCCGGAGAGGATGTTCGTATCCAGCCCCGTGAACGTCGCGGAGACATCCGCCAAAAGTCCGCGACGATTCTCGCCTTCGATGAAAAGCCGCACCTGGAAGCTGTCCTCGCGCGTCACATCCCACGCGACGGCCACGCGTCGATCGGGCTCGATCGCTGTCGGGAACGTGTTCGGGCAATCGAGGCGATGCACGGAAATGCCGCGGCCGCGCGTCACGATGCCGATGATCGCTTCCCCCGGCAGCGGTTGGCAGCACTGCGCGAAGCGGATGAGAACGTTGGAAACCCCTTGGACGCGAACGCCGCCTTCCTTCTTCTTCGTGAACGTCAGAATGCGCCGGATCGTTCCCGGATCCTTTTCTTTCTCCGGCGCCTCCGGGAAGAGCTTGCGCACGACGTGCATCGCGGAGATGTCGCCGAGCCCCACCGCGGCATAGAGCTTCTCCGGCGTGTCGAAGCCCAGCTCCTTCGCGGTTTCCTTGCTGACCACCTTCTCCAACTCCACATGGCGGCGTTTGCCTTCGCGCTCCAGCATTTCCTTGCCGAGCGAAATGGAGTGCTGCATGTGCTCGATGCGGAAATGGCGGCGAATCTTTCCGCGCGCGCCCGACGTGACGATGAAGTTCAGCCAGTCCTGGCTGGGCTTGCCCATCGGCGAGGTAATGATTTCGACCGTGTCGCCGTTCTGGAGCTGGTAGCGCAGCGGCACAATCTTGCCGTTCACGCGTGCGCCGACGCAGTGATTGCCGATCTCGGTGTGAATGAGATAGGCGAAGTCGATCGGCGTCGCGTAGCGCGGCAGAACCTTGAGCTCGCCTTTGGGCGTGAACACGAACACTTCGTGCTGGAAAAGATCCGACTTCAGAAGATCGAGGAATTCCTCGGCGGAATGATCGGCCTGCTCCTTCACGAGATCGCCGATCCAGGGGAATCTGCCGACGGTGCTCTCGTTCAGCACTTCCCCTTCCTTATAAGCCCAGTGCGCGGCGATGCCGAACTCCGCCTCGGCGTGCATTTCCGGGGTGCGAATCTGGAACTCGACCCACTCGCGGCCCGGGCCCACCACCGTGGTGTGCAGGGAGCGGTAGTGATTCGATTTCGGATTGGCGATGAAGTCCTTGATGCGATCGGGGATCGGCGTCCACATCGAGTGGATCATGCCCAGGGCTTCATAGCATTCCGTCGCCGTCGGCATGATGACGCGCACGGCCAGCAAATCGTAGATCTCCTCGAATCGCTTCTGCCGCGTCTTCATCTTCCGATAGATGCTGTAGAAATGCTTGGGCCGGCCGGCGACTTCCCCGCGGATTCCTCTTTCGTCGAGCGCAGCACGCAGCGGAACGACCAATTGATCGAGATACGCTTGGCGCATCTCGCGCTTCATCGCCACCTTGTCGACGAGCTCGTGGTACGCCTCGGGATCCAGCGTCTTCAAGGCGTGATCCTCGAGCTCCCAGCGAATCGCCGCGATCCCGAAGCGATGCGCCAGGGGCGCGTAAATGTCCAAAGTTTCTTGGGCGATGCGCGTGCGCCTCTGCTCGGGCAGGTATTGAATCGTTCTCATGTTGTGCAGGCGGTCCGCCAGCTTGATCAAGATCACGCGAATGTCTTGCGCGATCGAGAGCAGCATCTTGCGCCAGTTCTCCGCCTGGTGCTCCTCGGGGCTGCTGAACTTGATTCCGCCGATCTTGGAGACGCCGTTGACGATCGACGCGATGGCTTCGCCGAATTTGGAGCGCAGCTCTTCGTACGTCACCTGCGTGTCTTCGAGAATGTCGTGGAGCAACCCGGCGGCAATCGTCGTCGCGTCGAGATTCAATTCGGCGAGAATCGCCGCGACCGAGACGCAATGGTGCAAATATGGATCGCCCGATCTGCGAATTTGCCCTTCGTGATGCTTCTCGGCGAAATCATAGGCGCGGCGCAAGAGATCAAAATTGAAATCGCGCCGCTCGGCTCCGACCGCGGCCACGAGATCGTCGTAGTGCAGGATTTTTTCGGGAAGCGGTGGCGACTCGCCGAAGTCCGGCAGCGGGTTCGTGCTCATCGCGCCACCGCCTGCGCGGCGCGAAAGTCGACGATCTGCATCTGCGCCATGCGCCGCCCGTTCCAATCATTGGCCGCAAGATGTCCGATGACATCGATGTTCTCGTCCCATCCGCCGCCCTCGGCGCGGGCGCCCAGATCGAAGCCGATGCAATCGAGCGGCGGCTTGCCTTCGCGGCGCAATTGCAGCTTGAGGTGTCCGCGGCCCACGACCCGCGCGCGGTTGAACGGCGAAGCGCCGCGCAGCAAGAATGTGGGGCGCGAGTTGCCGAATCCAAACGGGCCCAACGCGTCGAGCTGCTCCAAGAGCGGATCCTCGATCTCGTCGGCGGAGATTTCGCAGTCGATGCGAACCTTCGGGCGGCGATTCTCTTCGGTGAGAAGCATCTCCACCGAATTCGAGAAGCGCTCGCGAAATTCGGCAACGCGTGCCCGCTCGATCGTGAGACCGGCGGCCATTTCGTGACCGCCGTGCTGCACCAAGAGATCGTCGCAGCGCTCGAGCACCGCGCACACATCCACGCCGGGAATGGAGCGCACCGATCCGCGCCCGCGATCCCCCTGCATCGCGATCAAGGCACAAGGACGGTGGAAGCGTTCGACCACGCGGGCGCTCGCGATCCCGATCACCCCGGGATGCCACACGTTCGAAGCGAGCACGATCCCTGCTGGGTCCGTGCCGGCGGTGCCGCGGTCGATCGCATCCATCGCTTGGTTCAACGTGAAGCTGCTGAATTCCTGGCGGCGGCGATTGTCGTCGTCGAGCTGCCGGGCGATCGCCGTCGCCTGGGCCGTATCGGTCGAGGTGAGAAGCTGCACGGCGATGGACGCATCTCCCAGCCGCCCGGCGGCATTGATGCGCGGACCCAACATGTAGGCCAAGTGCCAGGACTCGACGCGCTCCTCGATTCCCGCCGCTTCCACCAACTTCAAAAGCCCGATGCGTTCGAACGAATTCATCACTTCCAGTCCCCGGGCGACGAGCGCGCGGTTCTCCCCTTCCAGGGGAACCACGTCGGCCACGGTGCCGAGCGCGACGAGATCCAATTCTTGGGTGAGATCCAGCTCATGCTCGAGTGAGTCGACCAAACCGCGCAGAATCTGAAACATCACTCCCACTGCGGCCAGGCGTTTGTCGGGATACAGGCAGCCCGGCTGCTTGGGATCCACGACGGCGAGCGCCGGAGGGAGCTCTCGACCGGGCTCATGGTGATCGGTCAACAGCACGTCGATTCCGTGCTGGGTCACCAAGGCGATTTCCTCGACCGAGCGGATTCCGCAATCCACAGTCAGGAGAACGCGCGGCTCCTTCGCGAAGATCTCCGGCAGCACATTCTTGGACAGTCCGTATCCGTGCCGAATGCGATGGGGAAGGATGTAATCGACCGATGCACCCAGCTTTTGCAGCGTGCGCAGCGCAAGCGAAGTGGCGGTGACGCCGTCGACATCGAAGTCGCCGAAGATGAGGATGCGCTCGCCGCGAGTAATCGCATGACGAAGACGCTCGATCGCTTCTCCCGCGCCTCGGAAAAGAAGCGGAGAGGAGAGCTCGGCGATTTGCGGGGAGAGAAAGGCGCGCGCGGTGGCGAGATCCGCGTGTCCGCGGCCGGCGAGAATGCGAGCCACCACCTGGGAAACGCCCAATTCCTCCGCGAGCCGTGTCACCAGAGCGGAGTCGACGACGGGCGGACCGATCCAGGTTTTTTGCATCGCACTCCCCGATCAAAGATGGGGGAAAACGGGGAGATCCGTAAGCCGAGTTCTGTTCGGATCCGAAGATCCGCGACGGTCATTTCTCTAGGATCCGAATTACTCCGGATCTCCAGCAACCTACCCGAGAATCATAGCGAGGCGGGCCGCCTCTCTTCTCCTATTTGGTCTTGCTCCAGGTGGGGTTTGCCGAGCCGTTCCGTCGCCGGAACGCTGGTGAGCTCTTACCTCACCGTTTCACCCTTACCCATGCGGAAACCGCATGGGCGGTTTGCTTTCTGTTGCACTTTCCTTCGCGTCACCGCGACTGGCCGTTAGCCAGCACCCTGCCCTGCGGAGCTCGGACTTTCCTCGTCTCCCCCGAAGGGGGCCGCGACCGTCTAGATCTCCCCTTTTCCTTCCCTTCCTTTATTACCAGTTTCGACGCGGTGGGTCCAATCCGCCTTACGCAGAAGGCTTCGGTTGAGTCGGTTCGCGCCACTTCCGGATTCCGGTGTCTCTCGTCTCGCGATGCGTTCCTCGGCGCGGCAGCGGCTCGCCCGATGCTCAGATTCCCGGTGTCTCTCGTCTCCACTGCAGGTCCTCGCGCGCATCCATTACCGGCGCGCTGCGGTACACAGTTCGACTCGAGA
>Ga0111539_10001311_pt1 | contig 33232 bp, 26 predicted proteins | sample RhiMethybrSRZTD1_FD_79667 | JGI IMG/M metagenome (GOLD analysis project Ga0111539, IMG submission 79667) | Populus rhizosphere microbial communities from Tennessee, USA - Rhizosphere MetaG P. TD hybrid SRZTD1 (version 2) (version 2) | ecosystem: Host-associated > Plants > Roots > Rhizosphere >...
ATTTCCGGACACGTCATGGTGACGATCTGTCCGGTGTACGACGGATCGGTCAGCACTTCCTGATAGCCGGTCATGCTCGTGTTGAACACGACCTCGCCGGCGGTTTCGCCGGTCGCGCCGGCCGCTCGGCCTCGATACACGGTGCCGTTTTCGAGCGCTAGAATGGCGTCCACACGTCCTCTGTCACGGGCAGATCAAGACTCCACATCGGGCGGCGCAGCAGCGGGTGGTTCGGGGTGAGTGCCAAGCGACGCGAACGTCGAGAATCGTAACACGGGGCGCCCGGACGCCACGCGTCAGCGCCAACCGGTGAGTTCGAGCGTCACCTTCACGACAGCTGCCTTCCCGGCCTCGACGGCCGTCCGCGTCGTGAGGGTCTTGTGGCCCTCGAGCTCGATCGTCACCGTGTGGAGCCCGACGGGCAGTTCGGGCACACGCAGCGGTGTGGTGCCGGCGAAGCGGCCATCGATGGTGACCCGAGCGCCGCGCGGACGTGAATCGACGTCGATCGCGCCCCTGGCTGCGGCCGCGACGTTTGGAGCCGACGCGCGAGACGGCGCCCCGCCGCGGTCGATGCTGCGTACGCCCGCCTCGAGTTCGACGCTGATGGTGCGCGACGGCGTCAGCGCGGAGAGCGTGATCGATTCGGCGTGCGGCGCGAATCCCGGCCGCGCGATCAGGAGCGCGTGCGTGCCCAGCGGCAGCGAGGCGGCCGAGAGCGGTGTCTCGCCGATGATGCGGCCATCCAGCGTCACCATCGCGCCGGCGGGCGTCGAGCGCACGATCAGACGGCCGGCGGGTGCCGAAACCCGACGCGCGTCGCTAGCAGGTGTCGCGCGCGCGGACGGTTCGCGCGGGGGTTCCTCTTGCGACACGGCGACCTCTGTGTCCGCCGGTGCCGGCGCGGGCGCGGGCGCTGACGTTCCGCCGGGTGACTGAGGCGCAACGCGAACGACCGCCGGCGGGTCGGCACGCGGTCCTGTGTGGGCACGATTGAGCCACTCGTACACGCCCCAGACGCCGGCGCCAACGCCGAGCACGGCGGCGGCAGCAATGATCAGCGAGCTGGCAAACGCGGACACGCCAGTCCGACGCGGCGGAGCGGGAGGCGGAATCGTGTGGGTGGCCGAGTACCGCTCAGCTCGTTCGAGCCAAACCCGGTCGGTCGGCTGAACGCGAGGTTCGATGTCCCGAACCGGCAGCTCCCTCGCGACCAGGGGCTCAATCGCGCGCACGGGTTCGACGACGGGCACCGGCTCGATCGTCACAGGCACCGGCTCGATTGCGGCCACCGGCTCGATCGCGGCGACGGGTTCGATCTCGACCACGGGTTCGATGGCCGTCACGAGGGCAACTGACTCGATCGGAGTGACCGGCACGACCGCTTCAACGGGCGCGAGGGCATCGGCGCGTTCGGGCTCGGGCTCGGGTTCAGGCGCCGCCGCGGTGTCGGCCTCGACATCGAATGGCAACGTGGCCATGGTCTCGGCTCGAGCCGCGCCGGCGAGCGCGTCGAAGAACTCCGCACCCGAGGCGAATCTCTGCGAGGGTTTCGCCGCGAGCGCGCGCGCCAGCACGCGCCGCAACTGCACGCGAGCGGCGGGACTGACGTCGGGGCCGAACACACCGTCCTGTTCGCCGGGCCCGGCCGGCCGGCGGCGCGTCAGCAACTCGTGCGCGATGGCGCCGAGTCCATACACGTCGGCGCGCACGTCCCACGCCGTGCCGGCGATGCGCTCCGGCGGCGAGTACGGCCGCCGCGCCGGCGCCGTGAGGGCCGCGCTTTCGACCGCCCGGACGATGCCCCAGCCCGTCAGCCGGATGTCGTCGCCGAGAGCGGTGACGAACACGTCGCGAGGGTGCAACGCCCCGTGTCCGGCGCCCGCGCGCCAGCAGGCATCGACCGCAGAGGCCAGGCGCGACAGGAGCCCGAGCGCGCGGGTCAGCGGGAGCGGCGTCCACTGGCGCAGCGCAATGTCGAGCGTTTCGCCCGTCAAATACTCCATCGCGAGAAACGCGGTCGTCCCCTCGAGTCCGGCACCGGTCAGCGACACCAGCGCCGGGTCAGGCGCCGGTGTGGCCGCAAGCTGCCGCAGGGCCGCTGCGAGACGGGCGACGTCTTCGGGAATGAGGTCGAGTTTGAACGACTTGATCGCGATCAGCCGGTCGGCCGTTGCGTCGTACGCACGAAACACGGGTCCGAGAATGCCACTGCCTGTCTGGTGGAGGACGCGATAGGCACCAAAAGCAGCCGGCGCGCCGAAGCGAACGGACTCGTCAAAAGACAGCGGGTGTCTCCTTGTCGATCCGGGCTGAACCCGAGTGTGCCCTCATCCTAACACGCCGGTTGAACGGCCTCTGCCGGGCGTCTCCGCCCGTATAGTAAATTGACGTGATGCCCGCCGACGCGAACGCCGCAGCCATGCTGCAGGAGTCGGCCGCCCTCAGCGGCGCGCCCTGGGTCCGTCCGCTGGTGACGGCGTTCACGACGCAGTATCCGAGCGTGGCCTCGCTCTTCGCGGGCAATCCGGCCGATCCTCGAGCCTGGAAAGAGACCATCGCACGCGTGCAGCAGAGCCCACGCAATCGCGCGGCCCTGGCTGCGGCGCTGACACGACAGCTCGAGCAAAGAAACGCCCCGGCCCCCGCGCGCGAGGCGGCTGCCTCGCTTGCCCGCCCCGACACCGTCGCCGTCGTCACCGGTCAGCAGGCCGGGGCCTTTGGCGGGCCGCTCTACTCGCTGCTCAAGGCCGTGACGGCGCTGCAGCTCGCGAAGCGCGTGCGCGAGGAACATGGGACGCCAGCAGTCACTGTTTTTTGGGTGGACGCCGAAGATCACGACTGGGAAGAAGTCCGAATGGCGCAAGTTCTCGATCGGGACTTCTCGCTGGTAGATGTCGCGATCGACCCTCCGCCTGGCGCCGGTGACCGCTCCATCGGCGCGCTGCAATTGACCGAGGGCGTGGCCACGGCCATCGACGCGCTCGAGCGCACGCTGCCGCCAACCGAATTCACCGCCGAGGTGATCACGGCGCTCCGCGCACGCTACCGCGCGGGCGAAACGATGGCTCAGGCATTCGCCGGCTGGATCGACGACCTGCTCGGCCAGCACGGGCTGATTACGTTCGATGCGAGCGACGCGTCGGTCAAACCGCTGGTCGCCGAAGTGTTTCGGTGCGAGTTGGATCACCCGTCAATGACGGCGAAACTCGCCCGCGAGGCGGGTGACGTCATGGCGCACCTCGGACACGAGCCGCAAGTCCAGCCGGCGGAAGACGGAGTGGCGCTCTTCTATATGGATGGCGCGGGCCGCCGGCCGGTCAAGCGCCGGAACGGCGAGTACGTCATCGGCGACACACGGCGGTCACCCGCCGAACTTGCCGGTGAAGCGACGGCCAACCCCGAGCGGTTCAGCCCCAACGTTCTTCTGCGCCCACTCGTGCAGGATCGGCTGTTTCCGACGATCTGTTACGTTGCGGGGCCTGCGGAGCTGGCCTACCAGGCACAGCTTGGCCAGGTGTACCGCGCCTTCGAACTCGAAGCCCCGCTGCTCTACCCTCGCGCGAGCGTCACACTGCTCGACTCGGCGGCGGCCAAATTCCTCGAACGATCGCACCTGCCCATCGAATCGCTGGCCGTTCAGGACGATTCGGTCCTCAACAAGCTGCTCGAACAGCACTTGCCTCCGGACATCGAACGCGCGGTCGCCGAGATCGAGCGCGTGGTGGGGACAGAATCGGCGCGCCTCCGACAGGCGGTGGGCACCGTCGATCCGACGCTCGCAGGCGCCGTGGACACCACGGCCGACCGTGTGCGCGACACGCTCAAGCACCTGCACAACAAGATCGTTCAGGCGAGCAAGCGCAAAGACGACACGCTCCGCCGGCAGTTTGCGCGCACGCGAGCGTTGACGTTTCCGGGCGGACAGCCGCAGCAACGCGTGCTCAACATCGCGTTCTTCGCGAATCGCTACGGCTTGACGATTGCAGATCGACTGATCGAAGTTCTCCCGCTCCGAACCGACCGTCACTTCCTCGTGACGCTGTAAGTCGCGGTACAAATCTTGTAGGTCCCGTGCCCCACACAGCGCGGGAAAACGATGACACACACCGGGCATTGGGGCGCGATCCTCGCTGGGGGCGAGGGTCAGAGACTGCGTGATTACACAAGAATCCTGACGGGTGACGACCGGCCGAAGCAGTTCTGCAAACTCTTCGGACGGCAGACGCTGCTCGAAGAGACGCGTGCACGCGTCTTCCACAGTGTGGCACCGGCGCGCACACTGTACGTCGTCTCGCGGTCGCACGAGCCGTACTATCGGTCAACGTTTGCCGACACCAATCCGGCGCTCGTCGTCGAGCAGCCATGCAATCGAGGTACGGCCGCCGCAGTCGCCTATGCGCTGACGAGGATCCGGCAGCTCGAGGGTGACGGGGTCATCGGTTTCTTTCCCGCCGATCACTACTACCGCGACCCGGTCGTCCTGCACCGCACCGTGGCCGCGGCGTATGCCCTCGCCGACACACGCCCAGATTCGGTCATCCTGCTCGGGGCGCAGGCGTGCCGCCCGGAGACAGAGTACGGCTGGATTGAAACCGGCGCCGCACTGAGTGCCTGGCGTCAGCCGTCCGGTCCCTCGCTGATCGCCCGCGCCGTGACGCGGTTCTCCGAGAAACCTGGCCTCGATCAGGCCAGAGACCTCCTGAAACGCCAGTGCCTCTGGAATACCTTCGTGTCAATCGGCCGTGTCGGTGCGTTCGAGGCGCTGATGGCCGACACCGTGCCGTCGCTGTGGGGGCGCTTCGCGCCCGTGCGCGCGGCGCGAACACCCGAAGAGGACGCTGAGATGGCACAGGCGCTGTACGCCGACATCGGCACCCGCGATTTCTCGCGCGATGTCCTGGCGGCGCGGCCCGAGCGTCTGGCCGTGCTGCCGCTGCCCGAGTCGGGGTGGACCGACCTGGGCCAGGCATCCCGGGTGCTGGAAGTTCTGTCCCCTCCACCGGCGATGATTTCGGAGACCGAGCGCGTCGCGGGCTGATCGGAGATCGGCCCCGGTCTTGCTCTTGGCTGGCCCGGTGTCCTCGACGGCCTCGGCACATCCCGCCACGGTGCGCCGGCATCCCATTGGCGCGGAAGTACTGCCCGCTGCGGGGGGCGTCAGTTTTCGGATTTGGGCGCCGGCTTCACCCTCGCTCGCCATCGTCATCGACGACACGCCGAACGCCCGTACGCCCTCAACCGACGCCCGGACACATCCACTGGAACGTGACCCCGACGGGTATTTTCGCGGTGTCATTGCCGACGCCCGGCCCGGCACTCGGTATTGGTGCCGGCTCCACGACGGGCACACGTGCTCGGATCCGGCGTCGCGTTTTCAGCCCGACGGTCCCGAAGGCCCGTCGCTCGTCGTCGATCCGTTCTCGTTCGAGTGGACCGATCAGGCGTGGCCCGGTCTTTCGCGATCGGGACTCGTGATCTACGAGATGCACGTCGGCACCTTCACACCCGAGGGTACGTGGCGGTCGGCGATGCGCGAGCTGCCTGCACTCGTCGAACTCGGGATCACGGCGATCGAGATCATGCCCATCGCCGATTTCCCCGGCGACTTCGGATGGGGCTATGACGGCGTCAACCAGTTTGCGCCATCGCGGCTGTACGGCGCGCCGGACGATTTCCGTCAGTTCGTGGACGCCGCGCACGCGCTCGGTCTCGGCGTGGTGCTCGACGTCGTCTACAACCACTTCGGCCCAGTGGGCTGCTATCTGGATCGCTTCTCGCCGTCCTATTTTCAATCGCGGTCGAACGAGTGGGGCCGCGCCCTCAACTTCGACGGTGACGCGGCGGGGCCGGTGCGCGAGTTCTTCCTGACGAACGCCGCGTGCTGGATCGAAGAGTTCCACCTCGACGGTCTGCGCCTCGACGCCACGCAGGCGATTTCGGATTCGAGCGGATCGCACATCATGGCCGAGGTCGTCGATGTCGTTCGGCGGACGGCCGGCGCGCGCACGGTGTGGCTCGTGGGCGAGAACGAGCCGCAGCGCACCGGACTCGTGCGCAGCCGGCGTGACGGCGGCATCGGTCTGGACGCATTGTGGAACGACGACTTCCACCACACGGCGATGGTGGCCGCGACCGGCCGTCGCGAGGCGTACTACACGGACTACTTCGGATCGCCTCAGGAGTTCATTTCGGCGGCGAAGCACGGCTTCCTGTATCAGGGACAGCTCTACTCGTGGCAGAAGAACGGCCGCGGCACGCCCGGACTCGACCTGCCGCCCGAGGCGTTCGTGACGTTCCTCCAGAATCACGATCAGGTGGCGAACTCCTGGAAGGGACATCGGCTTCACGCGATCACGAGTCCGGGCAAGTGGCGCACGCTGACCGCGATTCTCCTGCTCGGACCGTCCACGCCGATGATTTTCCAAGGGCAGGAATTCGCGGCGACATCTCCGTTTCTGTACTTCGCGGATCACGATCCGGAGGTCGCCGCGAAGGTGCGCGACGGCCGACGCGAGTTCATGTCGCAGTTTCCGAGCGTCGCCCACGCCGAGATCGACGAGACCCTGCCGGATCCTTCAGCCCGCGAGACGTTCGAACGCTGCAAGCTCGATCCCTCAGAGCGCGAGCGGCATCGCGAGGCCATGGCGCTGCACGCGTCGCTCATCCAGCTGCGGCTCTCCGACGGAACGTTTTATGGGCAAGGCCGGTGGGGATTCGATGGCGCCGTGCTCGCGCCGCAGGCATTCGCCCTCCGATACTTTGGCTCTCCCGGCTCGGGCCCCGAGCCGGGCGACCGGCTGATTCTGGTCAACCTCGGCGCGCAGCTGAATCTGACGACGCTGCCGGAGCCTCTGCTGGCGCCGCCGCTCGGCTATCACTGGGTCGTGATGTGGTCGAGCGAGGACCCGCAATACGGCGGATCGGGCACGCCGGACATCGTGACGCGCACGCACTGGCTGCTGCCCGGCGAATCCGCGATCGTGCTGCACCCTGCGCAAGGAAGGGCATGATGACCGGCGCCACCGCCCTCGAACGTCCCGTGCGTCGCCTCTCGTGGACCACATCGCCTCGTCCCGACTCCTCAATCGAGTGGATGGTGGCGAACGGACTCGGCGGTTACGCGTCCGGTCCCGTGGCGGGCGGACTCACGCGCCGGTTCCATGGTCTGCTGGTGGCCGCGCTGCCGGCGCCGCTCGGACGCATGCTGTACCTCACACACCTGAACGCTTGCGCGCTGGTGGGCGATCGGCGTGTGTGGATCGATCGCGAGCGGGTGGACTTGCTGGCCTCGCCCGACACCGCCGTTATCTCCGACTTCTCCCTCGAGAACGGCCTGCCGGTGTGGCACTACAGCAGCGAGGGCATCCGCCTCGAGAAGCGCGTCTTCATGCCGTTCCAGCAGAACACGACGCACGTCATCTATCGCGTGCTCGAGGCGCAAGCGCCGATCCGGCTCGAACTCGCGCCGCTCTTTCACGTGCGGCCGCACGAAGGCCTGGTTGCTGGATTGACGCGGCCACTCGGGGTGCGCGCGCTCGGCGACGAAGTGGAGGTCGAAATTGCCACCGACCTTCCGCTGATGCGGTGGCTGGTGAGCGGTGCGCCCGCGACGTTTGCATTCGAGACCGCGTCCGAATACGCCGTGGAATACGACGTCGAGCGCACCCGCGGCTACGACCACGCAGGGGGCCTCTGGTCTCCGGGGACGATCGCGTTGGACCTTGCGCCCGGCGGCGAGGTGGCCTTTTCAGTGTCCACCGAGCCGTGGGCGCGCTTGCGAGATCGCTCGCCCTATGCCGCGCTCGACGTCGAGATGGCGCGGCGCGACGCGCTCGTGCGTCAGGCGCCGAGCGCCGGCGCCGATCCAATCGTCGCGGAGCTGGCGCTGGCCGCCGACCAGTTTCTGGTGTCGCCGGCGATTCGCGCCGAGGAAGTCGCCGAGGCGCGCGCTTCGGGCGAAGAACCGCGCACCGTGATCGCCGGCTATCCGTGGTTCACCGACTGGGGCCGCGACACGATGATCAGCCTCGAGGGCCTCACGCTCGACACGGGGCGCAATCGCGAGTCGCGCCGGCTGCTGCAGACGTTCGCGCATCACGTGCGCGATGGCTTGATCCCCAATCTCTTCCCCGAAGGTGAGCGCGCCGGCCTGTACCACACCGCTGACGCAACGTTGTGGTTCCTGCACGCCGTCGATCGCTACACCACGCGCACGGCCGATCGATCGCTCGCGACCGAGATCGTGCCTGTGCTGCTCGAGATCATCGAACGTCACCTGGAAGGCACGCGGTTCGGCATCGGCGTCGATCCCGCCGACGGCCTGTTGCGGCAAGGCGAGCCGTCGTATCAGCTCACGTGGATGGACGCCAAGGTCGGCGACTGGGTCGTCACGCCACGCCGCGGCAAGGCCGTGGAGATCAACGCCCTCTGGTACAACGCGCTTCATGTCGCCGCCGACGTCTTCGACGCGAACGGCCACTCGCCCACCGCTGCGCTGTGCCGCACGGCAGCGGCTCAGGCGCGCGCCTCGTTCAACCGGCGCTTCTGGAACCCCGCTGTCGGACATCTGTACGACGTCATCGACGGCGAGCACGGCGACGACGCCGCGTGCCGGCCGAATCAGATCCTGGCCATCTCGTTGCCGCGGCCGATTCTCGATCGCGAGCATTGGACGTCCGTCCTTGACGTGGTGCAGCGTCAACTGCTGACGCCGGTGGGTTTGCGCTCGCTCGCGCCCGGACACCCGGAGTACCAGCAGAAGTACTTCGGCGACTTGCGCTCGCGCGACGCGTCGTATCACCAGGGCACGGTCTGGGCGTGGCTGATCGGTCCGTTCGTCGATGCGTGGCTATGCGTGCACGGATCCGATCACGCGAGCGCACGCCGGCTGCTGGATGGCTTCCTGCCGCATTTGAACGAGGCGTGTGTCGGGTCGATCAGCGAGATCTTCGACGCGGAAGAGCCGTTCACGCCGCGCGGATGTTTCGCGCAGGCGTGGAGTGTGGCCGAGGTCCTGCGCGCGTGGGTCAAAACCGCGTCGTGAACCGGGAGCGGAGGTCAGCCGGCGGAGGGACCGACGGCGGCATCGAGCGCACGCCGCAGACGATGATCGGCCGCCGAAAGCGCCCCGCGTGCCCGCTCCGCTTCGGCCTCGTCGGCCGCGAGGCGTCCCCGCGACTGCTCGATGGCGCTGGCCGTGATCTCGGGCGCCGGCCCGCCAGGCGTGCGGCGCACGGCGACGAACTGATCGGGATTCAGCGCCTCGGCTACCATCGCCTCGCTGACCGAAAGGTGGTGGCCCAGCTCGCGCGCCACGGCGGTCACGCGCGCGCCGGTGACGTGGTCGTCCGTCGCCACACGCGCGGCGATCGCGTGCGCCGCCTTGAACGAGAGCCCGTGGTCACGGACGAGCCGATCGGCCAGCTCGGTCATGGCGACGCCGGCGACCGATGCGCGTGCGCGCATGCGGGCCGTGTCGAACGTCGCGCCAGCGACGGCGGCGGCCACGAGCGCCACCGCGCGCGCGGCATCGCCAAACGCCGTGGCGACGAGCGGCTGCAGATCGTCTTCGGTGTCCACGATGTCGCCGAACGGCGTGTTGTGGACGACCATCGGCAGTCCGGCAAGTTGCGCCAGCGCCTTGGACGCCAGCGCGCGAGCGTGCTCGAGCGCCACCGGATTGCGCTTCTGCGGCATGATGCTGCTCGTTTGCACGAGGCTGTCGTCGAGCCGCACGTATCCAAATTCCTGCGTGCACCAGAGCAGCAGATCCTGCACCACGCGACCAAGTCCCGTGATGAGCGTCGCCGCCGCACCGGCACTTTCGAGCAGGTAGTCAACCGTCGCGATGCTGCCGTATGTATTCCCGGTGGGTCCGGCGAAGCCCAGCAGCTCGGCCGTGCGCGCGCGATCGATCGGAAAACCGGTGCCGGTAATCGCGCACGCGCCGAGCGGGTTGTGGTTCGTCGTCTCGTACGCGGCGAACAGGCGCTCCGTGTCGCGCTCGAGCTGCTCGACGACCGCCAGCAGATAGTGCGCGAGCGTGGTGGGCTGCGCCGGCTGGGTGTGCGTGTGCGCCGGGTACACCGTCGCCCGATGCGCCGACGCGGTGTCCAACAGGGTGTGACGCAGCACGAGGGTGGCCTCGGCCAGGCTGAGCACCGACTCGCGCAGCCGCATCCTGTACATGGTCATGTCCATGTCGTTGCGGCTGCGGGCCGTGTGCAGGCGCCCGGCCAGATCCGCGCCGCACGCGCCGGCGATCAGCCGATCGACGTGGAAGAACAGATCCTCGTCTTGCCCGTCGTAGGACGTGTCGCGAATCGCGTTCAGATCCAGACCGTCGAGCGCGCCGCGCAGCGTGCGGCCGTCGCCAGCGGTGACGATCTTCGTCTCGACCAGCATGACGAGATGGGCGTAGTGAATCGCCATCAACGGCGCCAGCAATCGCGCCTTGGCGTCTTCGAAGTTCTGGTTGAGAACGAGTCGGATGTACTCGGGAGAGAACGGCACGCGAGCGGCTCGGGCCCCGGCGACGACACGCAGACGTTATTCGCGTCCCCGCACGCTGTCAAGGCGCGCGATGCCGTACACTGCTCATGACGATGGCCACCCGTCCCCCTGCACAGCCTGGGAGGAGGTCCGCGGCGTTCGCGGCGGTCGCCCGGCTGCGCTCGTACATCAGACTGCCGAAGCGGCGATGGCTCCGGTGGACGCTGGCCGGTCTCGGCGTGCTCGCGTTCGGCATGCTGACGTTCCTCGTCACGCTCTGGATCCGATACGGGCACATCATCGACGCGAAGCTGGCTGGCGAACAGCGGCCGGTGCCGCGCATCTTCGGGCGGCCGTTCGAACTCAAACCCGGACAGGGACTCTCGCTCGCGCAGCTCGTCCAGCGCCTGAATGACGTCGGCTACGCCGAGCGGCCCAAAGCGGCCGCCGCCGGCGAGTTCAGCGTCGCCGGCACGTCGCTGACGATCCTGCCGCGCACGTCCGCCAAGACGGGACCCGCGGCGGTGCGCGTGGATTTCACGCGGCCGCAGTCGCCTGTGGTCTCGAAGCTGGTCGCGGTCAACGGCAGCGCGCTCGATCACCTGACACTCGAGGCGCCGCTGCTTGCGGCGCTCGCGCCGGGTGAACGGCAGCGCATCCTGCCGCTCAAACGCATTCCGCAGGTGATGATCGACGCGGTGCTGTCGATCGAGGATCGCCGCTTCTACGATCACCCGGGCGTGGATCCCATCGGCGTCATTCGCGCCGTCGTGACGAACATGCGCGGCGACAAGCCGTACCTGGTGGGCGGCAGCACGCTCACGCAGCAGATCGTCAAGAACACGTTCCTGACGCCGGAAAAGAGCAAGATCCGGAAACTGCAGGAACAGTTCATGGCGCTCGTGCTGGAGTCGCGCTTCACGAAGGATCAGATCCTCGAGCTGTACCTGAACGACGTCGTGCTCGGCCAGCGTGGGCCGTTCGAGATCCACGGCGTGGCCGAGGCCTCCCGCATCTTCTTCGGCAAGGACGTCAGCAACGTCACGCTCGCGGAAGCCGCGACGATCGCGGGCATCATCCAGACGCCCTCGCGGCTGTCGCCGTTCCGCAATCCGGATCGCGCCCGCGAACGCCGCAACATCGTGCTGAAGGAAATGGCCGACCAAGGCAAGGTGCCGAAGGCCGCAGCCGATGCGGCGGCCCTCGAACCGCTGCGGGTATCGAGCCGCGCGCTCGAGGACGAGGCGCCGTACTTCGTCGACTATGTCAGCAAGGTCGTCGAAGAGCAGTACGCGGGTCTGCTGAAGAAGGACGCCGCCGTCGACGTCTACACGACGCTCGACCTGCATCTGCAGCGGCTGGCCCAGGAAGCGCTCGGCGACGGCATCGCGCAGATCGACAAGACGCTCGCGGCCAGGAAGAAGACCGGACAGGCGCAGGCGGCGCTCGTCGCCGTCGATCCGCGCACCGGCGAGATCCTCGCGTTCGTCGGCGGCCGCGCCTACAACCAGTCGCAGCTCAATCGCGTGGTCGCCGCGAAACGTCAGCCAGGTTCCGTCTTCAAGCCGTTCGTTTATCTCTCGGCCTTCGAGCAGATGGCCGCCGACGGCCGCTCCGATCTCACGCCGGCGACGGTCATGACCGACGAGCCGACGACGTTCAAGGACGGCGAGAAGGACTACGCACCGTCGAACTACCAGAACGAATACGACGGTCCGATTACTCTGCGCAAGGCGCTCGCGCTCTCGCGCAACGTGATCGCGATCAAAGTCGCGGAAACCGTCGGCTTCGATACCGTCGCGAACTTCTGGAAGCGCATCTGGCCCAACCCGAACGTCAAGGGCTATCCCTCGATCGCGCTCGGCGTCTTCGAAGCCACGCCGCTCGAAATGGCCACGGCCTACACGATCTTCACGAACAACGGGCAGGTCCGCCCGCTCCAGGCCATCTCGCACATCGTCGAAAACAACAGCACGCGCAACGTCCCGCCCGCCGCCGTGAAAGCGGTGGCGCGGCCGGACACGACGTTCCTGGTCGTGAACATGATGCGGAGCGTGCTGAACGAAGGCACGGGCGCCGGCGCGCGCGCGGCCGGATTCACGCTCGACGCCGCCGGCAAGTCGGGCACGACCAACGACCTGCGCGACGCGTGGTTCATCGGCTTTACGCCAGAGCTGCTGACGGTGGTCTGGGTGGGCTTCGACAACAACCAGCCCATCGGCCTCAGCGGCTCGCAGGCGGCGCTGCCGATCTGGACGACGTTCATGAAACGGGCGCTCGCGGGCCGGCCGAGCGTGCCCTTCACGGTCCCCGAAGGCATCGAGTACGCCGAGATCGACAAGGACACCGGCCAGCTCGCCACCCCGATGTGCCCGAAGCACTTCCAGGAGGCCTTCCTCGCCGGCACGGCGCCGACGACCTTCTGCGAGGCGCACGGCGCGAACAACCCGGTCACGTCGCTCTTCGGCAAGATCGGCCGGCTCTTCGGCCGCATCGTCCGGTAGGGCCGGCTCGCCCGGGTCCCGGCCCCGATGCTATACTGCCTTAGCACTCTCGTTGGCCGAGTGCTAATCCCGGATGCCCGAGCTCTCCAGCCGTCAGCGCCGCATTCTGGCGCGCCTCATCGCGGAATACATCGAACAGGGCGAACCTGTCTCGTCGGCCTGGCTGGCTGACCACTCGTCCCTGGGCCTGTCGTCCGCGACGGTGCGCAACATCCTCGCCCGGCTCGAGGAGCACGGATTGGTGCGTCAGCCTCACACGTCGGCCGGCCGTGTTCCCACGGACTCCGGCTACCGGTTGTACGTGGACGGCCTGCTCGGCGCGCGCAAGGCGCCCCGGCTGCTGCCAGACGTGGAAGCACGGCTGCGCCGCCCGGGCACGGTGGGTGATTTGCTCGAAAGCGCGTCGCAGGAACTCTCGCGGGCGTCGCATCAGATTGGATTCGCGCTCGCGGCCGCGCGGCAGGATGAGCGGCTGCAGCACATCGACTTCGTGGGGCTCGACGGCACGCGCGTGCTCGTCATCGTGGTCTCGACCGGCGGACAGATCACGCACAAGGTGATCGACACGGAGGAACCGTACGACGCGGCCGCCCTCTCCCAGGCAGCCAATTACCTCAACAGCGAGTTTGCCGGCCTGACGCTCCACGACGTCCGAGGCGCGATTGTCGAGCGGATGCGCCAGGAGCGCGTCCTCTACGATCGGCTGATGGCGCGCGCGCTGGCGCTCGCGAGCACGGGTCTGGCCGAGGTCAGCCCTTCCGGAACGCTGCACGTGCAGGGCGCCTCGCTGCTGATGGAGAACTTCGCCGAAGAGCTGAGCGATCGGCAGCATACGCTCGAGGCGCTTCGCGCGCTGTTTCAGATGATTGAGGAGAAGCACCGCCTCGTTGAGCTCCTGACGCGATCGCTCGAAACCAACGGGCTGACGGTGATCATCGGGTCCGAACACGTGTCGCCCGACATGCATCCGTTCAGCGTCGTCGCCTCCACGTTTCAGGATGGCGATCGGGTGGGCACGATCGGCGTGATTGGCCCGACGCGCATGCGATACCAGCGTGCCATCACGGTTGTTGACAGCGTGTCCGACACCGTCAGCCGGCTCCTCGAAGGTCAGTAGATACTCGCCATGGCTACCGATATTTCGCCCCAAGATCCGACCGATCCGCCCGCCGACGATCCGATCCTCCGCGAGCGCGACGAGCTGCGCGACCGGCTGCTCCGGACCGCCGCAGAGTTCGACAACTACCGCAAGCGCACCGATCGCGAACGCCGCGAGCTGTCCGAATTCGCCGCCGCTGATCTGATTCGCGATCTGCTGCCCGTCGTGGATGATCTGGAACGGGCGCTCGCCGCGCCCGTGGAGCCGGACGCAGGCCCCAAAGAGCTCGCGACGTTCCGCAACGGCGTCGACCTGATTCGCCGCCAGTTGTTCGAGGTCCTGCGCAAGCGCGGTGTCGAGACGTTCGACGTCGTCGGCAAGGACTTCGATCCGCAGTGGCATGAGGCCGTCGTCCAGGAACCGGCCGACGGCCACCGCGATCAGGAAATCATCGGTGAGGTTCGCCGTGGATATCGGCTGGGATCGCGCCTGCTGCGTCCCGCGATGGTGAGGGTGGCCAAAGCGTGAGCCGACGAGACTACTACGAGGTGCTCGGCATCGCTCGCGACGCGAGCGAGAGCGACATCAAGAGCGCATATCGCAAGCTCGCGCTCAAACACCATCCCGATCGGAATCCCGGCGACAAGGCCGCTGAGGAGAAATTCAAGGAAGCGGCCGAAGCCTACGCGGTGCTCGCCGACGCAGACAAGCGATCGCGGTACGATCGTTTTGGCCACGCGGGCGTGGCCGGCGCGGGACAACCCGGCTACAACGCCGACATCTTCTCGGACTTCTCGGACATCCTCGGCGACTTCTTCGGGTTCGGCGGCGGAGGCCGTCGCGGCGGGCCGGCGCGCGGCTCCGATCTCCGCTTCGATCTGGAGATCTCGTTCGAGGAGTCGTACACGGGCACCGAGACCACGATTCAGATTCCGCGCGAAGAGACGTGCGAGACCTGTCGTGGGACCGGCGCGGCGGCAGGCACGTCACCCGAAACGTGCCCGCAGTGCCGAGGCACCGGCCAGCTCCGTTTTCAACAGGGCTTTCTCGTCGTCGCCCGCACGTGCGGTCAGTGCGGCGGCAGCGGCAAGATCGTCCGCCAGCCGTGCGCGACGTGCCGCGGCGCCGGACGCGTGCCGCGCGAGCGGCGCGTCACGGTCAAGATTCCCGCCGGCATCGCCGACGGTCAGCGCCTGCGCCTGCACGGCGAGGGCGAGCACGGCAGCCAGGGCGGCGGCACGGGCGACCTCTACGTCGTCATCCACGTGCAGGCACATGCGACGTTCCGCCGCGAGGACGACGACTTGTTCATCGAGGTGCCGGTGCCCTATCCGGTGATGGCCCTCGGTGGTTCGTTCGAAGTCGAAGGGCCGGGCGGGCCTATCAAGGTGGACATCTCGGCGGGCACCGCCAGCGGATCGATTCTCTCGTTCCGCGGCAAGGGCATGCCGAGCGTCACGGGCCGGGGCCGCGGGGCGTTCCACGTTCGCGTGGTCGTGGACGTGCCGCGCAAGATGTCGAAGGATCAGAAGAAGCTCGTCGAGCAGCTCGGTCAGTCGATGCCGGTGGACAAGATCGAAGCCGTGCCCGTTGAAGGCGACCGCGACAAGCCGTTCTTCGAGCGCGTCAAAGATCTGTTCGGCTGAGGCGTGACAGCTCCGCGGACGTTTCCGGCGCTCGACATCCGCTGGCCTCCCGGCTCCGATCCTGATGACGCGTTCGGCCGCCTCCTCGCGGCGATTGACGACGCGCGCCCCACATCTGCAGAAGAAACCGCCGACGGCGCGCGCGTGTTTTTCGCGAGCGCCGGGGATCGCGATCGTGCGGCGGCGATCATTCCCGCGGGCCTGACATACGTCGCGGTGGCGGTTCCCGACGAGGGCTGGGCCGAACGCAGCCAGGCGTCGCTCAGCGCGATCCACGTCGGCCGCATCACCGTCGCCCCGCCGTGGGCGCCGGAAGCACAGGCGCCGGCCGGCGGCGATCACGTCAGCATCGTCATTCAACCGTCGATGGGCTTCGGCACCGGCCACCACGCGTCCACGCGTCTGTGCCTCTCGCTGATGCAGCAGATCGACGTCGCCGGCACGCGCGTGCTCGATCTCGGCACAGGGTCAGGAGTCCTGGCGATCGCCGCGGTGAAGCTGGGCGCCGCGAGCGTGCTCGCGATCGATTTCGATCCGGACGCCCTGACCTCTGCGGCGGAGAACCTGGAACTGAATGGCGCGCCGGATCGGGTGACGCTGCAGTCCGTCGATCTCTCGCGCGAGACCTCGTTGCTCGGAGGCTCGTTCGATCTCGTGCTCGCCAACCTCACGGGCGCGATGCTCGCGCGCGAGGCTCAAACGATTGCCGGATTGATCGCGCCCAACGGACGATTGATCGTCTCCGGCGTGGAAGCGCACGAGGCCGAGACGGTGGAACGTTCGTTCGCTTCGGCCGGACTGACCATCGCCGGTCGCGAAGACGCCGACGGCTGGGTGGGAGTGCTTTTCTAAAGGCTTCCGGCTTCCGGCTGCAGATCAACTTCGAACGTCGAACTTCAAACTTCGAACTTCCCGGAGCATTGAACGGCTAGATGGAGAGTCCGCGGGGCTCTTCGCACGGCACGCGCCCTTCAGAGTTCCGTACGGCACGCGCCCTTCAGGGTCCCGCACGGCTAGCGCCCTATCCGCACCCCGCACCTCGCACCTCGCACGGCGGTGCTGTTGTCTACCATCCCCAGCCATTCAACAGCACGGCCAGCGCGACGATGGGCGCGATGTCTGCGCGCAATGTCCGGGGCCCGAGCGACAGGAACTCGGCGCTGGACGCGCGCGCGCGCTCCAATTCCTCTGCCGACCAGCCGCCTTCAGGGCCGACGAAGAGCGTCGCGGACGATGGTGGCGACATGGCCGCAGCCGGTGCGCCGACCCGGGGATCGTGCGCCGGCTCCACGGCGATGATGCGCACGTCGCTCATCGCATCGTCGAGCACGGCATCCAGCGGCTGCGGCGCCGCGATCTCGGGCACGACGGCGCGGCCGCACTGCTTCACCGACGCGACCGCCACGCGCCGCCAGCGGCCCACGAGATCGGTCCGTTGCCACGCGCGTGTCGGAACGGTGACGTGCTCGGTGATGACGGGCCGGATCGACGCGACGCCCATCATCGTCGCATCGCGGATGACGGTGTCCATCTGATCGCCCTTCAGCAGCGCCATCGCCAGAACGAGTCGCACCCGCGGCTCGGCGGCGGGCGCGGCGTCGCGCTCGAGCGTCACCGTCACGGCGTCCCGCGAGATGGATGCGACGCGGCCGACCCATTCGCGGCCGCGGCCGTCGAAGACACCAACCTCAGCGCCAGCCTCGAGACGCAGGACGCGCGCGGCGTGATGCGACTCATCGGGCGGCAACGTCACGTCCGCAGGCGCCGCATCGGCGATCGAGGCTACGAGGAACCGCGGATGGGACACGCTATGCCACCGGGTTGTGAAAGCCGTACACCTGCGGCTCGGGGCCGCGCGGCAATTCGCGAAAGCCCAGCCGCTCGATCGCCCGGACGGCCTCGGCCGCCGATCGGCCCGGCCGATCGTGGATCTCGACAATGAGCCAGCGGCACCGACCCAGCGCGGTGTGCGCGGGACCGGCCAGCACGTCGTATTCCGCCGCCTCGATGTCGAGCTTGCAGACGTCAACGGGTCCGTCGCCGAACAGCGCCGCGTAGGCCGCATCGAACGTGATCCCGTCGATCGTCGCCGGCGGCGCGGCGTGGCCGTTCGGTGAGTCCTGCAGGCTGTCGCCGGTGGATCCCGCGCCGAGCCTCACCTGAATCGGCCCGGCGTGTCCGCAGACCGCGGCGTTCAGCACGTCGGCCCGGCCGCGGAGGTGCTGATCGAGATTGAGGCGCAGACGCTCGCACGTCCGCGGGTTCATTTCGACGCACCCGATGCGCTCGATGGGCATCGCCATCGCTTTCAGCAGCAGCGCGAATCCGCCCGCGCCGGCGCCGATGTCGAGCACGCGCAGCGGCCGCGAGCGCGGGAGCTGATTCAGATAGTGGCGGTACATCGGCGACGTGAGCACGTCGCGCACCAGGTTCAGATCGCCGGCCGCGCGGTCCATCGCGATCTGCATGCCGCCGAGCTTGTACACCACGACGCGCTGACGCGGATGCACGATCCGCGACCACACCAGAGCCCATCGATTGTCGAACTGGCGCATGGCGGCCAGTCCCGCGATCTTGCTGCGCAGATTCATCGGCGTGCGTGCAGGTCGCGCGCGTACGCGCTGGCCTATACTACTCGCCATCGATGGTGCTTCGCGGTCAGACACTCGGCAAGTACCGGCTCATCGAGCCGCTGGGCAGCGGCGGGTTCGGCACCGTCTACCTGGCCGAAGACACGTGGATCGACAAACGCGTCGCCATCAAGATTCCGCATCGGCAGAACCTCGACTTCGGTGAGCTGCTGCGCGAGCCGCGCCTGCTCGCATCGCTCAATCACCCGAACATCGTCACCGTCATTACCGCGGAGAAACAGGACAACGTCTTTTTCATCGTGATGGAGTACGTGCCGGGCGACACGCTCGAGACGATCATCGCGAACAAGGGTGCGCTCGAGGTGCCGCTGGCGCTCGACTACACCTGTCAGATTGCGAACGCGGTCGATCACGCGCACAAGCAGGGCGTGATTCACCGCGATCTGCGGCCCGCGAACGTGTTCGTCACGGAGAAAGGCCTGCTGAAAGTCGGCGACTTCGGCACCTCGCGGTTTCTCGAAATCGCCGCGCACGGCACGACGGTCATCGGCAGCCCGCCCTACATGGCGCCCGAGCAGTTCGAAGGCCGCGCCGTCTTCGCCTCGGATCTCTACTCGCTGGGCGTGACGATGTACCAGATGCTGACGGGCGTGCTGCCATACGACACGCCGGCGCCGTCCGACATCGATCGACTGCGCCGCGGCGATCTCATCCGTCCGCCGCGCACGAGGAACGCGGCGATCCCCCCGGCGATCGACGAGATCGTGATGCACGCGCTCAGCGGCGAGGTCAACGCGCGATATCAGCGCGCGGAAGATCTCCTGAACGACATGCTGCGCGCACGGCGCGAGCTCGTCCGGCCCAAGACCCCGGCGGCCGCCTCAGGCGGGCCGACCTCGCCCTCGCCCGTGGCTACGCGCACGCCGACGCCCGTCCGCCGCCCGGCCACGGCCCGGCTGCGCACCAGGGAAATCGCGGCGAGCCGTTTCTGCTGGAAGTGCCGGAAACCGCTGCCTACGCGCGGCGGCCGGTGTCCGTTCTGCGGCGAGAACCAGTGATACGATCTTTTCCGGGGAGAGCCGCACATGGCCTTCAGCGGAACCGGGAAAGTCTGGATGAACGGCAAGATCGTGGACTGGAAGGACGCCACGATCCACGTCGCCGCCCACGTCGTCCACTACGGCACGGGCGTGTTCGAAGGGATGCGCTGCTACAAGACGCCGTCCGGATCGGCGTTTTTCCGGCTCGACGCGCACATGCGCCGGCTCTACGATTCGGCGCGCATCTACCGGATGCAGTACGAGCGCGATTGTGACGCGCTCACGCAGGCGGTCGTCGAAACGGTCCAGGCCAACGGACTCGAGGCGTGCTATATCCGCCCGCTGATGTACCGCGGGTATCACACGCTGGGCGTGAACCCGCTGCCCTGCCCCGTTGAAGCCGCGATTCTCGTCTGGGAATGGGGCGCCTATCTCGGCGCCGACGCGCTCGAGCAGGGCGTCGACGTGTGCGTGAGCTCGTGGCAGCGCACGGCGCCCAACACGTTCCCCGCGATGGCCAAAGCCACCGCGAACTATGCGAACTCGGGCCTCATCAAGATGGAGGCCACGCTCGAAGGCTACGCCGAGGGCATCGCGCTCGACACCTCCGGCCGGATCAGCGAGGGCAGCGGACAGAATCTGTTCGTGGTCCGCGACGAAGTGCTCTTCACGCCGACGAACGCGGCGTCGATTCTGCCCGGCATCACGCGCGACAGCATCATCACGCTCGCGCAGGACCTGGGCTTCCAGGTACGCGAGGTCGAGCTTCCGCGCGAGATGCTCTACATCGCCGACGAGGTGTTCTTCGTGGGCACGGCCGCCGAGGTCACGCCGGTGCGCTCGGTGGACAAGGTGGCCGTCGGTGAAGGCCGGCGGGGCCCGGTGACCGCGGCCATCCAGCAGGGATTCTTCGACTACATCAACGGCGTGGTCCCCGATCGGCACGGCTGGCTGACGCCGGTCGAGATTCCCCGCGCTGGCGCCGTGCTTACGAATTCGTCGGCGTCGCGCGCGACGCGCTGAATTCCGGCGCAAATCAGACGCAAGAACCGTAAGCGGAACGTCCCGCGCCCGGGCGGCAAGCGATTTGCACTGTCCGGCCCGCCACCATCCTGTACAGAGTGGCCGGGCAGGTGCGGACAGCATGACGTTTGATCAACTCATCGTCGCGGCCAGCAAGCGCGGCGCGTCGGACATCCATCTTCGCGCGGGCTATGCCCCGCTCGTGCGCCTGAACGGCGACCTCGAGCGCTGGGGGACCGTGGCCCCGCTCACGGCCGCACACCTCGAGGCGATCGCACAGCGCCTGCTGCCGCCGGTGCACCAGGAAAAGCTCAAGACCAAGCTCGAAGTGGACGTTGCGTGGCAGGCGGCCGGCGTGGGCCGCGTGCGCGCGAGCGTGTTCCGTCAGCGCGGCACGATCGGCGTGTCGATGCGTCTGATCCCGGACGAGATTCCCGCGCTCGACGTGCTGGGCCTGCCACCGTCGGTCATGAAGCTGGCCACCGAATCGCGCGGTCTCGTCCTCGTCACGGGCGTCACGGGCAGCGGCAAGAGCACGACGCTCGCCTCGATCATCGACCTGATCAACCGCACGCGTCCGCTGCACGTGCTGACGATCGAGGACCCGATCGAATTCGTCCATCGCGACATCCGCGCGGTGGTCACGCAGCGCGAGATTGGCTTCGACACGCTGACCTACGGGTCGGGCTTGCGCGCGGGACTGCGGCAGGACCCCGACGTGATCCTCATCGGCGAAATGCGCGACCCCGAAACCATTGAAACGGCGCTTGTCGCGGCGGAAACGGGCCACCTGGTGTTCTCGACGCTGCACACGCTCGATGCCCCCGAAACCGTCAACCGCATCGTCTCCGCCTTCCCGCCGCACCAGCAGCCGCAAATCAGACTGCAGCTGTCGCGCGTGCTGCGTGCGGCGGTATCGCAGCGGTTGCTGCCGCGCGCCGATGGCGAAGGCCGCGCGCTGGCGGCGGAAGTGCTCATCTCCACCCCGTACGTCCGCGACTGCGTCCTCGACGAGGACAAGACGGGCCTGCTGGCCGACGCGATCGTGCACGGCGTGTCCGAGTACGGCATGCAGAGCTTCGATCAGGCGATCCTCAAGCTGTGTCAGGATGGCACGGTGACAATCGCCGAGGCGGAGCGCTGGGTGACCAACGTCGAGGAGTTCCGCATGCGGCTGCGCGGCATCACGTCCGGCAGCGCGGCCGCTTTGACGGTGCCCACTACGAAGGGCGACGTTCAGCGCTACGGGCGCTGATGCGGTCGCGGCCCCGCCGCTCAAAAGACTCCAGTCCGCCGGATCCGGCCACCGCGCGTACGGCGGCGCTGCGGCTGCTCGCACGTCGCGACTACACCAGCCGCGAACTGCGCACGCGCCTGGTCGAACGCGGCTACGCGCCCGACGACGTGGACACCCTCATCGAACGCCTGCGATCGGAGAAGTGGCTGGACGACCGGCGCGTGGCAGGAGCGCACGCACGAACCGCCAGCCGCATCAAGCGCCGGGGCCGGCATCGCATCAAGCGCGAACTGGAAGCCCGCGGCCTGGACGCCGATGCCATCCGCGAGGCGATCGCCGACCTCCCCGAGGGGAACGATCGGGACGCGATCGACCGCTTCCTCGCCCGAAAGCGGGTATCCGCAGACCCCTCGCCCGACGAACGGCGGCGACTCTTCCAGCAACTGCTGCGCCGGGGATTCGACACCGGCGAGATTCTCAAAGCGCTCAAGAAGCGCGGTGCTGAACCTGACGAGAGCTAGGTGGTACCATGGCGGTTTCTCATGCGCGCCAACGACATTCGCCGTAGCTTCCTGGACTACTTCGCCCGCAACGGTCACCGCATCGTGGCCTCGTCGTCGCTCGTCCCGGGTGACGACCCGACGCTGCTGTTCACCAATGCCGGCATGAATCAGTTCAAGGATCTGTTCCTCGGCAAGGAACGGCGCGAGTACAAGCGCGCGACCACGTCGCAGAAGTGCATGCGCGTCAGCGGCAAGCACAACGACCTCGACAACGTCGGACCGTCACTCCGGCACCACACGTTCTTCGAGATGCTGGGCAACTTCTCGTTCGGCGACTACTTCAAGAAGGATGCGCTGCCGTTCGCGTGGGAGCTGCTGACGAAGGAATGGGGCCTCGAACCGAATCGGCTCTTCCCCACCATCTTCCGTGGCGAGTTCGGCATCGAGCGCGACATCGAGGCCGCCGAGATCTGGAAGAAGTTCGTGCCATCGTCCCGGATCACCGAGCTGGGCCTCGCGGAGAACTTCTGGCAGATGGGTGAGACCGGCCCCTGCGGACGGTGCTCGGAGATCCACTACTTCCGCGGCAACGACATTCCATGCCCGGAACCGGTGTGCCTCGGCGTCGAGTGCAGTTGCCAGCGTTACGTCGAGGTGTGGAACAACGTGTTCATGGAGTTCGAGCGCGCCGAAACGGGCGAGCTCTCGCCGCTGCCGGCCCCGTCGATCGACACGGGCATGGGCCTCGAACGCATCACGGCCGTGATCCAGGGCACGCTTTCGAACTACGACACGGATCTGTTCACGCCGATTCTCGCGGCCATCAGCAAGCGCGCGGGCCGTCAGTACCAGAAAACCGCCGACACGCCCGACCATCCCGATGTGTCGATGCGCGTGATCGCCGATCATCTCCGCGCGACGACGTTTCTCATCGCCGACGGCGTGCTGCCCTCCAACGAGTGGCGCGGATACGTGCTGCGCAAGATCATGCGGCGCGCCATGCGGCACGGGAAGCGGCTGGGCATCACCGAGCCGTTCATGTACACGCTCGTGGACGTCGTCGTCGCCGAAATGGGCGGCGCGTACCCGGAACTGGTATCCGGCCGCGAGGCCATCGTGCGTACCGTGAAGGCCGAGGAAGAGCGCTTCGAGGCCGTCCTCACCGCCGGCCTGCCGCGTCTCGAAGACCTGCTGACGAAGACGAAGGCGGCCGGCGCCGCGGTGGTCGCCGGCGACGAGGTGTTCCGGCTGTACGACTCGCTCGGTGTGCCGCTGGACTTCGCCGAAGATCTGGCGGCACAGGCAGGACTCAGCGTCGATCGTGAGGCGTTCGATCGTGCGATGGACGCGCAGCGCGGACGCGCGCGGGCGTCGGCCAAGTTCAAGGTCGAGGGCACGGTGTCCGTGCCGGAATTCGACGAGCAGTTCGTCGGGTACGACACGACGACGTTCATGGGCGCGACCATTCACTACCTGACCGACGAGCAGCTGGCGCCGGTGGACACGCTCGACGAAGGTCAGCGCGGCGGTGTAATCCTCGACGTCACCCCGTTCTACGTCGAGGCCGGAGGCCAGGTCTCCGACACCGGCCGGATCGAGACGGCGCACGCGTCGGCGGCGGTGCTCGACGTCACGAAGCGGCACGGCCGTTCGCGCATTCACCTCGTTGAGGTCGCGCGCGGCTCCCTCCACGTCGGCGACACGGTCACCGCGCGTGTGGATGACGCCCGCCGCGACGCCACGCGCCGCAATCACACCGCGACGCACCTGCTCCACGCGGCGCTGCGCAACCGGCTGGGCACCCACGTCCGACAGGCGGGCTCGCTGGTCGCGCCCGATCGCCTGCGCTTCGACTTCGCGCATTCTCAGCCCGTGACGCCGGAGGAGCGGCGCGACATCGAACAGCGCGTGAACGCCGAGGTCTATCGCAACGTGCCGGTCGAAACGAACGTCCGCCCGACGGAGGAGGCGGTCAAAGCCGGCGCCATGGCGCTGTTCGGCGAGAAATACGGCGACACGGTTCGCGTGGTGTCGATCGCCGACTTCAGTCTCGAACTCTGCGGCGGCACGCACGTGCGCGCGACGGGCGACATCGGACCATTCGTGATGACCGAGGAGTCAGGCGTGGCTGCAGGCGTCCGCCGCATCGAGGCGCTGACCGGCGCAGGTGCGGTCGCGCACCTGCAACACCGCAGTGCGGCGCTGGACCGGACGGTGCAGGCCCTCGGCGTGCCGCCGGACCGCGCGGCCGAGGCCATTCTGCGCCTGCAGGAAGACGTCAAGCGTCTCGCGCGCGAGAACGAGCAGCTCAAGGTGAAAGTCGCGCTCGGCGGCGCGCAGGGCGGCGCCGACGACGACGTGATCGCCATCGGCGACGCGCGGCTCGTCGCGCGCCGGGTGAGCGGCCTCGACAAAGCGGCCCTGCGCGCGCTCTCCGACTCCCTCCGCGATCGTCTCAAGCGCGGCGTCGTCGTTCTCGCGGCCGAGGACGACGGCAAAGTGCACCTGTTGGCGTCCGTGACGAAAGACCTGACCGATCGCGTGAAGGCCGGTGCGCTGGTGAAGGAACTCGCGCCGATCGTCGGCGGCGGCGGTGGCGGCCGGCCGGACTTTGCCGAGGCCGGCGGCAAGGACGCGTCGAAGATCGACGAGTTGATCAGCCGCGCGAAAGAACTCGTGACGGCCGCGCTCGGCTGACGCTACTTCCGGACCCGGTACGCGACCGTGACCTGAAACGTCCGGTGCTGGCCGGCCCGCGGCGCGCGGAACTGGTTGTAGATGTCGGTCATGCCGTAGAGGTACCGCGCCTCGGCCACCCACCTGGGTTTGATGTCCACCTGCACGCCAATCAGCGCGCCGAAATCCGATGACGCAACGGCGTCCTTGATCGGGTTCGAGGCGCCGCCGATGATCTCGGTGGCGTCGATGAGCGAGCGATAGAACCCGCCCCCGATCACTGACGCCCGCATGCCTTCGGGCGATCCCCACACGCGGTAGCGGAGATAGCCCGGCACCTCGAAGTACGTCAGACGATCCTCAACGCCGGAGGAAATCGTCGTCCGCTCGATCGTGTAGAGTGCCTCGCCTCCAGCGGACAGACCGCGAAAGACGCGGACGCCGACGAAGCCGCCGACCGTGCCCCCAAACGACGGGGACGCATCCGTGGCGAAGCCCACATCGACGACGTTGGTGAGATCGAGACCGCCCTTGGCGCCAAACGTCTGGGCCGAGGCCGGCGCAGCCCAGCCGGCGGCTGAGGCAAGAAACAGCGTGCAGACAATCAGGGAGCGCATGTCAGCACTATCGGCGCAATGAGGACGGAACTTTCTCGGCGCGGCTGGCGGCGTGGTACAGGAACGACGCCAGCACGATCGCGTTCTGCCGGAGGTCCTTCTCCTCGACGCGCTCGTACAGGTCGGCATTCGTGTGGTGCAGCCGGACGTCGTAGTCCACGTAATCCTGAATCGGGTTGAACCCCGGCACGCCGACGTCGGTGAAGCTGAGGTGGTCGGTGTTGCCGATCGGCTGCGGCACGTTGCGCACGGCGCCGAGATCGGTGAACGGCTTGAGCCACGCGTCGAACACCGGCCGCGTGACGTCGGAGTTCTGCATGTACCAGCCGTAGATCGGGCCCCTGCCGGGATCGATGTTGAAGTACACGTCGAGCTTCTGCCGCGCCGCAGCATTGGCGTCGCCGGCCAGGTGCTGCGCGACCCAGGCCCGCGAGCCGAGAAGTCCTTCCTCTTCCCCGCTCCACAGCGCCAGGCGCACCGTGCGCCGGACAGGCGCGTCGATGGCCTTGAGGATGCGAAGCGCCTCGAGCGCGACGGCGACGCCGTCGGCGTTGTCGGTGGCGCCGGTGGCGACGTGCCACGAGTCGAGGTGCGCGCCCAGCATCACGACCTCGTCCTTGAGTGACGCGTCGCGGCCCGGCAGCTCCGCAAGCACGTTGTACGAATTGCGATCCTCCAGAAAGCGCGCCCTCACGTTGACGCGGAGCTTCACGGGCACGTTCTGCTGCAGCAACCGCACGATGAGGTTGTAGTGCTCGCCGGCGAGCACGATCTTGGGCAGCGGATCGTTCTGCGCCTCGCGCTGCGCAGCCTGCACGAACACCGTGCCGTGCATGCCGCGGCTCGGACGGATCAGCACGGCCGCACCGGCCTCCTTCAACTGCGCGTTTGCCGCCGCGCCGCCTTGCCGTCCGGCACCGCCCTGACGGCCACCCGCAGCGCCCTGACGGCCGCCAGCGGCGCCGCCTCGCGCCGCGCCGGTCGGCGCCGGCTCAACGGCCGGCGCCGCTGGCGGCGGATCGGGCAGCGAGAGCGTCGGCGCCCGATCGGTGGCAATGAAATTCGTCACGAGCGGCTGGCTGAGCACCGCCGCATTGGGCGCCGCGGCCACAATCGCGCGCGCTTCTTCCGCCGATTTGCCCGACGTAAAGACCGCCTGCGCGATCACGTCGCCCGGCGTGGCCGGGCTCCACGCTTCGGCGTAGCCAAGCAGCGGCATGTAGCGCGGCTCGATCATCTCGATGGTCTGCTTGTCGAGTTCCCATCCGCGCCCGAACTCGAACGGCTCGAGACGCGCGCCGGTCAGCCCGACCTTGGTCATCGTGTCGCGCGCCCACTCGGCGGAGCGCTTGTGCGCCGTCGATCCCGTGAGGCGTGCACCGAAGGTGTCCACGAGCGTGGTGAAGTACGCGCCGGCCTGCGATCGGTTCAGGCCCTCGTCGCGGATCTTCGCGTTGATCGCGGCATCGGCCGGCTCCGTCGCCTGAAAGGCCGCGCTGCCGACGGCGGCCACGAGACACCAGAGAATGACGGAAGCAGTGCTGCGCACGACGGAAGTATAGGGAAACTCGCCTTACACTGGAAAACCCGCGCGCGTACGCGCGCCATCGCCGCTCATGGAGCCCCAGACCGCCCCCGTCCGCCTCGACGTCTGGCTGGACGTCTCGTGCCTGTTCCGGACGCGGTCCGAGGCGCAGAAAGCCTGCAAAGGCGGCAAGGTGGACGTGAACGGCCAGTCCGCCAAGCCCCATCGCGAGATCCGGCCCGGGGACATCATCGAAATCAGCCGGCCGATGGGGCGGCGCCAGCGGGTCGTGGTGAAGAGCACGGCCGAACAGCACATCCCCAAGGCTGAGGCCCGTCTGCTCTACGAGGACACGACGCCGCCCCCCTCCCCAGAAGAACAGGCCATGCTGGACCTGATTCGGCTGGCGGGGCCGCGGCGCACCCCGCGGACGGTCACCCCCGATCGGCGCGAACGGCGGCGCCTGCGGAGGGCGAAAGAAGGCGACGGCTGAGGCTTGACGGGCGCCGGGCGAGATTGTCGGCCTCGAATGCTATAATTTTGGATTCTGGCCCACGAAACGGGCCCAAAGTGAGGAACGAACGTGGCCACTCGACACGCGTCGGCTGTGAAGGCTCATCGCCAGACGCTCAAGCGCACCGAACACAATCGCGAACTGCGGTCCCGGCTCCGCACCGGTCTCAAGAACATTCGCGCCGCCATCGACGCGGGTGAAACCGATCGCGCCAAGTCGCTGCTCAGCGAGACCTTCTCGCTGATCGACAAGATGTCCGGCAAGGGCATCATTCACGACAACGCGGCGGGTCGCTACAAGTCGCGCCTCGTGAAGCGGCTCGGGGCAAAGCCGGCGACGAAGTAAGGGCTACCGTCCGCCGCCCCAGCCCGTCCTCGGCACCGGTCTTCCCGTCAGTTCCACCACCAGCCGTTCGAGCAGCACGCGCTCCTCGCCGCCCGAGCTCTTCAGCGCGAGGTCGGTTCGCAGGAGCGCGTCGAGTGCCGCGCGTACGCGCGACGGATCCCCGTCGGCAAGCTTCGACGAGACCCACCACCGCAGCTGACCGATCAGCATGTGCGGCGAATCGCCGCGCTCGACGCGGCGCCCGACTTCGTAGAGCGCCCGCGCGGGCTGGCCGTCGGCGATGGCGTTGACGACGGCCCAGTCGTCTTCGACGGCGTCGCTCTCCGCCACCACCTCCATCACGTCGTCCACGGACAGCCTGGTGCGGTCGCCCGCGAACAGCAGCAGACGCTCCACGTCGCCGCGGAGCTTGGTGATGTCGCCGCCCGATCGATCGGCAATCAGGCGCGCCGCCTCCTGATCGATCGTCCTGCCGGCGCGCGTCAGCTCCTCTTTCAACCACTGCGTGGCGACCACGCGCGCGTCGCGTTTCGCGGCTGGTCCGTCGCCGGACAGTCCGGCGAACGTGGTCAGGTACGCTTTCTCGAGCACCCGCTTGGTCAACCGGCGGCCGCGATCGATTTCCGTGGCCACGAAGACGAGCGTCGCGGTGTCGGCGGGACGCGCCAGGTACTCCTCGAGGACGGCCGCGTCGATCGTCTCCGGCTCTTCTTCTTCCTCGGCAATCGTTTCGTCCTGCGCCTTGCTCGCGCGCTTCGGCTTGAGCAGCCGCTCGGCACGCAGCACGATGACGAGACGCCGGTCGCCCAGCATCGGCAGCACGCGCGCGGAGTTCACGATGTCCGCCGGCGCGCCGCCGCTGTCCCCGGCATAGAGCCGCTCGACGGCAAACGGCTGGTCGGCCGGATCAACCGTCGCTTCGATGGCATCCACGATGCGATCGACGAGCTTCACGTCCTCGCCCACCAGCAGGTGGACCTGGGCAAGGTCGCGCGCCTGGATGCGCTTCTGAAGGGCGGGCAGATCGAGCGTCGGCACCGGAGGATCGCGGGACTAGAACGCTTCGAGAATCGACGTCACGATCGTGCTGGCGAAGCTCTTTGCCAGACGATCGACGGCGCCCGTGACCTGGTTGAACGTCGCGGCCGGATCATTGGCCGTCGTGCTCGAGGCAATCTCGAACTCCTCGCGCGCTTGAAACGACGGGTTCGACCAGATGACCTTGTCCGCCTTCACATCTTTGAACTCCACGTTGGCGGACACGAGGATGCGCACGCGCGTGACCTGACCGTTGGTGTTGATGACCGCCGGTTGCGCCGCCACACCTGTGATAGTGCAGGTCAGGACCGCATCGACGTTGGTCGCGTCCGGCTGGATCGTGTAGCGGCCGCGGCTCTGGAACTCGCGCTGCAGCGCCTCGCTGATCGGCCGGTCCAGTTCAGGGTACGGCGAGAGGTTGGTGATCGGCGGCACACCGATGATGCGGATCGACGCCGGCAGTGCGTTTCCGCGTCCAGCGAGCGAGTAACCGCAGGCGGTACTGACGATCGCAGCACTCATGACACCGCACAGCAGCGCCAGCCACGACATCGTTCGACGTGCGCCGGCCGTCATGACGCATCCTTTCGCGGGCGAATGACGATGTTGACGAGCTTCCGGTTGGCGACGACGACCTTGACGATCTCCGCGTTGCCGATGCTCGTGAGCACCTGTGGAGACGATCGCGCCGCGGCTTCGATCGCGGCTTCGTCCGAGCCGGCCGGCAGCGTCAGACGCGCGCGGAGCTTGCCGTTCACCTGGACGGGAATCTCGACTTCCTCCTCGCGCGCGGCGGCCTCGTCCACGGCGGGCCAGCCGGCGGCAACGATCCCGCCCTTGTGCCCCAGCCGCTCCCACAGTTCCTCAGAGAAGTGCGGCGCGAACGGCGAGATCAGCAGCACGATCCCCTCGATGGCCTCGCGCAGCACCGCGGCGGTTTCTGTTCGAGCCACGACCGCGGGCGGTTCGTCGTCGCGTCCTGCGGGTCTGACGCCGCGGCGATCCGCGAAGGCGTAGAGGTCGTTGACCATCTCCATCAGCGCGGCGATGGCAGTATTCAGGTGCATGCGCGGGTCGATGTCCTGCGTCACGCGCCGGATCGTCGTGTGCGTCCGCCGCCGCATCGCGCGCTCGTCGTCGTCGAGCGTCATGCCGGCCAGCGCGTCCGGCACGGCGGACACGGCCGAAATCAGGTGATCGGCGATGCGCCACACGCGCGCGAGAAACCGCGCGGAGCCCTCGAGGCCGCTGTCGGTCCACTCGACCTCCTTCTCCGGCGGCGCGACGAACATCACGTACAGCCGGAGCGCGTCGGCGCCGAACCTGGCAATCATGTCGTCGGGATCGACCACGTTGCCCTTGGATTTCGACATGACGTTGCCGTGCCGCAGCACCATGCCCTGCGTCAGCAGCCGCGTGAACGGCTCATCGATCGTGACGAGCCCGATGTCCCGGAAGATGCGGCTGAAGAAGCGCGAGTAGATCAGGTGCAGGATGGCGTGCTCGACGCCCCCGCTGTAGAAGTCGACGGGGCCCCAGTACTGCACCTTCTCCGGGTCGAAGGGCATCGTGTCGTTCTTCGCGTCGCAAAAGCGGTAGTAGTACCAGGACGAGTCGACGAACGTGTCCATCGTGTCGGTCTCGCGGCGAGCCGGCTTGCCGCACGTCGGACACGCCGTGTTCACGAATCCATCGACGTGCGCGAGCGGCGAGTCGCCGCGGCCGGTGAACTCGACGACTTTCGGCAGCACGACGGGCAGATCGGCGTCCGGCACGGGCACGAGCCCGCACGTGTCGCAGTAGATGATGGGGATCGGCGTGCCCCAGTAGCGCTGGCGCGAGATGCCCCAGTCTTTGAGCCGGTATTGGACGGTGCCCTCGCCGATGCCGCGTGCGGCCGCGTCGGCGGTCATCCGCTTCCTGGCCGCCTCCGACGCCTCGCCGGTGTACGAACCTGACGCGACGAGCGTGCCGGCACCGTCATATGGCACCGCGACTTCGTCCGGCGAGCTCACGCCATCCGGCTGAATGACCACGGTGATCGGCAACTGGTATTTGCGCGCAAAGTCGCAGTCGCGCTGATCGTGGCCTGGCACGGCCATGATCGCGCCGGTGCCGTACTCCCCGAGCACGAAGTTCGCGATCCAGACGGGCACGGGCCGATCGGTGAACGGGTTCACCGCGAATCGGCCGGTGTCGAACCCTTCCTTCTCGATTTCGCCGGTCATGCGCGCCGTTCGATCCTGTCCGCGGAACCTGGCGGCGCGCACGCGGAAGCCAACCGGATCGCTCGACTCTTGCGCGAAGCGCTCGACGAGCGGGTGCTCGGGCGCGAGCAGCACGAAGTTCGCGCCGTAGATCGTGTCGATGCGCGTTGTGAACACCTCGATGGCGTCGAGCGACGGCGGACCGCCGTCCACCGGCACGATCGGAAACCGGACACGAGCGCCCTCGGATCGACCGATCCAGTTGCGCTGCATCGTCAGCACTTTTTCCGGCCAGCCGTCGAGCGAGGCCAGCGCATCGACCAGCTCGTCGGCGTAGGCGGTGATCCGCAGGAACCACTGCTCCAGCTCGCGAATCGTCACCGGTGTGCCGCAGCGCCAGCACCCGCCGTCCACCACCTGCTCGTTGGCGAGCACCGTCTGGTCCGTCTCGCACCAATTGACCGTGGACCGGCGGCGATAGGCCAGGCCGCGCTGGAACATGCGCGTGAACAGCCACTGATTCCAGCGGTAGTAATCGGGCAGGCACGTGGCCAGCTCGCGATCCCAGGCGTAGCTGATGCCGAGCCGCTGGAGCTGGCCCTTCATGTGGGCGATGTTGTCCAGCGTCCACTTCTCGGGATGGACGTTGTTCTTGATGGCCGCGTTTTCCGCGGGGAGGCCGAACGCGTCCCAGCCGAACGGATGCAGCACGTTGTAGCCGCGCATCCGGCGCGTGCGCGCCATGATGTCGCCGATCATGTAGTTGCGTACGTGCCCGACGTGCGCGTGCCCGGACGGGTACGCGAACATCTCGAGGCAGTAGAACTTCGGCTTCGACGGATCTTCAGTGACTTCGAATGCGCGCGATTCAGTCCAGCGCTTCTGCCACTTCTGTTCGATGTCTTGGGGGCGATACTCCATCAGGCAGATTCATTTAATCACGGTCTCGAGACACGCACGGAGCGCGGCCAGGTGATAGCCGCCTTCGAGGACGTACGCAATGCGATGGCCGCAGAGCCTGGCGGCCGCCTCGTCGAGCATGTCCACGATCCGGCCGTAGCCGGCCGTTGAGAGGCGCATCCCGCCGAGCGGGTCCTGCTCGTGCGCATCGAAACCCGCCGACACCAGCAGGATCTGCGGCTGGAACCGATCCAGCGCCGGGATCACGACGCCGCGATAGGCGGCCTCGTAGTCCGCGTCGCGTGCACCAGCCGCCATCGGGATGTTGATCGTGAACCCCTTGCCCGCGCCGGTGCCGGTTTCGTCCGCAGCGCCGGTGCCGGGGTAATACGGAAACTGGTGACTCGAGATGAAGAGCACCGACGGATCGGCGTAGAACGAGTGCTGCGTGCCGTTGCCGTGATGCACGTCGATATCGACAATCGCGACCCGATCGACGCCGGCGGCGCGCAGTGCCGCCGCGGCCACCGCAATGTTGTTGAACAGGCAGAACCCCATCGCCCGATCGCGCTCGGCGTGATGCCCCGGCGGCCGGACGAGCGCCATGGCGGGCTCACCGATCGTCCATGCGTGGCGCGCGGCCTCTATGGCCGCGCCGGCGGCGAGCAACGCGATCTCGTACGACTCGGGACTCGTAAACGTATCCGCATCGAGCATCACGGCGCGACCCGCCGTCGCGGCGATCGCGTCCACGTACTCGGGCGCATGGACGCGAAGCAGCTCTTCGCGCGTCGCCGGGCGGGGCTCGCGCACCTCGCCTCCATTCGCGCGGAATTGCTGCGCGACGTCGTCGAAGACGCCCGCGCGCTCTGGCCGCTCCGGATGACCTGGCGGTGTCGTGTGCTCCGCAAACCGGTGAGACGAATACAGAATCATCAGTGACCTGCGATCATCGCGCGGGCCTCGCCTTCCAGCCGCATCAGCGTCTGCTCGAGACTCGCGCGCGCCTGCTCGACCGCGGCGTCGTCGGGCAGCGGGCCGACGTCCATTGGCGATCCGATCGCAATGGCCACTTCGCTGCCCGGCCGCGGGACCTGGTGCTGGTCCCAGCTCTTGACGGTCCAGAACGACGCGGCCTCGATGTGGAACGGGACGATCGGCGATCCCGTGGCGCTCGCAAGCCACACGGCGCCGGCCTGTGCGACCCGCGCCGGCCCGCGTGGACCGTCAACCGTGAACGCCGCCGCGCGGCCCTCGCGCAGGTCGCGACGCA
>Ga0111539_10001312_pt1 | contig 33218 bp, 34 predicted proteins | sample RhiMethybrSRZTD1_FD_79667 | JGI IMG/M metagenome (GOLD analysis project Ga0111539, IMG submission 79667) | Populus rhizosphere microbial communities from Tennessee, USA - Rhizosphere MetaG P. TD hybrid SRZTD1 (version 2) (version 2) | ecosystem: Host-associated > Plants > Roots > Rhizosphere >...
CCGACATCGTCGCGCGCTTCTTCAACGAGGCGCGCGCGACCAGCCAGGTGAGCCACCCGAGCATCGTCGGCTGTATCGACTTCGGCCACGATCGCGGGGGCAGCGCCTACATCGTGATGGAGCTGCTCGAGGGCGAGAACCTGCGCGACCGCCTCGACCGGCAGGAGCGCATACCGTGGACGGCCGCCGTCACCATCGCGCGGCAGGTGGCCAGCGCGCTCGGCGCCGCGCACGAGCTGGGCGTCGTGCACCGCGATCTCAAGCCGGACAACATCTTCCTGGTCGAGGACGCCGACGTGGTGGGCGGCGAGCGGGCCAAGGTGCTCGACTTCGGCATCGCCAAGCTGGCCGGCGACAGCGGGGTCGAGAGCGTCTTTCGCACCCGCACCGGCAGCCTCATCGGCACGCCGGTCTACATGTCGCCCGAGCAGTGCCGCGGCGCCGGCCGGGTCGACGAGCGGAGCGACATCTACTCGCTCGGCTGCGTCCTGTACCAGATGGTGTGCGGCTCGCCGCCGTTCGTCGCCGAGGGATACGGCGATCTCATCACGATGCACATCACGATGCCGCCGAAGCCGCCGTGCATGCTCGAACCGACGGTGCCGGGCTGGCTCGACCGCGTGATCCTCACGATGCTGGCCAAGAACCCGGACGACCGGTACGACGACATGGAGGAGGTCATCGCAGACCTCGATCGGCACGGCGGGCTGCCGGCGCCGGCGCGGGCGCGGTCGCCGGCCGGGCGCGTGGCGGTCGGGACGCCGGCTCCGCCGACCACGCTCGGGCTGTCGACCGCCGAGCGCGTGTTCGCCACACCGGTCGAGCGGCCGGCGCGCCTCTGGCTGTGGCCGCTCTTCATCGGGCTGGTGATGATCGCCGGCGCGGTCGCGTTCGCGCTGGCCGCCGGCGGCGAGGAACACGCCGCGCCGGGCGCCGCGGCTCGACCTCTCGAGGCGCAGGCGACGCCTGACGAGACCGCGGTCGCCGTCGAGACCCCACCGGCGCCGCCGCCCGCGGCAGCGATGGCAGCCGAGGTGGCAGATACCGCGCCGGTCAGCCCCGCCTCCGCCGACCCACCGGCCGCGCGCCCGGCGGCGCGCAGCAAGCGGAAGAAGGCGCGCGAGCCGCTGGCCCGGCCCGACCGCCCGTCCACCCGCGTGCGCGGCGGCATCGCTGAACCGGAGCTCTAGCCGTGAGGCTGGCCGCCGCGGTCGGTCTCGCGCTGGCCGTCATCGCCGCCCTGCTCGGCCTGCCGGCCAGCGCCGCGGCGCAAGGCAAGCCGTCGCCGGCCAGTCGCAGGAGCGCGCGCGAGCACCACGAGAAGGCCAAGGCATTCCAGGAAGCCGGGCGCTACGACGAGGCGATCGTCCAGTACGAGAAGGCGCACGCGGCGGTCCCCGACCCGGCCTTCGTCTACAACATCGCCCGCTGCCTTCACCTGGCGGGCGAGTCCGAGCGCGCCATCGAGATGTACGAGTCCTACCTGGCCGAGCGGTCGACCGGCGAGATCGCCGACGAGGCGAGGAGCTTCGCGGCCGAGCTGCGCGCCGAGCTGGCGGCGGCGAAAGCGGCGGCGGAGAAGCAGCGCGCCGCGCGCGAGGCGGAGAAGAGGGAGCGGGCCGGCAGGCTGGCACCCGACCGCGCGCTCGGCGAGGACGGCGAGCGCGGCGCCGCCCCGCCGCTCGATCTCGCGCGCCCGGGCGAGCGGCCGGCACAGCGCCGCAGCACGGCGCGCCGGGTCGCCTGGATCGCCGGCGGCGCGGCGCTTTTCGGCGCGGGCGTCCTGGTCGACACCGTGCCCGACGGAGGCCACGACGGGAAGCTCGAGGCGACCGACTTCATCCCGGTCGGGCTGTACCTGGCCGGACTGGCCGCGGTCGCCATCGGCATCTTCTGAGCCGGAGCCGCCGGCCGATCGCGATCGTCAGAAGGCGTCGGCGTCGCCGCCGTCGCGCCCGCTGTCGGCGACCGCTCGCAAGAGGCCGGTCGCCGGATCCACCTCGATGCAGTTGGCGTGGCCGATGCGACCGCGGCTCTTCAGCTGGTGTCCGCGCGCCGCCAGCGCCTTGGCGGTGGCCTTGTCGAGGCTCTCCTCGTGCATGATGGCGTCCGGCAGCCACTGGTGGTGGATGCGGGTCGCGGCGATCGCCTGGTCCATCGATCGGCCGTGGTCGATGATCTGCAGCAGGACCTGCGCCACGGTGGTCGAGATGGTCGGGCCGCCCGGACTGCCGCACACCGCGCGCAGCTTGCCGCCCCTGGTCACCACCGTCGGCGTCATGCTGCTGACCATCCGCTTCTTCGGCGCGATGGCGTTCTGCGGGCCCTGCACCAGGCCGAACATGTTCGGCGCGCCGACCTTGGCGGTGAAGTCGTCCATCTCGTCGTTCATGATGACGCCGGTGCCGGGCACCGCGACGCGGGCGCCGAAGCCGCCGTTCAGGGTGTAGGTATTGGCCACCGCCATCCCCTTGCCGTCGACCACCGAGTAGTGCGTGGTCTGCGGCTTCTCGACCAGCTCGATGCCGGCTGCGACCTCCTTCGAGGGGGTGGCGCGGTCCTTCTTGATGTCCGACATCCGCTTCGTCAGGTACTCGACGTCGAGCAGGGTCTTCATCGGCACCTTGACGAAGGCGGGGTCGGCGACCAGCTGGTTGCGATCGGCGTAGACCCGGCGCAGCGCCTCGACGTAGAGGTGGATGCGGTCGACCGAGTCCCACTCGAGCTTGTCGAGCCCGAGGATGTCGCTGGCGGCGAACACCTGGCGCAGCGTGACGCCGCCGGCCGAGGGGGGCGGCATGGTGATGATGGTGTGGCCGTGGTAGTCGAAGATGATGGGCGCGCGCTCGATCGGCTTGTAGCCGGCCAGATCGGCCGTGGTCCACAGCCCGCCCATGGCGGCGACCGCCACGGCCATCTTCTTCGCCAGCGGCCCGCGGTAGAAGGCGTCGGCGCCGCCAGCGGCGATGGTCTCGAGGGTGCCGGCCAGCGCCGGCTCGGTCCAGTTGTCGCCGGCGCGCAGCGGGCTGCCATCCGGCTTGCGGAAGATGGCCATCGTCTCGCGCAGCGCGGCGATGAGCGCGGTGTTCTTCTTGCTGTCGTGGTCGGGCGCGGCCTCGAGCTCGCCGATGTACTTCTCGATCTCGCGGCAGGCCCACGCCAGGTCCTCGGCGTGGAAGTTGTCGAGCGTGTGGCCGGCGCGCGCCAGCTCGACCGCCGGCATGACCAGGTCCTTCCAGGGCAGCGAACCGTACTTGGCGTGGGCCATGGCGAAGCCGGCGACGTCGCCCGGGATGCCGGCGGCGCGCGGTCCGCGCCGGCTGTCCTCGGTCGGGTTGCCCTGCTTGTCGAGGTACATGTCGCGGCTGGCGCCGCCGGGAGCGACCTCGCGATAGTCGATCGTGGTCGAGCGGCCGTCGGGGAAGTAGATGACCATGAAGCCGCCGCCGCCGATGTTGCCGGCGCTCGGGTGGGTCACGCTCAGGGCCAGGCCGACCGCCACGGCCGCATCCACCGCGTTCCCGCCCTTCTTGAGCACGGAAATCCCGACTGCGGTCGCGTGCTTCTCGGCGCTGGTGACCGCCCCGCCGCTCCCGGTTGCCACGTCGGTCCCGGTGGTCGCGGGCCGCGCGCCGACGTCGTCGGGTCCGGTTTCGACGGGCTGGCCTCCCCCGTCCTTTCCGGGGTGTGAAGCGGTGGGCGCGGATGGGGCTGGCTGCGACTTGGCTTCGTGGGAAGACGAGCTCTTGCATGCCAGCGAAAGGGCGACCAGCAAGGCGCCGGCCAGGGCGAACGCGCGGTGCATCGGCCGGAGCGTAGCTCAGCGCGCGCTGGCTTTGGTTGCAGTGCGCATCCGGTCATGTTATTTGGAAAGAGCGAACGTTTCCGGGTAGCTCGTCTGCTTTCTCCATTTCTGGGATTCGCAGAAGGTCGATCGTTTCCGGCGTCCGTACGTCTCGGCAGCATGTGGCTGCAACCTTCTTCGAACAGCGGTCCTTCGAACGACAGGCAATTTGATCAGGACGCGATGAGCGTCGGACCGCCGGAGTGAAGCAGAATGAACAACCGACTGTACGTGGGAAACCTTGCCTTCTCGACCACCGAGGAGGCCATCCGCAGCACCTTCGCCGAGTTCGGTGAGGTGGTCGAGGCCAAGCTGATGATCGAGCGCGAGACCGGCCGCTCGCGCGGCTTCGCGTTCGTCCAGATGGCGACTGCCGAGGGCGCCAAGGCCGCCATCGAGCAGATGAACGGCGCGCTCCTCGACGGGCGCCCGCTGCGCGTCAACGAGGCCGAGCAGCGTCCCGAGCGCGGCCGCGGCGGCGGTGGTGGCGGCTACGGTGGTGGCGGCGGCGGCTACGGCGGCGGCGGCGGCGGCGGTGGCCGTGGCGGCCGTGGCGGTCGCGACGATCGCCGCGGCGGCGGCGGCAACCGCTGGTAGCTGGCATTAGATCCCCGGCCTGATTTCGGGCTCGTCGTGGGTGCTGCCCCGGAGCGCGCGCTTCGCGCGCGCCTGCCCCTTCGACTCGCCCGCGGCCGGGGACCCTACCCGAACGGAAGAAGCGCGGCGCGCAGCGCCAGCGCCAGATAGGACGCGGCGAGCGCGCCCACCAGGACCAGCTCCGAACGCTGGTAGGCGCGGTGGAGCGCTCGCCGGATGGGAATCGGCCGCGCGGCGCGGGCCAGCTCGGCCCGCGCCCGCAGCCTGATCCGCTCCGCGGTGGCCGGATCCACGTCGAGCGGTGGCAGCGAGCCCAGCTCGGTGAGGTCGAGGTCTTCATCGTCGCGGTTCATGCAATGCCTCCTGCGGCGTGGCGGCGGGGGGGCTGCGCCAGCGCCTCCTTCATCATGGTGCGCGCGCGCGACAGGCGCTGGCGCAGTGTCTCGGGGCTGACGCCCACCACCTGGGCGGCTTCGCCGGGCTCCATCTTGTCGACCGCGACCAGGAGCAGAACCTCGCGGTAGCTCGCCGGCAGCGAGGCGAGCGCCCGCTCGAGCGCGCGCTGCGTCTCGCTCGCCGCCGCCTCCTCGAACGGCGTGGGCGGCCGGGTGGGATCCTCGAGGCCGGCGCGGTCGATCCGCTCGGCGTCGAGCGCCGTCATGCGCGCATGGCTCACGTGGAGGTTGCGCGCCACCGTGTACAGCCAGGCGCCGACCCGGGTGTCCTCGCGCAGGGTGGTGGCCCGCGCCGCCAGCCTGACGAAGGTCTCCTGCAGGAGCTCCTCCGCCAGGTCGCGCCGGCCGGACAGCCGGGCGAGGAACCCGTAGATGGGGCCGCGGAAGGCGGCGTAGACGCTGTCGAATGCGTCCTCGTCACCGCGGCGCAGGCGGTCCACCAGGTCGCGCTCGGTGGCCGGGTCCACGCGGGTAAAACGCCAGAGCTGGGCTCGCGTGACAAGGAATTTTGTCTGTCACGGGCGGCAGACCCCCGCGTTATCTCTGCATGGTCGAGTTCATGAAAGCCGGCGGCTGGTCGATGTGGTTGGTGCTGATCTTCGGCCTCGCCACGCTGGTCGCCGCCGCTGTGTTCGTCTTCCGGCGCGACCTCGGCAAGCTGGCGCTGGTCCGCGCGCTCACCCTGGCCACCGTGTTCGCCGTCGCCACCGGCCTGTGCGGCAACGTCGCCGCCGTCATGCATTACGCCGCCGGCGACACCGACGCCCCGGTCCACGTGGTGGTGATGCAAGGCCTCGCCGAGTCGCTGACGCCCGGCGTCCTCGGCTTCACCCTGCTGTCCATCAGCTGGCTCCTGGTCGCGGTCGGCACCCGGCGCGCACAGGACCGGATCGAGTAGACGCGAGCGCAATCCCGCTCTCGCACGAACCGCGCGCCGCGCGGAAGGAGACTGCCATGTCGATGACCCGTTCGTTCGCCCTCGCTCTCGCCGTCCTCGTCACGCCCGCCTGCGGCGCCAGCGAGCCGAAGTCCACCGCGACACCCGAGGAGGTGCCGGCCCCCCAGGTGAAATCGTCGAGCGAGAAGCACGAGGGCTACGACACCTGCGTGGCGGCCTTCCGCCGGCAGCGCGAGTGCACCGACGACTATATCCCGGCGCTGGTGGATGCCCGCGTGCGCGCCGACCGGCCAGCCGGCATCGCCGCCAAGGACAAGGAGATCGGCCGCGACGCGCTGGTCGGTCTCGCCCTCGACGAGTGGAAGGACGATTCGACCGAGGAGGCGATCGACCGGATGTGCACCCAGATCACCGACGACGAGGCGGCGGGCGCGCCGGAGCTGGTGCAGCAGGCCGAGCACTGCCTGGCGGAGAGCGAGTGCGCGGCGTTCAGCGCCTGCGCGGTCGACATCGTCTCGTCGCGCTGGTAGCGCCGCCGCGCTAGCCTTTCCCCATGGGGCTCGCCTCGGTCTCGGTGCTCGCCGTGGGGCTGGCCATGGACGCGACCGCAGCGGCGGCCACGCGCGGCGCTCTACCCCGAGCGCGCGGACGGCTGGCGGGCGCGCTCCGCGTCGGGCTCCTGTTCGGCGGATTCCAGGCGCTCATGCCGCTCGGCGGCTGGCTCATCGGCGAGCGCTTCGGCTCGCTGGTGGCCGCCTGGGATCACTGGATCGCCTTCGGGCTGCTCACCGCGGTCGCCGGCAAGATGGCGCTGGACGGACTGCGCGGCGGCGGTGACCAGGCCCGGGCGCCCGAGGCTGACCCGATGGGGTGGCGCGTCCTCCTCCTGCTCGCGGTCGCCACCAGCATCGACGCGTTCGCCGCCGGTCTCACGTTGCCGCTCCTCGGCGCACCCGCGGCGGTGTCACTGGCGATCATCTTCGCGGTCACCGCGGCGATGTCGAGCGCCGCGTTCCTCCTCGGATCGCGCCTCGCGCGCGGCGCCGGCCGCTGGATCGAGCTGGTGGGCGCCGTGCTCCTCTTCGGCGTCGGCCTGCGCATCCTGACCAGCCACCTGGCCTAGCCGGGCCTTCAGCCTGGCCTAGCCGGCGTCCGGCTTGATGAAGGAGCCGAGGATGGGGTCCTTGACCACGCCGGGGAAGGCGAGCACCTGCGAGTGCATGACGGCGTAGACGCCGGGCGGCAAGAGCTGGGCGGCGAGCAGCGCCTCCGTCAGGTTCTGCAGGGCATCGGTGTTGCGCAGCTCGTAGGGCCGCATCGCGCCGGTCAGCACGATGGGCGCCGCGGGCCGGCCCCACATGGCGACCACGCTCTCGCCGGTGACCGCCAGCCGGTCGGTCCCGTGCACCACCACCACGCCGTCGTGGCGGGTCGCCTCCTCACCGGCCACCCGCGCGATGAGCGCGTGGTCCTCGTGCGACATCTCGAGGCTGTCCTTGTTCATCAGGCGGATGCGGTCGAGCTCGACCCCGCGCAGCTCGAGCGAGGCGAGCATGACGTCGAGCACCGAGACCTGGTTGGTCAGCAGGCCGGACAGCGAGTCGTAGGTCTTCTCGATGGTGCCGCCGGTGGAGACGAGGGCGAGCCGCTTGCGCTGCACGCCCCATCCTAGCTCAGTCCGCCCGCGGTCAGCCGGGGCGGAGCCAGCGGGCTACTTCGAGGTCACCGTCGCGGTGCCGAGCTCCTTGCCGGCGTCGCTGACGACCGAGACGGTGCGCACGTTGTTGCGCCCGGGCAGCGAGACGACCGCGTCGAGGTTGTGCGGCGCGAAGCAGCGCGAGACGGCGCCGGCCGGCTTGGCGACGGTGACGACCAGCTTCTCGCCCTCGACCGCGGCGGTGAACGACGGCTCCGGCGAGCAGTAGTGGGTGAAGCCCACGAGGTGGACGGTGATCTGGTTGGTGCCCGAGGTCGCGGTCACCGCGAGCTTCTTCATCGCGCCCGACTGGCCCTTCGAGAGGTTCTGCACCGCGACGGTCACGGCGGCGGACGCGGCGGGCGCGCCCTCGGCCGGAGCCGCAGCGGCGGCGGCACCCTGCTCGCCGGCGACCGGCGTGGCGGCCGGCTCGGCAGCGGCGGCCGGCTCGGCAGCGATGGGTTCCTCGGCGGGCGGGGTGGTGTCGGACGGCGTGTCGGCGCCGCCGCAGGCGGCGGCGAGGGAGAAGGCGAGGAGGGCGACGAGCGTGGGGGTGCGCATGGGGAGTCTCCTGTTGCTGAGGGCGCGTATCTACACCGCGTCCCCCCTGCAACGCACGCGCTTTGCCGCGGCGCTGGTCTCCGGTGCCCGACCGCAGTTCAGAACCGGCCGGATATCGCAAAAGCCAGGCCGTCGCCGCCGGCGGCTGGCGCCAGGCCGACCGTCGGGGGCCCGGCGTCGCGCGCCGGCCGGCCGATGACGTAGAGCACGGCTCCGGTCACCAGCGCGCCTCCGCCCAGCCCGAGCAGGAGGACCATCGTCCGCTCGGCGCGCTGGCCTTCGTCCACCTTGGCCAGCGCCTCCTCGGTCCACTGTCCCTCGCGCCCCGACAGCTCGTCCTCGATCCGGCGAACGTCGAGCGCGTACTTGACGCCGAAGCCGATGGCGACCAGACCTGCGCAGCCGGTCGCGATGCCGGCGATGCGCATGCCCTTGCTGCCGCGCGAGGGCACCGTGCGCTCCACGGTCACGGTGCGCGTCGGTCCGCGCTCGCGCTCGGCGCGCTCGGCCGCGGCGCGGGCGGCGGCCGCCTCCTCCTCTTCCACCTCGGCGGTGAGCTGGGCGATGAGGACGCGGGCCTCGGCGGCGAACTCGTGATCCGGCGCGGCCGCGACGAACTGCTGGTAGTGGGCGATCGCCTTGCGGGCATCTCCCTTGAGCCGGTAGGCCTGCGCGATGTTGAGCAGGAGCGCGCTGAGCCCGCTCAGGCGGTAGGCCTCCTGGTAGCTGGCGATCGCCTCGTCGTACCGCTGGGCGCGGAAGTGCGCCTCCCCCTCCTGGAAGCGGAGCTCGGCCTGCTTGCGGACCTCTGGACTGGGCGGCGGGGCGGCCGGCGCGGGCGGCGCCTTCTGCGCGGCGGCGGGAGACGCGGCGGCGAGCGCGACGGCGACGGCGGTGAGGCGGGCTGCTGCTCTCATCTCAGCCTCCGAACGGGTCGACGGTCTTGTCGCCGAGCGGCTTCTTGTCGACCGCCGGCGTCTTGCTGCCGGCCGCCGGCGCCGACTCGCCGGCCGGCGCGCGGGCGCCGCTCCGGCGATTTCGCGAGCGCTCCGCCGCTCTCTCCTTCTTGCCGCGGGCCCGCGCGACTGCGACCAGCGCGACGGTGCGCCGCGAGTCGGCGTCGATCGGCACCTCGATCCTCGCGTTCTCGTGGCCCGGCAGGACCAGGAGCAGCTCGGCGACGCCCGGCCCGCGCTGAAACTCGCCGGAAAACGGGGTCTGGCCGAGCTTCACGCCGTCGGCCGCGCGGTACACGGTCGCCCCGGCTGGCTCGGAGCTGACCTCGACGCGAACCGTGGCCGCCGCCGGCGCCGGGGGCGACGCCGCGACCGGTGTGGCGGCCGTGGGCGCGCTGGCGACCTCGTCCGCCGGTGCAAGGGCGGCCGCCGGTGGCGCGACCGGCGGCGACGGGACCGCGGCGGCCTGGTCCGGCGCCGCTTCGTCCCGGCCGCCGATGCCGAGCGCGGCACGCCAGTTGAAGACGGCGAAGCCGCCAGCGGCGAGCGCGGTCACGGCGGCGAGCGCGACCCAGCGGCGGCTGCGCCTCGGCGCCGGCGGCTGCCGGCCGGCCGCCGACTCGTCGGGCCCGCTCGACACCGTGGCCGCCATCTCGTCGGCGACCATCGGCTCGCTCGCCGGCGCCACCAGATCGAGGTCGAGGGTCTCCGGGAAGCTGACATCCGGCATGCCTTCGAGCGCAGCGCGCAGGCGGGCGCGCATCATGTCCGCCTTGCGCAGGCGGCGATCCGGGTCGCGCGAGAGCGCGTCGGCCACCAGGCGGCGGAAGCTGGTCGGCGCGTCGTCCCGCCGCCCCTCGATGGACAGCGGCGCGCCGTGGCACACCTTGTAGAGGATCGACGGCACGCTGCCGCCCTGGAACGCCTGCTCGCCGGCCGCCATCTCGAACAGGATGGCGCCCATCGCCCAGACGTCGGCCGCGCCGTCGATGCGCAGCTGGTCGCCGTCGGCCTGCTCGGGCGACATGTAGCAGGGCGTACCGAGCAGCCGCTGATCGGCGGTCGCGATGGTGCGTGAGTCGTGCACCTTGGAGACGCCGAAGTCGAGCAGCTTGGCGGTCGTGTTGCCGCTGTCGTCGAGCGCCAGGAGGATGTTGTCCGGCTTGATGTCGCGTTGGGTCATCCCGGCCTTGTGCGCCACCGACAGCGCCGAGAGGATCTGATCTCCGACCTTGCCGATGGTGCTCCAGGGCAGCTTGCCGGCCCGCTTGATCAGCCGGTGCAGCGTCTCCCCTTCGAGATACTCCATCACCAGGCAGGGGGCGCCGCCCTCCAGCACCTCCCAGTCGATCACCTGCACGATGTGCGGGTGGTTGAGCCGCGACACGATGTCGGCCTCGCGGCGAAAGCGGGCCAGAGCCTCCGGCGACCCGACCAGCTCGTCGGCCAGCGTCTTGAGGGCGAAGACCCGGTTGAGCCGGGTGTGGCGCACCTCGTAGACCGCGCCCATGCCGCCCTTGCCGATCAGGCGGACGACCTCGTAGCGGCCGGCGATGGTGCGCGCCAGGAGCGCGTCGCTGCCGCCGCCGCGGCCCTTCACGGGTTTCTCCCGCTCAGCGCCTGCTGCGAAGCCGGGCGCCCGGCGGCGATCTTCTCCACGAGCTCGGTGTGGCGGCCGTCCAGCTCGGCAGCCCGCAGGCTGACGATGCGCTCGAGGGCGCGGTAGGCCTGGTCGCGCTCGTCGTCGAGGTGGCTCTGCGCCGCCACCAGTGCCAGCTCGCGCTCGCTGCCGGTCCCCGAGACGGTCATCCGGAGCCGCTCGGCCACCAGCTTGACCCGCTGCTCGTCGAGCAGCACCGCGCGGCGCAGCGCCGCGCGAAGCTCGCTGCCGTCGGCGTCCTGCGTCGCGACCAGCTCGGCCAGCTCGCGGACCGCCATCTGCCACCCCAGCATGGCGTCGCCCGGGTCCGGACCGGCGCGGAAGGCCGAGGCGTCGATCCGCAGCGTCGCGCCGTCGGGGGAGACCGCCTCGCCGGTGGCGACCCCGTGCGGCGGCGTGGCCGCCCAGCTGCGCATCGCGCGGCTCCGCTCCGCCACCAGGCCGCGCAAGATGTCGGCGACGTCGCCGCTGGTCTGCGGCCGCGCGTCCGGTGATTTCTCCAGACAGCGCGCGATGAGGTCCTCGAAGACCGGCGCGATCGCGGAGCCCGGCGCCGCCTGGCTGACCCGCGGCGGCGCCTCGTGGATGTGCTGGTGGAAGACGTCCATCGGGCGGCCGCGGAACGGCGGGTGGCCGGTCACCAGCTCGAAGGCGATGCAGCCGAGCGCGTAGATGTCGACGCGGCTGTCGGCGCCGTTGCCCTCGAGCAGCTCGGGCGCCATGTACGCCGGGGTCCCCAGGGCCACGTTGCCGGTCGTGCGCACGCTGTCGGCGTACTCGGGCGCGACGATCTTGGCGATCCCGAAGTCGAGCACCTTGAGGACGTCGGGGACGTGGTCCTTGCTGGTGAGGATGAGGTTGGTCGGCTTGAGGTCGCGGTGGATGACGCCGCTGGCGTGGGCGTGCTCCATCGCGTCGGCCAGCTGCAGGAGGATGTGAGCCGCGCGCCCGCCGTCGACCGTGCCCACCTGGCCCAGGAGATCGCGCACGCTGCCGCCCTCGGCGTACTCCATCGAGAGGAACAGCCGGCCGCTCTGCAGGCTGCCGAGCTCGTGAACGGTGACGATGTTCGGATGGCGCAGCCAGCTCATCGCGCGCGCCTCGCGCTTGAAGCGCGCCTCGATCTCCGGGTCGGCGATCATGCGGAGCACCTTGATCGCCCGGCGTGGACCTCCGGCGCGCGGTCGGACCAGGAACACCTCGCCCATCCCGCCCTCACCGAGCCTCGCGAGGATCTCGTATCGATCCTGCAGCTCTATCGCGATCGAAGACACGTGCCCGAGCGCCCCCGCCGATGGATCAGTATGCCCGACATCGCGGCGAGCAGCGATGTATGCCGGAGTGCGAAGCGCCGCCGGATGCGCCGGCGCGCCGCGCGCTGGCCTATACTTTTCGAGTCGAGTGCGCAGCTACCGAACAGCGGGGTTCGGCGCGCTGCTGGTGGCTGCCGGATGCTTCGAGCCGAGCTATCCGGTCGGCCTCCTGTGCAGCCCGCGCGGCGAGTGCCCCGGCGATCAGGTGTGCGTCAACGACATCTGCATCCGCCCGAATGCGCAGCCGATGTCCGATGGCGGCGCACCGGACGACGGGAGCCCGCCGGTCTACTACGACGCGACCCCGTGCGTCCCGATCACGGCAGACGACGCCACCTGTGACGGCCGCGACGACGACTGCGACGACGCCTTCGACGAGGATGCCGGGAGCCAGATCCGCTGGTACCGCGACCACGACGGCGACGGCTTCGGCCTGACCGCCGAGTCGGTCTTCGCCTGCGCCCGACCGGAGGGCCATAGCGAGACCGCCGGTGACTGCTGGGACTCGCCGGTCGACCCGCGGTCGCGCGACGCCAACCCGGACCAGGGCGGTTTCCAGGACGGCGTGATGGCCGAGTCGACCACCGGTCTCTTCGGCGACTGGAACTGCGACGGCATGGAGACCTACGAGGAGATCCAGTGCGCCATCGAGTCGGGTATCGAGCACCCGGCCTGTGAGTACGCCTACGATGGGTGGGTGAACACGTTCCCGGAGTGCGGCGAGAGCCGGCAGTTCTGCACCAGCTGGGACTATTACGATCACTTCTGCCAGACCTCGGAGCTTCGGGCCCAGCGTTGCTACTGATGCTCGCGCGCGTCGCCACCGTCGCTGCGCTGTCGGCGGGCTGCTTCGGGCCGAGCTACCCGGAGGGGCTCGCCTGCAGCGAGCTGCAGAATTGCCCGCCCGGTCAGGTCTGCGACCTCGACGTTCTCCGCTGCGTCGCCGAGCTGGGCCCGGACGCGCCCGGGCCACCGGAGGTCGCGGCGCGATTTCCCGCCGCCACCGGCTGGATCGACGAGACCGGCGCGGCCATCGAGCTCGAGCTCGCCCCGGTGGACGGCGCCATCTACCAGTGCCGCTCTGGCCCGGTGAACGACGTGACCGGGCTCGAGTTCGCCCCGTGCGACGGCGACACCGGCGCCACGCCTTTTCACCGGCCGATGCCGGCGGCCGACCACCAGGAGGGCTACTACGAGATCCAGGCGCGCATCGAGCTCGACGGGAAGACCAGCCCGCTCCTCATCGTCCCGTTCTACGTCCATCGCAGCCTCGACCAGGTTGCCAGCTGCCCGAGCGAGCACAGCGACGAGGACGTCTTCGCCGCGGCGCGCGCCGTGCTCGATCCGACCGGCACCTTCGCCCCCGACGCTGTGCTGGGCAACCCGTTCGTCGAGATCCCGTTCGAGGACGTGATCGTCACCCAGGCCATGCTGTCCGGCACCCCCGGCAAGTGGGACGGGATCGTCGACTTCCGCGCCGAGCTGTCGTCTCTCCGGCGGCGGTTCACGTTCGACGCCGGACGCGAGCTCCTGCTGGTGCGCCGGCAGTTCGAGTCGCGGCGCGCCCGCAACATGGAGGGCGTCCACTCCTGTCGCAACGGGTTCCAGTTCGGCGGCAGCGGCGGGGCGCATGCGCGCGGGCGGGTCGACTGCGACAACCTGGTCCTCAACCGGCGAGGCCAGAGCGTTTGCCTCGTCTCCGACGGCAGCGACCTCGCCGTCGGGCCGACCAGCGACCTCGGGTGGGTGAAGCTGGTCAAGGAGCGCAGCTCCTTCTCGTCGAAGGGGACCCTGCCGTGCACCAGCTGCCCGCCCTGGTACTTGCTGCTGCCCCGATGAAGCGGCACGATCACATCGCGCTCCCCCGGAGGCTCGCAGCGCGAGCTGCCGGAACCATCGACCGGAGACAGAGACCGCGGTCTTGCGCCGGTCACGAGAGCTCCCCTCAAGGACGCTCGACAACCCTCCGGGGGAGCGCTCCGTGCTAGAGCGGCTGGGCGACGCCTCGCTCTACGCCGCGCAGATCGAGCGGCTGCACGCGCGCGCCCGCGGCGAGCGCGACGGCGCGCTCCTGTCGCGGATGGTGCAGGACCAGCGGCGGTTCGCCCGCATCCTCGCCGACGAGGTGGCGCGCGGGCGCTGGGCCCCCGAGCCCGCGGTCAGGCGGCGGATCGCGGCCGACAAGCCGCGCACGGTGTTCGGCCTGGCGCTGCCCGACCGGGTGGTGCACGGGGTCATCGGCGAGCTCCTGGCCGACGCCATCGAGCCGGCGCTGGTCGACCAGGTCCACTCGTACCGGCGCGGTCGCTCGCCGGCCGGCGCGGTCGCGCGCTTCGCCGACTACCTGCGGCGCCACCGGCGAGCGCGGCCGGATCCCCGCGACCGCGGGCTCTACCTCCTGCGCGCCGATGTGCGCGACTACGGCGACTCGGTTCCGGTCGGGCCGGCCAGCCGCCTGTGGCCGATGCTCGCCGGGCTGGTCGGCGGCGACCCGGGCGCCCTCGCGCTGGTGCGCGCCGCGGTGATGGCCGGGCTGCCGAGGGAGCGCGGCCTGCCGACCGGCTCGCCGGTGGCCACCCCGCTCGGCAACCTCTATCTCTCGCCGGTCGATCGCTGCCTGGCCGGAGCCGGCGGCTTCTACGCCCGCTATGGCGACGACCTCCTGTTCGCCCACCCGGAGCGAGAGCCGTTCGACGCGGCGCGGGCGGCGGCCGAGGCCGAGCTGGCCGCGCTCGGCCTCGAGCTCAACTCGAACAAGCTGCGGCTGGTCTTCTTCACCGGCTGCGGCCGCAGCGGCGGGAGGCTGCCGGGAGCCGGCGCGGTGTCGTATCTCGGCTGCCGGATCGGTTTCGACGGCGCCGTCGGTCTGGCCGGCGACAAGCTGTCCGCGCTGCGCGCCGACCTGGCGCGCCGCATCGCGCGCACGGCGGCGGCGCTGGCCGGCGAGAATCTCGAGTCGCGCGGCCGCGCGCTCGGCGCGGTGGTCGCCGCCGCGCTCGATCCGTCGGCGCCGCTCGCGGTGCGCCAGGCGCCGGCCCTCCGCGCCCTGGTCACCGACCGCCGCCAGCTCGGCGAGCTCGACGCCTGGCTGTGGCGTGCCCTCGCCGCTGCGCTCACCGGTGAGCGCGGCGTGCGCGCCCTGCGCGCGGTACCGCCGCGGCGCCTGCGCGCGTGGGGCCTGCCCTCGCTGGTGGCGGCGCGAAACCGCGGGAGGCGGCGGCCATGAGGCGCACCGGGCTGGAAACCTGGCTGGCGCGCAGCGCGCGCTCGGCCCCGCGCCTCGAGGAGTCGCTGGTGGCCGGGCGGCCGTGGCGTTACCTGTGGCACCGGCTGCGCATGGTCGCCGCCCTGCGCGGGATCGAGCTGGTCATTCACCTCGCCGAGTTCTGGCTCTTGGTCCAGGTCTGGGGCGGCCAGCGTCTGGCCGGCGCGGTGGTCGGGCACAGCGCCGCGGCGATCGCGGCGGCTGCCTGGTGGGGCTGCCTCGAGGTGCTGCGCGCGGAGGTGCGCAGGCTGGGGCCGCGCTGCGCGCCGCGGGTGGTGAGCCGCTGGCTGCGCCGCGCCGGGCTGGTCGCGCTCGCCGTGGCGGCGGCCGCCGCCATCGCGCTCGCCGCCTGCGCGGCGAGTGGCCGGCTCGGTCCCTTCGAGCTCTACCTCGGCGCGCTGGCGCTGCGCGCCGCCGGCGACTCGGTGCTGCGCGCCTATCAGGCCGGCATCCAGGCGACCCGGCGCATCTACCGTCCGCTCGGCGCGGTGGCGGCGGTCGAGCTCGCCGGGCTCGCCGTGCTCGCCGCTCTGCTGCCGGTTTTCGGTCCCTGGTCGCTGCCGCTGGCGGTCCTGCTGTCGGCGGCGCTGTCGCGCACGGTGGCCCTGCACTACGCGCGGCGCGCGTACCGGGTCGCCCGCGTCGAGCCGCCGCGCTTCGGCCACCGCGCTCCGGCTGCCGCACCGACGGCCGCCCCGGCCGCGCGCGGCGCGCTGCTCTGGGCCGCGCTCGCCGGCGCCGGGTCGCGCGTCGGATCGATGATCGTCATCGCCATGGTGGCAGCGGGCGGCGCGCGCCTCGGCGCCGAGGCCACCGCTCTCCATCTGGTGGCGCCGCTGCTCGCGCTCGCCGCGACCGGCTGCACCACCTTCTACATCGACGTCGTCCGGCTGGGAGACCCGCTCGCCCGCCGCCTGGCGTCTCGACTCTCCGCCGCTCTCCTCCAGGCCGCGCTGGCGATCGCGCTGGCCGCCTGGACGGCTGCCGCGCTGCTCCTGCTGCTCGCCGGTGCCGCCGGCGCCGCGGCCGGGCTGCTCGCGCTCTTCGCCGCCCAGTCGCTGTTCGCCCTGGCCGAGCTCGAGCTGGTGGCGCGACAGCGCTTCCGCGCAGCCGCCGCGCTCGCCATCCTCTTCGCGCTCGCCGCCGTCGCCGGCGGAGGCACGGCGGCCGCCTGTGCCGCGGCGCTCGCGATCGCCGCCGCCCACGCGGGCGTCTCCGGCCGCTGGCAGACGGCCGCGCCCGGCTGGCTCGAGGAGCTCGCCACCATCGAAGGGCCGGTCGCCATCGGCCGCGCCACCCTGGCGCGCGGAGTGTCATCGGCGCGCGCCCTGGCCGCCCTCGAGGCGCGCGTCGGGCCGCGCGGCCGCGTCGCGCTGTGCGGCGGCCGCGCCGTCTGGTTCGAGCGCGGCAGCGCCGAGCGCCTCGATCGCCCGGGGGCCGCGATCGCCACCGCCGGGATGGCCGCCCGGATCGACGTCGAGCCCGCGCGCACCGGCGCGGCGGCCGCGTCGCGCGTCGCGCGGGCCGGCTGGCTGTGCGAGCGCGGCGCCGCCAGCGTCTCGCCCGACGAGCTCGTCGCCGAGTTCGCCGCCGCGTTCCCCGAGGGCCTGGCGATCGATCTCCGCGCGCCGTCGACCTCGCCGCTCGCCGCCGGGCTGGCGGGCGACGTGCTCGCGACCATCTGGCGCGACGCGCTGGTCTTTGCCCGCGGCGGCCGCGCCCGACGCTCGCGCTACGAGGTGAGCGCCGTCGTCGCCGGCGGATCCGTCGCCGTCGTGTTCCTCATCCCGCGCGTCGGACCCGGCGCGGCGCGCAGCGCATGGAGCGCGCGCGTTCGCGCCGCCGACAGCGGTGCGGTGCTCGCGGCCCTCCGCGCACCAGCGCTCCTACCTACCTACCCAGATGGCGTTCTCCCGGCGCCGCACGGTTGAACTCGCGTTCGCCACGTGTTACAGGCAAAAGAACGCACGTCTTGCGTCCTGCTTCGAAGCGGCCTCGATGCATGGGAGATGGAAGCGAACGTCGCGTCTGGGCCCGCAGGAGAACGCATGGGGAATCGACTGTTCGTGGGGAACCTCTCCTTCAACACCACGGAAGAGTCTCTGATGGCGGCCTTTCAGGAGTTCGGTGAGGTCGTCGAGGCTCGGCTCATGACCGAGCGCGAGACCGGTCGGTCGCGCGGCTTCGCCTTCGTCGAGATGGCGACGCCCGAGGCGGCGACCAAGGCAATCGAGGAGATGAACGGCGCCGTCCTCGACGGCCGTCCACTTCGCGTCAACGAGGCGGAGAAGCGGCCCGAGCGCGGCGGCGGCGGTGGTGGCGGCGGATTCCGCGGTGGGGGCGGTGGCGGGCGCGGCGGCGATCGCGGCGGCGGGCGGGGCGGCGACCGGGGGGGTGGCCGCCGTAACGATCGCGGCGGAAATCGCTGGTAAGCGGTGGCCGCGGGCGCGGTTTCGCGCAAGACTCCGGGTCTGCACGTAAGCTCCTCGCGAGGGGGACCGTGCGTTCGGCGGGGGGGACGTGTCTGTCTCTGCCCCCAGCCGGAAAGGACAGGAAATGGCAGGTAATCAGACTTTCAAGAAGCGCGAGCGCGAACGGGCTCGAGACGAGAAGAAGCGGGAGAAGGAGCGCCGGCGGCAGGAGCGCAAGAATTCGCCTCGCCCGGACGCTGCGAACGGCGAAGACCCGGATCTCGCTGGAATCGTGCCCGGACCGCAGCCGGTCCTCGACGAGTGAACCGTTGACCGAGCGGGAGTTGGCAGCATAGAGTCCGCCCGGTTGGCGACCCAACCATCATCGGTATCGTTCGGGCGGCGTCTCAGCGGTCTCGTCCACGGCCTGGCTCTCGGGGGTGTCCTCTACTCCTTCCTGGTCGTCACATTCGTGATCGCGCTCCCGGTCCTCTGGCGGCCGCGCTGGGCGCGCTGGGTGGTGTGGCGGTCGTCGCGCTTCATGGTGCCGATCGCGCTCGCGGCGGGCGGCGTCCGGGTGCGCAGCACCGGCATCGAGAACGCGCGCGAGCTCGAGCGCGGCCGCGGCTACATCCTCATCGCCAACCACGCGTCGAACCTCGATCCGCTGGCGCTCATCAAGGTGCTCGGCCGGGTCGACCTGGCGTTCGTCGCCAAGGCGGAGACGCTCCGCCGTCCGCTGACCGGCTACCTCCTTCGCACCATCGGTTGGTTCGGGGTCGAGCGCGAGAGTCCGATCGCCTTCAAGCGCTTCCAGGAACAGGTCGAAGCGCGCCGCAAGGCGGGCTGGATTCCCAACCTGGTCGTTTTTCCCGAAGGCACCCGCTCGACCGATGGGGTGCTGCAGCCGTTTCGCATGGGCACCTTCCTCCTGGCCGCCCGCTGCCGTCTGCCCATCCTGCCGGTCGTGATCCGCGGCGCCGCACCGCTGCACGGGCGCAACGCTTTCGCCTGCTATCCGGGGACGGTCAAGGTCGACCTCCTGCCGCCCATCGAGCCGCCCGCCAAGGTCGGCGCCGCCCAGATCCTCGAGGTGGTGGCGGCGCTCCAGAAGCAGGCGGAGGACATCTACCGCGCCGTGCCGGATCTCAACCGGGCGGAGGGCGACCTGCCGGCGCCACCTCTGGCCCGGCCGAGCCCGAGCGAGTCGATGTCATGACGGCGGCGCAGGCATTCATCACCGGCCTCGGCCATTTCCTGCCGGCCCGGGTGGTGGCGAATGCCGATCTGCCGGCGCCGCTCAACGCCGACCCGGCCGGCATCACCAAGCGGACCGGCATCGAGCGCCGCCACTGGGTCGACGGCAAGGTCTACACCTCCGACCTGGCGACCGAGGCGAGCCGGGCCGCGCTGAGCGCCGCCCGCCTCGAGCCGGGCGACCTCGACTGCATCATCGCCGCCACCCTGTCGCCTGACTACGCGTTTCCCGGCATCGGGGTCTACATCCAGCACAAGCTCGGCGCACCGCACATCCCGGCCTACGACGTCAGGAATCAGTGCTCGGGCTTCCTCTACTCGCTCAACATGGCGCGCGCCTTCGTCGCCGCCGGTGTCTATCAGAAGGTGCTGGTCGCCTGCGCCGAGCTGCACTCGCACGCGATGGGCAAGACCGCGATGCACGTGCACATCACGCCGCTCTTCGGCGACGGCGCCGGCGCCGTGGTGGTGTGCGCCGAGCCGGCCCCGGGCGGCGGCGGCTTTTCGATCGATCACGTGCGGGTCTACTCGGACGGCAGCGGCGCCGACCGGCTGCGCCAGCGCGTCTGGGACATCTCGGTCGAGCCGTTCATGGACTGGACCCAGGTGTGCGACTCCAGCGAGGCGATGTGGCACGCCGAGATGGACGGCCAGTTCATCTTCCGCAAGGCGGTCGCCGGCATGCAGGCGGCGGCGCGCGACGCGCTCAAGGAGTGCGGACTGGCGCTGTCCGACGTCGACTGGGTGGTGCCGCACCAGGCCAACCTCAACATCAACAAGACGGTCGGCTCGGTCCTCAAGCTGCCGCCCGAGAAGATGCTGTCGAACATCCAGCGGGTCGGCAACACCACGGCAGCGAGCATCCCGATCCTCCTGTCCGAGTCGGTGCAGAAGGGCGTCATCCGCTCCGGCCACCGCGTGCTCTCGCTGGCGTTCGGCTCCGGCCTCACCTGGGGCGCCGCTCTCCTGAGGCATCTGTGATCCGCGCCAGCACCTCGCGCGGACTGCTCGAGATCGCCCTCGAGCGGCCGGAGGCGAAGAACGCGCTCGACCTCGACATGGTGCGCGAGATGCGCCTGGCGCTGGCCGCCCACACCCGCGAGACCCGCGTGGTGATCCTGAAGAGCGCCGTGCCCGGCGTCTTCTCGCTCGGCATGGACCTGGCGGCGCTGCGCGGCGGGATCGCGGCGGGGGCCAGCTCGCCCGAGGTGCACGCGGCGGCCGACGAGTACGTCGGGCTGCTCAAGGACATCACCGGGCTGCGCGCCATCTCGATCGCCGAGGTCGACGGCATGGCGGTGGGCGGCGGCGTGGATCTCCTGGCCGCCTGCGATCTCGTCATCGCGTCGGACCGGTCGGCCTTCTCGATCGCGCAGCTGCGCAAGGGGATCTTCCCGCTCACCACCTCCGGCGTGGTGGTGCCGCGCATCGGCCACCGCGAGTTCCTCTACTGGATGCTGTCCGGGCAGAACTACTCGGCCGACAAGGCGCGCCGGCTCGGCCTGGTCTCCCAGGTGGTGCCGCAGGGCGAGGTCTCCGCGCGGGTCGCCGGGCTGACCGAGCGGATCCTGTCGTACGACAGCGAGGCGCTCCGGCTCGGCGTCGAGGCGCTCCGGTTCGGACCGACGCTGCCGCTCGCCGAGCGCCTCGATCACCTGGGCGCGCTGCTGGCGCTGAACTGCCAGATCCCGAGGGCGCGATGACGAAGTCGGGTATCGCGTCGTACGGCCACTACGTGCCGCCGCTGCGCATGGACATCGGCGTCCTGTCGGAGCAGTGGGGGCTGGGCGAGACCCTCGAGCGGGTCTACCGGCTGAACGGCCGCTCGATGGTGGCGGTCAACGCGCTCGACGAGGACACCGTCACGCTGTCGATCGAGGCGGCCGAGCGGGCGATGGCGCGGGCCGGCAAGGCGCGGCCGGCCAGCATCCTCATCGGCTCGGAGAGCCACCCGTACGCGGTCAAGCCGAGCGGCGTGGTGGTCGCCGAGGCGCTCGGGCTCGCCCCCGACGTGTTCGTGGTCGACCTCGAGTTCGCGTGCAAGGGCGGCACCGCCGCCATGTTCCTCTCGCTCGGGCTGGTCGAGTCGGGGCGCGTGCCGGCGGCGCTGGCCATCGGCGCCGACTGCCCGCAGAGCGCACCCGGCAGCCTGCTCGAGGCGTCGGTCGGCGCCGGCGCCTCGGCGTTCGTCCTGGCGCGCGGCGACGGGCTCATCGCCACCATCGATCACGTCGCAGCCGCCTCGTCCGACGCGACCGACTTCTGGCGGCGCGACGGCGAGCAGTTCCCCTCGGTGGTCGGCAAGTTCAGCGCCGAGGTCGGCTACGCCGAGCACACGCGGCGGGTCGTCGAGTCGCTCCTGTCCGCCACCGGGACCCGGCCGGAGGACTACCAGTACCTGTGCCTGCACCAGCCGTATCCCTCGCTGCCGCTCTCGGTGGCCAAGGAGCTCGGCTTCAAGCGGCCCCAGGTGCAGCCCGGCGTGGTGGCCGGCAAGATCGGCAACACCTACTCGAGCGCCTGCCTGCTCGGCCTGTGCAACGTGCTCGATCAGGCGGCGCCCGGCGACCGCGTCATGCTGGTGTCGTTCGGCTCGGGTGCCGGCTCCGATGGTTTCGTCATGACGGTCGAGCCGGCGATCGAGGACTACCGCGCCGCCGGCGCCGCGCTGGGCGTCGAGCCGCTCGCCCGCCAGATCGACGGGACGCACGCCGAGTGGCTCACCTACGGCCAGTACGTCCTCACCCAGGGGAAGCTCCGCTCATGATGCGGCCGGTCTCCCTCGCGCTGGAGAACGCGCTCGCGCCGGAGCACGACTGGCGGCGGTCGGCGGCCGACCTGGCCATCGAGGTCGCCGGCCCGCTCTGCCAGCGGGTGCCGCCCGACCTCATCGACGCGCTGTTCGTCGCCGCACCCGCCGCGCTCCTGGTCGACGGCCAGGCGGCCCAGGGGGCGGTGGTGGCCGATCGGCTGGGGCTGGCCGTGGTTCCCTGCTACCAGCTCGAGGCGGGAGACGCCTCGGGCGCTGCGGCGCTGCACGCCGCGGTGGCGCAGGTGGGCGCCGGCCTGGCGCGCGCCGCCCTGGTCGTCGCGGTGTCGAAGGTGTCGGATCGATCGGAGCGCGAGCGGGCCGCGCTGTGCGATTCGCTGATCGATCGCGAGGTCGAGGCGCCGCTCGGGCTCACCTACCAGGCGCTGTGCGGGCTGCTGGCCGATCTCTACCTCGTGCGCCACAAGCTCAAGCCGGGCGATCTGGCTCACGTGGTGGCGAAGAACGCGGCCAACGCGGTGGCGGGCGGCGAGACCTTCCTGCCGCACGCGCCGAGCGCGATCGAGGTGCGGCGCGACATTCCGGTGGCGCCGCCGCTGGTGCGCAGCGACTTCGCCCCGCTGTTCGACACCGCGACCGCGCTCCTGGTCGCGGAGGCTCCGCTCGCGCGCGAGCTGGCGGCCGCGCCGGTCGAGATCGCCGGGCTGGGCGCGGCGGGCGACCTCACCGTGGTCGCCGACCGGCCGGATCCGCTGCGGCTCGAGGCGGCGGCGCGGGCTGCATCGAAGGCGACCGGCGCGCGCGGCATCGACGGCCTCGCCTTCCTCGAGGTGTCGAGCGCCTGCTCCATCCTCGAGCTCCTCGCGGTCGAGAGCATCGGCGTGACCGCGCCGGGCACCGCCACCGGACGCTACAAGGACGGCCTCGGCCGCGCCGGCTCGCCACTTTGCATCAACCCGGGCGGCGGCGCGCAGGGGCGCGGCTTCGGTTTCGGCGCCAGCGGCCTCGAGCAGGCGCGCGAGGCGCTGCTGCAGCTGGGCGCCGGCGCCGGCAAGCGGCAGGTCGCGGCGGCCAGCCAGCCGGGCGCCTGCGCGCTGTCGCTCTGCCTGGCCGGGCTGGGCAGCCAGGCGTTCGCCACCCTGTACCGGAGGCCCGCATGAGCCACAACGTGGTCGCCACCTGGCGCGGGCGCGGGGCGCTGCTCGGCCGCGAGGGCTGGCGCTGCGGCGCCTGCCAGCGGCTCTGGCTGGCGCGCCGGCGGGTCTGCGCCGGCTGCGGCGCGGTGGATCGGGCCGAGCGCGCTGCGCTCCCGCGGCGCGGCAAGGTCGCGGCTCTGTCGGTGGCCGGCGCCGCGGTCGAGCACCTGGATCAGGTGACCGGGAGGAAGCCGGTCGTGCTGGTCGAGCTGACCGGCGGTGCGCGCATCGCATGTCTTCTGGCCCACGCCGACAGCATGACGCTGGCGACCGCGGTTCGTGACCAGCCGGTCAGGTTGGCGGTGCGCCGGATCGCTCTGGCCATCGACGCGAGCGAGCCGATCCCCTATGGTCTGAAGGCAGCGCTCGATCTCGAGACCCGCGCGGCGCTCAAGGCGAGCACCGGCGGTGAGGGCAAGAAGGAGTGAGCACAGGATGACGAGCACGACCCTGTCACGCGAGGAGATCACGACCCGTGTCATCGGCATGATCAAGGAAGTCGTCGATCAGCCGAACGCCGACATCACCCCCAGGACCTCGCTGCTCAACGAGCTCGACATCGACAGCCTCACCATGGTGCGGCTCGACATCATGATCCAGAGCAACATCGGGCTCGCCCTGTCGGCCGACGACCTCGAGGGCGTGAACACCGTCGACGATCTGGTGACCGCTCTGGTCACCCGCGGGCAGCCGGTCGAGATCGAGGAGTAGCTCGGTGCTCGCCGCCCTCCCGCGGCTGGGCGTCGGGATCTCCGCCGAATTCGACTCGTCGCGCCGCGGGATCGACGCGCTGGCGCTGCGCGCCGCCGAGCCGGGGCTGATCGACTTCCTCGAGTACGGCTGCGACCTGGCGCGCGGCCTCGACGACCACGCCCGCCGCTGGGCCGCCGCCGGGCTGCCGGCGACCTATCACTTCCTCGATCTCAACCTCACCGAGCCGCTCGACGCCGACGACGGCTGGCTCGCCGCCACCGGCGCGCTGGCCCGCGAGCTGGGCGCCGCCTGGCTGTGCGGCGACGGCGGCCTCTGGCACTTCGGCCCGCGCGACCGCGGCCACGAGACGCTCCTGCCGCCAGTCCTCACCCGCGACAGCGCCGCCGAGATGGCCGAGGCGATCCGCCGGGTGGCCGAGGCGACCGGCCTGGCGGTCCTGCCGGAGAACCCGCCGGCGCCGATCTACCTGGGCGACCTCCACATCCTCGACTACTTCGCGCTGGTGGCCGAGGGGAGTGGCGGCGGCCTCCTGCTCGACTGCGCCCACCTGGCCATCTTCCAGCGGATGATGGGCCACGCGCCGCTCACCGGACTCGACGGCCTCCCGCTCGACCGCGTCATCGAGATCCACGTCGCCGGCGGCGTCATGCGCGACCAGGAGGGCTTCGCCTGGGTGGAGGACGACCACCAGGTCGAGCCGCTGCCCGACACCTGGGAGATCTTCGAGCACGTCGCGGCGCGCGCGCAGAGCCTGCGCGCCGTGGTCTACGAGTGCGAGAAGAACCCGCCCGACCAGGTGACCGACAACTTCCGCCGCATCCGCGCCACGCTCGGCTGGAGTTCAGCGAGCAGAGCGAGCGAGTGAGCGTGGCCCATCGGGCCCGCGGATCGACCCCAGGCTCTCGGTGCCCGACAGGGCGCCGATGAGCCACCATTCACTGCAGCGGGCGCTGGTCGTCGCCCTGCACGATCCGGCCTTCGTCGCCGGCCTGCATGTCGACCCGGAAACGGCGCTCGCTCCCTTCCGCCTCGAGCCGGCCGAGCGCGCCCAGCTGCTCGCCGTCGACCCGCGCGCCTTCGCGGTCGACCGCCTGCGCCCGCGCCGCGTCCTCAAGGCCATCGCTCCCGAGCTTCAGGCCTCGATGGCCATCGCGCTGGCCGAGACCCGCTCCTTCGCCACCGCCGACCGCTTCTTCTCCTCGCCCGCCTTCCACGGCGCGATCCTCCACGACCAGCCGCTGGTCCTCGCCCTGGCCGACTACCTGGCCGCCGCCGGCCTCACCACCCCGCAGCTCCCGGGCGTCCTCGCCATCGAGCGCGCCTGCGCCGAGTCGCGCCGCGACGCCGCCCGCCGACCCGGCCCCGGCCTCTCGCTCGCCCCCGGCATTCGCCTGCTCGCCAGCGACACCGGCGCGCTCGCCGCGCTGCAGGCGGCCGAGCAGCACCTCTTCGAGCTCTCGCTCCTCCCCCACATGGCCCTGTGCGACGACCGCCCGCCGCTCGCCCTGCCGCCGCCCGGGGGCACCCCGATCTACCTCGCGGTCCGCGCCGGCGAGCTATCGGATCTCCCCGAACCGCTCTTCCGCACCCTGCACGCGATCGAGAACGCGGCCACCCGCGCGCCGGTCCGACGTGGCGACATGGCCGCGATCCTCGCCGCGATCAACCTCCGCGTCCCCGACCCCGAGAAGCTCGCCGCCGATCTCCTCGCCGACGGCTACCTCACCGAGGGTTAGCTACGGTACGCGACGCGATCCCGCTCAACGGTACATCGAGACCCGGATCTTCCCGTCCGCCCCGCTCATCACGACAGGATCGACTCCCGCGAGCCCGACCGCGATGCCACCGAAATCTTCGAGGCCGTGGTGGCTCTCGATCCACTCGTCGCGATCCGCACGGTAGTAGTGGGCGTTTCCGTCGTGATCGACCGTGACAGCGTTCCCGTCCGCGTCGATCGCAACCGGATGCTGGAAGGCGATCCTCTGGGTGATGGTGACCGTATCCTGCCAGCCGCCGCGGAACCAGCGTGCGAACAGGCCGCGCTCCCCGAACGAGTTCGGCTGGGCCCAGGTCAAGAGGATGTCGCCGCCAGGGCCGATGGCCAGCTCCGGCCACGATTCCGCGGTGCCTGCCGGGGTCGTTCCGAGGACCTCGTCGTCGTCCCAGCCGGTCACGGCGTCGCGGAGCCGCACGTGGATCTCGCCGCCGCCACTGGCGAGGATGCCCCAGGCGGCTGCGACGTCCCCCGACGGCAGCGGCTGGAGCCGCACACGATCGATGGTGCCGTCGGCCCCGTCCCACAGCGGCTCGACCGTGCTCCAGCTCGCCCCGTCGAACGAGCTTGCCTGCAGGATCCGTCGGTCGAAGTCCGACCAGGCCGCGGTCACCTCGCCACCGTCGGTGACCGCCAAGGCCGTCCGGTCGGCGTTGGGGGGGCCGACGGTCTCTCCCGGCACCCACGCGCCGCTCGCCCCCAGATAGCGCGAGACCTGCAAGCTGTCGAACGTGCGGTAGGCGATGGCCGCGTCGCCGGACCTGCTCATCGCGAGCGCCAGCCCGGACGCGCCCGAGTCCGCTACGTAGAGCGGGTCCGGAATGTCGACCGCACCGGTCGCGGGATCGATCCAGGCGACCCGCACGCTCAACGCGCCGTCGATCCAGGCGACGAGCAGGTTGCCGTTGCCGTCGGATGCCAGGCGCGGCTCCATGTCCCGGGTGGCCGTCGCCAGCTCGTCCGCTGCGCGCCATGAGTCGCTCGCAGGATCATAGGCGCTCCACTCGAGGTGGACGTCATCCGACGCCGGAGCCGTCTGCCACAGCGCCAGGACCCGTCCATCGGGCCCGGCTGCCAGCTGGGAGGCGGCGGGAACCAGCAGGTTGGGGGCGGGCGAGGTTCCGATCGAACCCGGCGCACTCCAGCGCCGCGCGCGCGAGGTGAAGGTGTAGGTCTCGGCGGCATCCAGGGTGTCGCCGCCAACCAGCCCGCGCACACCGGTCCCGACCGTGACCCGGACCTCGGTGAGGAAGTCGAACGGAGCGTCCGGCGTCAAGGTGACGATGTTCTGGTCGACCGCCACGATCGCCGACACCCCCTCGAGGGCCACCTCGCCGTCGGCGCTCTCTGGATCGATGGCCTGGTTGAAGATGACCGACACGGTGGAGTCGAGCTCGACCTCGGTGGCCCCTTCCGCAGGCATCACCTCGCGGACGAACAGCTCGACGGACCCGGTACCGCCGTCGTCGCCGCCGCACGCTGCCACGGCGCACATTGACAGCAGCACCCACCGCCTCGCCCCCACGAACGAGAGCGTAGCACATTGCGGCCGTCTCACCTCAGCCTCGGTCCAGCCGTTGTGGCGTATGCTTGCGCGATGAAGCTCGGCTTTCTCCTTGCCCTGCTGGTCGCGGTCGCCTGCGGTGACGATGACACCGAGGCCGATCGGCTCGGGGTCGGCGCTCAGTGCGAGAGCACCGCCCAGTGCGATCCGGAGATCGGCCTCCTCTGCCTGCCGCAGTTCAAGGGCGGCTACTGCGGCCTGCAGGGCTGCGAGGCCGACGAGGACTGCCCGGAGGCCTCTGCCTGCGTCCTGCACGACGACGGCGAGACCTACTGCTTCCGCATCTGCGTCGACAAGCCCGACTGCAACGAGAACCGCGATCTCGACAACGAGGCGAACTGCTCGTCGAGCGCCGATTTCGTCGAGGGGGCCAACGGCCGCAAGGCCTGCGTCCCGCCGTCGGGCGGCTAGGGCAGGTCGATGACAGCCAGGCCGCCCTGGACCACGTCCTTCGCCGGAGGTCTCGAGGAGACCTGGTTCGAGAGCCAGGTGCTGCGCGGCAATCGCCTGGGCGATCCGCACGTCCGGCCGCTCTGGGTCTACCTGCCGCCCGGCTACGACGCCGAGCCGGAGCGCCGCTATCCGGCGATCTACCTGCTCCAGGGGCTGACCGGGCAGCTCGACATGTGGCGCAACCGGTCGGCCTTCCGCCAGACCGTGCCCGAGATGTTCGACGCGCTCTTCGCCACCGGCGGGGCGCCGCCCTGCATCCTGGTCTGGGTCGACTGCTGGACCAGCGTCGGCGGCAGCCAGTTCCTCGACTCGCCCGGCACCGGCCGCTACCACACCTACCTGTGCGAGGAGATCGTCCCGTGGGTGGACGGCCGCTACCGCACGCTGGCGGCCCGCGAGCACCGCGGGGTGGCGGGGAAGTCGTCCGGCGGCTACGGCGCCATGGTGACGCCGATGCTGCGCCCCGACCTCTTCGCCGGGCTCGCCACCCACGCCGGCGACGCGCTCTTCGAGGTCTGCTACCAGCCGGAGTTCCGCATGTCGGCCCGCGCGCTCCGAGACCACTACGGCGGCTCGTTCGATGCCTTCTGGGCCGACTTCAGGAGCCGGCCGGCCTTCTCGAAGCCGTCCGACGATCACCTGCTGAACGACTGGTGCATGGCGTCCTGCTACTCGACCGACTCCGAGGTCCGCCTGCCGTACGACATCGCCACCGGCGAGCTGGTCCCCGAGGTGTGGTCCCGCTGGCTCGCGCTCGACCCGGTCCGCATGGTGGCGGACAAGGCCGAGGCCATGCGCTCCATGCGTGCCATCTACATCGACGCCGGCACCCGCGACGAGTGGTACCTCGACCTCGGGGCCGGGGCCTTCCGCCGCGCGCTGGCCGCGGTCGGGGTCACCGACGTCTTCTGCGAGCTGTTCGACGCCGCCCACGGGCGCATCGAGTACCGCTACCCGATCGGGCTGCGCTACCTGGCCGAGCGCCTGTCGGCCTGAGCGTCGAGGCGCTCGACGAGGCGCTTGCCGAACAGGTAGGCGTCGCCCGGCCAGCGCGCCGAGAGGTAGCGGCCGTCCTCGACCACGAAGGCGGGCGCGTCGTCCTCGCGGCTGCCGCGCGCGAACAGGGCGCGCGGTCCGCGCTCGAAGCGGCCCGCGTCACCGAGCGCTGCCCGCACCTCGTCCTCGACGTAGGCCGGGTAGGTGCGGTAGTAGCGGCCGCGCCGCCAGAAGGTCGACAGATAGGCCGAGCGCTCCATGTACTTCGGCAGGCAGGTGGTGGTGCGCCCCTCGAGGATGGATCGGCCGGTCGCTGGATCGATCGTGCGAGCCATGACCAAAACGCCGTGACAGATCGCCGCGACCGGACGCTCGCTCCGCCAGAAGGCGTTGACCAGCGCGCGCACCGGCTCGCTGTCGAGGTACTGGCGCATGCCCGGCGCGTGGCCACCGGGCAGGAGAAGCGCGGCGAATCCGGCGCCGGGGTCGACGTCGCGCCAGCGCCGCGGGCGGCGGAACTCCTCGCTCGCCTCGAGCTCGCGGTAGAAGCGGATCGGTTCAGGGCGCGCGCCCAGCCGGCCGAACACCACGCCCTCGAGGAGCAGCGGATCGGCGGCCGGGGTGGCGCCCTCCTCGGTGGCGAAGACGACCTCGCGGCCCGCCTCGCGGAGCAGCTTCCAGGGGACCGCCACCTCGGTGACGTCGAAGTCGCGATCGGGCAGGGGAACCAGGACCGCGCCGGTCATGACGCCGTGCCGATGGCGTCCGCCAGCGCGGTCGACAGCTCGTCGATGCTGCACGGCTTGAAGAGGACGCCGCGGACGCCGAGCTCGAGGATCGCGCGGACCTCGTCGGTCTCGGCCTGCCCGCTCATGACCACGACCGGCACCGCGCGCTCGCTGGGCGACATCGCCTCGAAGAAGGCGCGCCCGCTCATCCGCGGCATGACCATGTCGAGCAGGACGGCCGAGATGGTCGACTGGTGGGCGCGCAGGATCTCGAGCGCCTGGGCGCCGTCGGCCGATTCGATCGCGCGGTAGCCGAGGTCGGCGATCGCCCGGACGATCGCGTCGCGGACCAGCGGGTCGTCGTCGACCACCAGGACCGTCCCGCTGCCCGGCCGGGCCGGCTGCACCGGGCGCGCCGTCGCCGCGCGCAGCACCGCGTCGGCGGCGGGTGGCAGGTAGATGCGCATGGCGGTGCCGCGGCCGTCGGGACCGGGATCGACCGCGATGCCGCCCCGGTGGCTCCGCACGATGCCGTAGACGGTGGCGAGGCCGAGCCCGGATCCGCGATCCGGCCCCTGCAGCTTGGTGGTGAAGTAGGGCTCGAAGATGCGGTCGCGGATCCCGGCCGGGATGCCGCTGCCCTCGTCGATCACCTCGAGGCAGACGTAGCGGCCCGGCTCGAGCTCGCCGATCGCCCGGCTCCCCGGGTCGTCGAGCAGGACGTCGCGCGTCCGCACCACCAGGCGGCCCGAAGCGCCGGCCATGGCGTCGCGCGCATTCACCACCAGGTTCATCACGATCTGCTCGAGCTGGGCGACGTCGCCGACCACCACGCCGCCGGCGGCGGCGGTCGTCTCCACCGCGACCTCGATGCCGAGCCCGATGACGCGGCGGATGATCTCGGCGAGCGACTCGACCACCTGGTTGACGGCGACCGGCCGGGTCACGTGGGTGCCGCGGCTGACGAATGCGAGCAGCGAGCGGGTGAGGGCGGCGGCTCGTTCGGTGATGTCGCCGATGACCCGGATCGCCTCCGCCCGGCGCCCGGCGTCCGCGGCCTGCTCGAGCTGGGTCGCGACCAGCTTGAGGACCAGCATGAGGTTGTTGAAGTCGTGGGCGATGCCGCCGGCCAGCGTGCCGACCGACTCCATGCGCTGGGCGCGCAGGAGCCGCCGCTCGCTCTCGGCGCGAGCGGCCTCGGCCTCGACCTCGCGCGTGATGTCGATGAACGCGATGACGATGTGGGTGATCACCCCGGCCGGGTCGGACATCGGCTTGGCGAAGGCGCGCACGTTGGCCCGGCGTCCGTCGGGACGGTGGATGACGATGTCGTCGACCACGACGGTGGCTCGCTCCGCCAGTGCGCGCACGAACGGCAGCCGATCCTCCGGGTAGGGTTCGCCGTCGCGCCCGAAGATCCCGTACCGGACCGAGTACCCGCCGGCGACGACGTCCTCGCGCGCGGACATCCCCATGATCTCGGAGAATTGCCGGTTGGCGTAGACGAACTCGCCGCCCGGAGCGCGCGCCACCCATACAGCCACCGGCAACTCGTCGGCGATACTGCGGACGATTTCCAGATCCGAGGGTACGGCCGACATCTGGCGTGACATTAGAGTTTTTCTGGCGCCGGTGCCAGGGCGCCTGCCGCCGCGCCGGAGCCGAACTCGACCGAGCGGCGGGTCAAGGCGCCGCTGAAAGGCGTCCAGTAACCGGTGATCGGGAAGCTGGTTGCGTGGTCACCGTCGGCGGCGGCGCCGGCGGCGACGAGCAGCGGCGTGAAGTGCTCGGTCGTCGGCAGCGCCAGGTGAACGGCCGGGGCGCGGGCGGAAAAATCGGCCAGCGTGTCGATGTCGAAGCGCGCGATGGCGTCGGCTGCCCAGGCGTCGAACTCCCGCGCCCAGCCGGGAGTCGCTTCGCCGCGCGCCCGCAAGTTGTGGGTGAGAAATCCACTCCCGAAGATGAGCACCCCTTCGTCGCGCAGCGGAGCGAGGGCTCGGCCCAGCTCGACCAGAGGCGCGGGCTCGAGGCCCGGCATCGAGATCTGCAGGACCGGGATGTCGGCCGCCGGATACATGCACAGGAGCGGCACGTAGACGCCGTGGTCGAGGCCGCGCGCCGGCTGGTCGACCACGGCCAGGTTGCGCCCGGCCAGGAGCCCGCGGACTCGCTCGGCCAGCTCGGGGGCTCCCGGCGCCGGGTACTGGAGCTGGTAGAAGCGATCCGGGAAGCCGTAGAAGTCGTAGACCAGCGGGATGGCGCGGGTCGCCCCGATGGTGGTCGGGCTCTCGTCCCAGTGAGCCGACACCACCAGGATGGCGCGCGGCCGCGGCATGGCGGCGGCCCAGTCGGCCAGCTCGCCGACCCAGCCCTCGTCGTCGAGCAGCATGGGCGCGCCGTGCGCCGCGAAGATGACCGGCATCGACGGAGAAGTGCTCGTGGGCATTCCCTTCCTTAGTAGGTCGGCCGTCCCCATGTGGCAAGCAGGTTAGCCAGCTGCCGTAGTTGCCACCCCGAGGGGTATGTGAGGGAGCAACCAGTTTGAATGGTTGCTGATTCGGCGTCCGTCCCCCGGTGGCGCACCCGTTGCACTGCACACGGCCGTGCACAGATCCGACCGCCTTCTCGCCCTCGCCGGGGTCCTCTTCGCTGCCGCAGCCGGCGCCTGCACCGGCGGCGAGATCGGCGAGACCGGCGATGGCGCCGGCGAGTGCGGCGAGATGGACTTCCACTGCGGCGACGGGACCTGCGTGCCGGCCGCCCAGTCCTGCAACGGCACCGAGAACTGCGCCGACGGCACCGACGAGGACGACTGCGTCACCCGCTGCGAACGGACCGACTACCGGTGCAAGGACGGCAACACCTGCGTCGGACGCGACGCGGTGTGCGACGGCCGCAGCGACTGCCCCGGCGGCGACGACGAGATGACCTGCGCCAGCAAGGAGTGCGACGGATTCCAGTGCGGCGACGGGACCTGCATCGACCCGACCGCGAAGTGCAACGGCACGCCGGACTGCGCCGGCGCCGAGGACGAGTCGGCGGTCACCTGTGCCCCGGTGACCTGCCCCAACGCGGACGACCTCCGCTGCACCGACGGCCGCACCTGCGTCACCAAGGCGCAGCAGTGCGACGGCACCCGCCACTGCCCGCGCGGCGAGGACGAGGGCGTCAAGATGTGCGCCGACGGCGGCGGCGATCCCGACGGCGACGGCAAGGGCAGCGGCGACGAGAACAAGCCGCACCCGGGCGGCGGCGGCGGCGGTCCCGACAAGCCGGGGGGCGGCGGCCAGGGCCGGCCCTGCGGCGACGTGCCGGAGGAAGGCGTCTGCAAGGACGACCAGCTGGTCTGGTGCGACCACGGCCGGCTCGAGCGGACCAACTGCCGCGAGGACGGAAAGACGTGCGGACAGAACGGCGACGGCAACAACGCCTGCCTCGACATGGACGGCGAGCCCGAGGCCGACTGCGGCAGCATGCCGGAGACCGGGACCTGCCAGGGCTCGACCCTCATGTTCTGCACCGAGGAAGGCGAGCCGCGCACCGAGGACTGCGCCGCCAAGGGAGAGCAGTGCGTGAGCGACGACGCCGGCGCCCGCTGCGCGCCGGCCGCCGGGATGTGCGGTGACATCGACTATCAGGGCCGCTGCAACGGCCAGGTGGTCGAGTGGTGCAACGAGGCCAGCGAGCTCGAGTCCTACGACTGCGCGCTGAGCGGTCAGACCTGCGCCTTCCTCGACGCCGAGACCGGCTACGGCTGCCAGGCGGCGCCGTGCGGCGAGGTCAACTACTACGGCGAGTGCGACGGCGACACGCTGCGCTACTGCTCCGACGACACCAGCCTCATCGAGGTCGACTGCCAGGCCGAGTATGGGCTCGGCTGTGGACTGCAGGACGACGAGGTCGGCTACAACTGCGGCGGCGGCGAGTCGAGCGGCGGCTGCGGCGACATCACGACCGCCGGCACCTGCGACGGCGACGTGGCGATCTGGTGCAACGGCGATTCGGTCTCCGAGTACGACTGCAGCGTGCAGGGCAAGACCTGCGGCTACTACGACGACGAGGTCGGCTACTGGTGCGTGTCGGCCAGCGAGAGCGCCTGCGGCGACGTCG